>Ga0075026_100001301_pt1 | contig 10485 bp, 7 predicted proteins | sample Str012_2_FD_71392 | JGI IMG/M metagenome (GOLD analysis project Ga0075026, IMG submission 71392) | Freshwater sediment microbial communities in response to fracking from Pennsylvania, USA - Straight Creek_MetaG_SC_2012 | ecosystem: Environmental > Aquatic > Freshwater > Creek > Sediment...
GCGATCACGAGGCGCTGGATCTCCGAGGTGCCCTCGAAGATCGTGTAGATCTTCGAGTCACGGTGCCACTTCTCGACTGGGTACTCACGCACGTACCCGTAACCCCCGAGGATCTGGATCGCCTGCTCGGTGACCCACACCGCGACCTCACCGGCCTTGAGCTTGGACATCGAGCCCTCGCCGGCCGTGAACTCCTTGCCGTTGTGGCCCATCCAGCACGCCCGGTGCACGAGGAGACGAGCGGCGTCGATCTCCATCTTCATGTCCGCGAGCTTGAACGCGATGCCCTGGTTCTCGATGATCGCCCGACCGAACGCCCGGCGCTCCTTCGCGTACTCGAGCGAGTACTCGTAGGCCGCCCGGGCGATGCCGAGTGCCTGCGCGCCGACCAGCGGGCGGCTGGCCTCGAAGGTGCTCATGGCCGCCTGGACGCGGCTCGACTGGCCCTCGCGCGCCCGGGCAAGACGCGCGTCGAGCTTCTCCTTGCCACCGAGGAGGCAGCTGCCGGGAACCCGCACATCGTCGAGGACGACCTCGGCGGTGTGGCTCGCACGGATGCCCATCTTCTTGAACTTCTGACCTTGTGACAGGCCCGGAGTGCCCGGCGGTACCACGAAGCTCGCCTGGCCCCGGCCCTTGAGTTCGGGCTCCACCGACGCGACCACGACGTGCACGTTCGGCACCTTGTCGATGCCGCCGTTGGTGATCCACGTCTTGGTGCCGTTGATCACCCACTCGTCCTTGGCCTCGTCGTAGACCGCGCGCGTGCGCAGGTTCGACACGTCGGAACCGGCGTCGGGCTCGGACACCGCGAAGGCCGACAGGTGAATGTCCTCGGGGGTGCCGAAGCACTGCGGCACCCACTCGCCGATCTGCTCGGGCGTGCCGCTGCCGACGATGCCCGACACGCCGAGCGTGCTGCCGAGGATCGCGAGGCCGATGCCGGCGCAACCCCAGGCGAGTTCCTCACTGACGAGCGCCATCGTGAGACCGGTCGGATCCGAGAACCAACTCGACACGGCCTCCCAGGAGTAGAGACCGATGTTGGCGGCCTCCTGGATGACGTCCCAGGGGGTCTCTTCCTTCTCGTCGTACTCCGCGGCGACCGGACGGATCACGTTCTCCGCGAAGTCGTGGACCCACTTCTGCATCTGCAGCTGGTCCTCGTTGAGCTCGAGACTGAAGTCGCCCATTCGTGTTGCTCCTTGCTCAGCCCGCGCCTACGGGCCCGAAAAAGAAAGGTGGTGGTGGTGATCCGTTCGGCTCAAGTTACCGAGCGGTAACCGAAAGGGTAGTCGCGAATCCGCCGGGGATTCCCGACCGGAGATTCTCAGCCGAGCAGATCGCGGATCCGGTCCTGATCGACGGGCCCGTCGAACACCGCGGCCCCGTCCCGGAGGCCGATGCAGCGATCCGCGTGACCGAGGAACTCGAGCTGGTGGGTGGCGACCACCACGCAGGCCCCAGTGGCCGCGGTCGTGATCAGTAGGTCGGTGAGCGCGCGTTGGCCCGAGGGGTCGAGGCCGACGAACGGCTCGTCGATCACCAGGACCGAGAAGGGACGCACGAAGCCGAGCACGAGCGCGGTCTTCTGGCGCAGTCCGCGGCTGAACCGGACCGGAAGATCTTCGGCGCGCTCGGACAGGCCGAAGGTCTCGATCAGCTCGTCGGCCCGTTCGGGCCAGTCGTCGATGCCATGCAGTCGGCCGATGTACTCGACGTGCTCCTCCACGCTCAGGTCTTCGTACAGGACCGGCTCGTCCGGAATGAACGAGAGCTCCGCGCGGGCGTCCAATGAGCCGGCAGGCGCGCCGTGGATCGTGACCTCGCCGTCGTTCGGCTCGAGCAGTCCCGCGGCGACGCGCAACAACGTCGACTTCCCGGATCCGTTGTGACCGACGAGCGCGATGAGCTCGCCGGAAGAACATCGCACGTCGAAGTCGTGCAACGCGACGACGTCGTCGTAGGTCTTGCTCACACCGCGCGCGAGCAGGGCGTCGGTCATTCGGTCTCCCCCCGTCGAGCGGCCAGGAACGCACGGATGGCGAGCGCGGCGGCCAACGCCGGCACCGCGGCACTCAACGCCGCGCCGGCCGGATCCGTCGGTGGATGCACCTCGCGCGCGACGAGCAACGGAATGAAGGCCAGCGCGACCAAGACCACCGGCCCGAACTGTTGCGCGGCCACGAAGCCCGGATGGACGATCGCCATGCTGAGGTCGCGGTCCGGTCGACCGAGGTAGACCGACAACGACGCCGCGGTCGGCGCGATCACGGTCAGGGCAACCGCCACGGCGACGCCGGCCATGAGCGGGATCGACCGGGACCCGGTCGCCGGCCATGCCGCCGCGATCAGGAGCCCCGCGCCGAGCCCGACGGCGGCCAGGAAGCCCATCAGCGCGAACGGCGCGGCGAGGTGCGAGACGTAGAGCGTGCCGGCCGACTCGGGGAGCCCACTCCCGCGGTCGGGGTGGTCGATCTCCTGGGCGAACCCTTCGATGACGTCGAGCGCGATCACGTACGCGGCGATCGGCGCGAGCGCGAGCATCGGCGTGGTCCCGCGCAGCGCACCCACGCAGCCGGCGGCCCCGACGAAGGTCAGGGCCGCGACCCGTGCGACCCGCGCGCCGGGCCAGCGCAGCATGCCCTGCCAATCGCGGCGCCATGTCGCGCGGCCGGTCGGGGGTGCGGGGCGCAGCCGGAACCACGGACGGCTCCGGGAGGCCTCCGCGCTGAGTTGCCGACGCAAGGTGATGACCGCGCGCAGGTCCTGCACCGTCGCGGCGAAGCGCAACGCGCTCACCAGCCGCGCGCGTTGCAGGACCGGCTCCAACGAGAGACGGCCCGCACCCCGGAGCCCGACCGCGACCAGTACCCCCACCGCGGCCACCCCGACCGCGGCGACGCCGGTCTCGGTGATCTGCGGGAGGGCGAGGCGACCGAGCATCGTGAGCGGTGACGTCGTGGTACCGAGCGCCAGATCGACACCCGACCAGGCCATCAACGCCGCACCCGTCAGCGCCGCCGGGCCGCGCCGCAGGCCGCGCGTCGACGCGAGTACCGCGCTTCCCCACACCGCCAGGCCGACCACGACACCGAAGACCGCGTCGGCTGCGATCCAGCCGACGGTGTCCCCGCCGTGCTTCGAGAACCTCGGTCCGGCGACGGCGCCGACGACCGCGCCGGCCACGGCCCCCATCGTGACCACGCCACGCAACTGACGGAACGCCGCGGCGCGCACGACGAGTCCGCGATCGATCGGCGCGAGCAGGACGTGTTGCACGTCGGCCGCCTCGAACGCGAACGGTCCGCCGTTCGCGCCTGAACGCAGCCCCAGCGCCATGAGGACCGCCACGGCCAGGCCCGCAATCGCCGGACCGGAGCGAGCGACATCGGTCACGGTGGACACGGCCAGGCGCCCGTCACCGACGAGCGCCGCGAGCGCGGCGAGCGCAGCCACGCCGACGATGCCCACCAAGTACGCGCGGTACAGCGCGTCGACCCAGTCGAGATGGCGTAACCGCTGGAGGCGGCGGCGCCGGTGCAGACCCCGCAGCGCCGCTTTCATGTTGGGACGCTCGAGTGCGGCGGTCACTGATCGTCGACGTTACCGGTGCCCGCACGCGATCGACCGATGCACACCCAGCCTGCTCGCCGAGGCTCGGAACCGGAAACGGTACGAAGCCGGACCCGGTCCGCCTGTCACCATGGTGGGCATGCTGCAGGTCAAGGGACTCACCGTCGAAGTCGGCGGGAAAGTGCGGGTGGACCGCGCATCGTTCAACCTGCACGCGGGCGACACCGTCGGACTCGTCGGCCGCAACGGCGCCGGCAAGACCTCGATGCTCAAGGTCATCGCCGGCGAAACGCCACCACACGCCGGCATCGTGTCCCGACCGCCGGCGACCGGCTACCTCCCCCAGAACCCTCGTCCTCGCGGTTCGGGCGTCGACTCCACCGGCCTGTCGCACGTGCTGTCGGGCCGCGGCTTCGACGAAGCCATCCTGCGCATCGAGAAGCTCCGGCTCCAGATCGAGGAGTCACCCTCCGAACGCGACGTCGCGCGCTTCGCGCACGCCGAGGAGCAGTTCCGCACCGACGGCGGCTACCGCGCCGAGTCCGAAGTCCGCACCATCGCCGCCGGCCTCGGCCTCGGTGACGACCGCCTCGACCTCCCGCTGACTGCGCTGTCGGGTGGCGAGCGTCGGCGCGTCGAACTCGCGCGCATCCTGTTCGCCGGTTCGGAGCTGTTGCTGCTCGACGAACCCACCAACCACCTCGACGTCGATGCGAAACAGTGGCTCATGGGGTTTCTCCGCACCTACCGCGGTGCGCTCCTCGTGATCAGTCACGACCTCGACCTGCTCGACTCGTCGATCACGCGCGTGCTGCACCTCGACGAGGGCGAGGTCATCGAATACAAGGGCACCTACTCGCAATACCAAGTCGCGCGCGAGGCCGACGAAGAACGCCGCACCAAGCTTGCGGCTCGCCAGGAGACCGAGATCGTTCGCCTCGCCCGACTCGCCGATTCGATGCGCGGCCAGACCGAGAAGCGCGCCAAGACCGCGAAGGCGATCGACACCCGTGTCGCGCGACTCGAACGCGATCGCATCACCGGACCGCAGCGGCAACGCCGCGTCGCGGTGCGGTTCCCCGATCCACCTCGGCCCGGTCGCGTGGTCCTCGAGGTCGACGGTCTCACCAAGGGCTACGGCGGACCCAACGTGTTCGAGGACGTGACGTTCGCGGTCGAACGCGGCGAGCGGGTGCTCGTCATGGGCCTCAACGGTGCCGGCAAGACCAGCCTCATGCGCATCCTCGCCGGCCAGACCGAGCCCGACGCGGGCGGATGGTCGTTCGGGCACGGCGTCTCGGCCGGGTACTACGCGCAGGAACACGAAGGCATCGTCGGCGGCAAGTCGGTCATCGACCACCTGAAGATGGTCGGGCTACCGGAGCACCAACTGCGCACGCTGCTCGGCAGCTTCGGCCTGTTCGGCGACGTCGCATTCCAGGACGCGGGCACGTTGAGCGGCGGCGAGAAGACGAAGCTCGCGCTCGCGCAACTGGTCACCGGGCGTCACAACGTGTTGCTGCTCGACGAGCCGACCAACAACCTCGACCCACCGTCGCGTGATGCCATCGGCGACGCGCTCTCGGACTGGCCGGGCGCCATCGTGCTCGTGAGTCACGACACCGACTTCGTCTCGCGTCTCGAACCCCAACGCGTGCTGATGATGCCCGACGGCGACGTCGACTACTTCAGCGAAGACCTGCTCGACCTCGTCGCCCTCGCGTAACCCGCGCCACCACTCCGGCGCATCTTCGGCGGCTTCGCTCACGCCTCCGCGCGGTTGCCGGACGGGGGCTCGCTGCGCCGCGGGCTCGCCTCCGCTGCGCTCCGGCTCGGCGGTGCGTCGAGGCCGGGGTGGAGTCAGGTCGTCGACGATGGGGGCGGCGCCGTCGTGGTCGTGGTGGTGGTCGTCGAAGTCGTCGTGGACGACGTGGTGCTCGAGGTCGTCGAGGACGTGCTCACGGGGAGGGTGGTGGTCGTCGAGGACGAACTGGTGGAGGACGACGTGGAACTCGACGACGAGGACGTGGTGGTGGTCGTCGAGTTGTCGTCGACGACCTTCGCGACCGCGACCCCTCCCCCGCCGCCCACGAGCAGGAACACGAAGGCGATCGCCCAGACGCTCGCCGGTCTCACGCGCCGCCATCCGTCGCCATGGCCATGAAGGCGCGCAGCTCACGCTCGATGTCGTCACCGCAGGGCTGGAACAAGACCTCGCTCGTGCCCGCGGCCCCGGTGGCGTCGAGTCGCGCGCGCAACGCCGCGGCCTCGGCCGTCCAGGTGAACCCGGTGATGGCATCAGCCGTGATCAACGGTCGGTCTCGTTCGGTCACTCGCACCAGGTGATCCTCGTGGATCGCGAGGTGCCGGAGGTGGACCGGTACCCGTTCGAGCTCGGCTCGCCACTCGGCACCGCCCGGCAAGGCCTCGACCTGGGCCGGATCGGCCTCGTACATCCCGTGATAGACGACCGTCGCGCCAGGACCGGCCGCGGCGACCGCGCGCGGAGAATCGGGGGCTTCGCCCGGATCGAGCACGGTGCCGAAGACGAGCAGCGAACACCACGCGAACTCGGGATGGCCACCGAAGATCGTCATCACGCCGTCGCCCAGCTCGTGCGCCACCTCGAGACCTTTCGGGCCGTTGGCCGCCACGATGATCGGCGGGCGCGGCGGGAGCGCTCCGTAGCCCGGCAGCAGCTTCACCACTTTGCCGTCCACGACCATCGACTCACCACCGAGCAGTCCTCGCACCTGCGCGATGTACGTGCGCGTCTCGGCCCACGTGAGGGGCCGCTGCCCCATCGCCATCCGCGCGGTGAATCCGGTGCCGATCGCCACCGCGAGCCGGCCGGGCGCGAGCGCGGCGACGGTGGCGATGGCACTGGCCTGGGTCACCGGGTGGCGCAGGTTGGGCACGAGCACGGCCGGACCGAGCCCGATGCGCGATGTCGCCGTGGCGATCTGCGCGAGATGGACCCAGACGTCGCCGTAGAGCACCGGCGAGTCGTAGAGCCAGACCCGCTCGTATCCGAGGTCCTCGGCGAGCTGCGCGTGCGCGACGACATCCGGGCCGGGCGGGAACGCACACGAGATCTGCATCAGTACAACTCCGGTCGGCGATGGGCTCCGCTGGGCAGCTTGGCGCGGATCTCGTCCTGCGCGGCGACATCGAGATCGGCGGTGATGAAGCAGTCGTGGTCCGGAGCTTGCGCGAGCACGATCCCCCACGGGTCGACGATCATCGAACGACCGTGCCAGTGGAGCCTCTCGTTGCTGCTCCCGCGTTGGTTCGGCGCGATCACGAAGACCTGGTTCTCGATCGCGCGTGCCCGGATCAGCGGCTCCCAATGGTCCTTGCCCGTCGCCGCGGTGAACGCCGACGGGAGCACCACCGCACGCGCGCCGCGATCGAGCAACGCGCGGAACAGTTCGGGAAACCGCAGGTCGTAGCACGTGGCCAGGCCGACCCGGAGATCCCGAGCCTCGGTGACGACGATCTCGGTCCCCGCGGTGATCGTCGCCGACTCGCGATGGACCGCGCCGGGCACATCGACGTCGAAGAGATGGATCTTGCGGTAGGTCGCAACGAGGTCACCACCCCGGTCGAACACGCACGCCGTGTTGTGGAACACCCCGCCCGCCCCGCGCTCGACGAAGCTGCCCGCCACGAGCGTGACGCGCACGGTCGCCGCCAACTCGCGCGCCCAGGCGACCGTCGGTCCGTCGAGTGGCTCGGCTCCCTCGCGGAGCTCCGCGGCGGTGCCCCAGCAGTTGAACAACTCGGGGAGCGCGACCAGCGACGCGCCGGCGTCCACCGCGCCGCGCACGAGCGCCTCGGCCAGATCGAGGTTGCGGGCCTTGTCGGCGGTGGAGCACATCTGCACCGCGGCAGCCCTGATGGTGGTCACGCCGGCCGAGGGTACCGGCCCGGGACCGCGGTCAGGCGGGTGGGGCGATGCAGGGCAATCCGCTGCAGGTGTCGATCACGGTCCCGCCGGGTTGGAGGAACTGCGACTTCATCTGCTGCGCGAGGGCGGCGCGCCGGGGGTACTCGTGCGGGTCCGCCCCGAACTCGGGCTCGTGCGGTGCCAGGTTGCCGATCGGCGGGGCCGGCGTGCCGCTGTCCCAGTAGACCAGCGCAGAGCCGTTCCACGGCAGGAACGAGATCGGCGCGATCCCCCAGAAGGGAACGACGTCGGTGCTCCGGCCCGGCGCGAGTCCGGGTAGCAACACGCGCGCTCCGATGGTCCGGGCTTCGACGTCCGCCGTCACGTTCGCCACCTGGTGATCGCCGAACGCGACCTGCATCAGCACCTGATGACGCGGGGTCCCGGGATACGGGTTGTCGGTGATGTGCTCGGCATAGCCATCGGTTTCGGACCGGTCCCAGAGCATCTGCACGACCGAGAACCAGATCATGCGGTCGAACTCGTCGGGGTAGGCGGGCTTGAGGATCGCGGAGTACGTGTCGAAGTCGCTACTGCGTTGCAGCAACGTCGAGTAGTTCATGCCCGTCACGCCGAGGACCGAGTGCGTCCAATCGGTGGCCAACGCGGTGAGCGCACCGCCCAGGACGCCACCCTGGCTGTTGCCGTCGTACGCGACGGTGCCGTCGAACACCGGGGTGTGCGCGGCGCCGAGCTTGAACGCATCACCCGACGCGAAGCCCTGCGGACTCTTCACCAGGCGGGCCAGGAACAGTTGGTTGAGGAACCCCTGCTGGGTACGGTCCGCCACCTTCGGGAAGTTCGAGACATCCTGCAAGGTGGCCGCGGCCACGCCGATGTCGTCCTCGGCGAAGCCGCTCCACTTGGTCGCGCAGAACACGATCCGCGCCGAGTTCGAGAACGTGCGCACATTGCCGGCATTGACTTCGTCGTTGCTGCCGAGCAGTCCGTGTCCGTAGATCGCGCCGCGTCCGGGCGTCACCGGATCATTGCCATCGGCGCTGACCGCGCGCGGGATGTTGCAGATGAACTCGGCGGTGAAGTCTCCGTTGCGAACCGGCAGTGCATCGGCACCCGCGCCGGGCGCGTAGTTGAAGCGATTGCCGGGTGAACCGTCGCCGGTCAGGTAGTTCGGCACCGTGTACGTGCCGGTCACCCGTCGGAAGATCTGGTCGTCGACGTTGTCCTGCACGTTCGTCACGGTGAATGCGGGTGCGCCGCCGTGCAGCGACGCGAACGCGTCGTCGCGGATGTGCAGCATCCGGCCGGCAAGGTTCATCTCGCTGGCGACGGTGAAGTCCCACGCGAGGTTCAGCCCGGCGCGGTCGACACCGAGGTGCGTGAGCGTGCTGAAGATCTGCTCGAAGTGGGCGCGGCGGGATTCGATCCCGGGCGTGAACGTCGGGATGCCGTCGCGATAGAGCTGGAAGCCACGCTCGACCGGGATTGCGTTGCCTGCACCGTCGCGCAAGTTGCGCATCGCGACGATGAACCGATGACCCTCGGGGAGGTTCTTCGCCACGCGCACGATGAGCGACTTCTGGTCCGTCGGGTCGGCCTGGCTGTCGAGTTCGGACCAGATCGGCCATTGCTCACCCGTCGCAGCGTCGAACAGGAGGATCGGCTGATCCGTCCGCAACGACGCGCCGATGTCGGTGACCGGCGCCGCGCCCGTCGTCGCGAGGTCGAGGTGCGGTACGTACGTGACGATCATCGCCCCCGGGCTGAAGCCGTCGTTGCGGTTCCACTCGGTGGGATCGATCGAGATGCCTTGGGAGTTCACCGGCATCGACGCGACGTCGAAGTGCACGCGCCGTCCGGTGCCGCTCGTGGGGTCCGGGACCGTGAAGAAGTCGTTCGGGAACGGCATCAGGCACTTGCGCGCGGCGATCGGATCGCACCGATCGGCGGTCGCGGTCTCGACGCCGGGTTCCCACGAGAAACTCGCGTAGCCGTACTCACGACCGGAACCGTCGGTCCGGGTGGCGCGCGCCTTGATGGTGACCAATCCGGGGGTGAGGTCGGCCGCATGCAGTTGGGCGGTGCCGCCGTGGGCGCCGATCGTCAGGCGACTCGTGATCTCGGTGGTAGCGGTCGGGTCCGGCCAACCCGCGACGACCCACACCTTCAGCGAGGACGGCTTGAGGTTCGCGTCCAGGCGGACGTCGAGCGCGACCTCACCACTCGCGGGCGCCTGGGTCTTGTTCGCCGGGGCGATGATGTGCACGCCGGAGGGCGCCGCGGCGCCATGACCGGGGAACCACTCCCCCGGCACCCGACAACCTGCGGCCACGATCGCGACCAGTGCCGCGAGCACCGCAATGCGGCGAGTTCCCAGTCCCATACCGACCTCCCCCGAAGGGTGCGAATGGTACCGGTCCGAGCCGAGCCGTGAATCGGCTCCTTCAGCGCCCTTGCCAGTGCGCCGGTCGACCTTCCCGGGCCGCGGTCATCCCTTCGGTCGCGTCGGCCGTCGCGCCCACGACGCGGCGCATCGCTTCACCGAGGCGGACTGCGTCCTCCCAGGGCAACCGGGGACCGCGCGCCGCCATCTCCTTGATCGCCCGCTGCGCGATCGGCGCACCCGACGCAAGCCGTGCGGCCAACTCCCGCGCCGCGTCCATCAACGTGTCCCGCGGGACCACGCGCCACACGAGGCCCATCTCCTTCGCGGTCGCGGCGTCGACCCGGTCGCCTGTGAGGAGCAACTCCATCGCGTTCGACCACCCGATCCGGCCCGGCAACCGCATCGCGCCGACGATCGTCGGGACACCGAGGTTCACCTCGGGGAATCCGAACTCGGCGTCGTCGGCCGCGATCACGAAGTCGCAACGCAGGATCGCCGTGAGGCCGTAGCCGAGGCAGTACCCGGGGACCGCCGCGATCGTCGGCTTCCAGAGTTCGAGCCCGCTCTCGAACGAGTTGATCGTCGGGATCTCCCAGAACGTGCCCGGCCACGT
>Ga0075026_100001302_pt1 | contig 10482 bp, 9 predicted proteins | sample Str012_2_FD_71392 | JGI IMG/M metagenome (GOLD analysis project Ga0075026, IMG submission 71392) | Freshwater sediment microbial communities in response to fracking from Pennsylvania, USA - Straight Creek_MetaG_SC_2012 | ecosystem: Environmental > Aquatic > Freshwater > Creek > Sediment...
AGTCAACACAACGGCCAGGCATCGTTCTTCGGCCCGCCGGCTACTCGGCCAGCGGCCTCGACCAAGCCCACAAACGCGCAAGTCACAGCCGCTCAAGCCGGCGTGCCTGCACCGACGGGGGCTGCGGCCTCCGCACCGAGCGGCACCGCCGTGCCCGCGGCCCTGACGGCAGGGGTTGCCGGCGAGCGAGTGGTCGTCACGACCGACCTCGTCAAGGCCAGCTTCGACAGCAATGGCGGCAGCCTGGTTGGCCTCGAGTTGCTGCGGCACGCCGACGTCGAAGACCGGCAACGCCATGTCATGCTGTTCGATCAAAGCGCAGAGCGCGCCTACGCCGCGCAAAGCGGCCTTGTGGCGGCCCGGCCGGGCATCGCCTTGCCGAACCACTACTCGACCATGAAGTGGGCGGGTGGCGCCACGACGCTGGTCGACGGTGCAAACAGTCTGCAGGTGCGGTTCGAGTCGGTCGGCGAGGCCGGCATGACCTTGACAAAGATCTACACGTTCAGGCGCGGCGACTACACCATCGGTGTACGCCACGAGGCCCGCAATGTGGGAGCCGCCGCGTTGGAGGCATCGCTGTACCTGCAGTTGGCGCGCGACGGCAACCCGCCGCGTGGCGAGTCATCGTTCTATTTCACCTTCACCGGCCCAGCGATCTACACCGACGCGAAGAAGTACGAAAAGATCGCCTTCAAGGACATCGACAAGGGCAAGCCAGGGCACGCGGCCAGCGCCAGCGATGGGTGGGTCGCCATGGTGCAGCACTACTTCGCAGCCGCTTGGCTGGTGCCCGCCGGAACACCGCGCGAGTTCCGCACGGCAAAGGTCTCCGACAACCTGTACTCGGTGGCGATGGTCCTGCCGCTGGGCGAGATCGCGGCCGGGGCCACCAAGGTGCACGACGCAGTCCTGTTTGCCGGGCCCCAGGAAGAGAACAAGCTGGCCGCGCTTGCGCCGGGGCTCGAGCTGGTGAAGGACTACGGCTGGTTCACTGTGCTGGCCAAGCCGCTGTTCTGGTTGCTCGACCATTTGAACCGGGTCCTTGGCAATTGGGGCTGGTCGATCGTCGCGCTCGTCGTGCTCTTGAAGATAGCGTTCTACTGGCTCAACGCCAGTGCCTACCGCTCGATGGCCAAGATGAAAGCCGTCGGGCCGCGGGTGGCCGACCTGCGCGAGCGCTACAAGGAAAAACCGCAGCTGATGCAGCAGGAGATGATGCGCATCTACCGCGAGGAGAAGGTCAACCCGCTGGGCGGCTGCCTGCCGATCGTGGTTCAGATGCCATTCTTCATCGCCCTGTATTGGGTGCTGCTGTCGTCGGTTGAGATGCGCAACGCGCCGTGGATCGGTTGGATCACCGACCTGTCTGCGAAGGATCCTTTCTTCGTGCTGCCGCTGCTGATGACGGCCTCGTCCCTGTTCCAGGTCTGGCTCAACCCGGCGCCCGCCGATCCGATGCAGGCCAAGATGATGTGGATGATGCCGCTGATCTTCGGCGTGATGTTCTTCTTCTTCCCGGCCGGCCTGGTGTTGTACTGGCTGACCAACAACATCCTGTCAATCGCCCAGCAGTGGGTGATAAACCGCCGGCTCGGCGTCAGCAAGTAGCAAAACCGTTGCGGCGTAACAGCAAACGGGCGCGCCAGACCCGCCGCATTCGGGGGCTTGAGGTAGCGCTGCAATCCGCCGACGATGCGGCCATGCGGGGTTGATCCGGCGCGGCTCGCAAGAACACCGCGCTGCGTCGGGAGCGCTTCACGGCGTCCCCCCCGCGCCACACACCACCCAAGCGGCGCGGCGACAATCGAGCGGTGCCTTTGCCGCCGCTGCAGGATCCGGTCGTTGCTGTCGCCACCGCCCCCGGACGCGGGGCGGTAGGGATCGTGTGCTTATCGGGCCGCGGCCTCGCGCCGCTGATCGGCACGCTCACTGGGCGCACCCTCGTAGCCAGAATGGCGCAGCACGTGAAGCTACGTGCCACCGATGGGACGGCGATCGACCATGGGTTGGCGCTCTGGTTTCCTGCGCCGCAGTCCTACACCGGCGAAGATGTGCTCGAACTGCAGGCGCATGGCGGCATGGTCGTGCTGCAGCTGCTGTTGGCGCGCTGCCTCGCGGCGGCCGCCGAGGTCGATCCGGCCACAGGGCGGCCCCGGCTGCCCTACTTGCGCCTGGCCCAACCGGGCGAGTTCACCTTGCGCGCGTTCCTCAACGGCAAGCTCGACCTTGCGCAGGCGGAGGCCGTGGCAGACCTGATCGATGCGGGCACGGAAGCCGCGGCGCGATCCGCCAGCCGGTCGCTCGAAGGGGTGTTCTCGCGCGAGGTCGACGCTGTGGCCGCGCGCATTGTCGAGCTGCGCGCGCTGGTCGAGGCCACGCTCGACTTCCCTGATGAGGAGATCGATTTCCTCGAGCGCGCCGATGCCCATGGGCGGCTCGCTGTGATTGCGCAGGCGCTGGCCGACCTGCTCGACCGCACACGCCAGGGGGTCTTGCTGCGCGAAGGAATGACCGTGGTCCTCGCGGGACAACCCAATGTCGGCAAGAGTTCGCTGCTCAACGCCCTGGCCGGCGCCGAACTGGCCATCGTTACGGCGATCGCAGGAACCACGCGCGACAAAATCGGCCAGACGATCCAGATCGAAGGCGTGCCGGTGCATATCGTCGATACCGCGGGTTTGCGCGACGCGGCACAGCCGCATGACGAGGTCGAACGTCTTGGCGTTGCGCGCAGCTGGACAGAGATCGAGCGGGCCGACACGGTGGTCTTTCTGCACGACCTGACGCGCTGTGGCGAGGCGGCCTACGAAGCCGCCGACCGCGTGATCGCGGCCAGGCTGCGGGCCAGCGGGCCGTCGCGCGTGATGCATGTGTTCAACAAGTGCGACGCCGTCCCTGCCGGCGCCGGCATCAACGACGGGGTGACGCTGTCGGCGCGCACCTGCGAAGGCCTGCAGGCCCTGCGCCAGGCCTTGCTTGAACGGGCCGGATGGCATGCCAACCCCGAGGGCGTCTTCATCGCCCGCACCCGCCATCGGCTTGCTCTGGAGCGCGCGGCGGGGCACCTCGAGCAGGCCGAGCGGATCGCCGGTCGTGGCGACGCTGAACTCGAGTTGTTGGCTGAAGAGCTGCGCCTGGCCCACGGGGCTCTTGGCGAGATCACCGGCGCCTTCAGTGCGGACGAGCTGCTCGGCGAGATCTTCGGCCGGTTTTGCATCGGCAAGTAATGCCAAGCCAACTCGACAAGCGGAGCGTGGCAGCAGATGGGCGGCGCCAGGTGGCGATGCCCCCCGCACTGGACAGTTGCCCGGCGCCGCAGGCGATTCGACAATGCGGCAATGGATATCAATGACCTGTTCGATTCAGTGCATTCGCTCAATGCGGATGACGCGTTCAAGCCGCGGCTGACCCTCGAGCAGTGGCGCATGCTGCAGCCCTACCTGACGCGGCACGAGATCCGTGCCGGCGATCTGCTGGTCAAGCAGGCGGACCACGATCGAACGATGTACCTGCTCGAGCGCGGCGCCCTGCAGGTCTTCGTCAGCAATGCCAAGCCAGGCGCATCGAGGTTGTCGATCTTGCGCGCCGGATCGGTGGTCGGCGAGGCCGGCCTGTTCAGCGATCAGCCACGCATGGCCAACGTCGAGGCGATGACGGGTTGCGTGGTCTGGGCACTGCGCGGTCCGCGCCTGGAGGAGTTGATCGCACGTAATGCTGCTCTGGCGCTCGAACTGGTGCGGGCGGCAGCTGCCGTGATGGGCGTGCGCATGCGCGCCAACATCGAGCATGGCCAAGCCGTGAGTTGACGGCCGGTCGCGGCAGCGTCCGACCCTCTACGCCTTCAGCAACTTCGCCTCGGCCAACGCCAACGCTTCGGGCAGCCCCGACAAAACCAGCGTGTCACCGGCGGCAAGGTGCATCTGGTCGTCTGCTGCCAGCACCTGGCCCGTGGCACGGCGCGCCGACACGACCTTGACGCCCACGGCATCGAGCGCCTGATCGCTCAACGCGCGGCCCAGGCAGGGCGCGGCCTGCGGCAAGGTCACGCTGAGCAGGCGCGCCTGCTGCAGCTCCTCGACCGTGTCGTCGTCGGCGCCGTGGAAGTAACCGCGCAAGAGGCCATACCGAGCGTCGCGCGCATCCCGGGCAATCCGGATCACGCGCCGCATCGGAACGCCCACCAGTGCCAACGCATGGCTGGCCAGCATCAGCGAGCCCTCGATCGCTTCGGGCACAACCTCGGTCGCGCCCGCGGCCTTCAGCCGGTCGATGTCGGTGTCGTCGACCGTGCGCACGACCACGGGCACCTGTGGCGCATGCGAGCGCACGACCTGCAGGATCTTCAACGCCGAGGCCGTGTCATGGTAGGACACCACCACTGCGCTGGCGCGGGCCAGGCCCGCCGCCATCAGGCTACGCAGGCGCGCCGCGTCGCCGAAGACCACGCTCTGCCCGGCGGCCGCCGCCTGCCGCACGCGATCGGGGTCGAGGTCCAGCGCCATGTAGGGGATGTGCTCGCCGGCAAGAAGCCGTGCCAGGTTCTGCCCGCTGCGGCCGTAGCCACAAATGATCACATGGGCCTCGCTGGCGATCGACCGCCTGGCAATTGTCGTCAGCGCCACCGACTGCATCATCCAGTCAGTGGCCGACAGGCGCGCAACGATGCGGTTGCTGAACATTACGATGAACGGTGTGGCCAGCATCGACAACACCATGCTGGCCAGAACCGGGCTGACCCAATGCGGTGCCACCAGGCCGCCGTCAGCGCCCAGCGTCAGCAGTACGAAGCCGAATTCTCCCGCTTGCGCCAGGTACAGCCCGGTGCGCAACGCGGTGCCAGGCGCGGTGCCAAAGGCGCGTGCCACCAGGGCCACCAGCGTGGCCTTGGCGGCCACCGGGCCGAGGCTGAGCAACAGCACGAGCAGCCATTGGTCGAGCAGCGGGCGCCAGTCGAGCTTCATGCCGATGGTGATGAAGAACAGGCCCAGCAGGACGTCGTGGAAGGGCCGGATGTCGGTCTCGACCTGGTGCTTGTATTCGGTCTCGGCCACCAGCATGCCCGCCACGAAAGCGCCGAGCGCGAGCGACAGGCCCGCGTGTTCGGTCAACCAGGCCAGGCCCAAGGTGACGAGCAGCAGGTTGAGCACAAACAGCTCTTCACTCTTGCGCCGCGCCACCAGCGTGAGCCACCAGCGCATCGCCTGGCGCCCGCCGGTCAGCAGCAACGCCAGCAAGGCGATGGCCTTGAGCAGCGCCCAGGACAGCGCGGCGGCCATGTCACTGCCAGTCGATCCGAGGGCCGGTATCAGCACCAGCAGCGGCACCACGGCCAGGTCCTGGAACAGCAGCACGCCCAGCACGCGCCTGCCGTGCTCGGTCTCGAGCTCGAGCCGGTCGACCATCAACTTGACGACGATCGCGGTTGACGACATCGCCACCGCACTGCCGAGCACCAACGCACCGCGCCAGCCGAGCTCCCACGGCCGCGCGGTGAAAGAGAAAAGCCAGGCCAGCAGCGCATTGCCGGCCAGGGCCCCGAGGATGGTCAGCATGACCTGCGACAGGCCCAAACCGAAAACGAGCGATTGCATCGCGCGCAGCTTGTGCAGGTTGAATTCGAGGCCGATGACGAACATCAGGAACACGACGCCGAACTCGGCGAGGTATTTCACGCCCGCGGAATCACGGGCCAGCGCCAGCGCGTTGGGGCCGATCAACAGGCCGACGGCCAGATAGCCCAGGATCGGCGGCAACTTCAGCGAGCGGCAGACCACCACGCCGAGCACCGCGGCCACCAGGTAGAGCAAAACGAGTTCGAGCGTCGAGGCCATGCGCGGTATCGCTGCGGGCCGCGGGCTGGGTGCCCGCGGCCTAGAATCGCGCGCCTAGTAAACCACGACTGCCGTGACCGCCAGCACCGCGCCTACCCCATTGTTCGACGCTGCGCGTGCATTGAACCTGGCGCGCTCGACGCTGGACATCGAAGCGGCTGCGCTGGTCGGCGCCAAGGCTCGCCTGGGGGAAGGCTTTGCGCGCGCCGTCCAGTCCATGCTTGGCTGCCGCGGCCGGGTCGTCGTCATGGGCATGGGCAAGAGCGGCCATGTCGGGCGCAAAATCGCCGCCACGCTGGCATCGACCGGCACGCCGGCGATGTTCGTGCACCCGGCCGAGGCCAGCCACGGCGACTTGGGCATGGTCACCGAGCACGATGTGGTGATCGCCATCTCCAACTCCGGCGAGAGCGACGAACTCAACGTCATCCTGCCGGTATTTAAGCGCCTGCATGTGCCGCTGATCGCCCTGACTGGGAACCCCCAATCGACGTTGGGCGAGCATGCCGACATGGTGATCGCCAGCACCGTCGAGCGAGAGGCCTGCCCGCTCAACCTCGCGCCCACGGCCAGCACCACCACCCAGATGGCGCTGGGTGACGCGTTGGCCGTGGCCCTGCTCGACGCCCGGGGCTTTCGCGAGGAGGATTTCGCCCGATCACATCCCGGTGGCTCGCTGGGCCGCAAACTCTTGATGCATGTCGGCGACCTGATGCGCCGCGGCGACGCGCTGCCGCGCGTCGGCCCCGAGGCTCCCCTCACGAGCATGCTTCGTGTGATGACCGACAAGGGGTTGGGCTTCGCCGCTGTCGTCGACGAGCACGAACATGTTCTCGGCATCTTCACCGACGGCGATCTGCGCCGATTGATCGAGCGCGGCGCCGATTTGCGCGCTCTGATTGCGCGCGATGTGATGCACAAGAACCCGCGCTGCATCCGTGCCGATGCGCTGGCTGCGGAGGCCGCCGAACTGATGGAGCAGCACCGTATCACCAGTGTGCTGGTGGTCGACCTGGAGAACGGCGCCCGCCTGATCGGCACCTTGAACTCGAACGATCTGATGCGGGCCAAGGTCATCTGATGACCGTCGCGCTGAGCATTGCGCCCGAAGTGCTGCTCAAGGCGCAGGGCCAGGGCCTGGGCATGAAGGCCGCCATCTTCGACGTCGACGGCGTGCTGACCGACGGGCGCCTGTTCATCGGCGAGACAGGTGAGACGTTCAAGGCTTTCTCCAGCCTCGACGGCCACGGTCTGAAGCTGCTGACGCAGGGCGGTATCGCACCGCTGGTGATTACCGGGCGCGACTCGCCGGCGGTTCGCCGCCGCATCGCCGACCTCGGGCTGGCCCATGCGGTGTTCGGCGCGGAAGACAAGCTCGCGGCGGCAGAGTCGCTGTTGCATGCGCTGGCGCTCTCATGGGCCGACGTTGCCGTGATGGGCGACGATTGGCCGGACCTGCCGCTGATGACCCGCGCCGGCTTTGCCTGCGCGCCGCCGAATGCACATGCCGAGGTGCGCGCGGTTGCCGACCATGTGACCGGCGCGCGCGGCGGTGACGGTGCTGCACGCGAGTGCTGCGACCTGCTGCTGATGGCGGCCGGCCACTATGCGGCGCTGCTCCAGGGCCACTTGACCACGCTCGACAGCGCTTGACGGGACCAGGGGCCGTTGGATGGACATCGACAACCTGCTACAACCGCTGGCCCCGCCGCCGCCGCGCACCGTGCCGGCGCGCCCGCGACAGCCGTGGCACTGGCAGCTGGGCCAGCTCTTGTCGGCCTATCTTCCGGTGGTCCTGATGGCGTTGCTCGCGCTGGGAACCTGGTGGTTGGTGCAGAACACGCCACGGACCGACGCGCCGGGCCCGGCGGCGGCGTTGCGCCACGACCCCGACTACACCATGCAGGGTTTCACAATGCAGCGCTTCGGCGCCGACGGGCGCCTGCGTGTTCAGGTCCAAGGCGCCCAAATGCGCCACTACCCCGACACGGACACGCTCGAAATTGACGGCGTGACGATCCGCGCCCTGTCGCCAAGCGGCGCCGTCACACATGCCAGCGCGCAACGCGCCTTGAGCAACGGCGATGCCAGCGAAGTACAACTCTTCGGCGGCGCGCGCCTGGTGCGCGACGGTTCAGGCGCCGCTGCGCAGATCGAGTTCGACAGCGAGTTTCTGCATGCCTTTCTCGCCACCGAGCGCGTGCGCTCTAACTTGCCGGTCGTGTTGCGTCAGGGTACGAGTGAGGTTCGTGTCGGCGCCATCGACTACGACAACCTGAGCGGTACCGCCAAGTTTGGCGCGCCCGTGCGGGCGCGCTTTGCGGTGCCCGCGCGATGAGGGCGTCGCCTCTGCGCGCGGCTGGCGCAGCGGCATGACGCCGCCGCCGGCCCTCTTCGAGGGCGCTCGCCCATGAGTGCGCCCTTGGTGTTTATCACCGGCGCGTCCAGCGGCATCGGCCAGGCGCTCGCCGCGCGCTATGCGCAGGCGGGCTGGCGGCTGGCGCTGGTCGCGCGGCGCACCGGCGAAGTCGAGGCCTGGGCGCGTGCGCTTGGGCTGGCCGCAGAGCGCTGGGCGGTCTACGCGGCCGACGTGCAGGACATCGACAGCATCGTCGCCGCCGGTCAGCGTTGCATCGAAGCGCAAGGCCTGCCCGATGTCGTCGTTGCCAATGCCGGCATCAGCATCGGCATGGACACGGCCGAACGCGGCGATCTCGACGTGATGCGCGAAATCTTTGCCGTCAACAACATCGGCATGGCGGCGACCTTTCACCCGTTCCTTGCCGCCATGCGCTCAAGGCGCCGTGGCACCCTGGTGGGCATTGCCAGTGTGGCGGCCATCCGCGGCCTGCCCGGCCACGGCGCGTATTGCGCCAGCAAGGCTGGAGTGGTGGCGTATTGCGAGAGCCTGCGCGGTGAGTGCCGTGACGATTGCGTTCGGGTGGTCACCATCCTGCCAGGCTACATCGCCACGCCGCTGACGGCGGGCAACCGCTATAAGCTGCCGTTTCTGCTGCAGGCGGACGACTTTGCCGACCGCGCCTACACTGCCACCGAGGCCGGCGACAGCTACCGCGTGATCCCGTGGCAGATGGGTCTCGTCGCCAAGCTGTTGCGCCTGCTGCCCAACCGCTTGTTCGACCGGCTCTTCGCCGGCCGCGGGCGAAAGAAGCGGCGCAGCCCATAGCGTGCACGGCGCAGCAGCGCCGACAGTCTGGCACCATTGCGCCCCATGCTCGATGTCGTTGTTTTCTTCTTCGTCCTCGGTGTCGCAGCGCGGCTGCTCAAGAGCGATCTGCGATTGCCCGAGGCGCTGTACGAAACGCTGTCGATTTACCTGCTGCTGGCGATTGGCTTGAAAGGCGGGATTGAGTTGTCCAAGCAGCCGCTGGCCGCGCTGGCGCCGCAGGTGGTGGCGTGTGTGGCCCTGGGCTTTGCGATCCCCTTCGTGCTCTGGCCGCTCCTGCGCGCACTGAAACTCGCCGGCGCGGACGCGGCCGCGCTGGCGGCGCATTACGGCTCGGTCAGTGTGGTCACGTTCGCGGTTGCCACGGCCGCGCTGGCGCGGCAGGGCATTGCCCATGAGAGCCATGCTGCGTTGTGGGTGGCGGTCATGGAAGCACCCGGCCTGGTTGCCGGCATCCTGCTCGCGCGCATGGCCACCCGTTCGGCGGCAGCGACCGGGCAGGGCACGCGGTGGGGCGCGTTGCTGCACGACGTGCTGTGCGGCAAGAGCGTGCTGCTGCTGGCAGGAGGTTTGCTGATCGGCGCCATCGCGGGCGTCGACGGCACTGCATCGATCAGCGCCGTATTCATCGATCCCTTCAAGGGCGTGCTGGCGCTGTTTCTGCTCGAATTGGGATTGGTGGCCGGCGCGCGCTTGGCCGAAGTGCGGCGCTTCGGCGCGGCGGTGCTGGTGGTCGGCTTGCTTGTGCCACCGCTGCTGGCGCTGGCCGGTGCATTGACCGGCCTGGCGCTGGGGCTGTCGACCGGTGGCGTTGCGATCCTCGCCACGCTGGCCGCCAGCGCCAGCTACATCGCCGCGCCGACTGCGATGCGCATCGCCATCCCCGAAGCCAACGCCGCACTGTCGATCACCGCGGCGCTTGGCCTGACCTTCCCCTTCAACATCGTCGCCGGGATCCCGCTCTACATCCGCCTGGCGCAATCCCTGACGGGCACATCATGAGCCTGGCCAAGCACCCGAAAACTTTGCTCGTCATCGTTGCCGAGGCGGCGCTGGAGAAGCCCCTCGTGCGTGACGCCCGCGAACGCGGCGCGCAGGGCTGGACCGTGACCGAAGTCCACTGTGCCGGCCTGGACGGCTTGCGCGAGGGCGCCTGGGAGGCCGACCGCACCATCGAGTTGAAGCTGATTTGCGATGCTGGCGTGGCCGACGCGATCGCCGAGCATGTGCTCGCCACCTATGCGCGCCACTACGCGGTGGCAATGACCTTCGGCCAGGTCAGCGTTCTGCGGCCCGAGCGTTTCTGAACGCGCAAAGCAAGAAGGGCGCCGGTGTTGTCACCGGCGCCCTTCGCGCTGAGTTGCTTGCCAAGACGCGCCGCGCGCTCGAGAAAACGCCGGGCCGTCCCCAGGTTCCATTGGCCCCCTCGGGGTGCCTGACGCGAAGCGGCAGGTGTAGGGG
>Ga0075026_100001304_pt1 | contig 10480 bp, 14 predicted proteins | sample Str012_2_FD_71392 | JGI IMG/M metagenome (GOLD analysis project Ga0075026, IMG submission 71392) | Freshwater sediment microbial communities in response to fracking from Pennsylvania, USA - Straight Creek_MetaG_SC_2012 | ecosystem: Environmental > Aquatic > Freshwater > Creek > Sediment...
CTATCGGAGCATGTCGGGCGATGGAGGTCGGTCACCAGCCGTGTCGTTCACCAGCCGTGTCGTTCACCAGCCGTGGGTGCCGGGCCCGCCCTTGAACGGTCCCACGACGGCGGAGGTGATCCAACCGCCGTAGAAGTTGCCGGCGTTGGGTGCCACCCGTTCGTCGTCGACCCAGCATTCGTCGACCTTCTGTGCGTAGAAGGCGAAGTGATCGGTGATGGCGGTGAACTCCGGGTTCGGACGCGGGTAGCTCCACGCGGCATCGTCGACGTCGTCGAGCTGCCAGTACTGCGCCTCGCCCTTCCACTCGCACCAGGTGGAGTGGTCGCTCGGGGTCAACCGACCGGTGTCGATGTCGTCGGCGGGCACGTAGAACGCCGGTGGTTGGCTCGTCTCGAGCACGCGAATGGCGCGGCGGGTGTCGACCACGGTGCGCCCACCGTGCACGACCCGCACCCGACCCTCGAACGGCACCGTGATGGGCGGGCGTGGGTAATCCCACACGCTCTCCTGGCCCGGGCCGGGCTCGATTCGTCGGGGACGCACCACTCGAGTGTCGCATCGCAATGGAAGGATCGCCAACCCGGCCATTAGCGTGGCCATCCGTATGGAGCCGGTGGTCGAACCCGTCGTCCAACTGACGGGCGTGGTCGCCGTCGTGGGCGGATTCCCGGTGTTGGCCGGCGCCGACCTCACCGTGCACCGCGGCGAGATCCTGCTGCTGCGTGGTCCCAACGGCGCGGGCAAGACCTCACTGCTCCGGCTCTGCGCAGGGCTGCTGCCGGTGGAGCGCGGCGTGGCCACCGTGCTCGGCCACGACCTGTCGGTCAGCCGCACGGCGGTGCGCGCCTTCGTGGGGATGCTGGGCCACTCCAACGGCCTCTACGCCGACCTCACCGTCACCGACAACGTGCGGTTCTGGGGCGCCACGGTGGGCGCCACCGACGACGAGATCGCCGCATCGCTCGCTCGCATGGGCCTGGCCAACCGCCTCGCCGATGTGCCGGTGAGCCGCCTCAGTGCCGGGCAGCGTCGGCGCACGGCGCTGGCGTGCCTGGTGGCTCGCCGGGCGCAGCTGTGGCTGCTCGACGAACCCCATGCCGGGCTCGACGCTGCTGGCCGCGACGAGCTCGACGCCACCCTTCGAGAGGCGGCGGCCGCCGGCGCGACCGTGATGGTGGCCAGTCACGAACTCGAACGAGCCGGCGCGCTCGCCACTCGCGTGGTGGAACTTGGTGGCGGGTTGGTGCGTGAGGTGCCGATGGGCGGCCCGGCATGACCACGTGGCGCGTCGCCCGCCTGGTGGCGGCCAAGGACCTGCGCATCGAGGCGCGCAGCCGTGTGGTCGTCAACCAGGTGCTTCCGTTCTCGCTGCTGGTGATGGTGCTGTTCGCCTTCGCCCTCGACAACGACACCGTGCTCACCCGCGTGGCGCCCGGGCTGGTGTGGCTCGCCACCTTGTTCAGCATGCTCGTCCTGGTGCAGCGGGCCTTCGCCGTCGAGACCGCCGACGGGGCGCTCGATGCGCTCACCGTGGCCGGTGTGCGGCCCAGTGGCCTGTTCCTGGGCAAAGCGATGGCCATGGCGGTGCAGTTGGTCGTGCTCGAGGTGGTGCTGCTGTTCGCGGCCATCGTGCTCTACAAGGTCGACGTCGGGGGTGCCGGCATCGTGTTGTTGGTCACCACCTTCGTCGCCGCGACCACCGGGCTGGCGTTCGTCGGTACGCTCTACGGCGGTCTCGCCTCGGGGGCCAAAGGGCGCGAAACGCTGTTGCCGCTCCTGATGCTCCCCGTGGTGGCACCCGTACTCATCGGTGCAACCCGAGCCACGGAAGCGGCGCTCGGCACCAATGGTGCGTCGCCCAGTGAAGGTTGGCCGTGGATCGGTCTGCTCGTACTGTTCGCCGCACTCTTCGGTGCCGGGGGAACACTCGCCTTCGGAACGCTCATCGACGCCTGACACTCCCATGACCACGCCCACCGCCCCCAACGCCACGCCGAACGACACCGTCGATCGCCGTCCCACCAGCACCCGATTCACGCGGGCGCTGGGGTTCTCGGCGCTCATCGGCATCGTGTGGTTGGTGGTGTTCGGCCTGTTCCTGTCGCCCAACGACCTCGAGCAGGGCGTCAGCGTGCGCAACATGTACATCCACGTGCCCTCGGCGTGGCTGGCCTATCTGGCGTTCATCGTCACCGGCATCGCCAGCGCCGGCTACCTGTTCAAGCGCACGCGCAGCCTCCAGTGGGACCGGATCGCCGGTGCCAGCGCCGAGGTGGGTGTGCTGTTCATGGGCATCGCGCTCGTCACCGGCAGCCTGTGGGGTCGCGTCACCTGGGGCAAGTACTGGACCTGGGACTCGCGTCTCACCACCACGGCGTTCTTGTTCATCACCTACATCGGCTACCTGGCCGTGCGCGACCTCGGGGGCAGCCACCACCAGCGTGCCAGGCGCAGCGCCATCATCGCCCTGTTCGCCGTGCTCGAGGTGCCGCTGGTGCACTTCAGCGTGAAGTGGTGGCGTCCGCTGCACCAGCAGGAGAGCGTGGCCGACGGCAAGCTCAGCGGCCTGATGCTGTTCAGCCTGTTCGTGGGCATCGTCGCCTTCACCCTGCTCTATGTGTGGATGGTGCTGCACCGCCTGCGCACGCTCACCATGCAGGACATCGTCGACGACCGTGGCCTCGACGTGGCGTTGGCCGAGCGTCGCGCCGAAGGGATCGTGTCGTGATGATCAGCGCCATCATGAGCAACTCTCAGCAGTGGCCCTACGTCATCATCAGCTATGTCGTCACGCTCGGCGGGGTGGGTCTCTACACCTGGCGGATGCTCGCCAAGGCGCGCAAGCTGGGCAAGCAGGTGCCGCCCGAGGAGCGTCCGTGGACCTGAGTCCTCGCGAAGTGGTGCCCACCGCGGTGGGCAAGCAGCGCAAGCGGCCCTGGCTCGCGTATGGCGTGCTGGTCGCCGTGTTGCTCGTGGGCGGTCTGGTGGTGGCCAAGTTCCTCACCTCGGCCGTCGACTACTACTGCAACGTCGACGAGATCGGCCACAAGAGCGGGTGCGACGTCGGCCGTTCCATCCGTGTGCAGGGTGTGGTCGAGAAGGACACCATCCAGAAGTCGGGTGCCACCACCAACTTCGTCATCGGGTTCAACGGCGTGAAGATGCCCGTGGCGCTGAGCGCCGAACCCACCGGGCTGTTCCAGCAGTGCATCCCTGTGGTCGTGTCGGGCAAGGCCGTCGACCAGGGTGACGGCAAGGGTGTGGTGTTCGAGGGCAACGATGTGCTCGTGAAGCACAGCAACGAATACAACGCAGCCAACAAGGATCGCATCGACAAAGCCAACGCGGAGGCCGCACTGTGCTCGCAGAAGGGGTGAACGGCCTCATCGGCCACTCCGCCCTCATCGTGGGTCTCGCCGCGTCCGTGTTCGGTGCCGCTGCGCTGGCCGTTGGCACCGCCCTGAAGAACGAGCGGGTCGTGAAGGCCGTGCAGGCCTATGTGTGGCTGGCGTTCGGTGGTGCGGTGATGGCCGTGGTCATCATGGAGCGGGCGCTCATCACCCGCGACTGGTCGGTGGCCTACGTGCAGAAGGTCGGTTCGGTCAACACGCCGGCCCTGTTCAACTTCACCGCGCTGTGGAGCGCACTCGAGGGCAGCATCCTGCTGTGGCTGCTGCTGCTGGCGATGTATCTCGCCATCGTCGCACGCCGTTACCGCGATCGCATGAGCGACCCGCTGGTGGCATGGGCGCTCGTGGTGATGTTCGCGGTCACCGCGTTCTTCTTCTTCCTGTCGCTCGGGCCCACCGACGCGTTCCGGCCCGGCCCGATGCCGCCCAACTTCAACACGTGCTGCGCCGGGCCCAACCCGCTTCTGCAGAACCACGTGCTGGTGCTGTTCCACCCGCCCATCCTCTATCTCGGCTACGTCGGGTTCACCGTGCCGTTCGCCTTCGCCATCGCTGCGTTGATCACCGGTCGCGTGGGCGAGGGCTGGCTCCTCGAAACCCGTCGCTGGGCGCTGTTCGCGTGGGGCTTCCTCACGCTGGGCATCGTGCTGGGCAGCTGGTGGAGCTACGAGGTGCTCGGCTGGGGTGGTGTGTGGGCGTGGGACCCGGTGGAGAACGCCAGCTTCCTTCCCTGGCTCACCGCCACCGCCTACATCCACTCGGTGCTCGTGCAGGAGCGGCGCGGCATGCTGCGCGTGTGGAACATCAGCCTGCTGGTGGCCACCTTCTCGCTCACCATCCTCGGCACGTTCCTCACCCGCAGCGGTGTCATCAACAGCGTGCACGCCTTCAGCGGCGGTTCGGTGGGGCCGTACCTGCTCGGCGCCTTCGGCGTGGTGGTGGCCGGTTCGCTCATCCTCATCGCATGGCGAGGCGACCGGTTGCGTTCGCCCGGTGCCATCGACTCGCCCATCTCCCGCGAGGGCGCGTTCCTCGCCAACAACGTCATCTTCTCGCTGTTCGCGTTCGTCATCCTGCTGGGCACCGTGTTCCCGCTCATCGTCGAGGCCAAGGACAACCGGCGCATCGCTGTCGGCTCGCCCTTCTTCGACACCATGGGTCAGCCCATCGGGCTCGTGCTCTTGTTCCTCATGGCGGTGGCGCCGGTGCTGCCGTGGCGCAAGGCCAGCCTCGAGCTGCTGCGCGAGCGCCTGTTCTGGCCGGCATGGTGCGGTGCCGGTGCGCTCGTGCTGTCGGTCGTTCTCGGGGCCACCGACTTCACGCCGCTGCTGGCGTTCTTCCTCGCCGGGTTCGCCGCTGGTTCCGCGCTGCGCCAACTCGCCTTGGCCACTCGTCGTCAGGGGTATCGCGGCCTGCTCGGCCGTGCCAATGGCGGCATGATCGTGCACCTCGGCGTCATCATGATCGCCGTCGGTCTCGCCGCGTCGAACAGCTACACCCGGTCGGCCGAGTTCTCGATGACCAAGGGTCAGACGGTCCAGTTCGCCGGTCACACCTTCCGCCTCGACGACGTCGTCGACTTCAAGACGGATCGTTCGGTGGGCATCAAAGCCCTCGTCACGCTCGACGGCGGACAGGCCTACGCGCCGGCCATCACCAAGTTCACGGCGCAAGGCATGGACGTCGGCACGCCCAGCGTGAAGACCGGGTTCGCCGGCGACATCTACCTGTCGCTCGACAACGGCGCCAAGCCCAGCACGGGCACGGCGAAGGTGAAGATCTTCATCAAGCCGCTCATCGTGTGGCTGTGGGTCGGCGGCATGCTGTGCGCCGTCGGCACCGTGCTCGCCGCGTTCCCCGGCAGGTTCCGGCGCAAGCCCACCGACCCGGTGTCGGCACCGGTGCCGCTCGACGAGCAGGTCGTCGCCGCGGAGTCGTCGAATGGCTGACGACACGCGCGACGTGAAGAAGCGGCGTCTTGCTCCCTACATCGCGCTCGCCGCGGCTGCGGTGCTCGGCGGGCTGTTCTGGGTGCTGGCATCGAGCAGTTCGGGCACGGTCGACAAGCTCGGCGTCATCGAGAGCCCGCTCCTCGGTCGCCCGGCGCCCACGGTGCGCAGCACCACGCTCGACGACACGCCCATCGACCTGGCTCGGCGCAAGGGCAGTTGGGTGGTGGTGAACTTCTTCAACTCCACCTGTGCTCCGTGTCGCTCCGAGCATCCCGAACTGGTGAAGTTCGTCGATCAGCAAAAGACTCTGGGCGCCCAGGGAGCCGAGTTCTACACCGTGCTGCAGTACAGCGACAACGTCGACGACGTGAAGGCGTTCTTCCTCGCTGCCGGCGGCACCTGGCCGATCATCCGCGACGACGATGGAACGATCAACGTGGCCTTCGGCGTGGCGCAGGTGCCCGAGACGTTCATCATCGATCCGTCGGGTGTGGTGCGGTTGCGCTGGGCCGGTCAGATCGACGCGGTCACCCTGGCGCAGTTGGTGCAGCAGCAGCGCGACATCTACGGGGCGTCATGAGTCGGGCGTCGTCGCTGAAGAAGTGGCCGGGCTGGGTGTTGCTCGTGTTCGTCGTGGCCGGGTTCCTCGCCTACGGTGCCACCCGCGATGCCGGTGCGCGCACACCCGAGGAGCGTGTGCAGGAGATCACCAAGCGGCTGGCGTGCCCGGTGTGCGACGGCGAGTCGGTGTACGAATCGGCCAACTCGGCCTCGGCCGCCATTCGCGCCGAGGTGAAGGCACAGGTCACCACCACCGGTGCCACCGACGACGAGATCGTCGCGTACATCGTGCAGCAGTTCGGCGCCAAGACCCAGCTGCTACCGAAGGCCACCGGCTTCGAGTCGCTGGTGTGGGTGCTACCGGCTGTGGCGTTCGTGTGCGCGGCGGTCGGTCTGTTCTTCGCGTTCCGGCGATGGCGCACCAACGTCGACACCGTGCCCGACGACGAGGATCGGGCGATGGTGGCAGCCGCGCTCGCGGCCGACGACGAACCGCCGCCCGCCGAGCCGCCACCGGTCGAACCGGGTGATCACCCGTGACAGTGGATCCCGACCGCCTCGCCGAGCTCGAGGAGGAGCGCCGGTTCCTGCTGTCGAGCCTGCGCGACCTCGAACGCGAACACGAGGCCGGCGATGTCGACGAGCACGACTACAGCACGTTGCACGACGGCTACGTCGCCCGCGCCGCGGCGGTGATGCGCGAGATCGACGACGGCAAGAGTTCGTTGGTGCCCAAGCCCCAACGCCCGCTGTGGCAGAAGGTCGCCGTGCCGCTCGTGACGATCCTGGCGGCGGTGGGTCTCGGCCTCGCCGTGCGCGGCTACGCAGGCCAGCGTCTGCCCGGACAGACGCTCACCGGTGGGCAGCAGCTCGACGAGGTGTCCACGCTGCTCGCCGAGGGGCGCAGCAAGCTCAGCAACGATCCGGCGGGTGCGGTGGCGGCCTACAAGAAGGTGCTCGAGCTGGAACCGAAGAATGCCGAGGCGCACACCTACATCGCCTGGATCCTGGTGCTCAACGCCAAACAGGCCCAGGACCAGAAGGGCGTGCAACAGGGGCTCGTGTTGCTGAAGGAAGCGGTCACGTTCGACGACAGCTACGCCGACGCGCACTGTCTGCTGGCCGTGGGCACAGGCCGCATGCTCGTGCCGCCCGACAAGGTGACCGCCAAGGCCGAGGGTGCCAAGTGCCTGGCGAGCAACCCGCCCGCCGACATGCGCCCCATGATCCAGGGCCTCCTCGACTCGCTCACCTGACGCGTCAGAGTGGCGGCGCGGTGGGTGTGGCGCTGGTGATGGTGCTGGTGGGTCCGACGCCGGTGCGTTCGATCACCCACACGCTGGCCTTGCCCCATTCGGGGTTGCCCAGGATGCGACAGCCGCGCCGCTCGAGCGCGCCGATGGTGTCGGGGATGACGTCGCCGTGGCTGCACAGCACCGAGCCGTCGGGCAGGGTGGCGAGCAGCTCGAGCGCACCGGCGAACCCGGTCTCCTCGGCGAGGCGCTCGTCGGGCTCGACCACGCGGCCCACCAGGTCGGCCAACGGTTGCAACGTCTGCATGCACCGCAGATACGGGCTGCTCAGCAGCGAGCCGGTGGCGAACGGCTGCAGGCGTTCGCCCACCAGCGCGGCCTGTCGCCAGCCGTCGGGCGTGAGCGGTCGGGGCCGGTCGTCGCCCACCCATTCGCGCCGACTGCCGGCCTTGGCATGACGAACGATGTACAGCATCAGCCCTCGCGTGTGGCCTGCATGTGCCGAGCGGCGAGCTGACGGGCCAACACGATGAACACGACGGCTGCGGCCATCTGCAACAGGCCGGCGCCGGCGATGAGGCCGACCTTGTCGTGCAGGTTCTTGGCCACGTCGGAGGTCGACGACGACTTCACGCTGGTGAGCCCGCTGCCGATGCCGACGGCCCCACCGACGATGACACCCACGATCGACAGTGCCAGGTGGATGCTGATGAGCGGGCTGAAGGCGCTGCGCTTCCACGAGGGGTCGCCGGCGGCGGTGGACGCATCGCTGCCGCGCCAGATCTCGCGCCACATCAAGAAGTTGAGGATGCCCAGGGTGCAGGCGCCGAGGATGTTGATGGCGATGGTGGCGCCGGGTGTGGAGAACGTTTGCGGCGTGCGCCCGAGCACCTGCATGTTCTTGGCCATGCGGAACGTCCAGATGCACAAGATGACGGTGCTCGCCACACCGACTGCGGCCGCCACCAGCGACAGGCTGGTGTACACGCCGAACTTGTCCTTGAACTGTTGTGCGGTGATGGTGCCGCCGAGGAAGTCGTTGGCCGAACCACGCAGGCTGAGCTGCGCCAACACCGACGCGGCCTGCACCAACAGCGCGGCGCCGAGCAGGCCGACGAGCCACTTGGTGAGGGTGGTGATGCGCTGGAACCCGCCCACCGCTCCGGGCCCTCCGTAGGCGACGTAGCCCGGCGGCGGAGTGAAGTTGGGGGGAGGGGGCGGGAAATCCGACATGGGTTTCACCTTATGCGCGTGGCGCGTCTCGGCAAGAGAGAGCACACTGTGCCGATGGGCTTCTTCGACCGGAATCGCAAGGAACTCGAGGCGAAGGGCTACTCGCCCGATCGGCTACCTCCCGGCCAGTACCTCACTGATCGATTCCCGGTGCTGCACGTCGGCGATGTGCCCACCTATGGCCCTGGCGAGTGGGATCTCACCCTCACCGGTCTGGTCGACAACCCGTTCGTGATCGGCCTCGACGAGTTGAAGGACATGCCGGCCGTGACGCTCACGTTCGACATCCACTGCGTCACCAAGTGGAGCAAGTTCGACACCACCTGGACCGGTGTGCGGGTGCGGGATGTGCTCGAACGCGCTGGTGCGCAAGCGGCTGCCACGCACGTGATCGAGCACGCCGAGTACGGCTACACCACCAACCTGCCGCTCGCCGACATCACCACCGACGACGCCATCATCGCCTACGCCTACGAGGGCGAGGAGATCGAGCCCATCCATGGTGGGCCGGTGCGCGTGGTGGTGCCGCACCTCTACTTCTGGAAGAGCGCCAAGTGGTTGCGGGCGCTCGAACTGCGGTCCGACGACAAGGCCGGCTTCTGGGAGCGCAACGGGTACCACATGTACGGCGACCCGTTCCGCGAGCAGCGCCACTGGGGTGATTGAGCCGTGCTGGAACCGGTCGAGCCGTCGAACTTCTACACCGGACTGGTGGCCGAGTTGTACGCCGCACTGCGGTCGTCCGACCCCGACGCCGATGTCTGCGCCCGGTTCGTCGAGCGCACCGGCCAACCCGCCCTCGAACTCGGCTGCGGCGACGGTGATCCGCTGCTCGAGCTGCGTCGACGTGGGCTCGACGTCGAGGGTCTCGATGCGTCGGCCGACATGCTCGAACGGTGTCGCCGGCGCGCGGCGTCCGAGGGCCTCGACGTGGTGGTGCACCACGCATCGATCGAGGAGATGGATCTCGGGAAGCAGTTCCGTTCCATCTTCCTCGCCGGCGCGACGTTCAACCTGATCCCTGACGACGACACTGCGATGCGAGCGCTCGAGCGGATCCGCACCCATCTCCAGCCCGATGGCGCCGCGATGATCCCGCTGTTCGTTCCGTCCGTGGTGCCGCCGGATGCCCGCCTGCCCTCGGCCGAGCAGGTGTCGGACGATGGGGTGTCGATCCGCTGCTCCACCCTGTCGGTCGAGCGATTCGACGACCGTCGAGTGCAAGTGGCGCGTCTGCGCTACGAGCGCGGTCGAGGTGATGAGGTGGAGACCCTCGACCGCGACTGGGTGCTGCACTGGTACTCGCCGTCGGATTTCGCCGACCTGGTGGTCGATGCAGGGCTCGCCGTGCGCAAGGTGCTCGGGCCCACCGGCGGCCCGGTCGGCGACGGGGCGAAGGAGTTCGCCTTCATCGTCGGTCGTGCCGAGGGCGGTTGAGCGGGGCGGGCCCGGGCCCGGCGGACCGGGCGCAGAACCACCCCGCCGGTCGTCACGCCGTGGTGCACCGACCCGTGTCGCGTTCGATGTTGATGAACGCCGGCCCGGCAGCGGTGGTGGGCTGCTGCACCACCCCGCCGATCGAGAGCGTTCCCGTGGCGAGTGCTTGCCGCTCGGCGCCCCGATAGTCGATGTGTGCGGTGCCTGTCGGGCAGCCGGATTCGGACACGTTCTCGTTGCCCGAGTAGGCATTCGTCGCACCCGTGCCGGTGAGTGCGAAGCGCAGGTGCGCGGTGGCGCCTGCGGCCATCGCGAACGATGCCCTGACCTGCGCCGAGTGGAACCCGTCGATGTCGACCTCGCCCGCTCCCGAGCCGTGGTCGACGAGTCGGCCGATCTCGAACGTACCGTTCGCATGCTGGTGGATCTCGAACACGTTGACCTCCACGAACACCGTCTCGGTCTCGACGTTGCCCACCTGTGTCGCGAGTTGCACCGCGCGGACACCCGAGCCCAGGCATGTGGTCTCCTGCGGAGGACTGGTGCAGTTCGTGAAGTTCGAACCGGCGATCCCGAAGTGGTAACTGACTTCCTTCGCTTCGCGTGCGTCTGCGTTGGCCGTGGCGGTGGC
>Ga0075026_100001305_pt1 | contig 10474 bp, 10 predicted proteins | sample Str012_2_FD_71392 | JGI IMG/M metagenome (GOLD analysis project Ga0075026, IMG submission 71392) | Freshwater sediment microbial communities in response to fracking from Pennsylvania, USA - Straight Creek_MetaG_SC_2012 | ecosystem: Environmental > Aquatic > Freshwater > Creek > Sediment...
GGCACAGCGGCCTGCGGAGCTGCGCGACGCCGTGCGGCAACTCTGTCGTCGGCGGGAATCGCCGCGGCATGGGGCGTGGTCGAACACTGACGTGGTGAACGTGGCCGGCGCGGGGCGTGATCGCCGCCGCGCCGGCCCCGAGCCCGGTTCAGCCAGGGGTGACGGGCCTCCGTGTGCCGACGCACAGGCTCGATTCGACGTGGTGTACGGGAGTCACCACGCTGTGCCTTCAGGTAACGCCGATCAGCGCGTGCTGTGCAGAGCACAAGGTCCCAAGGTGACGAATGCGTCGCGCGTGGCCGGTCTCGCCTCGTCGGGCGATGGTGCCCGTGAGTACCGTGCGCACATGGCTGAACACGCGTACATCATCGACGCCGTCCGCTCGCCGCGTGGCAAGGGGAAGGACACCGGAGCGCTGCACAACGTGCACCCGCAGCGCATCCTCGCCCAGGTGCTCAACGAGCTGCAGCGACGCAACGGGTTCGACACCGCCGAGGTCGACGACGTGGTGATGGGCTGTGGGGCCGGCAGCGGCGACCACTCGATGGACATCGCACGCATGGCAGCGCTCGACGCCGGCTGGTCCACCCAGGCGCCCGGTGTCACGCTCAATCGGTTCTGCGGGTCCGGGCAACAGGCGGTCAACTTCGCAGCCGCCGGCATCCTGGCCGGCTTCCAGGATCTGGTGGTGGCCGGAGGTGTCGAGTCGATGTCGCGGCCGGCGCCGATGCACGTCGACGGTTTCACCGCCAACAACAACCACTTGCGCGACCAGTACGACATGGTGCCGCAGGGCATCTCGGCCGACCTCATCGCCACCGTCGAGGGGTTCTCGCGCGACGAGCTCGACCAGCTGGCCGTCGACAGCCAGACCCGCGCCGCCGACGCCATCCGCGAAGGTCGCTTCGACCGTGCACTCGTGCCGATCTTCCACGACGACGGCACCTTGGCGCTCGACCGCGACGAGCACCCGCGCGCCGGCACCACCCTGGCCGACCTGGCCAAGCTCGCCCCCAGCTTCGCCGGCATGGGTGCCCACGTCATGGCCGGCCGCGAGCTGAGCATCGACGAGACGGCCCGCAAGGCCTACCCCCACATCGGCGAGATCAACCACGTGCACCACGGTGGCAACTCGTCGGGTGTGGTCGACGGCGCATCGGCGCTGCTGCTCACCTCGCCCGACTACGCCAAGGCCCACGGCCTCACGCCGCGCGCTCGCGTCATCATGACGGCGGTCGCGGGCGACGAGCCCGTCATCATGCTCACGGCTCCCGGCCCGGCCGCGCAGATGTGCGTGAAGAAGGCGGGCATGAGCCTCGACGACATCGACCTGTTCGAGGTCAACGAAGCGTTCGCCGCTGTGCTGATGAAGTTCCTCCGCGACACCAAGGTGCCGTGGGACAAGGTCAACGTCAACGGTGGGGCCATGGCCCTCGGCCACCCCATCGGTGCCACCGGTGGGATGCTCATCGGCACGCTGCTCGACGAGCTCGAGCGCCGCGACCTGTCCACCGGCCTGGTCACGATGTGCACCGGTGGTGGCATGGCCACGGCCACCATCATCGAACGCGTCTGACAGGACGCTCCCGATGCCCGAGGTGCGTTCCGAACAATTCCGCGCCATGGGTTCCGACATCCACCTCATCGCCGTCGACGGTGACGCCGAGTCGCTCGAGTGGGCCCGCGCTCGCGTCGACGAGCTGGAGGCCCGCTGGAGCCGGTTCCGCCCCGACAGCGACGTGAGCCGACTCAACGCCGCGCACGGCGTGCCGACGGAGGTGTCGGCCGACACCGTCCTGCTGTTGCAGCAGGCCGTCGAGGCGTGGTCGATCTCGGGTGGATCGTTCGACCCCACACTTCTCGATGCGCTGCGCGCTGCCGGCTACGACCGCACCTTCGACGAACTCGCCGGCCAGGGTGAGCTGGTGCTGCCCGCGCTGCGCTTCGACCGCCCCGATGTGCACGACATCGAGATCGACGGACTCCAGGTGCGGTTTCCCGACGGCCTCGGCTTCGACCCGGGCGGCATCGGCAAGGGCTTGGCGGCCGACCTGTTGGTGCATGGGCTCCTCGAGCGGGGCGTGGGTGGCGCGTGCGCCAACATGGGCGGCGACCTGCGCGTGGCCGGCACCTCGCCCGACGGCGCCTCGTGGACCATCGCGATCGATCATCCCGCACGCGACGAGCCGCTCGCGCTCGTGGGGCTCGCTGCCGGAGCGGTGGCCACGTCGACCGTGTTGAAGCGGCAGTGGACGGTGGGCGGTCAGCCCCGCCACCATCTCATCGACCCTGCCACCGGTCGGCCCGCCGAATCCGACGTCGCGCTGGCCACGGTCATCGCCGGCACCGCCTGGCAGGCCGAGGTACTGGCGAAGGCTGCGCTGCTGCGGGGCCGCGAGCGAGCGTTCGACCTGCTCGACGACACGATGGCCGGTCTCGTGGTCGACCACGAGGGCCACGTCACCACCTCCGACACCTTCACCCGCTTCACCACGCTCCCGCGAACGTGAGGTCGACGAGGTTGGCTTCCTGAAGGGGGCACACACGGGGTTCTGGGCTGGCTCTTCCCGAACTCTTACCCTGGGAGCGCACGATGCGGCCCATGACTGACGAGCCGGCCGAGCCCCGTGCCGATGAGCGCGAGGGCATTCCGCATGCGTGGCGAATGGTGGGAGCCGTCGGGTTGAGTTCGATGATGGCCGCCACCGGCATCTTCCTGCTCGGTGGCACCGACTCGAGCGCCAGCGCATCGACGAACGCCTCCACCACCACCCACGGACCGAAGCTGGCGCCCGTGGTCACCGCCCGCACGACGGCGAAGACGGTCGCAGCGCTCTCCGTCGTGGCGAAGTCGACCCCCTCTGCAGCGACCACCAGCACCGCGGTGCACGCGGCCGCAGCGTGCACGAAGCACTACCGGGTGCGTGCGGGCGATTCGTGGTCGCTCATCGCGAGTGAGGCGAACATGTCGCTCGATGCGCTGCTGTCGCTGAACCACGCCACCACGTCCACCGGCCTGCAGCCCGGCCAGGTGTTGTGCATCCCCGCCGGTGCGACCGTCGTGGTGGCCACCACCGCAGCACCCGCCACTGCCGCACCCTCCACCCAGTACGTGCCTCCCGCGACCGCGGCACCCGCCCCGGTGTACACGCCCGTGGTGCGCAGCAGCGGCAGCTGACTCAGCGCATCGGGGTGAGCGACTGCAGCGACGCGCTGTAGTGCTCGGTGTAGACCACATCGCCCACGAGGCCCGAGTTCGACTTCGACGACTTGGTGGTCGCCATCGCGATGGGCAGGCCGTGGTCGTCGAGCCACCAGTCGACCACCGTGTGCTCGTAGTAGTTGCTGTCGTTGTTGATGGTTTCGCGCACGTGCATCACGGGCACTGAGGTCGTGCCCACCGAACGGTGCTCGGGGCCGACCACTTCCCACGACGGCGTCCACGTGGCGCCCATCAGGGTGCAGCTCAGCGGCACCGGTGGCGATGGTGCGCGGTCGATCGGCACGAGTACCACCCTTCGATCGCACACGAACGGCTCGACGTCGCCGTGACCGAAGAACACGTGGAGCTGCACGCCGTTGGTGCCCAGCTCCACGCCCGCTGCGGAGGCGCACAACTGCCACTCCTCGCGGCGTTCTTCCAGGATGTCCCAGCGAAGGCGCGCGCCGCATCCACCCGACGTCACGGTGACGGTGGTGATCCTGGGGTAGTGGTGCGTGGCCCCGCCCAGCACGTCGATGTGCTCGACGCCGGAGGTGGTGTAGCGGTAGACCCCCGGTGCGGGTGGAGTTGCCGCGGGGACCGCCGTGGTGGTGGAGCCCGCAGCCCGGATCGTTGCAGGTCCTGCCGATGCGCTCGTCGGCGCTGCGGTGGTGCTGTGTCGGTAGGCGTCGACCGCATCGGTGGCGTTGACGACGCGGGCGGTGTCGTGGATCCACAGCCGCCGGACCACGAGCACACCGACGACGAGCGCAACGACGATGCATCCGGCGACGACGAGTCGTCGAGAGACCCCGTGTCCTCTCACCGCGCGAACTGTAGTCGTGCTGCGCGAGGTGCGTGATGAGGGGTGAGCGGGTGGTCAACCGGCCGCGCTCGCCGATCGGATCGCGTTGACCGTCTCGATGGCCGCGAGTGCCGCGTCGGCTCCCTTGTTGCCGGCTTTGCTGCCGGCCCGCTCGAGTGCCTGGTCCATCGTGTCGACCGTGATGATGCCGTTGGTGACCACCACGCCCGTGTCGAGCGCCACCCGCGCCAGGCCCGCGGCGCTCTGGTTGGCGATGATCTCGAAGTGGTACGTCGCGCCGCGCATCACCGCGCCGAGGCCGATGATGGCGTCGAATCGGCCCGACCTGGCGAGGGGTGATGCCGCCAGGGGAATCTCCCACGCGCCCGGCACCCACACCGTGTCGATGTCGTCGGCGGAGGCGCCGTGGCGCACGAGGGCATCGCGGGCACCCGCTTCGAGGCGGTCGACGATGAGGTCGTTGAAGCGGCTGCACACCAGTGCGAATCGCATGCCGTCAGCGTGCATCGTGCCGTGGTGGGTGGTCATGTGGGGGCTCCTGTCAGGTGAACGTCGAGATGGGTGCTGAGGTGGTGGGCGAGATCGGCGATCGACACGATGGGCAGCGAGTGCGCCCGGGCGAAGCGCACCAGGTCGGGGAGCCTCGCCATCGATCCGTCGTCGCGCACCACCTCGCTCAGCACGCCCACCGGTCGGCGTCCGGCGAGGCGTGCGAGGTCGACCGAGGCTTCGGTGTGGCCCGGACGCTCGAGCACTCCACCGGGGCGGGCGCGCAGCGGGAAGATGTGGCCCGGGCGGTGGAACATCGCGGGTGTGCTGAGCGGATCCGCGAGGGCGCGCAGGGTGGCCGCGCGATCGGCCGCCGAGATGCCCGTCGTGGTGCCTTCGGCGAGATCGACGGTGATGGTGAACGCCGTGCGGAACGGGTCGTCGTTGGCGGCCGGTGGCACCATCAGCGGAAGGCCGAGCGCGTCGCATCGTTCGCCCGGCAGCGCCGCACAGATCACTCCCGACGTGTACCGCACGAAGAACGCAATCGACTCCTGTGTGGCGGCATCGGCCGCCATGATGAGGTCGCCCTCGTTCTCGCGATGTTCGTCGTCGGTCACCACCACGATGCCGCCACGCGCCACCGTGTCGACCGCGAGGTCGATCGTGTCGAACGGGCTCATGGCCGACCTGCCTCGAGGTGCGCAGCGACGAGTCGCTCGACGTACTTCGCCATCACGTCGACCTCGATGTTCACGAGGTCGCCCGGTGCTCGCACGCCCAGTGTGGTGATGTCGGCGGTGTGTGGAATCACCGCCACGGTGAAGCCGTCGTCGAGCGGTCGCACGACGGTGAGGCTCACTCCGTCGACGGTGATCGAACCCTTCTCGACGACGTAGCGGAGCAACTCGCGAGGAATGCGAACCTGGAGATCGGGGACGCCCGCCACGATCTCACCGACCCCGTCGACGTGTCCCTGGACGAGGTGTCCGCCGAGCCGATCGGCCATGCGTACCGACCGTTCGAGGTTCACCGGTGCGCCCGCTCGTGCGTGACGCAGGCTCGTGCGCGAGATCGTCTCATCGCTCACGTCGGCCTCCCACCAGCCATCGCCCTGTGCGACCACCGTGAGGCAGCACCCGTTCACCGCAATGCTGTCGCCCATCCCCGCGTCGTCGAGCACGGTGCGTGCGGCGATGCGCAACCTGCCCTGGTCGAACGATTCGACCGTGCCCATCTCTTCCACGATGCCCGTGAACATGTTGACCGTCCGTTCTGTCGTCGCGACTCCCGTTGACACGGGGCGACGGGAGGACGGCAACGCGAACGAGACGATCACGCCGCGACGGCGCGATCGAGTCGCCAGAGTGACCCTGCTCTCATCCGGACTGTCACCGTCGGCCCCGGAATTCCACCGGATCGGCCCCGAATCGCAAGCGACCCGGGGTTCGCGGGCTGTCACCGCCGGTAGGGAATTGCACCCCACCCCGCAGGGGATTCAGTTGTGGATATTGACGATATCAATATCACGCCACGGATGTCGGGTCGGACGACCTGGTCGTGACCGAGACGGTCAGCGCCGCTTTCGCGACCCGCGCTGCACGATGGCCTCGAACTCGACGTCGGTGAGCGGCAGCACCGACAGCCGCGTGCCCCGCGCGAGCAGACGGCAGTCGACCAGCTCGGGCATGGAGCGGAGTTCGTCGAGCGAGATGAAGTGCAGCCGCTTCTTCGGGGCCACGGTCACCCAATCCCAGCGCGGCTCGGTTCGTTTCGACGCCGGGTCGAAGTACTTGCTCGTCGGGTCGAACTGCGTGGGGTCGGGTTGCGCCTCTTTCACGATGCGGCCGATACCGGCCACGCCCGGTGGCGTGGCGTTGGAGTGGTAGAAGACGAATTCGTCACCCTTGCGCATGGCCCGCATGAAGTTGCGGGCCTCGTAGTTGCGGATGCCGTCCCACCCCTCGCGCTTCACCTGCACCAGATCGTCGTAGGAGAACACGTCGGGCTCGGACTTCATCAACCAGTACGCCATGAGCGGCGACGCTACCGGGCGACCTGGTCGGCCGGCGCGGTCAGCCGGGACGGTCGATGATGTGGCGATAGAGGTCGACGTACTGATGGGCCGCGCGTCGCCAACTCACGTCGCGACTCATCGCCCGGCGCACCGTCTTCTTCCACGCGACGCGGTCGGCGTAGAGCTCGCACGCCCGCTCGAGCGCCACCGCCAACGGGTGGGCCTCGACCGGGCTGAACTGGAAACCCGTTGCCACGCCGTCGTGGAGTGCGGCCTCGTTGGCGTCGATGACCGTGTCGGCGAGGCCGCCCACGCGCGCCACCACGGGCAGGGTGCCGTAGCGGAGGCCGTAGAGCTGGCTGAGGCCGCAGGGCTCGAACCGCGACGGCATCACCACCAGGTCGGCGCCGGCCTGCAGGCGATGGGCGAGCGCTTCGTCGTAGCCGATGACCACGGCGACCTGCGACGGATGCGCCTCGGCGGCGCGATGGAACGCGGCTTCGAGTTCGCGATCGCCGGTGCCGAGTACCGCGAGTTGGGCACCGCGTCCCAACAGTCGGGGCAACGCATCGAGGAGCAGGTCGACGCCCTTCTGCGTGGTGAGTCGGCTGATCACCGTGAACAACGGGCTGGTGTCGTCGACCGGCAGGCCGAGCTCGCGCTGCACGGCCTCCTTGTTGCGCGTCTTCGCGGCGAGCCGACGCAGGCTGTAGGACTCGACGAGCATCGGATCGGTGGCGGGGTTCCACACGTCGGTGTCGATGCCGTTGGCGATGCCCGTGAGCTGGTGGGCCCGCACGCGCAGCAGCCCGTCGAAGCCCATCCCTTCCTGCGCGGTGAGGATCTCGCGCGCATAGGTAGGGCTGACGGTGCTGAGGTGCGTGCTCCAGGTGACGCCGGCCTTGAGGAACGACAGGCTGCCCCAGTACTCCATGCCGTCGACGTTCATGGCCGACGCCGGCAGACGGAGCGCCTTCAGCAGGTCGGCGGGAAACACTCCCTGGAACGCGAGATTGTGGATGGTGAGCAGCGACGGCGGCGCGGCCTTGGCGTGGAAGTGCAGGTACGCCGCGGTGAGCGCTGCCTGCCAGTCGTGCAGGTGCACGAGCTGCGGCACCCAGTCGTCGATGCCGGCCACCTCGCCCATCGCGAGGCGTGCACCCACGAGCGACAGCGCAGCGAATCGCAGATGGTTGTCGGGCCAGTCGTGTCCGTCGGGACCGAGATAGGGGCCGCCGCCGTCGCGACGGTAGAGATGGGGTGCGTCGAGCAGCCACAGGCGCAGGCCCTCGGCGGTGGAGGCCTCGACCAACGTGGCCGTTCCGCCGAAGAGTTGGGGGATCGTCGCCGCGACCCGCGCATCGTGGACGCGATCGAGCGTGCCGGGGTAGGCGGGCACGAGCACCCGCGCGTCGACCCCGAGCGGTTCGAGGGCGAGCGGCAGTGCGCCGGCCACGTCGGCGAGCCCCCCCGTCTTCACCACGGGATAGCACTCGGGCGTGACGAAGAGAACGCGGGCGTGTCCTGGCACGATTCCGACGGTAACGCATCGCGATCAGGGTTGCGACGAACTACTGTCCGCTGCATGGCCGAACCCAAGGTGCTCGTCATCGTGCTCGCCGGCGGTGAGGGGAAGCGCATGTTGCCCCTCACCCAGGATCGAGCGAAACCCGCTGTGCCGTTCGGCGGCGGGTACCGCATCATCGACTTCGCGCTGTCGAACTTCGCCAACGCCCGTTATCTGAAGATCGTGGTGCTCACGCAGTACAAGAGCCACAGTCTCGACCGCCACATCAGCCAGACCTGGCGGTTCAGCACCCTGCTCGGCAACTACGTCACCCCGGTGCCCGCCCAGATGCGACGCGGTCCGCACTGGTTCGCCGGCTCGGCCGATGCGATCTATCAGAACCTCAACCTCATCGGCGACGAGGATCCCGACGTGGTGTGCGTGTTCGGCGCCGACCACATCTATCGCATGGACCCTCGCCAGATGGTCGAGCAGCACATCCAGTCGGGTGCCGGCGTCACGGTTGCCGCCATTCCCGTGGGCTACGAGGAGGCCAAGCAGTTCGGCGTCATCGAGGCCGACGCCGACGGCAAGATCCTCGCCTTCCACGAGAAGTCGTCCAATCCGCCCACGATGGCGGGCGACCCCACGCGGTGCCTGGCCAGCATGGGCAACTACGTGTTCAACACCAAGACGCTCATCGACATCGTGTCGCCGTCGGGCGACGACGATCAGCACACCGACATCGGCGGTCACATCATCCCGGCCCTCACGGCCAACGGTGTGGCCTACGTGTACGACTTCTCGCAGAACGTCGTGCCGGGCCAGGACGAACGCGAGAAGGGCTACTGGCGCGACGTGGGCACCATCGACTCGTACTACGACGCCAACATGGACCTGCTGGCACCCGTGCCGGTGTTCAACCTCTACAACGACCTGTGGCCGGTCTACACCAGCCACGAGTCGTTGCCGCCGGCGAAGATCTCACGTGGCGCCGGCGGCGAACCGTCGTACGTCGATGGCAGTCTGCTGTGTGCGGGCTCGATCATCTCGGGAGCCCACGTCGAGCGGTCGATCGTCGCACCCGACGTGCGGGTGTTCCACGATGCACACGTCACCGACAGCATCCTGTTTCCCGGCGTGCAGATCAGCCCCGGCGCCCGAGTGAATCGGGCCATCATCGACAAGAACGTCGTCGTCCCGCCCGGCGCCCGCATCGGCTTCGATCGCACCGACGACATGGCCCGTTTCACGGTGAGCGACCACGGCATCGTCGTGATCCCCAAGGACCACGCGCTCTGAGGCGCTCCACCGCTCTCGCTCGGCCGCTTCCATTTCGAGGGTTGTGCGGCCCCCCGGAGGCGCCCACAACCCTCGAAATCAGTCCTCGCGGGCGGTGGTGTCGATGATGTTGGTGAACTTGGGTGGGGACTGGTGGGTCTTCCTCAGGTTCGCCGCCACCTTCTGACCGAGTTCGTCGTCGTTCATGATCGCCCGCGCCACGCGGCCGCCCAGACTGCCACCCAGTTTCAGTTCGCCCGATGCGACGGCGGCGATGAGCGCGCTCGACACCTCCGCCGCCATCGGCTGCACCTTCGCCCAGTCGACTTGCGCGGCCATGTCGCGCATCGCCGCCGCCGTGTCCTTGCCCTTGGTGGCGACGTTGTCCTTCACGGCTCGCCAGTCGACGCTGCGCATCGCGTCGGCCACGCTCGTCGCGTCGGCGGCCGGATCGCTCTGGTCCGCCAATCCAGCCTCGTATTCGGCGCGGAGCCGTCGGGCGAACTCGGTGGCGCGTCGCTTCACGTTCGAGGGCTTGGCGGCATGCACTGCCTTCGCCGTGGCCCTGCCGAGTTCGCGACCCACCATCGGGCGAAGGTTAGCCCTGTGGTGTTCGGGCGTCGTGGTGTCCGGGCGTTCTGGTGTTCGGGCGTTCTGGTGTTCGGGCGTCGTGGTGACGAGCTCAGGGTTCGTCGTGTGGGGTCTCGACGCGTGAAGCTGTGGGGATGAGCGACCTCCTCGCAGAACTCGACGCCTGGCTCGACGAACAGTGGAACCCCGATCTCACCGTCGCCGAGTGGTGGCAGCGGCTCGGCGCCTCCGGCTGGGCTGCACCGGCACTCCCGGTCAACGCATATGGCAAGGGTGTGAGCCGCAACGACGCCATCGCCATCGCGCAGCGCATCGTCAACCGTGGCGCCGTGCCCGCGCCCGGTGGCCTGGGCATGTTGCTCGCCGCGCCCACCATCGCCGTGCACGGCACGCAGGAACAGATCGACCGCTACGTGCTGCCCATCGTCACCGGCCAGCAGGCGTGGTGCCAGTTGTTCAGCGAGCCCGGTGCGGGCAGCGACCTGGCCGGCCTCGGCGCCCGTGCGGTGAAGGACGGCGAGGAGTGGATCGTCAACGGGCAGAAGGTGTGGACCAGCGGCG
>Ga0075026_100001306_pt1 | contig 10473 bp, 11 predicted proteins | sample Str012_2_FD_71392 | JGI IMG/M metagenome (GOLD analysis project Ga0075026, IMG submission 71392) | Freshwater sediment microbial communities in response to fracking from Pennsylvania, USA - Straight Creek_MetaG_SC_2012 | ecosystem: Environmental > Aquatic > Freshwater > Creek > Sediment...
GTGATAACGTGAGTCTTGCTTCGCTGGGTATTCCTGCACCTACATTTTCATTGGGGATGAGAAAATTTGATGATGAAATCAATAAGCGGTATCATCAGCTCAGCGATGAAGTGGGGAATTTCAATCTGAGATACGCCTTAAAGTATATCAATTCATTTATACTAGCTGCTGTTTATATAGCAAACGATCCGGTCCAGCCTACCTGGGTGATGGGTGATAAGTATGAGTCTGCATGGAAAGCACTGTACAAGAAATAATCGCGCAAAATATATTGCTGAGTCTAAGAATCAGTAACTCTCTCAACCAATAATAGCTTGTTTATGAAAAAATTATTTTTATTTCTATTTGTTTCTGGTTTGGCGATTTCTTTATCCGCACAAAAAACTTTGGGGCGTGTGGTTTCCCTTGACCCGGCTTTTGATCAGCTCATTTCAAAAGATGCCTCCATCGAAATCCTCGCCGATAGCTTTGCATGGTCGGAAGGGCCTGTTTGGGTGAAGGATGGTGGATTTGTTTTGTTTTCAGATATTCCCAACAATACCATTTTTAAATGGAAGGAAGGAGAGGGGCTCTCTGTATTTCTAAAACCTTCTGGTTACACGGGTCGCCTTCCTTATAGCCGCGAGCCAGGAAGCAATGGACTCATCATCAATAAAGATGGCCAACTCGTAGCTTGTGAGCATGGCGACCGCCGAATTAGCGCCATGCCGCTCTCAAAAGGAGGGAAGCGTACACTGACCGATAACTACGAAGGAAAGAGACTCAATAGCCCCAATGATATTGTACAGAAATCAAATGGCGATTATTATTTTACAGATCCTGCTTATGGACTGCCCGACCGTGAAAAAGATGCGTCTCGCGGAACGAAATTTATGGGCGTGTACAGACTTTCCTCCAAAGGAACTATGACATTGCTTATTGACAGCCTTTTGCCGAATGGTATCGCATTTTCTCCCGACGAAAAAATATTGTATATCGGTCAATCAGATCCGGTTAAACCCTATGTGCTGAGTTATCCTGTAAAAGCCGACGGAACCCTGGGCAAAGGAAAATTATTTTATGATTGCACCGCGCTGAACAAAACAGGATTGGCCGGCGGTCCCGACGGTATGAAGATTGACGTGCATGGAAATATATTCACTACCGGTCCCGGTGGAATTATTGTGCTTGATCCACACGGAAAATTATTGGGACGCATTGAAACTGCTCAACCTACTGCCAACTGTGCCTGGGGCGACGACGGAGCCACTTTATACATCACCTCCAACAACCTTTTTCTAAGGATCAAAACGAAAACCAGAGGCGCTGGTTTTTAAAGCCGAAGCTGGAAACGAATACGATTATTTTACATGAATTTCTTTTCATCTCCTCCATCGTCTATTCTGAATAATGGATCGAGCGTAAACCATGCCAGTGCGGGGAAAAAATGCATCGGCACTGCGAGCCCGGGAAAGAGTTCCGGGTTCTGAACATCGAGAGGAAGACTCATTGAGATCGGGAAAATGATACTGGCGAAAGAAAGAATCGCGAAAGTGAAATTGAAAATAACATCGCTTCTTTTACCAAACCATTTTCTAAATAACCAATAGCCAATGGCTGCCAATAAGCAGCCCAGCAGGCTAACACCCACCAGGCTGCCGATATTGATCAATCGGGCAAAATTCGTTTCTGTTGCAAAGAAATGAATGCGGTCGTAGATGATCGCTGCAATAGCAGAAAGTATTCCTGCCCAAAGACCGTGAAAAAAAATTTTTCTTGGCATTACGATTTGGTAACAGGAACGTTTATATCCACTTTTAAAGTAGCAGCACCGTGTGCAGGCTCAGCTGTATTCACGTTGTAGTCGAGTCTGTTGATGGTGAAACTCGAATTGAATACATTGTTTTTAAATGTGAATGGGATTGTGATCTCTTTTTGAACGCCGTGAAAATCGAGCGTGCCCTTTGCTTCATATCCAGTTGCTGTACTCGTGATCGCAGAAGAAGTAAATTTAATCGCTGGGTATTTAGCTGCATCCAGCCACTTATCGCTTTTTGCATGTGTGTTTTTCATGCCATTGCCCGTGTTAATGGTGGCTACGTCAATGCTAACATCAAACTTGGAATTGGGAAGATCTTTTTCATCGAAGCTGATGGTTCCATTCATACCCTTGAATTCTCCGGAAGGATCGTCACTGGTGAATTTAACAGAATAGTCGTCATTGATTTTCCAGTTCTGCGATTGAATAAAGGTAAATGCTGATGCAAAGATCAATAGGATCGCCGCGATCGGATAAGTGAGCTTTTTCATGTTTTATTACTTTTTGTTTGAATAAATGCACTCTTTCAGAGTGGTTTCTGCGACAGGTTGACGGTGTCCTTTGCAAATCTAAATAACTCCCGGTAGCCATAATTGAAAAATGAGATAAGAGGGGATTATCATGAGACGAAATTCCAAAGATTACGCAGCACGCACTTTTGTAATCTATGCAATATGTTGATTATTAATTTTTTGTATAAAAATGGAAATTCAGTGTTGCAACGGTGATTTGAACTGGGTCAATGGTTTATTGTTTTTTCGGGCAATAAAATCCAGGTTTATAAGTTTTAATCTTATCCAATTCCTGTTTTTCTGGTAAAAATCCAATGATGAAAAAACTAACCCTGCTTATTCAAAGGGGTCATGAAGGCCCGGTGTCTGTTCCTTTGCTCGTTCTTTCTTTTGTTGCCGGTTGGTTATTAGCAACCTCTCTGTTCTTTTTTACGGCTCCGGGATTTAAAGCTATGCTACTTTCCCTCTTCCACGCGGGATAATCCTGGTGGCTGGTTCATCGTACTTTTTTATTTGTTTTTGCGTATTGCATTACTTCCGGCTTATTCCACAGGCTTTTTCCTTTTCTTTTCCTTTCCGTAAATTTTTTTGGCTTTTTCCACCAGGATGAGAAACTCTTTTTGTGCCTGGTCATTGGGATCATAGGATTGATTGGCTAATTCCAATACATCATCCCAGGTCGACTGAGGAGTGAATCTGGATTTTTTGAGCAGCGATCCAAAGATGATCGTTGAGGATGCAAAACGATAACAGGCCGGCAGATCATTGAATTCAGTCACGATCAATGGACAGTCATAGTATGATTTCCTTAGCACTGAATCGTTGGGTAGTTTGTAGTTCAATGTTAGTTTAGCGAACCCTTTTTTACCTGGATTAAATTCGTCAACATACTGACTTGTGGGCGTGAACTCAACAACGGCTACAAGCGAATGCCCTGATCCAATTTCACCCCCTTGCACTTCACTGGTTGAATCCGTCAGCGTGCTGAGTTTGTTATCGAAACCGATCAGGCGATATTCTTTCACAATTGACGGATTGAACTGTATGTCGAGTGATGCATCATCAGCAACCGCATAAATGGTTTCCGCAAATTCGTTCATCAAAACTTTTTCGGCTTCTTTTTCGTCGTCGAGGTACGCAAAATTTCCATTTCCTCGTTTTGCGAGTACTTCCAGTTTGGAATCTTTATAATTGCCCATCCCCACGCCGAGGCAGGTAAGATAAATACCCCATTGACGATGCATACTGATCAGTTTCTCCAATTCGTCGTCCGACGATTGACCAACATTAAAGTCCCCATCAGTGGCCAGGATCACACGATTGTTCCCTCCCTGGATAAATTGGCTCTTTGCCAGCCGGTATGCAGTACGAATGCCTGCTTCGCCCGGTGTTGGTCCGCCCGGTTCTAACTGATCGATGGATTCCAGGATTTTCTTTTTTTCCTTACCGGATGTGGGGATCAGCCAAACGCCGACAGTACCTCCATATACAACAATAGAGACGGTATCCTGCTCACGGAGATTATTCACCAGCAGACGAAATGCATTTTTGAGGAGTGGAAGACGGTTGGGAAGGTCCATAGAGCCCGAAACATCTATCAGGAAGACCAGGTTAGATGGTGGTATATTTTCCACTTTGGCTTTGCGGGCACAGATGTTCAGGAATAAAAGCCTTGATCCCAATTTCCAGGGACATTCGGAAAGATAAGATCTGAAAGAGAAGTTACTGTCAAATAGCGGTTCCGCATAACCGAAATTAAAATTGTTGAGCAGTTCCTCTAGTCGGACGGCATCCGGTGGAACCGTGGCGCCCATATTGAGAAATCTACGCACATTACTATAAGATGCCTTGTTTATGTTGATGGAGAATCCCGTCTCAGGGTATTTTTGGGCTGGTACAAATTCATTTTCTACCAGTGAGCTATAAGTTTCAGCGGCCACGGTCCACCCCCGCCAATCTTCGGGCCTTAAATTCTTGGTAAAGGACATTTTGTGATTGCCCGACTGCGATGCGCGTGGTTTATACAAGGGCTTCAACGTGATGTATTGATAGGTACCCGCATCCAGTTTGGAGCAATAGGTTTGAAATCCATCCGCTGAAATAGTTACGGAGTCAAATGACTTAGGTATGGGTATGCCAAAGCCGCCGGCATTACCCGAATAATAAACATACCCGCTCGAATGTATCAGCATCTTAACATTCGACAAAGGGGTATTGCTCTCATCTTTTATTTCACCACGCAGATAGAACTGAGCGAAGGATGAAGAAGCTACACCAAAGCAAAAGAATATGGCAGCAATTTTTTTCAATAGAATACTTTACGACAGTCAGCTTTAATTTCTTTTCAGGGGTTGGAAACAAAAAACTATTTAGTCAGCCTATATATTTCACCCATATTTCTCCCCAGTCCACTGTAGTCTAATCCATAGCCAACAACAAATTCATTGGGAATGGAAAAACCACCATAATCAACTTTTATAGGATAAACCCTCGCCTCTGGTTTATCGAGCAGGGCCACGATCTTCAAAGAAGCAGGTTGCTGATGATTCAATTGCGGTAAAAACTCATGAAGTGTTTTCCCTGTATCAACAATATCCTCCAGGATCAGCACATGGCGCCCGAAAAGATCTGTATCAAGTCCGATTGCAGTGATCACCTGGCCCGAAGATTTTGTGCCCTTGTACGAAGCCAATTTGATGAAACAGATCTCGGCTTCAATTTCTATTTGCTTAAAAAGATCCGCTGCGAACATGAATGAACCATTCAGGATGGGAATAAACAAGGGTTTTTTCCCTGAATAATCTTTGTTAATTCGGGCAGCGATGGCTATGACTTTTTCGGCGATCGCCACTTTATCAAGATAAGGACCGAAAATTTTATCGTGTATCTGTACGATCGGCATGTCAGTTTTTATAGATGATGAGTTCCTGCCCGGTTTTAAGTCCAGCCGAATCCAACCTGTTCCATTGCTGTATTTTCTCAACGTCCACGCTGTATTTTTTAGAGATGCTATACAGTGTCTCTTTTATTTGCACCACGTGGGTGATGGGACCAGAAATGGATTGCACATTTTTTTCTTTGTCCTGCGTACTATCGGATGCCTGGATCATTTTATTGAAGAGAAGAGGTTTTGCCGGGGCTGCAGATTGAAGGTATATTTTTTCTCCCGGTGCAGGCTCTTCGCCCCTGACCAGCTGATTAAAACTGAGTACACTTTCAAACCTGATGCCTTCCTGTTGACAGATGCCATACAATGTTTCACCCGGTTTCACCAGGTGAAATTCATTGGCCCCGAGTTTTCTTTTGCGCTGCAGAAAAATGAGCTGGTCATTGACGAGAATTTCTTCTCCGCGCAGGTCATTGAAATCGATCAGCCTCGCCAACGGAACCTGGTATTGATCTGCCAGCGTAAGTAGGGAGCTGCCCGAATGTGCGAAAACCACGCGGGTATTATTAATGGAGAAGACACCGTCGGGATAAACAACTGGTGGTTGAGCAACCACTAATTTGTTGGCCTGAGCATTCATATCAGAGAGCGCTTCCCTTGCTGGAGGTAATTTGCCCATGGCAATCAGCGTATACTGCTCAAGGTTATAGTCCCTGATCAATTTGATCAGGATTTGAGGATATTTTACATTGGTGGCATATCCCGCTTTTTTTAGTCCATACGCCCAGCCCTCATAGTCTTCAGGATCCAGTCGGAAAAGGGATTGATAACGGGCGCTTCCGAGCAGGAAATCCGAATGATCTTTGTAAGAGTCATTCGGACTATTATAACTCCGAAAGCATTCACCGCGGGCATCGTCGTCGTGGTAAACAACCGATCCTGTCCAGTTATCCTTGCATTTGATCCCAAAATGATTATTTGATTTCCTCACCAGATCACTTGTTCCCGCTTCTGTTTCATGAATTCCCTGAGCGAGGATGATCGCTGCGGGTATACCTGTCCGTTGCATTTCGGCAATGGCTATTTCTTTGTAAGTATTTATATACGCGGTAACATCTGCACTGTTTTGGGCAAACAGGGAGTTGGCAAAGGCCATCCAAGCCAATAATGTTATCCATTTTAATTTCATGCAGTTAACGCTCGTTATTTTTTACGAATCAACATCAGCCCATCTCTAACGGTCAGCAATACTTTTTCAACCGACTGATCTACCCTCACTGCCTCATTGAAAGCCTGAATCCCCAGTGCGTTTTTTCCTTTAACGGGATTTCCTAAGACTTCACCATGAAAAAGCACGTTGTCGGCCAGTATCAATCCCCCACTTCTGAGATTCGGAAGTACCAGACGATAATAGTCAAGGTATGCCGGCTTATCAGCGTCAATAAATACGAGGTCCCAGGGCAAATCCAGGGTTGGAATGATATCTAACGCATTTCCAACGTGTAAAATTATTTTTCCCGTCATATTAGCCCTTTCAAAATAACCATTGGCAATGGATGAATCCTCTTCCCGGATTTCAAGGGTGTGCAACTGACCATCTTTTGCCAGTCCTTTAGCCAGGCAAATGGCACTATAACCCATAAAAGTCCCTATTTCCAGGATATAGCGTGGCTTTACAAGCCAGCTGATCAGCTCTAAAAACTTACCCTGTACATGACCACTCAGCATATTGGCATGAGGACGGGTACTGGTGAAGCGATGGATTTCCTGTAGGAGACCATCTTCCTCCGAAGAGAATTGTTCTGAATAGGCCTGTACTTGAGGATCAATGAGGTGCAAGCGGTAAATTTTCGCAAAGATACTACGAAAGAGGGATTTCCCCCTTAAAACGCCCGTCTGGCCTGCATCGACAACTTGCTTCCGGAAAGATTAGAAATTGGGTTGAAGGGAATGCCTGGAATAGAAATTCAGTACATGTTCTGCCACTTCCTCAGCATTGTCGGCTACTTTGAGTAGGTCGAGGTCCTGATCGGAGATATTTCCGGCACGCTCCAGCATGGTTTTTTTCAACCAGTCGAGCAGACCGCCCCAATAGGATGAGCCAACGAGAATGAGCGGAACCGGCGACATTTTGCCAGTTTGGATCAGGGTAGCCACTTCAAAAAATTCATCCATGGTTCCAAAACCTCCGGGCATCATGATGAAGCCTTGTGAGTATTTTGTAAACATGACTTTTCTAACGAAGAAATATTCGAATTGAAGGTTGGCGTCCCGATCAATAAAAGGATTGGAATGCTGTTCGAAAGGTAATTCGATGTTTAATCCAACTGACTTGCCCCGGCCAAGCTGGGCTCCCTTATTGGCAGCCTCCATAATACCAGGGCCTCCGCCAGAGATGATGCCGAATCCTTCTTCTGCCAGTCTTTTCGAAATGTCTACGGCCAGTTCATAATATTCCTGGCCGGGTTGGGTACGCGCTGAACCAAATATTGAGATGCAGGGGCCGATTTTAGCCAATGCCTCAAATCCGTCAACAAATTCAGCCATTATTTTGAAAATCTGCCAGCTCGAATGTGCTTTTGATTCTGCCCACCTGCGTTGTTTCGATAACCTGATCGAATCATTCATACTCCCGTGAGTTTAGGGTTTAGATAAGAAATGCCATTAGCCTGCGGCGGATGGCAGTAGCTGTTAGGATAACGTAAAACCGCAGAAATTAGTTTATGTGTTTTCTTTTTTGCGAAATGATTAACAGGCCCCCGAAAGTTAGCAAGCCATTCACCAACAACAATTCAATGCCGATCTGGAATCCTGAAAACCAAGTCGCGGCATTTTTGCTGAGTATATAGCATGCAACCGGCGCAAGCAAACAAATTAAAGTGATCATCCACGAATTAGGAAGTGTTCGTTTCGTGAGAATACCAAATGCGAACAATCCCAACAACGGACCGTATGTATAGCCCGCGAGATCCAGGATCACGTTGATGATGGATTTGTTGTTAATCCATTTAAAGACGAGAATACAAACGAGAAATACAAGTGCCAGGCTAATATGAACGGTCATGCGTATGCGCTTTTTTTGCTGCTCCGAGCGTGAAGGATTTTGCTGGATACCAAGGATGTCGATGCAAAAAGAAGAAGTCAGCGCGGTAAGCGCTCCGTCGGCACTGGGGAAAAGCGCTGAAATGAGCCCGATGACAAAGATCAATGATACTGCTTTTGGCAGGTAGTGCAACGCGATGGTCGGAAAGAGATCGTCGCCGATAACATTTTTTCCGCCGATTAAGAATCCGTGTTCATAGTAGGCGGCACCCTGGTTTTGTAAGTAGATATAAAGCAGTCCTCCAAGTAACAGGAACAAAAAATTCACCAGTACGAGCACGAAACTGAAACTGATCATATTTTTTTTGGAATCCCTCAGATTTTTTACACTGATGTTTTTCTGCATCATTTCCTGGTCAAGACCGGTCATCGCCACCGTGATAAACATACCGCCAATAATCTGTTTAAGAAAAAATCCTTTGCTGCTAATATCGGTATTGAGTATGTGCGTATATCCCTTTGCCTGCAACACTTTCAAAGCACCCCCGAATGACAGGCCAAGATGATTCATGATGTAGACCATGCATACGATGAGACCGAGCAACATGAAAGTTGTTTGCAGGGTGTCGGTGTACACGATGGTTTTTACTCCACCTTCAAAAGTGTATAGCAATATCATCAACAGGATGACAAAGGCTGTGACACCAAATGGTATCCCCATCCCATCCAGAATAAATAACTGGAGTACATTGATCACAAGATATAGCCTTGCCGTGGCACCTACCGTTCGGGAGAGAATAAAAAACAAAGCACCTGTTTTATAAGCGACATTTCCGAATCTGCTATGAAGATAATGGTAGATAGAAGTGAGGTGCAGCCGGTAATACAACGGCAGTAAGATGAAGGCAATTAAAAAATATCCCAGCCAGTAGCCAATGACTACCTGGAAATATCCAAATGCTTTATAAGAACCACCGGCAAAATCGCCGACCGTGCCGGGCACCGATACAAATGTTACACCGGATAAAGAAGTGCCGATCATTCCAAACGCGACCAGCATCCAGTTTGAACTCCTGTTGCCAATAAAAAAAGAATCATTGGTTGAATGACGCGACGTGCGATAAGCGACAGCGAGCAGGATAAGAAAGTACGCGATCACGAAAGAGAACAGGATCAGGGACGACATAGCTTCTGTTTGCGCATGAAATAATCTTTTTGAAAATTAGGAAATACAAGCTTAAAAATTCAATTTTAATTTTCTGAACGCTTGGAGTGTATGGATATTGAATCGGTCGCAGTTTTTTGTGGTTCTAAAAATGGAAACAACCCTGTATTTGCCCAACATGCACAGGAATTGGGCAAATTGATTGCCATGCTCAAGTTAAAACTGGTGTATGGAGGTGGTAACAAAGGACTGATGGGTGTTCTCGCAGACGCCGTTCTCGCACACGAAGGCAAAATATTGGGTGTGATTCCGGAAGTACTCATTGAATGGGAGCACCAGCATAAGGGATTGAGCGAACTGGCCATAGTACCGGACATGCATACCCGAAAAAAAATTATGTATGAGCGCGCCGATGCGGCAATTATTTTGCCCGGCGGTTTTGGAACGCTGGATGAGTGTTTTGAAATGCTGACCTGGAATCAGCTCAAAATCCACAATAAAAAAATCTATTTCTTAAATTCAGATGGATTCTATGATCACCTGATCAAGCACCTTCGACAACTGCACAAAGAAGGATTCTTATACGATCCCCTGGAAGAGCGTATTCATTTCTGCAAAACGCCCATTGAGTTGTTCAATAAAATCAGCTAGCGAAAACTAAAACCCGATATTGTAACCAAATGCATATACTGCCTGGTTATGGTAGGGTGAAAGAGGATTTTGCACAACATCATACATGATGCTGATCACAATCGACCCATGACCGGCAGGAATGGCAGCTCCGCCACCCAGCAACAACGAAGGAACAAACTGGCTCACTTTGCCATCTGGTGTATTGCTGTAATAATTATAACCCCATATATAATTACCCTCCGGCTGTACCTGTAAAAAAAGTTGGCGAATGGGATAGAATCTTCCGAATATATTGAGTCCCGCATAGCTGGAACTAAAATGCTGGGATTGATTTCCTCCGTAGTAATAAGTGTATTTGTAGTAAGCATAGCTAATACCTGCACCTGCTGCAAAATTGGGACTGAAAAAATATCCAACCTGGGGAGAAACATTGATC
>Ga0075026_100001307_pt1 | contig 10472 bp, 7 predicted proteins | sample Str012_2_FD_71392 | JGI IMG/M metagenome (GOLD analysis project Ga0075026, IMG submission 71392) | Freshwater sediment microbial communities in response to fracking from Pennsylvania, USA - Straight Creek_MetaG_SC_2012 | ecosystem: Environmental > Aquatic > Freshwater > Creek > Sediment...
GTACCGGTGCCGCCGGTGCCCGAGGAGCCACCGAAGGGCGCCGAGCCGCCGTTGAGCGTGCCGTACGGATCGCCGGCGCCGGCGGCCGGCCGACCCGAGCGCGGCAGCGGGGCGCAGGTCGGGAAGTCGACGACCGGTTTGCTCTCGTCGGCGAGGTACGCCTTGTTGAAGTTGGCGAAGATCGTGGCGGGCCAGAGGCCACCGAACTGCTCACGGCCACCGAGGTTCCCCATCGGCGCGTTGTTCGACTCGGGGATGCCCATCCAGACCGCGGTGGTCAGGTACGGGGTGAAGCCGACGAACCAGGTGTTGGAGTTCGACTCGGTGGTGCCCGTCTTGCCGGCGGCGGGCTGCGCACCGAGCTGGGCGTTCTTGCCGGTGCCGGCCTGCACGTTGTTCTCGAGGACCTGCGTGGCGAGGCAGGCGGTCTGCTGCGAGAAGCCACGGCTGGGGTCGGCGGCGTGGGTGTAGAGGACCTTGCCGTTGCGGTCCTCGATCTTGTCGACGAAGTACTGGGGCTGGCGGATGCCGCCGTTCGGGATGGCCGAGTAGGCCGACGCCATCTCGAGAGGGGTCACGTCGAACACGCCGAGCGGCATCGACTTGGCCTTGGGGTCGAACTGGCTCTGCACCCCGAGGCGCTGGGCCATGTCGACGACGTGGTCGAGGCCGACGGTCTGGCCGAGGCGGACGAAGGCACCGTTCGACGAGGCGGCCACGACCGAGGTCAGGGTGCCACTGGTGCCCGCCACGACGTAGGGGTCGGGGGTGCCGCCCTTGTTCACCCAGGAGCCACCGCCCCCGACGAAGTCGTCGGGCTGCACGCCCTGCTCGAGCGCGGTGAGCAGCACGAAGGTCTTGAACGTGGAGCCGGTCTGGCGGCCGGGCTCGTGGGTGGCGATGTCGTACTGGAAGTTCTCGAAGCCCGGTCCACCGACGAGGGCCCGCACGGCGCCGGTGGACGAGTCGAGCGAGACCATGGCGGTGGTGACGCCCTTCTCCGCCGCCTGGCTGGCGGTCGCGGCGTCCCAGGTGGTGTCGTGGGCGTTCTGGGCCGCGGCCTGGGCCACGGGATCGAGGGTGGTCGAGATGCGGAGGCCGCCGCCGAACACCGCGTTGTAGCGCTCGGCGTAGGTGGTGCCGAGGGTGGTGTCGTACTCGTGGTTGCTGATGTCGAGCAGCTCGTTCTTGACCTCGTCGACGAAGTAGCTGTCGGGCGGGGGCTGCACGATCTCGCCGCAGTCGGCCGGGCGGGGACCGACCACGCCCGTGCACCGGCCGGTGGGCAGGGCCCACGACTTGGCGAAGGACGCCTGCTCGCGGGTGATGGCGCCGTAGGCCACCATGCGGTCGAGGGCGATGTCGCGCTGCTTCTTGGCGGAGTCCGGGTGGACGGTGGGGTCGTAGGCGACGGGGTTCGAGATGAGGGCGGCCAACATGGCGCCCTCGGCCCAGTTCAGCTCGCCGACGTTCTTGCCCCAGTAGGTCTCGGCGGCGGCCTGCACGCCGTAGGCGCCGGAGCCGAAGTAGACGGTGTTGAGGTAGGACTCGAGGATCTGGTCCTTCGTCATCTGGTTCTCGAGGCGGATGGCCAGCGCCGCCTCCTTCACCTTGCGGTTGAGCACCCGCTCGTCGTTCAGCAGCGCGTTCTTCACCAGCTGCTGGGTGATGGTGGAGCCGCCCTGCTCGACCCCGCCGGCCTGGACGTTCTCGACCATGGCCCGGGTGAGGGCCCGGAGGTTGACGCCCCTGTGCTGGTAGAACTCGGCGTCCTCGACCGCCAGGATGGCGTCCTTGACCGTGTCGGGGATCTGGTCGAGGGTGACCGGCTGACGGTTCTCCTCGCCGTGCAGCGTGGCGAGCAGCGACCCGTCGGCGGCGTAGACCTGCGAGCGCACGGCGTAGTCGGCGAAGCGGGTGAGGTCGATCGGCGGGCCCTGGGCCTCACCAGCGGTGGCGACCTTGCCGAGGGCGGGCACCGCCACGATGACCGCGACGGCGAGGACCGCCCCGGCCACGAGGATCGTGGCCACGTACACGCCGAGCTTCTTCACTTCGTTCAACAGTACCGGTGCCCGCCTCGACCCCGGGGTCACCCGAGGTTGACGGCGGAACGGCTCAGCCCCGGGGCCAGTCCGGAGCGCGCTTCTCGAGGAACGAGGCCATGCCCTCCCACATCTCGGGCCGCTCGATGGCCCGGAAGAACATGCCGTAGTCCATCGGCGGGAGGCGCAGGTTGAGGTCGCGCTTCACGTCGAAGCGGGCCTGGGGCCCGGTGAGGGCGATCTGCTCGAGCACCCAGTCGACGTGGGCGTCGAGCTCGTCGTGGGGCACGACCTTGCCGACCAGGCCCATGGCCTCGGCCTCGTGGGCGGTGATCTCCGCCGCGGTGAAGAAGAGGTACCGGGCGCGTGCCAGTCCGACGGCCTCGGCCAGGCGGGCCGACATGAAGGGGTCGGGGATGCCACGGAGCAGCTCGGGCACGCGGAAGCGGGCCTGATCGGACGCCACCGCGATGTCGCAGCAGAGGGTGAGGTCGAGCCCGCCGGCGTGGCAGAGGCCGTTGACCTTGGCGACCCAGAGCTTGCGGCAGCGCTCGATGTGCCGGAACGGGAACTGCTCGGTGGAGTCCCACTCCACCGCCAGGCCGTCCGTGTCCTCAGCCCGGCCCCCCATGTCGCCGCCGGCGCCGAACCACCGGTCGGTGCCGGTGAGGCACACGGCGTCGAGCTCGGCCTGGGCGTCGGCCCAGATGGCGGCGCGCTTGATGCCCCGGTACATGTCCTGGGTGAAGGCGTTGCGGCGCTCGACCCGGTCGATGCGGAGGTGGAGGACACGCCCCCGGACCTCGGCCACCAGGTACTGGGTCCCGAAGTCGGGCGCGACCAGCGCGGTGCCGCCCATCAGAGGCCGTAGACCTTGGCGGCGTTGCCCCACAGGACCTTCTGGGTGACCTCGTCGGACACCCCCGAGAAGAGCTGCTCCGCGTAGTCGCGGGGCCGCTGCGCCGGCGTCATCGGGCCGGGGTGCTGGCAGGTGGGGTGCGGGTAGTCGGTCTCGAAGAGGATGTTGTCGGGGTAGCGGGCGATGGCGTCGAGGGCGGACTGCTGCTCGAACCAGAAGCAGCCGTAGAGCTGACGGCGGAAGTACTCGCTCGGCAGGAGGTCGTACTCGGGGTGCTCGAGGCGCGGGCCGCCGTTCTGCCACTGCCAGTCGAAGGTCTCGAGGGCCGACGGAAGCCAGCCGGCACCGCTCTCGACCGAGACCAGCTTGAGGTCGGGGAACCGATGGCAGACGCCGCCGAAGATGAGGTCGGCCATGCAGCGCATGTTGTCCATGAAGATGAGCGAGCTGACCTTGGCGAAGTTGGTCATCCAGCCCATGCCGGCGGTGTCCTCGAACTGGGTGCCCATCGAGCCGCCGCCGACGTGGAAGTTCACGGCGATGCCGGCCTCCTGGGCGCGGGCCCAGATCGGGTCCCAGTGGGTGTGGGCCAGCGGCGGCATGCCGTAGTCCTGGGGCTGGTTGCAGAAGTTGATCGCCCGATGGCCGAGGTCGATGCACCGCTCCATCTCGGAGATGGCGAGGTCGAGGTCCCAGAACGGCAGGGCCGTGATCGGGATGAGGCGGGCCGGGTCGGCGCTGCACCAGTCGGTGAGGAAGTCGTTGTAGGCCCGCACGCACTGGGCGACGAGCTCACGGTCGCCGAGGCGCAGGAAGTAGCCGTTCCCGAAGCCACCCACGTTCGGGTAGAGGATCTGCGCGTCGATGCCCTCGCGGTCGAGGAACTCGAGGCGGGCCTCGGCGTCGTACATCGCCGGGGCGATGTCGTCGTAGGTCTCCGGGATCGAGGCCGGCATGATGCCGTCGTGGCCGGCCATCGAGTAGTACCCCGGCGAACCGATGCGCTCACCATTGACCATCCAGGTGTCGCGGCCGTCGATGCGCTCGATGTGGGGCACCTTGTCGTGGAGCGACGCAGGGAAGGCGCGGGTCCAGGTGTCGGGCGGCTCGGTGAGGTGGGTGTCGACGTCGATGACGCGGACCCGGTCGAAGAGATCGGTCATGGCTGTTCCCCCTTGGGTGAGGTGGTTCAGGCCCCTTCGGGCCAGGTCCCTGTGACGCCCTCGGCCTCGAGGGCGGCGAGCTCGTCGTCGGAGTGGCCGAGCCACCCTCCGAGGATCTCGACGTTGTGCTGGCCGAGCGTCGGGGCCGGGCGGCGGGCCCAGCGCTCGACGCTGGCGTAGCGGAAGGGCAGCACCGGCACCGGGTGCGTGCCGACGACGGGGTGCTCGACCGTCTCGAAGTAGCCGCGTGCGGCCATCTGCTCGTTGAACGAGGCGCGGCGGGCGTCGGTGCCGGGGGCGGCGGGGACGCCGGCGGCCAGCAGCTCGGCGACGGCGGCGTGCAGCTCGCGCCCGGCGGCCCACTCGGCGATGAGCGGGTCGATCCGGTCGGCCGCGGCGCGGCGCCCGGCGAGGGTCGCCAGCGCGGGCTCGTCGGCCAGCTCGGGCCGACCGATCACGGAGGCGAGCGAGCGCCACTGCTCGTCGGTGCTGCACGAGACGGCGAGCCAGTGCTCAGGGCGGTCGGTGGCGAAGAGGTTCTGCGGGGCGGCCGACGGGCTGCGGTTGCCCATGCGCTCGACCATCACGCCGTTGGCGCTCCACTCGATGGCGGGCTCGGCGCCGACGTTCATCGCCGCCTCGAACATGGGCGCCTCGACGAAGCACCCCTCGCCGGTGCGGTCACGCCGCTCGAGGGCCACGAGCGCGGAGAACACGGCGTGCAGGCCACCGTTGGGATCGCACGGTCCGCGCTGGATGCGGGGCTGGTCGTCGGGGTGGCCGGTGACCCACGCCAGGCCGGTGATCTGCTCCATGGTCTGGGCGAACCCGGGACGGTCGCGCCAGGGCCCGTCGAGCCCGAAGGCGGGCATGCGGACCATGATCGCCCGGGGGTTGGCCTCGTGGACGACCGGCCAGTCGAGGTCGAACGCCTCGATCACCCGCGGCGTGAAGTTCTCGATGACGATGTCGGCCTTCTTCACCAGCTCGATGGCGAGCTCCCGGCCCTGCGGGGTGTCGAGGGTGAGGGTGACGTCGTACTTGTTGACGTTGGCGGAGAGGAAGAAGGCGCTGTACTCCCACCACTGCGGACGCGAGAAGAACATGCCGCCGGCGGTGCGCATGCCGTCGATGCGGCGGGTGGACTCGACGTGCACGACGTCGGCGCCGAGAGAGGCGAAGATCGCCGCACCCGACGGGCCGGCCCACCAGGCGGTGAGGTCGAGCACGGTGACGCCCTCGAGGGGCAGCGGTGCCCGACCGGTCGGGGCCTCGGGGCGCGGACGACGCACGGGCGCAGCCTGGCCGTCGTGCTCGCCGACGGCGGGCGCCGGCCGAGGTGTGGGGACGGGCTCACCGTCGAAGCGGTAGGGGCGGCGGGGCATCTCGAAGCTGCCGGTGGGGTCGGTGATCCAGACGCCGCGCACGCGGGGGTGGTCGAGCTCGAGGACGTCGCGCCCGCTCGACACCGGCGCCACCGGGATGCGCAGCAGGGCGGCCTGCTCGACGATGTCGGCGGTGGTGTGCCGCGTGGTCCACTCGCGAACCAACGCGTTCCACTCGTCGCGTCGGGCGATGCGGGTGGCGAGCGAGGCGAACTCGGCGGTCTCGAGCAGGTCGGGGCGCTCGATGAGGATGCAGAAGGAGTCCCACTGGTCGCGGGTGTTGGTGTTGAAGCCGACCCAGCCGTCGAGGGTGGGCTCTATGGAGGGGATCTCGACGGTGCGGTAGGGCGTGTCGGGGTCGAGCTCGGGGCGACCGGCCAACGACTGGAACAGGTCGGCGTAGTTGCCGGCGGTGAGGTTGGCGACGTCACAGAGGGCGACGTCGACGAGCTCGCCGACACCGACCGAGCGGGCGCGGCGCACGGCGGCCATGGCGCCGACCCCGGCGTAGGCGCCGGCGACCCACTCCACGATGCGGCCGCCGAGCTGGAACGGCGCCATCTCCGGCGTGCCGCGCGGGGTGAGCGAGCCGCTGTCGGCCTGGACCGTGAACTCGTTGGCGGGCCGGCCCGCGAAAGGGCCCTCGAGCCCGTAGGGCGTGATGCTCACGACCACCGTGCCGGGCGACCGGGCGGCGAGCTCACGGGCGTCGCCGGCGAGGCTGTCGCCGTTGGTGAGCACCAGGTCGGCGCCGCTGAGCAGCGCCTCGACCTCGGCGGTGGCCGAGTCGGCGGCGACGGAGCGCTGCCCGTGGCGGAGGTAGCGGAACAGCGGGCCGTCGCCCTCGGTGGGCTCGCCGCTCCACTGCCAGTGCCGGAACGAGTCGCCGGCGGTGGGCTCGACCCTGGTGACGGTGGCACCGCCGTCGGTGAAGAGCTTGGAGCAGTAGGCCCCGCCGAGGTCGGTCGACAGGTCGACCACCACGACGTCGTTGAGTTCCCCCGGATCGGACACACCCGGGACCGTAGCACCATACCGGTCCACGATGCGGACCGAGGGTGTGACTGTGGCAACATGGGGCGGTGAAGAGCGTCAGGACCGCGCTGCGGGTGTTCGAGGAGGTCGCCGCCCGCCAGCCCGTCGGGTTGAGCGAGCTGTCGCGCCGCCTCGACGTGCCCAAGGCCTCGGTGCAGCGAGCCCTCACCACCCTCGCCGACGCCGGCTGGCTGCGCCACGACGTGAGCGCCCCCGGCTCCTGGGTCGTCACCGCCCGCTTCTCTGTCCTGGCCGACGCGAGCCCCGAGGTCATCGCCGCCCGCGACGCCGCCCGCCCGGTGCTGAGCTCGCTGCGGGAGAAGCTCGACGGCTCCCCCGGCTTCTTCGTCCTCGACGGCGACCGCATGGTGCTGCTCGCCGGTCCGGAGGAGACCCTCCTGCGCACTCTCTCCGCCACCCAGGGGCCCCTGCCCGTGCACCTCAGCGCGGCCGGTCGGGCCATTCTCGCCCGGCTCCCCGACGCCAAGGTCGACGAGGTCCTCGAGCGCTCGCTCCCCCACACCAGCGACGGCACCGGCGAGGTGCTCGAGCGCCACGTGCGCCAGTCGGTCGACGACGCCCGCCGCGACGGCTACTCACTCGTGCGCGGCGAGTACGTCGACGCCCTCGGGGTGGTCGCCGCGGCGGTGGTCGACGGCCACGGCGCCCCCGTGGCGGCGCTGGCCGTGATGGTCCCCCGCGACCGCATCGACAGGGGCGAGGGCCCCGAGCTCGGCGCGCTGCTCGTCGACGCCGCCGAGACGGTCTCCCTCGCGGTGCAGGCGGCCGAGGGCCGGCGCTGAACCGGCGTACGGTCGCGGCGTGCTCCGATCCCGCCGGTCCGCTCCTCCGCCGCAGGCGCCCCCGACCACGTTGGCGTTCGCCGGCGCCGGGATGATCAGCGTCATCCACGCCCTCGCCGCCGAAGCCGCCGGGCTGCCCGTCGTCGCCGTGGCGTCGCGGTCGGCCGAGCGGAGCCACGAGCGCGCGGGCCAGCTGCACGCCGAGGCATGCTCGTACCGGGAGCTGCCCGCCGGCGCGGACGCGGTGGTCGTGGCCACCCCGCCGGCCGTGCACACCGCCCAGGCCCTCGACGCGATCGGCGCGGGAGCGGCCGTGCTGGTCGAGAAGCCCCTCGCCACCACACTGGCCGACGCCGACCTCCTCGTCGCCGCCGAGGACGCCGGCGCCCGCATCGTGTACGCCGAGAACCTGGCCTTCGCCCCTGTCGTGCAGACCGCCCTCTCCATCACCGCCACCATGGGCCCCCTCGGCTACCTCGAGGTGCGGGCGCTCTCGCCCCGGCCGACGTGGGGGGACTTCCTCGAGCCGCGCTGGGGCGGAGGCGCCCTCTTCGACCTGGGTGTCCATCCGCTCGGGCTCGCACTGCTGCTCGCCGGCGACGACGTGCCCGTGGAGGTGACCGCGGTGCTGTCGTCGCCGGCAGAGCTCGTCGTCGACGACCACGCCGAGGTGCTGCTGCGGTTCGCCTCGGGCCTCGTCGCCCGGGTGGAGGCCAGCTGGCGCCACCACGACGTCGTCTGGGACCTCCAGGCGTCGAGCGACGCCATGGTGGTCCGGGCCGACCTCCTGCCCAGCGCGGGGGTCGAGCGCAACGGCGAGCCCGTGCCGATCCCACCCCCACCGGCCGGGGTCGACCCGATGGTCTTCGACCTCGGCTACGTCGGCCAGATGCGCGCCCTCGCCGCCGCAACCGCGGGCGACCGCTCGCCGATCGACGCCGCCTTCGGCCGCCGGGTGCTCGACGTCGTGTGCGGGGCCTACGCGTCGGCCGGTTGCGGTGGCCCGGTGCCGCTGCCGTTCGCCGGATCGCGCGACCGCACGCCGCTCGAGCTCTGGCGGGGCTGAGGCCTCCCGCGCAGCAGCCAACCGCTGGCGATGGTGGCGACGGTGAGGGCGATGCCCGCCCACCGCATCGTCGAGGTGAACCCGTCGAGGGCATCGAGCTCGACCGCGGTGCGGAAGGGGCCGCGCAGGTCTTCGTCGAGCCGGTCGAGCGCTCGGTCGAAGACGTCGCCACCGAGGGCGAGCTCGTCGCGGTCGACGTTCACCCCGGTGCGGTCGGCCACCTGCTCGGCCGTCGGCCCTCCGGCGGTGACGGGGAGCCCGACGAGGCGGTGGGCGCCCACGCCGAGGTACGTCGACGTGCCGATGGCGACGGCGAGAGCCGTGCCCGCGAACCGGGCGAGGCTCGACGCGCCGGCCGCCTCGCCCATCCTGGCCTTCTCCACCGACAGGATCGACGGACCGGTGACGCACGCGTTGGCGATGCCGGCCCCGACCCCGCAGATCGCCAGCGGGAGGAGCAGGTCCTCCTCCGACGCCGAGGCGGTCGTGCGGGAGAGCACGAGGAACCCGACGGCCATGAGGCCCATGCCGAGGACCACCGGCACGGCCCGCCCGAGGCGGCGCGACAGCCAGCCGGCGCTCCACCCGAGCAGGGCGAGCGTGGCCGCGAACGGGATGAGGGCGTAGGCCACGCGGAGGCCGGAGTCGTCGAAGACGGCGGCCGAGCGGGCGTAGATCCCGAAGAAGTAGAGGAGGCCGAGCATGCCGAGCGAAGAGGCGAAGGTGGCGAGGTCGCCGCCGAGCACCACGCGGTCGCGGAGCAGCGACGGGTGCAGCAGCGGCGCCGCACTGCGCCGCTCGAGGCGGACGAACACGACGACGAGGGCCGCACCCAGCACGACCGACGCGACGGTCATCCAGAGCGAGCCCCACACCCGACCGCGCTCGGCGAGGAGCACCACGAGGAAGACCCCGACGACGGACAGCAGCGCGCCCAGCCGGTCGTGGAGCGGCTCACCGTCGGGCTCCGGCAGCGACGAGCCGACGAGGGCGACCGTCGCCGGCACGAGGGCCAGCACGGCGACCAGCACGAACAGCCACCGCCACCCGACGGTGTCGCCGAGGAGGCCGCCGACCAGCGGGCCGATCCCGAAGGCGACGGCGAAGGCGGTGCCCCGCACGAGCAGGGCGCGACGCTCCTCGTGGCCGCGCATGGTCGTGGCGATGACCTCGATCGACGCCGGCAGCAGGAGTGCGGCCCCGAGCCCCTGCACCGACCGGGCCCCGATCAACCACCAGAGCCCGGGTGAGAAGGCGGCGGCCGCGGAGCCGGCGGCGAACACGCCGCAGCCGATGCCGAAGACCCGGCGCCGCCCGAACCGGTCGCCCAGTCGGCCGCCGAGGAGCGCGAACGCGGCGGCGACCAGGAGGTAGGCGTTCACCGCCCACCCCAGGCCGGTGGCCCCCACGTGGAGGTCGTCAGCGACCGCGCGGGCGACGACCCCGAGCGCCGTGGTGGTCACGCCGACCGCACCGACGGCCAACACCACCACGACGACGCCGACGGGGCGAGGTCCGCGGGCCGGCCCGGTGGGTCCGAGCGACATGGGGTCCTTGGCTACGACGGGTCGGCGACGTCGGGCAGTGCGTCGTCGCCCGAGGCCGGCCGACGGGAGGAGGAGCTCACGCCGAGGGGGAACTCCATGCTGTCGGCGACCTCACGGAGCAGCTGGGCCAGGCCGTTGACCAGCAACTGGGGCTCGCCGCCCTGCTCGGCCACGTCACTGAGGACCGGGCGGACGGTGCCGGACATGAAGGCGCCGAAGGTGGCGATGAAGCCGGCGGAGATGGCGCGCCCCTCCTCGCTCTCGGAGAGGACGGCCCGTTCGATCTCGCCGGCCCACGGGTCGGCGCCGACCCGCTCGTCCGTACCGTCGTCGTCCATCTGGCCTCCCGTCGCGGTCCTCGGCCCGAAGTGTGCCACGCACCACCCGGGGAGCCGTCAAGAGGCCGAAGGTCCCGATCGCGGCGCCGGAGGTCCCGGAGCGGCGGTACTGTCCTCATGGTCCGGCCAGCCCGCCGGACCGGATCTCCCAGGAGCTGTCCGTGGCGGCACCCGACCCCGACAGCCCCCGAGCGACCCACCCGAGCGAACACACGCGCCGGCTCACCGCGC
>Ga0075026_100001309_pt1 | contig 10467 bp, 10 predicted proteins | sample Str012_2_FD_71392 | JGI IMG/M metagenome (GOLD analysis project Ga0075026, IMG submission 71392) | Freshwater sediment microbial communities in response to fracking from Pennsylvania, USA - Straight Creek_MetaG_SC_2012 | ecosystem: Environmental > Aquatic > Freshwater > Creek > Sediment...
TCCCGGATTTCTGGAGGATGCCAGGGATGCTGTTGTCGCGCTCGTCGAATTTCCGGTTCGCGCTCACGCGGCAGAGTGACGAACATTCACCGCGATGGTGAGTACGCGTCCGGGGAGCAAGCGTCTATTTCGCCGCGTGACCACCTTTTGCACCCCCGACCACGACGCCCGCCGCCTGTTCGATCGGCTTGATCGCGGCGGTGAAGTCGCTTTCCGCGCCCATGTCGCGGATCACCACTTCCCACAGCCGGCCGACCGCTTCCGCGACTTCCATCGACAGGCCCAGCGCTTTCATTTCCTCCAGGCACAACCGGACATCCTTCACCATCAAGCCGGTGGCAAAACCGAAATCGAAGCTGCGCGGCAGCACCGAGCGCGGAAACTTGTCGCGGCTCGCCGTGTTCATGCCGGAGCCGGCATTGATGACATCGATCATCACGGCGGGATCGAGGCCGGACTTGACGCCCATCACCACGGCTTCGGATGTCGCCACCATGGCGGTGGCCGACAGGAAATTGTTGGCGAGCTTCATGGTCTGCGCCGAACCGGGCTTGTCGCCGATGAAGAACACCTTGCCGATGACATCGAGCGCGGGTTTGACCGCGTCGAAATCGGCGCGGGGACCCGATACCATCACCGCGAGCGTTCCCTTTTCGGCGCCGCCAACGCCGCCGCTGACGGGGCTATCGAGCTGCACGATGTTTTTCTTCGCCAGCAGGCCGTGAATCCGCGCCGCCATGTGCGAACCGACGGTCGACAGATCGATGAAGCGCCTGACGCGCTTGCCCTCGATCACACCTCCCGCGCCGGTGGCGACGTCGAGCGACGCCTGCAGCGACGGCAGGCTCGCAAGCACGGTCTCGACGCGGTCGGCGACGTCTTTCGGCGACGATGCCGTCTGCGCGCCGAGCGCCGTCAGTTTATCGACGGCCTCCTTGCGGGTATCGAACACCAGGAGCTGATGCCCGGCTTCGATCAGCCGGCGCGCCATCGGGAAGCCCATCTTCCCGAGGCCGATGAATCCGATTTCCATGGTAATCGTTCCCTCGTTTTGTTGCGAGTTCTGTACCGACCTGACGAGCCCCTCAGCCCTTGTCGATTTCGGCGAACACCTCGCGCGCAATTCGAAAACTGTCGACGCCGGCGGGTACGCCGGCATAGATCGCCACCTGCATGAAGATTTCGCGGATCTCGTCCTTGGTCACGCCATTGACCAGCGCGCCCTTGATGTGCACGCGCAATTCATGCGGCCGGTTCAGGATCGAGATCATGGCGAGGTTGAGCATGCTGCGGGTCTTGCGCGGCAGCTCCTCGCGGCCCCACACCGCGCCCCAGCAATATTCGGTGACGAGTTCCTGGAACGGCTTGTTGAAGCCGTCGGCGTTCTTCAGGGCGTTGGCGACATAGGCCTCGCCAAGCACGGCCTTGCGAATTTCCAGTCCCTTGTCGTGTGTCTTCTGGTCCATGACGTTTCCTCAAATCGTTTGCTCGATCGTTCCACGCCGACGTTACGGGGTCGCCGGCCCGCAGTCACGCGTTCGTGTTATGCGTATTTCCGGGTGTGGGTTACCCCCGAAACGGGTGCCTCATTGCCGCCTATGTGCTAGGTTGACGTGCAGGGTAACCCGGAGAGTTTGTTGAACGGCACTTCTCCCGACCCATCGGAGCCAGCGCGCCAGCCCGACGACATTGCGCGGCTGCAGCTCACGCAGGCCCTGCGGCGGGCCAAATATGCCATCGCCTGGGAGCGTGGCTGGCCGCATCTGGCGCGCCTTCTGACCGTCCTCGGGCTGTTTCTGGCGGTGTCATGGGTCGGGTTGTGGTTGGCGCTGCCGTTCGTCGCGCGTGCCGTCGGCCTCATGCTGTTCATCGCTCTCGCGCTCGGATCGCTGGTTCCGCTGCTGCGGTTTCGCTGGCCGAGCCGTGAAGAGGGCCTCGGCCGGCTCGATCGCGGCACCGGCATTCGCCATCGCCCGGCGACCGCACTGACGGATAAGTTGAGTACCGAGGATCCGGTGGCACGCGCGCTGTGGCAGGCCCAGCGCGAGCGGACGCTGGCATCGATCAAGCGGATTCGCGCCGGCCTGCCGTCGCCGCGGCTGGCGATCCACGATCCCCGGGCGCTGCGCGCGCTGGTCGCGGTGATGCTGGCCGCGACCTTTGTCGCAGCCGGCGACGAGCGCGCGATGCGGATCGCCTCGGCGTTCGACTGGAACGGCGTGCTCGCGCCGGTCAACATCAGGGTCGATGCCTGGGTCACGCCACCGCTTTATACCGGCCGGCCTCCCATCATTTTGTCGGCCGCCAACAAGGACGCGGCCTTGCCGAACGCCGGCGCGTTGCCGGTTCCGTCCGGCAGCACACTGCTGGTGCGCTCCAGCGGCGGCGCAATCGATGTAGCGGTCTCAGGCGGCGTCAGCGAAGTCGAGGCGGCCGGGCAGGCGCCGAAGGGCACCAGCGAGCGGCACTTCAGGATCGCGGGCGACGGCACTGCACAGGTCCGCGCGCCCGCAAGCCAGTCGCCATGGAGGTTCAGCGCCACACCCGACCGCGCCCCGACCATCGCACTGGCCAAGGATCCGGAACGTCAGGCGCGCGGCTCGCTGCAGATGTCCTACAAGATCGAGGACGATTACGGCGTCACTGAAGCCCGCGCCCAGTTTGCGGCCCGCCCTGACGAAGCGGCGAAACCGGCCACCGAGCCGCGGCCGCTGTTCGAGGCGCCGCAGTTTCCGCTGGTGCTGCCGAACGCGCGAACGCGCAACGGCGTCGGCCAGACCTTGAAGGATCTCAGCGAGGATCCCTATGCCGGCGCCGATGTCACGCTTACGCTGACGGCAAAGGATGAGGCCGGCAATGAGGGCCGCAGCGAACCCTTCAACATGCGCCTGCCGGAGCGGCTGTTCACCAAGCCGCTGGCGCGCGCGTTGATCGAGCAGCGCCGGATTCTCGCGCTCGATGCCAACCAGAATTCCCAGGTCTATGCCGCGCTCGATGCGCTGATGATCGCGCCGGAATTGTTCACGCCGGAAGCCGGTCAATATCTCGGTCTGCATGCGGTGGCCCGGCAGCTGGAGGCTGCCCGCGGTGACGATGCGCTGCGCGAGGTCGTCGCCAACCTGTGGTCGCTCGCGGTCACCATCGAGGATGGCAACATTACCGATGTCGACAAGGCCCTGCGGGCCGCCCAGGACGCGCTGAAACAGGCGCTGGAACGCGGCGCCAGCGACGAGGAGATCAAGAAGCTCACCGACAACCTGCGTGCCGCGCTGGATAATTTCCTCCGGCAACTTGCCGAGCAGCAGCGCAACAGCCCGCAGCAGCTGGCGCGGCCGCTCGATCCCAACACGCGGACGCTGAGCCAGCAGGATCTCAAGAACATGCTCGACCGGATGGAGCGGATGTCGCGCTCCGGCGACAAGGACGCGGCGCGGCAATTGCTGGAGCAGTTGCAGCAGATGCTGGAAAACCTGCAGATGGCGCAACCCGGCCAGTCCGGCGACAATGAGATGGAGCAGGCGCTGAACGAACTGGGCGACATGATCCGCAAGCAGCAGCAGTTGCGCGACAAGACCTTCAAGCAGGGCCAGGATTCACGGCGCGACCGCCAGCGCGGCAAGCAGGGCGACCAGGGCATGGACGACCTGCAGCAGGACCAGCAGGGCTTGCGCGACCGCTTGAAGCGGCTGCAGGAAGAACTCGCCAAGCGCGGCATGTCGCCGGGCCAGCGCGGCGAGAAGGGCAACCGTGGCGAACAAGGCCAGCAGGGCCAACAAGGCCAGCAGGGCCAGGGCGAGCAGGGTGACGGTGAAGACGGGCTGGATCAGGCCGATTCCGCGATGGGCGATGCCGGTGGCAAGCTCGGCGAGGGCAACACCGAAGGCGCAGTGGATTCGCAAGGCAAGGCGCTGGAAGCGCTGCGCAAGGGCGCGCAGAGCCTGGCCGAGGCGATGCAACAGGGTGACGGCGGCCCGCCCGGCAATGGGCCGGGCAATCCCGCAGGCCGGCAGCAGGGCTCCGCCAACGGCACCGATCCGCTGGGGCGGCCGCTGCACGGCCGTGAATTCAGCGACGATTACACGGTGAAGATTCCCGGCGAAATCGACGTGCAGCGGGTGCGCCGGATTCTCGAAGAACTGCGGCGCCGCCTCGCCGACCCGGCACGGCCCCAGATCGAACTCGATTACATCGAGCGGCTGCTGAAGGATTACTAGGGCTTTCGGCCTTTTCTCTGACGCAGCGGCGCGAACACATCTTTCATACGCGGGCTTGACCCGCGTATCCATCTTCTCGTCAGACTCTTTTTGCGCAGGAGATGGATTGCCGGGTCAAGCCCGGCAATGACGAGATCCCTACCTCGCCTTCCGTGCCGACAGCGCGTCCGCCACGGCGGTGCGGATATCGGCCACCGAAAACGGCTTGGTCACGACGTCGTGGACGATGGCATTGAGTCCGGAGGCGCGCTCGCGCTGGTCGGCAAAGCCGGTCATCAGCAGAATCTTCAGGTCGGGAAAATCGCGCGCCGCCGCCAGCGCCAGCGCGATGCCGTCCATCACCGGCATCTGGATATCGGTCAGCAGCAGGTCGAAGCCGCCGCGGTCGCGGGTGAGGATCTCGAGCGCGGCGGCGCCGTCCTCCGCGATCACGGTCTCATGATCGTCCATGGCGACGGCGCGCGCCACCAGCATGCGCATGGCCTCTTCGTCGTCGGCGATCAGGATACGTGGCATCGCAACAGGCTCATCGGCAGGCGGAAGTCCCGGCCTCTTTCACGCGTGGCCGCCGGCGAGATCGCGCTTGTTGAAGAAGCGGACATCGATATTGCGGCCTTCCGGAGGCGGCGAGGCCAGCCGCGACTTGAAGAAGGCGCGTTCGCCAGGCTTCAACAGCGGCTGTTCGAGCACCGCGTTCCAGGCATAGATCTCCGCGCCCTGCGCGTCGCGGACACTGAAACGCAGCCGCGGCAATTCGACCGGCTTGCGCGCCTCGCCGACGATCACGCCCTCGATCACCAGCACGGGTTTGCCTTCGACCGTCTCGTTGGTGATCTTGATGTCCTTGAATGCCAGCCCGCGAAGGTTCACCTCGAGGCCGACCATCTTGTAGAACGCCGCGGTCTGCGGCATCAGACGCATCACGTCCGCCCGCCAGAAGATCAATGCCAGGAGGAGCGCCGCCATCGCGCCGCAGGTGGTCGGCAAAGTGACCAGCGACCTGCCGGGAAAGGCCGGCAGCCTGAACAGCCTCCCAAACCGCGACGGATTTCTAACCGAGGCAGCCGCGTCATCCTGCCCATCCCGCCGGGCGATCGTGGGCCAGTCGGTTTCATCGGCACGAGATGCGCTTTCACCCTCGGCCGGCCAGCCTGCCGAAATCGAGGGGCTGTCGACATGCGGGGTTTCCGCATCCTCCTCCTGACGTGCCAGCGCGTCCCACTCCGCGGTTGCGTCGGCCACCCCGGCTGACCTGCCGGCCGCGGCCATGGCGGATTTCGGCGCCGCCGCCTCAAAGGCGTCCTTCGGTCGTGCCAGCCATGTCTCCTTGCAGCGGGAACAGCGGACGGTACGGCCATCGGCACCCAACGTAGCCGGATTGATGGTGTAGGATGTTGTACAGTGCGGGCAGACGATCTGCATGGAGCAATCTCACCGTGTCTCTGCCCGGATGCTATCGCTCGACCGTTAACGAACCGGAAACCATAACCGACGCAAAACCATTTTGTCGGGTCCGCCGCCCGGCCGGCTTGCGGCCGGCCCCGGTCGCGCGGCTCCCGGTCGCGGCCCCCATCGAACGGAGCTGAGCTTGGTTCGGTTCGAAAACGTCGGATTGCGCTACGGGCTCGGCCCGGAGATTTTGCGCGACCTGAATTTCCTGGTCCCGGCGCATTCCTTCCAGTTCCTCACCGGTCCGTCCGGCGCCGGCAAGACCTCGCTGCTGCGGCTGTTGTTCCTGTCGCTGCGGCCGACCCGCGGGCTGGTCAATTTGTTCGGCCATGACGTCTCGCTGCTGGACAAGGAACAGGTCGCCGATCTGCGTAAGCGCATCGGCATCGTGCTGCAGGACTTTCGCCTGCTCGACCACATGACCACCTACGAAAACGTCGCGCTGCCGTTCCGCGTCATGGGCCGTGAGGAATCCAGCTACCGCCGCGAGGTGATCGACCTGCTGAAATGGGTCGGTCTCGGCGAGCGCATGGATGCACTGCCGCCGATCCTGTCTGGCGGCGAGAAGCAGCGCGCGGCGATCGCGCGCGCCGTAATCTCGCGGCCGCAGCTGCTGCTGGCGGATGAGCCGACCGGCAGCGTCGACCCGACCCTGGGGCGGCGGCTGTTGCGGCTGTTCATCGAACTGAACAAGTCGGGCACCGCGGTCATCATCGCGACCCATGATATCACCTTGATGGACCAGTACGAGGCTCGGCGGCTGGTGCTGCATCAGGGACGGCTGCATATCTATGAATAGACTTGGCGACGAACATGGCCCCCTGGTCGACCTCGGCAATGAGCGCCCGCAGGTGTCGGCGCAGGCGCGCAACATGTCGCCGATCGTGCCGCGGGCCTCGATCTCGGGCCGCGCGCTGGTCGCGGTCGTCGCCATCATGACCTTCCTCGCCTCGATTACCACGGGCACCGTGCTGCTGATCAGCGCCTCGGCCGCGGAGTGGCAGTCGGAGATCGCCAGCGAAATCACCGTTCAGGTGCGCCCGCAAACCGGGCGCGATGTCGACCGCGACACGGTGGCGGCGGCCGACGCGATGCGGGCCCAGCCCGGCATTCTCGAAGTGAGGCCGTTCAGCAGGGCGGAGTCGGCCAAGCTGCTGGAGCCGTGGCTCGGCACCGGCTTGTCGATCGAGGAACTGCCGGTGCCACGCGTCATCGTCGCGCGGGTGCAGCCCGGGGTGACGGTTGACCTCGCGGCGCTGCGCAACCGGGTGACGCGGGTCGCGCCGTCGGCGAGCGTCGACGACCATCGCGCCTGGATCGAGCGGATGCGCTCGATGTCCGGCGCCACCGTGCTTGCCGGCATCGGCATCCTCGTGCTGGTGATCGTGGCGACCGTCATTTCGGTGTCGTTTGCCACCCGCGGCGCGATGGCCGCCAACCGCCCGATCGTCGAGGTGCTGCATTTCGTCGGGGCCGGCGATACCTACATTGCCAATCGCTTCCTGCGGCATTTCCTCAGGCTCGGGCTTGAGGGCGGCCTGATCGGCGGCGGCGCCGCCATGCTGGGCTTTGGTTTTTCCGAATCGATTGCCGGCTGGTTTTCCGGTACGCCGGTCGGCGACCAGTTCGCCGCGCTGCTCGGGACCTTCTCGCTGCGCCTGTCGGGCTACATGGCGCTGGCGGCGCAGGCCATATTGATTGCGGCGGTCACCGCCTGGGCCTCGCGGCGGACGTTGTTCGCCACGCTGGACGATATCGAGTGAGGGCCAGACCGGACTCCACTTCACCCGAAAACCTTCTAGACTTGGCTGGGGAGAGGGAACGCCCACACCTGATGAGTTTGCCGTCCGACGAGGGATCGCCGAATGCACCGTCCGCGCGTCCGCGGGCGCGGCTTCGCGCGACCATGCTGGCCATCCTCGCGCTGGTGCCGGTCGGGCTCGCGGCCGGCTTCGTCGCGTTTCTCTGCCAACTTCGCAGCGTCGAGATGCGGCCCGCCCGCGGCGCCGACGGCATCGTGGTGCTCACCGGCGGCTCCTCGCGCGTGTCCGACGCGATGGAATTGCTGGCCGGCGGTTACGGCAAGCGGCTGTTGATTTCGGGCGTGCATCCGACCAACGAACCCGGCGACATCTCGCGCCTGCTGCCGGAGAGCCATGCCCTGATGCGCTGCTGCGTCGATCTCGACCGTTCGGCGATCAACACGCGCAGCAATGCCGCGGCGACGCGGCGCTGGGCGCATGAGCGCGGTTTCACGTCGCTGATCGTGGTGACATCGAATTACCACATGCCGCGCGCCATCGTCGAATTGTCGCACGCGATGCCGGATATTGCGCTGATACCGTTTGCGGTCGTTGGCGACCAATGGCGCGACGAGCCGTGGTGGGCGGGTGGCGCGACGTTCCGTCTCTTGCTATCGGAATACGTCAAATACGTCGCCGCGGAGCTGCGGGTTCGCCTGGCCGATATCGGCGTCGATCTCGCGCCCGAGCTTGCCGAACAGCCGGCAGGCCTGCCGCCGCGCCGGCCGGCGACGGCTCAAGCCAACTGATCGGGATTTCGATGATTTCGATTTTCGTGCGTTCGCTGGTCTACAACGTGCTGTTCTATATGCTGCTGGTGTTCTGGATCCTGGTCGCGATCCCGACCTTCGCGATGCCGCGCCGGGCCATCCTCACCATCGCCAAATACTGGGCGCGCAGCAGCATCTGGTTGATGCGGGTCGTCTGCAGGACAAGGGTCGACTATCGCGGCCTCGAGAAAATCCCGCCGGGCACCCCGCTGATCGTTGCCTCCAAGCATCAGTCGATGTGGGAGACCTTCGCGCTGCTGCAGTTCTTCGATCAGCCGCTCTTCATCATCAAGCGCGAGCTGAAATGGATTCCGTTCTTCGGATGGTACCTGATCAAATGCGGCATGATCGACGTGAACCGAAAGGCCGGGGGCCGCGCGCTGATCAACATGACGCGCCGCGCCGGCGTGGAAGTCCGCCGCGGCCGGCAATTGATCATCTTCCCCGAGGGCACGAGAAGGCCGGTCGGTGCGCCGCCAGACTACAAGGCCGGCGTCGGTCAGGTCTATGTCGATGGCGGCGTTGCCTGCTTGCCGGTGGCGCTGAATTCGGGGCTGTTCTGGCCGCGTCGCACCTTCATGCGCTATCCCGGAACCCTGGTGGTGGAATTCCTCGATCCGCTGCCGCCCGGGCTGAAGCGCGATGCGTTCATCACGCAGATCCGCACCGTGATCGAAGAGGCGACCGACCGGCTGGTCGAAGCCGCCCGCAACGAGCAGGCGCAATTGTTCGGGCGGGTGCCGAACCCGGCGGCAGCGAAGGGTTGATTTTTCTTCCGGCTCCGCGGCTTCATCTTTTGGGACGTGTCGCTGAGCTTGCCATCGGGCGCGCCTACGCGCAACCCGTTGGCGATGCCTCTCAGGATGAGGTCCTAAACCCTCATGGCGAGGAGCACGGCAACACCGTGCGTCTCGAACGACGTGGCCACGAATCTGCTGACGATTCGACCCACGCGAATTTCAATGGCCGGCCTCCGCGCGGGGAGGATCAAGCGCCTGCCCATCATGCAGCATCATCGCCAGCCGATGCAGTTGCGGGTCCCTGAAACCCTGCGCCTCGATCGACTTCACGGTCGCCAGAACATAGTCGCGATTGTTGCCGGAACGGCCGTGCCCCTGCCGCACGTAGCGGTGCTGCTCGGTCAGCGAGAGTCGTCCGGCATATTGGACATGGCCGCGGTCGACCACATAGGTCAGCGCGCTGACGCGCTGCCGGGCCGGGTTTTCAAGCCAGACCGCGCGCGTCACCTCGCGGTAGACATGGGTGGTCTGCTCGCGGGCGCGCAGATACGCCACGGTGTCGTCGCGGTGCTTCGCCGCGACCCGGTAGGCGATCCCGCGGCAGGCGCCGCCGCGATCGAGCCCGAGCACCAGGCCGGGCTTTTCCGGCGTGCCGCGATGGTCGAACGAAAACACGCAGAGCGCGCGATGTTCGCCGATCAGCCGTGCCGGCATCTGCTCGACGAAGTCGAAGCCGGGCCGCCACATCAGCGAGCCGTAGCCGAATACCCAGAGGTCGCCTGTCGATGATTTCGATTCTGGCAGGATGATCGCGGACATCGCGCGAACGGCTACCAGAACGGGAGGGCGATGCGAAGCGGATTGTGCGGCTTTCGTTGCCGGGGACGGTCGCTTACATTTGACAAAATCCTCAGCCAAGGGTTGCCGCATGCCTGACATGACCCCTGCGCCGCGCCGGCGCCCGCTGTGGCGCCTTTTCATCATGCCCGTTGTGGTGCTGGTCGCCGCCATCGCGTGGAGCGCGTTCTGGTTCTTCGCGGCTGCCGAAGTCGGCGTGAAGGCCGACGCCTGGCGCGCGCAGGAAGCGAAGTCCGGCCGGGTCTATGACTGCGGTCGACGTTCGGTCGCGGGATTCCCGTTCCGCCTTGAAGTGCGCTGCGATGACGCCAGCGTATCGCTGGTATCGCAAACCGCTGGCTCGAAGGCCGCGTTCAACGCGCGGCTCGGCGAGATCCTGGTGGTGGCGCAGATCTACGATCCGAAATTGCTGATCGCGGAGTTCAAGGCGCCGGCGACGATTGCCGACCGCGGCCAGCCGCCTTCGATGAAGGTGAACTGGAGCAAGGCCCAAAGCAGCGCGGTCGGGCTCCCAGCTGTCCCGCAGCGCGCTTCCATCGTGTTCGAGGATCCCTCGATCGACCGGATCAATGGCCCGGTGCAGACGCCGCTGGCGCGCGCCGGCCATGTCGAGTTGCACGGCCGTTTCGTGCAA
>Ga0075026_100001310_pt1 | contig 10467 bp, 9 predicted proteins | sample Str012_2_FD_71392 | JGI IMG/M metagenome (GOLD analysis project Ga0075026, IMG submission 71392) | Freshwater sediment microbial communities in response to fracking from Pennsylvania, USA - Straight Creek_MetaG_SC_2012 | ecosystem: Environmental > Aquatic > Freshwater > Creek > Sediment...
GTGGGTCGGCGCCGTGGTTGACGTCGAAGAACGTGGCCCCGAAGTTGCGCTGGAAGCTCAGCAGGAACAGCGCCACCGTGATGACCGGCATCGCGAAGAGCAGCAGGAACTGCACGACGAGCACCATCCAGGTGAACACCGGCATCTTCATCATGCTCAAGCCTGGGGCTCGCATGTTGAGCACGGTGACGATGAGGTTGATGGCACCGATCAGTGAGGCGATACCGGTGATCTGCAGGCCGAGCACCCAGAAGTCGATGCCGTGGCTCGGCGAGAACATCGGGCTGCTGTTCGGCGAGTACATGAACCAGCCACCGTCGGCGGCACCGCCGAGGAACCACGACGAGTTGAGGAAGAGGCCGCCGAACAGGAACAGCCAGAAGCCGAGCGCGTTGATGCGCGGGAAGGCGACGTCGCGGGCGCCCACCTGCAGGGGCAGGAAGTAGTTGGCGAACGCCGCCGCCATGGGCATCACGAAGAGGAACACCATCGTGGTGGCGTGCATCGTGAACATCTGGTTGTAGAGGCCGGCGCTGAGGACCGTGTTGTCCGGGGCAGCGAGCTGGAGGCGGATGAGCAGCGCCTCGGCGCCGCCCACCAGGAAGAAGAACAGCGCGACGACGCCGTACATGATGCCGAGCTTCTTGTGGTCCACCGTGAACACCCACGACTTCCAGCCGGTGGTGGACACGGGACGCTTGAACACGCCCAGCGCGTTCGTGGGAGTGACGACCGCCGGGGCGGCGCTGCCACCGATGGTGGCCGGCACGGGTGAGGGTCGTTCGATGATGGCCATCGTGGGGGCTCCCTTACTTCCGCTCGAGGAGGAAGGCGACGAGTTGGTCGATCTGGTCCGGGCTGAGGTTCAGGTTCGGCATCCCGCGGTACTTGCCGCCCGTGGACTTCAGCAACTTCGGATCGGTGTACATCGGCTTCATGCCGGGCGGGTTGCGCAACCAGTCGCGCAGCGTCGTCTCGTCGAAGCACTCGGGCGTGACGCCCTTCAGGTACAGCGCGCCGAAGTCGGCGGGCTTGGCGTTCCAGAGCTTGGTGCGGCACTGGTCCGAGAGAAGGTCGAACGTCCAGCCGGCGATGGCCGTGCGGTCCATCAGCTTGCTGAGGTTCGGCACGGCACCCGGGACGACGTACAGGTCGGGCTCCGAGAGCACCGGCGTACCGTCGGGGTTCTTGAGGCCGTTCACCTGGTGGCACTTCGCGCAGTTGGCGATGAAGGTCGCCTCGCCGGTGGCAGCCAGCGACCCGGCCGCGGGCGGCACGTAGTCCTTCAACTGGTTGTCCACCCAGGTCTGGAAATCGGCGGTCTCGAGCGCCACGGCGGCCTCACGCATGCGGGCGTGGCTGAGGCCGCAGAACTCGGTGCACTGGCCGGTGTACAAGCCCGGCTGATCGGCTTCCATGCGCAAGGTGTGCAGGCGACCGGGGACGGCGTCGCGCTTGCCGTTGAGGCGCGGGATCCAGTAGCTGTGGATCACGTCGCGGCTGGTGATGCGCAGGAGCACGTTCACCTTGGACGGGATCACCAGCTCGCCGGCGGTGACGATGGGTGCCTTGATCTCGACGTCGCCGCACTTGCCGGTGGGATAGTCGTACTCCCACCACCACTGCTGGCCGGTGACGTTGACGATGCACTGGGTGTCGGCCTTCTTGTTGAGGTTGAAGACCTTCACCACGGTGGGAACTGCGATGGCGGCGAGGATCAGCGCCGGAAGGATCGTCAGAGCGATCTCGAGCTTCGGGTTGCCGTGGGACTGCTCGGGGATGTCCTGACCGCGATCCTTGAACTTCCACACGATGTAGGCCACGACGAGGATGACGATGGTCATCACCACGCCGGCGATGATGAACACGGGCAAGGCGATCTGGTTGATGTTCTTCGCGTTCGAGCCACGGGGTTGGAACGTGTCCTGCGGTGCGTTCTTCGCGCACCCGGCCAGCACCACACCGGCGGCCGCGACGATGGCCAGCGGCCAGCGGCGACGAGGTGCGGGCATCTCGCGGGGGGTACTCACGGTTGCTTCACTCCGGTCCATGTTCAGGGCACCAACAACTTGATCTCGCCGTTCACGCCCGGCACGGTGAGGCTGTAGGGCGTGACACTCGCTCCGCCGGTCGTTGCGTCCTTGTTGTACGGCTTGGTGAGGCGGAAGGTCAGGAACCCGGTGCCGCCCTTCTCCACTGTGGTAGTGCAGTCGGCCTGCTCCGCGCCAGTCGTGCCGTCCTTCAGCTTGAACGTGCCCATGTGCACGGTGAGACGCCGCGGCGTGTCGGAGAAGTTGCGGAACAGGACATGCACGATGGCGCTCCGCGGCACGCTGAGCTCGTGGTACTCGATCTTGGTGATGCCGCCGAGGAAGGCGATGAGCCTGCCGTCCTGAGTGAGGTCCACCGAGGCGATCGGGTTGCTCTTGGCGGCGACGCGCTGGGAAGCCTTCGCGTCGACCTCCTTGATGACCTCGGGGGTCGCGGTGCCGAGACACACGGCGGTGTTGATCTCGGGGTGCTTGTCGATGGTGCGCTGCCCGGAGAGGGCCGAGGCCACACCGACGCCGACCAGGGCGATCGCGCCGAGCGAGACGATGCCCGCTGCGGTGGCCTTGCCCATGCCGCGCTTGGCGGCGAAGACGAACCCGGCGACGGTGATGATGGCGCCGATGACGATGAACACCCACCGGCCGGAGTCCTTGCTGATGTTCAGCATGACGCGGGAGAACGAGTAGACGAACGCCGCGGCGCCGAGGGTGGCGAGGATCGGGAACTCCAGCGGGTGGAGCAGTCGCTTGCGCAGGCCGGCGTTGTAGGCACTGTCGGCGCTGGCGCGCTCGCTCCAGCTCTGCACCATCCACTCGACGATCGAGGCGAGCAGCACGATGACCGACACCTTGAACACCACCGGCTTGCTCACGGCGCCGACGGCGAGGCCGCCGATGCTGACCGCGGTGACGATGGGCCACATGCTGCGTCCGGCCGGCGGGCGAGCCGCTGCGGCGGTGGTCTCCACGCCAGGCTCGGTGGCGCTGACGTTGCCGTCGTGGGTGAAGAAGTTGATGCCGGCGAGGAACGCGAAGTAGAGCGCGAGGGTGACGAGCCCGATGGTGCCGAGTGCACCCGTCGGCCCACCGACGCTCGCGCCGAAGACGATCGCGCCGAGGACGGACACCGCGGTGCCGCCGACGAACAATTTCGAACCAGTGGTGAACATCGGCTCCCCGTTACTTCGTCACGTAGACCACGAACCACACCATCGCGAAGACGACGGCGTAGGCGTACCAATACAGGGCATGCGCCGACACGACCTCGCGGTCGGTGGTGCGTCCGCCGAGATAGCGGAACGCGGTGACGGCGCTGAACACCACACCGGCGACCGCGAGTGCGGCCATCACCCCGGTGATGGAATAGAACATGACGGCGTAGGTGCCGCCCTTCACGATGCCCAGGTGCATCTGGTTCCAGATGAACGCCTGGGCGTTGATGAACGCGATGCCGATGAGGCCGGTGAGCCCCAGCGCCAGACCGGTGTGCGGCTTGTCGTTGCGCTTGGCCGAATACACCGCCCACTGGGCGAAGATGCAGATCGGGACGAGCGCGAGCAGCATCGTGTTCGCGGGCACCATCGGCACCTTGATGCCCTTGGGCACCCAGCGACCGTTCGCCTGGTCCAGGGCTGCCTTGCGCATGCGCAGCGACAGTGCGAGGAGGCCACCGACGATGGCCATGGCGGCGCCACCGACGAGGGCGGTGCCGACGATGACCTGCCGGCGCGGGGCCGGCGCGGGGGCCGAGGGAAGAGCAAGCATCAGGCGTCACTCCGGTTGGTCTTGAGATCCAGCAACGGCTCGGCCGACGCCACGATGTGCAGGTCGGCGAAGTTGTCCTGCGGTGCGGGCGAGGTGGTGGCCCATTCGAGCGTCTGTCCGTTCCACGGGTCGTCGCCGGCGCGCTCGCCCTTGGCGAACGAGCGGACGGCGAGCGCCAGGAAGGCGAGTGCGGTGAGGAGCACCAGCGCGTGGCCGATGAACGAGAGCGTGTTCCACAGGGCGTGCGGGCCGGAGTAGTTGAACTTCACCACTCCGTCGACGCCCTTCTCGACAGCCGGGAAGATGGCACCGGGCTGGTCGGCGAAGCCGGCGATCATCATCGGCACCGAGGCGAGGACCGCACCGAGGAACCCGAGCAGGGCGAGTGGCAGCGTGGCCTTCAGCGGGAGCAAGCGGCCCCACCACTTCGGGCCCCAGTGCGCCACGGCGCCCATCGTCGCGAGCACGACGGCATACATGAGCGCCAGCCAGGCACCTTCTTCGAACGTGGTGCCCACCAGGCCGGCGTCGCCGATGTGGTTGAGGGCGCCACCGGCGGTGCCGAGCACGGCGAGCAGCGCGGCGAAGAGCCCGAACACGAGCGGCGCGGTGACCGTGGGCTTTGCCCGCAGGCCGGCGGCGACGAGTGCCAGGGCGAGGAACGCACCGAGCAGCGGCAGTACGTGCACGAGGGCGTAGGGCAGGAGGTCCGAGACCTTCTGTCCGCCGGACAGACCGCGGAAGTGTGTGCGAATGACCACCGGCGCCTGCACCGCGGCGCCGAACACCGCAGTGAGCATCAGGCCGATGGCCGCGAGGATCGCACCGCGCGGCTTCAGCCGCTGGTGGGTGGCCGTCGCGACGGCGTCGGCGAGGAAGCCGAAGACCGGGATGACGAACAGGATCGTGGTCGGCTGCGTGAAGCCGAACGACGCCCACGACGAGATGGCCCGGTTGCCGCTCAGCTCACTGACCGACGGGTACTTGTGGGCGGCGAACAGCACGAGCAGGTCGCCCACCAGGATCGGCAGGGCGACGAGCAGGCCCAGCGACATCACGAGGATCGACCAGCTGAAGAACGGCACGCGGCGCATGTTCATGCCGGGCGCCCGGGCCGTGAGGACACTGGCGGCGAGGGCGACGATGCTGGCCACGAGGCCGACGATGGCCACCACCGCGCCCAGCGTGAACAGGTCGACGAAGCGCTTGTTGCCACCGTTGGGGCCACCGTTCGCGCAGATCGCGACGATCGCCAGGCCGGACCCGACGAGCCACGCCCAGTACCCGGTGGCGGCGAGGCGGGGGAACGCGAGCGAGCGCGCGCCGAGCTGCAACGGCACGACCGCGATGCCGGCACCGACCAGGAGCGGCAGCGCGACGACGAACGTGAGGCCGAAGCGATAGGTCGAGAACAGCTGCGTGAGCGACTCGATCGGCAGCGTCACCGTCTTCGCGTCGATGCGCTCCAGCGCGACGAGCGCGGCCACGACGAGCGCACCCAGCATCGCCACCGCAGACGTCGCGAGGTACAGGCGACCGATCTTCTTGTGGTCGGTCGTGGTGACCCAGTCGGCGACGCGAGCCAGCGGCGCGCCCGTGTGGGCGGCGCTGGGGGCGTGGGCTTCGATGGTGGTCATAGGCAACGAACTCGTTTCGTCTCGGGCGCGCGCACAGCAGGGCCCTCAGATGACAGGTCGGTTGATGGCATTACAGGTGCGACATTACCCACAGGCAGGCCATCGGAAGGAAATCCTCACGCACGATGTGCTCCACCGTCCTAGCGACCGTGACGCACGAGGACGTCGATGGTCATGGCGGCGAAGAGGAGCGTCACGTAGGTGATCGAGAAGCCGAACACCCGCATCGACCGTTGGGGCGTGGGGTTCCGACCGAGGTCGATGGTGCCCCAGAGGAAGCACCCGCCGAGCACCACCGCAGCGACGCCGTAGATCCAGCCGAGATGCCCCACCGGCCAGAGCACGAGGGTGCCGACGACGAGGAACGCGGTGTACGTCACCATCTTGCGAACGGTGACCTCGAGTGTCTCCACGGCCGGCAGCATCGGCACGTTGGCGGCGCGGTAGTCCTCGCGGTAGCGGATGGCGAGCGCCCAGAAGTGCGGCGGCGTCCACAGGAACATCACCGCGAACAGCACCACCGGCACCCACGTGACGTTGTTCTGGATCGACGCCCAGCCCACGAGCACCGGGACGGCACCGGCGGCACCGCCGATGACGATGTTCTGCGTGCTGGTGCGCTTCAACCACAGGGTGTAGACGAAGACGTAGAAGAGCGTTGCGGACAGTGCGAGCACCGCGGAGAGCAGGTTCGCCCACGCCCACAGCACGCCGAAGGCCACCAGCTCCAGCGAGACGGCGAACACCATTGCTTCCCGTGGTTGCACGAGGCCCGTCACGAGCGGGCGGCCCTGGGTGCGGGGCATCAGCCGGTCGATGTCGCGGTCCACCACCATGTTGATGGCGTTCGCGCCGCCGGCGGCCAGCGTGCCGCCGAGCAAGGTGATGAGCACGAGCGACGTGCGCGGCCAGCCTCCCTGTGCCAACACCATCGTCGGCACCGTGGTGATGAGCAGCAGCTCGATGATGCGCGGTTTGGTGAGGGCGATGAAGCCACCCACCCGCGAGGTCGGGGTGCGGCGGGACCCGTGTGCGACCCCTCCCGGCGCGAGCCGCGAGGGCACGAGAGGACGGGCGCCGACTGCCATAGCGGAGCCATCGTACGGTGCCGGGGGTGGCCGCACCACTTCGGCCGCAGAACGGCCTCGTCCCGCCAGAATGGAGCCATGGCACCCGTGAGCGCGCCCGTTCGCCAGAGCGACACGGACACCGAGGAGTCCACGACCACCGATCGGCCGTGGATCGTCCTGGTGTGGAACGACCCCATCAACCTGATGAGTTACGTCACCCTCGTGCTCCAGAAGGTGTTCGGCTACAGCCTGGAGAAGGCGACCGCCCTGATGCTCGACGTGCACCACAAGGGCCGGGCCGTCGTCAGCAACGGCACGCGCGAGAAGGCGGAGATCGACGTGTTCCGCCTGCACGAACACGGCCTGTGGGCCACCATGCAGCAGGACGACTGACGATGGCCGCACCGTCCTCGATGGATCCCGTGGACGGCATGGTCGTCTCACCCGGCGGTCGACGCATCGTCGCCGCTGCGGTCAGCTGGTGGGCGACGCGCAGCGGCGGGCCCGGTGGTCAGCATGCGAACACGTCCGACACCGCTGTCACCGTCGCCATCGACGTGGCGGCGTGCGGCCTTCCGCCGCACGTGGCCGAGCGAGTGCTCGCGGCGACGGGGCCGACGATCACCGCGTCGTCCGCGGGCTCGCGATCCCAGTGGAGGAATCGGCAACTGGCCTGGGCGGCGGCGATGTCCAAGCTCGACGCCGCGGCTGCGCCGCCGGCACCACCGCGGGCGGCCACCAAGCCGTCGCGCGGCGCCCGCGAGCGACGCCTGGCCGACAAGCGACGCGACTCGGCGCGCAAGGCCGACCGCCGACGCCCCGCCGGCGACGACTGACTCCGCGACCGCCTCGCCGACCACGCCCCGGACGCGGCGGTGCCCCGGCCGAAGCCGGGGCACCGCATTCGTTGGGGGTTCGGGCCCTCCCGCTCGGGGCGGGCACCGGGGGCTCAGACGTTGAGCAGTTCCTTGCTCGGCTCGTGGTGCTCGACGGCGAGGATCACGTTGTCGGCCTTCTTCGAGGCGAACGCATGGACGAAGCCGGCGATCGAGAGGAGGAAGATCACGATGGCGCCGATGAAGAGCACCCAGGCAGCCTGGCCTGCACGGTCACCGAAGACCGAGAAGCCGTAGGTCGTGAGCAGCATGCCACGCAGGGTCTGCGCACGCAGCAGGGTGTCGACACGGAGGCTGTTCAGCGAGGCGACCTGCTTGGTCAGGGTGTCGATCTGGGCCTGCGGGGCGTTCGCCTTGGTGGCGGCGTCGAGGGCGGCCTTTGCAGCGGTGATGACCGGGCTGATGCTGGCGTAGGTGTAGCTCTTGCCGTCGAGCGAGTTGCCCTTGGCATCCTTCAGACCGGTGCCCGAGACGATGCTGGACTCGAGGGCGTGCAGCCGGATGAAGTCCTGGGCGTAGCACTCTGCCTGCTTACCGGTGAGCATGACCTGTCCGGCGTACTTGTTGAGGCAGGCCGAGCCGGCCTCGGACGTCAGCTTGAACTGCTTGGTGAAGGCATCCACGGCCTGCTGCGAGCCGAGGCTCTTGAGCAGCGTTGCCTGGAAATCTGCCTCGGAGACCAGCGCGCTGGCCGGCTTGAAGGAGATCGCTTGCTCGTTGAGCTGGTCGTGCACGTAGTTCGTGGCGAAGTTCTTCTGGTTGACCAGGATCAGGCCAACGACCAGCAGCAGCATGCTGAAGACGACCCCGCCGATGCTGAACGCGATGTCGAGTGTGCGGCGCTTCATGATGTTCATTTCCTCCCTTGCGATCGCTCGGTTTTCGGGATCGATCGCAACATTCATGGTGCGTCCTCGTGCGCTTGTGCAACAGGGCACAATGTCCCCCTCCGACGGGGGACCTTGGCCGATTCTTCGCGCGGTCCGCCGACCCTTCGAGGCGCTCATCGACGGTGCCAACGGCGTCGTCAACCCCCTCAAGGAAGGGTCAACCGGTCCCGCGCGCCGCGAACCTGCGGCCACGTACGGTGACATTGAGTGTTGCTGTTGACACGCTGGGTGAGAATGGTTACGGTACCAGGAACGGGAAAATGTGGGGAGCGCAGGTACATGGACATCTCTCAGCTGCAGCACGGCGAGGTCGTGAAGGGTCGCAACGTCGACACCACCTCGAACCGCGAACGCCAGCGTCAGAAGCGGTTGTGGAAGCTGGCGCTGTTCTTCGGCATCCCCGTCGCCTGGTTCTGGACGCGCGAACTCATGGGCAACCCGGTGCACCCCGGCCTGCCGTCGATCATCCGCGACAGCCCGGAGATCGCGCTGCTCATCGTGCTGATGGTCGTGATGATGTCGATGATGCTGCTGCCGTACATCGGCGCAGGTCGCTCGCCGCACACCGTGCTGCGGCCGGAGGACTCCACGGTGCGTCTCGCCGACGTCGTCGGTGCCTCGGCCACCAAGCGCGAAGCGATCGACACGCTCAACCTGTTCCTCAACCACGAGACGTTCCTCAGCGAGATGGGCGGCAGCGCCCGACGCGGCGTGCTCTTCGAAGGCCCGCCCGGCACGGGCAAGACGTACCTCGCGAAGGCCCTCGCCGCGGAGGCCGGGGTGCCGTTCCTCTTCGTGTCGGCCAGTGAGTTCCAGTCCATGTTCTACGGACAGACGAACCGCAAGATCCGCACGTTCTTCAAGGCGCTGCGCAAGGCCGCCCGCGCCGAGGGCGGCGCCATCGGCTTCATCGAGGAGTTCGACGCGATTGGCGGAGCACGCAGCGGCATGGGCGTGAACGGCAGCCGCGAGGGCGGTGCCGGCATCGTCAACGAGCTGCTCGTGCAGATGCAGAGCTTCGACCTGCCCACCACGTTCCAGAAGCTGCGCAACTCGATGGTGGACCACCTGAACCGGCTGCTGCCGAGCCACCGCGGCATGCGCCGCGAACCGCTGCGTCAGGCGAACATCCTCGTCATCGGCGCCACCAACCGCTCTGCGGATCTCGACCCGGCGCTGATGCGCCCCGGTCGTTTCGACCGCACCATCCACTTCGACCTGCCGCCGCGCAGCGACCGCTACGACATCGCCCAGTACTACCTGGATCGCAAGCGCCACGACCACACGGTGTCGGCCGCCGCCATCGCTGATCTCACCGCCGGCTACTCCCCTGTGCGCATCGAGAAGCTGCTCGACGAGGCGCTGATCGTCGCCCTGCGCGGCGGCCGCCAGGAGATGACCTTCCGCGACGTCATCAACGCCCAGCTCGTCACCGAGGTCGGCATGTCGCACGACGTCGGCTACCACCCCGATGAACGGCGCCGCGTCGCCGTGCACGAGGCCGGCCACGCACTGCTCGCCGCGCTCACCGGACGCGACGTGAAGGTGGCCAGCATCCTGCGCCGGTCGGGTTCGCTCGGCCTCGTCGCCCACGGCGACGTGGAGGAGCGCTACCTGCGCACCCCCACCGAAGCCACCGACCTCATGGCCGTCGCCCTTGCCGGCCGGGCTGCGGAGATCCAGGAGTTCGGCGAGGCCTCGAGCGGCATCGCCAGCGACCTCGCCGCGGCCACCGCGATGGCGGCGCAACTGGTGGGCCTGCTCGGTGCCGGCGACAGCCTCCTCAGCCTCGAGGCCGCGCAGCTGCACGGTGCCGGCAACCTCGTGGCCAAGGTGTTCCACGACGACATTGCTCGCGCCCAGGCCGACGAGTTCATGAACCGGGCCGCCGATCGTGCGGCGTGCGCGGTGCTCGAGCACCGTGGCTCGCTCCTCGCGCTCGCCGACGCCCTGTTCGAGAAGGACGAACTCAGCGGCGACGAGGTGCACGCCATCGTGGCCAGCACCGTGTCGTCCTGAGACGCATGGCGTCCTGAGCATCCGGGCGCGTTCCGTCATAGCCTCCCGAGGGTGACGTCACCGTTCCGCCGCCGCAGCCGCGAGCGGTTGGCGACCGGCGATCAGCAGCTCCTCGTACGCCGCTGGCTTCCGGCCTTCGG
>Ga0075026_100001311_pt1 | contig 10466 bp, 8 predicted proteins | sample Str012_2_FD_71392 | JGI IMG/M metagenome (GOLD analysis project Ga0075026, IMG submission 71392) | Freshwater sediment microbial communities in response to fracking from Pennsylvania, USA - Straight Creek_MetaG_SC_2012 | ecosystem: Environmental > Aquatic > Freshwater > Creek > Sediment...
CCGAGGCTGATCGCCGCCCAGAAGGCGATGACCCACTCCGGACAGTTGGCCCCGAGGATCGCGACGCGGTCGCCCGGTTGCACGTCGTACCGATCGCGCAACGCGGCCGCCACGGAAGCGACGAGCTGCGCATGCTCCGCGTAGCTGATCCGCCGTTCGCTGACCCCGTCGGTCGCGAGCATGTACGTCTTGTCGCCGAAGTCGCGCGACTTGAGCAGGAGATCGCGCAGCGTGCGGATGCGATTCTTGAACGACTGAATCGTCACACCGTCGACCTCGACGTCGACGATCTCGAACGCGCCGCCCTCGGCGAGCAGGGTCGCTTCCACCTCGGCGAGATCCATGCGAAAAACCTACAGGCGGGGAATGACGGAGTGCAGAAGATCGGCGATCTCACGCGCGCAGTCGAGGAACACGTCGAGATCGCCACCCGCAGGATCGAGAACGTCCTCCCACGGTTCGAGCTCGACCTCGTCCAGCTTCATCGCCGCGAGCCGATCGCCGAGCGGCGAGTCGTGGTCCGCGAGATCCCGCGCGAGGCGTTTCAGCGTCGCGGTGCGCGGCGCGGCGCGGGGATGCACGCGCCGCATCCACGCGACGTGTTCGCGCGCGAGCGCGATGACGAGATCGGCGGAGTCGAGCTCCTGCACCGTGGCCTGGCGGCTGCGGTGATCGGGAATCGGCAGGCCGATGGAAGCGATGGCATCGCGCGTACGCCAGCTCATCGGCATGCCTTCGATCACGTGGGTGCCCGAGGTCGTGACGAGCAGGTCGGGGACGTGCTCGCGCAGGAACGCTCCGGCCATCACGGAACGCGCCGCGTTGCCGGTGCACAAGGTCACGATGTGTGTGCCGGCGCCCATGTCGGGGGCGGACACTACTTGTCGGACTTGACGGGGCTCGTCGGGCAGAATGCTCCCCGTGCCGTACACGCTCGTCCTCCTTCGCCACGGGCAAAGCGACTGGAACCTGAAGAACCTGTTCACGGGGTGGGTCGACGTCGACCTGACCGATCAGGGCCGGGACGAAGCCCGCCGCGGTGGCCGCGACCTCGCGCGCGCGGAGGTGCGGCCCGAGATCCTGCACACCTCACTGCAGGTGCGCGCAATCCGCACCGCCCAACTCGCGCTCGACGAATGCGACCGCACGTGGATTCCGGTCCGGCGTTCGTGGCGGCTGAACGAACGGCACTACGGCGACCTCCAGGGCAAGGACAAAAAGGAGACCACCGCTCAGTTCGGCGCAGACCGCGTGAAGGTGTGGCGCCGTTCGTACGACGTGCCCCCGCCCGAGCTCGATCCCACGCTCGCGCGCAACGCGAAACGTTGGGGCTACGACGAGCGCTACGCCGCGCTCCCCCGCGACGTGCTGCCCCGCGCCGAGTGCCTCAAGGACGTACTCGAGCGGATGCTGCCGTGGTGGTACGACGCGATCGTTCCCGACCTCCGAACGGGGGCAACGGTGCTCGTCGCCGCGCACGGCAACTCGCTCCGTGCGCTCGTCAAACACCTGGACGGCATGACGCCCGAGGAGGTCGTCGAGTTGAACCTCCCGACCGGCGAGCCGTTGGTCTACGAGCTCAACGACGACCTGCGTCCGGTCGGGCGCAAGGGCCCGGGCGGGGTGAAAGGCCGGTTCCTCGACCCGAACCGGGCATTGGCCGCGGCCGCGGCGGTGGCCAAGCAAGCCGGTTGACGCCCTTGAGCCCGCTCGGCGCCGCGCCGACATAACAGTCGTGACGCAGAAGTCCGGCGCCCGGATCCTCCTCGTGCTCGGCTTCCTCGCGGCATTCGTCGGCTACGACGCCTGGATCGTCTCGCACGCGATCCTCGACCCGGGTGCGACCCGCGCCGCCGCGCACGCGCTCCTCGAGGCGCCCGCGGTACGCAAGGGTCTCGCCGACCAGATCACGACCGAGCTCGACCGGCAGCTCCCGAACGCCAGACAGGATCCGCGTGCGCAGGCTGCGGTCGCCGCCGCGTTGCGCGACCCGCGTGTCGCGAATGCCTTCGCCGACACCGTCGCCCAGATCCACGCCGCGGTCTTGTCGTCGAATGCCGGTGATCAGACGTTCACGATCGACGGGCACGCGCTGAGCGCCGCCCTGCACGATGCACTCGCGCCGCACGATCCGCAGCTCGCGGCGCAGCTGCTCACCGTGCCGCCGATCGCGGTGCAGATCAAGGCGAAAGACATGCCGAGACTGCACGACCCGCAGTCGACGGCCGATGTTGTCACCGTCCTTGCGGTCATGGCGGCGCTGCTCCTCATCACCGCGTCGCTGATCCTGCAACACGACCGGCGGACGATCGGCCGGGTCGGGCGCCGGACCGCGCTCCTCGCGTTCACACCCTTGCTCGTGTTCTTCGCCTTGCCCCGTGTCCTCGGGCACGCGTCGGGAGACGCGCCGCAGATCGCGTCCGCTTTGTTGCGGGTCTATGGGGCGCGCGTGTTGCCCTCGGCCATCGCGCTCGTCGTCGTCGGGCTCACAATCGCGATCAGCGCGCTCGTGTGGCCGCGGCATCCTCTGCGCGACGCCCATGACGCTGCGCACCGGCCGCCCCCGTACACCGGACCGGAACCGCCGCGTCGTCCCTCCACCGCGCCCGATCAGCCCGCGATCACCGACAAGATGTATCTGTAGGGCAGCCGTGGCCCGCGCCGACGACGCGCACGATCGGGACGGGCTCGGCGATACCGCGGACGAAGACCGGTCCGAGCGGTTCGAAGTCGATTCCGGGTCGCACGCCGATCGCGTCGGCCGTCGCCTCGGAGCAGAGCACCTCGCCCGGGCCCGCGAGGTCGACGATGCGCGCGGCGAGGTTCACGTCGCGGCCGACGATGTCGTCACCGCGCCGGCGCGGACAGCCCCAGTGCACGCCGATACGGACCCACAACGGAATCGAAGTGTCGGCCGTGTCGTTGACGACATCGAAGTCGCGTTGCAACCGCAGACACGTGTCGATTGCCTCGCGGGCGTCGTCGAACCAGAGCAACAATCCGTCGCCGAGCTCCTTCACCACGCGTGACCCGTCCGGCAATTCGGCGCGCACCATGCGCTCCTGCCGCTCGAGCAGTGCGAGCGCGACATCGTCGCCGTGGTGATCGGTGAGCGCGGTGAAGCCGACGATGTCGGTGAAGACGATTGCTCCGTGACTTGGCGCCCCGTGATTTGGCGCCCCGTGTTCCGCCATCAGGCCCCGGAGACCTTGATCGCACCGCTCATGCTCGAGACCGCGATCTCGAAGTCGGTCCCGGGCGCGACGTCGTTCTGGACCTTGCCGCTGATCGACTTGAGCCGCGTCGACGGAAGCGTCGGCCCCAGCACACGGATCTCGACCTTGCCCGACACGGTGTGCACCGTCACCCGCTCGGCGCCGGTCGATCCGATGAACACCTTGCCGCTGACGGTCTTGATCTCGGCGCCACCGACCTGCCCCAGCGCGACGAGTCCGGAGACACCCGCCACCGTCGCCCGGCCGGCCCGACCGACGCTCACCATTGCGCTCTTGGTCATGATCCGGCACTCGCCCGCGCAGTTGCCGATATCGATCTTTCCCGACTTGGAACGGGCGTCGACGCTCGCCGCTTCGTCGACGCGGATCTTGCCGCTCATGGACGCGACGCGCACCGAGCCGAGCGATCCCGAAAGTTCGATCTTTCCCGATCCCGTGCCCACGGTGACATCCGTGCCGGGCACACATCGGACCAGGATCGTGCTCTCCGACGGGGCCCGGTGGACGTGGATGCTGCCGTCGTCGTGAACCTCGGTGGTGCCGCCCTGCACCGACAGCGCGGTTGTCGTCGTCGCGGCTTCGACGCGGACGTTCCCGGAACGGGTCGTGATGTGCACGGGCGCGGGACCTGACATCGCCGCGCAGCCTACGCGTCCGTCAATACCTGCGGCAGTGGCTGCGAATGTGCGAGCGCAAGGTGTTGTACCGCCCGGGTCAAGGCAACGAAGAGGAGGCGCACGCCGTGCGGTTCCTCGGCGGCGATCTCCGCGGGCTCGGCCACGATCACCGCGTCGAATTCCAGCCCTTTTGCGAACCGGGCCGACAACACGACCAGCGGCCGGTCGGGCGTGACCTCGCCCGGCTCGGCGAGCACGACGCCGCGGTCTTCGATCGCGCGCTGCAACACGTCGACGCGTTCGTCGGCGGCGATCACTGCCACGGTTCCGAACTCCTTGGCGAGCGCGAGCGCGTGTTCCGCGACCGCGGCCACGAGCTCTTCGGGCGCGAACTCGTGGACGTCGGGCGGATCGCCGTCGGCGCGTACCGATCGGGACGGCGCGACGCCCGGTGCGGCGGTCGGGAGCAGCCGGTTCGCGAGCGCGAGGAATGCGCCGGGCAGGCGGTACCCCATCGTGAGGTCGGCCGGTTGGGCGTTTTCGGGCCGGCCGAGGTGCGCGAGCGTCGCTTCCCAACTCGACGGCGACGCGGGCCCCGTCGCCTGCGCGAGGTCGCCGAGCACCGTCATCGAGTGCCGCTGCGCACGCCGCGCGAGCATCCGCAGTTGCATCGGCGACAGGTCCTGAGCTTCGTCGACCACAACGTGCCCGAACCGGCGGGGCGCGCCCTTGACGAACGCTTCCGCCTCGTCGATGAGCGGCAGGTCGTCGGCCGTCCACGCATCCCCCGACGTCGGCTTCCGCCGCAGCATCAGTTGCTGCTCGCCTTCCGAGAGCACACCCGCGGCGGCCCGGGCCAGGAACGCGCGTTGCGTCAACAACGAACGCACGAGCGCAATCGGGCTCACGCTGCGCCAGCAACCGTCGATCGCCTTGCGCGACTCCGCGTCGCCGAGGAGCGCGGCGCCGAAATCGCTCTCGTCGAGCTCGATCGCAACGCCACGGGTATAGCGGTCGTACGCGCGCCGGATCAACGACTGGCGAAAGCGTTCCCGTTGCGTGGCGAACGGCGCGTCGCGTCGCCGCGCCTCGTCGACCAGATCTCGCACCTCGCCACCGTCGATCGTCAACTGGCGAGTCCGGAACCGGACGGTCAGGCCGCCGGCCGGCACCCGGATCGCGTCCGCCGCGCCCTGCACGATGACCTCTGCGAGGCGCGCGTCGCCCTTGATCGCCGCGACCTCGACCGGGTCCTCGGCCACGACGCGGAACCGCAGCGCGAGCAGCCCGTCGACCGTCGTCTGGGTCGCGGAGGTCTCGCCGAGCGACGGAAGCACCTGCGAGATGTAGCGCAGGAACACCGGGTTCGGGCCCACGACGAGCACGCCTTCGCGCGCGAGTCGCACGCGGTGCTCGTAGAGCAGGAACGCGGCGCGGTGCAGACCCACCGCGGTCTTGCCCGTACCCGGACCACCTTGCACGATCAGGCACGTCTCGATCGGCGCCCGGATGATCGCGTCCTGCTCGGCCTGAATGGTTGCGACGATGTCGCGCATCTGGCCGGTGCGCGCCCGGCCCAACTCGGCGAGGAGCGGATCGGGCACACCGCCCGAACCCGCGAACGAGTCGGGATCGCTGAAATCCTCCTCGAAGACGTCACTCAGCTCACGCGCGCTGAACACGAACCGGCGCCGGCGCTCGAGCCCGAACGGATCGGCGAGCGTGGCCCGGTAGAACGGCGTGGCGACGCCGGCTCGCCAGTCGACGACCACGGGCGTTCCGTCGGCTTCTTCGATGTGGCGCCGTCCGACATACCAGCGTTCACCCGCCGCTTCGTCGATGCGACCGAAGCAGAGCACCGCGACGTCGTCGTCCAGCGACGCGAGGCGCCGCTGCAACTGCCAACGCACCGCTTCCGCATCGGCCTCGTTCGCGGCGAGGATGTCGTCGTTCGAGACCTTGGCCGCGGTGCGAGCCCGCATCGCGGCGAGGCAGGACTGTGCGAATTCCAGGCGCGCGCGTTCGAACGAAACGTCCGGGTGCGGCATTGGACCGAGATTACCGGGATTGCGGATCTTGCACAGCGTGTGCACCCTCCGTACATTGCGCCTTCGTGAACGGGGGGACCCAGCCGGTCGAGGTGGATTCGTCCTCCGACGCGACCGCTTCGCCCGACGGGCGCACCGCCCGGTCGGCCAAGACCCGGGACGCGATCGCCGACGCGCTGCTCGACCTGCTCGCCGACGGGCAGCTCCGCCCGACCGCCCGCGAGATCGCGGCCCGGGCCGAGGTGTCGCTGCGGTCGGTCTACGTGCACTTCGACGACCTCGAGGACCTGTTCTGCGTGGCGGCCCGCCGGCACTACGAGCGCATCGCGCCGATGCTCGCACCGACACCTGCGACCGGCCGGCTGGCCGAGCGCGCGCAGGCGCTCGTGCTGCAGCGAGTCACGTTGTACGCGCAAACCGGCGGGATCGGACGCGCGACGCGATTGCACGCTGCGTTCTCGCCGACGCTGGCCCGCATCCTGCGCGATGCCCACGCACTCGCGCGCTCGGATCTCGAGCGGGTCTTCGCGTCCGAGCTGCAAGGGATGCCCGACCGGAAACGCGAGAACGTCGTGGCGGTGCTCGACGTGCTCACCGGACCCGACGCGTGGGAGATCCTGCGCGACCGGAACGATCTCGCGGCCGATGCCGCGATGCAGTGTGTCGTCGACTCGATCGTCCTGCACCTCCGGGCGGACCCCGCATGACCACAGCGCTGGCCCGGCGCGAGCTCGACGGCCGTTTCGACTCCGTCGGCGCCCGCGCGATCACGGCCGTCGTCGTGATCGGGCTCATCGCGGGGGCGTCCCAGCCGACCAGCCGCGCGATTTCTCCGCTCGGGATCGCGGCCCTCGTGCTCACCGCAGTTCCCTACGTGTTCCGCGAGTTCCCGGGTCGCGCCGCGCTGATACCGGCGGTCCCGCTCCTGCTGATGTACGGCGTCGCCGACGCGCTTTGGCACCCGCCGATGAGCTTCGTGCTCGAGGGGGTCATCGCGGGCCTCCTCACGAGCCTCCTCGCAGTCGGCATCGTCATCGTCTACCGCGCGAACCGCATCGTGAACTTCGCCCAGGCCGAGCTCGGCGCGGTCCCCGCGAACTTCGCGCTGCTCCTGATCGCCGCGCGCCACTGGAACTACTTCCTCGCGACCGCTACGGGGCTTCTCAGCGCGATCCTCCTCGGGGTCCTGGTCGAGTTCCTCTTCCTCCGGCGCTTCTTCCGCGCGCCGCGCCTCATCGCGACGGTCGCGACCATCGGCATCGCGCAGATCCTGCTCGGCATCTCGTTGTTCCTGCCGCGCTGGATCGGCAAGACGGACGACTTCAAGTTGCCGAACGAGCTCTCGTGGTCGTTCCACGTCGGGGTGACGAACTTCAGCGGCAACGAGATCCTCGTACTCATCGTCGTCCCCTTCGTCCTGTTGGCCCTCACGGGTTTCTTCCGCTTCTCCGCGGTCGGGACCGCGTTGCGGGCCACGGCCGAGAGCGCCGACCGGGCGTCGTTGCTCGGCATCCCGGTGCGGCGCCTGCAGAGCGTGTTGTGGGCGATCGTCGGCGCACTCGCGTACGTGACGCTCTTCCTCCGCAACGGGGTGATCGGCGCGTCGGTCACGCAGGCGCTCGATTCGAGCGTGCTGCTCGCGGCGCTCGGGGCGGCGGTCATCGGACGCATGGAACGCCTCCCGACCACGGTCTTCGCGTCGATCGGGCTCGGCATCGTGTCCGAGTCGGTGTTTTACCGCTGGGACAACGACGCGGCGCGCCCCGTCGTGATCACGCTGATCATCGCGGTCGCGCTCATCGCGCAGCGCGGCAACCGGGGCCGGGTGCGTGACTCCGCGATCTCGACCTGGCAGTCGACGCGCGAGATCCGGCCGATCCCCGCGGAACTGCGGCGCGAACCCGCGGTCATCGCCGCGCAGGTCGTGCTGGGCTTCCTCGTGCTCTGCGCCGTCGTCGCGGTGCCGCTGTTCTTACCCGAGAACCGCGTGTCGCAGTTCGCGACGATGGGCATCTACGGGATGATCGGCATCGGCCTCGTCATGCTCACGGGCTGGGCCGGACAGGTCAGCCTGGGCCAGATGGCGGTGGCGGGCGTTTCCGGCGCGGCCGCGGGGTGGTTCGTCACGAACTTCACCGACCCGGTCATCGGCGGCGCGATCGTCGCGATGATCATCGGTGGTCTCGCGGGCGCGCTCGTGACCGCGGCGATCGGCATGCCGACGTTGCGCGTGCGCGGCCTCACCTTCGCGGTCATGTCGCTCGCCTTCGCGCTCGTCACGTCCAAGTACCTGTTGAATGCCGGCTACTCGCCGTTCGTGCACTGGCTGCCCAACTGGTTCCAGGACGGCAACCAGATCCCGCGCCCGCCGGTGCTCTCGATCGCGGGCCACGACTTCGTCAGCCTCACGACCGACACCCGCTTCTACTGGCTGACGCTGCTCGTGCTGGCGATCGTGGTGTACGCGGCGCGCGGCCTGCGCGCGAGTCGCACCGGGCGCGTGCTCATCGGCGTCCGCGACAACGAACGGGCCGCGGAGGCGTACAGCGTCAACGCAACCCGCACGTTGCTGCTCGCGTTCTGCATCTCGGGATTCGTCACCGGAGTGGCCGGCGCGTTGTTCCAACTGCAGCAGCAGTCGATCAGCGTCGCGTTGTTCGATCCGATTGCCGGGCTCCAGGTGTTCGCAATGGTCGTTGTCGGCGGCCTCGGCTCGATCGGCGGCGCGATCCTCGGCGCGATCTACGTGTACGGGGCGCAGTACTTCCTGCCCCCGGAGTGGGGATTCCTGTCGACCGGAGCCGGGATGCTGCTCGTGCTCCTCCTGATGCCGGGCGGGTTGGGGGCGGCGCTCGGCGACGCGCGCGACGGTGCGCTGCGCTGGTACGCGCGCCGCCGCGGCATCCGCGTGCCGAGCCTGCTGGCCGACACGCTCGTGGTCGAACCACAGCCGCTCACCGACGCGGCCGCGGAAGCGCTGGACGAAGCCATGGCCGGCGGGGCGCCCGACGAGTTCGCGGGGCTGCACGAATGAGCATGTTCATGAGTGGCGGCCCGACCTCCGACCGCAAGGTGCTCTTCCACCTCCGCCGGCTGCCCGTGCACAAGCCGCGCGGGCCGCGCCAGTACTTCAACGAGATCTCGGCGGGCTACGCGATCTACCCACTCGTCATCCTGTTCGCGCTCAACGCGCTCGACGAGGCCGACCGCGGCCTGTTCGGAGTGCTCGCACCCAACATCCGCGACCACTTCGGTATGTCGAACCAGCAATTCCTCTCGCTCGTCGCGCTCACGCTGCTGGGTGGTCTGCTGCTCGAAGTACCGCTCGCGTACTACGCCGACCGGCTCCCCCGCATGCGTATCGCGTTGCTGGGCGCCGCGATCTGGGCGATCTTCGGGCTGTTCACCGGTGCCGCCCTCACAGTGTGGATGCTCGTCATCGCCCGCTCCGGTTCGGGCATGGGGCGCGCGGTCGTCACGCCCACCCACAGTTCGCTCATCCCCGACATGTATCCACCCGAGGTACGCGCGGACGTGTTCGGGTTCCACCGGATGGGCATCGCGGTGGGTGCGATCGTCGGCCCGTTGCTCGGCGGATTGATCGCGCAGATCTGGGGCTGGCGCGTCCCCTTCTTCGTCTTCGTTCCGCCCACGCTCATCGTCGCCTATCTCGGCCTGCGCGTGAAGGAACCCGGACGCGGCCACTTCGAACGCGCGGCCGCGGGCGCGGCTTCCGATGTCGTCGGCACCGACGAGATTCCGCCGTCGTTCGCGGAGTCGATCCGCATCCTCTGGCAGGTCGCGACCCTGCGCCGCATCTGGTACTCCCTGCCGTTCCTCGCCGCGTCGATCATCGGCCTGGTCACGCTCACGTCGATCTACTACGAGCAGGTGTTCCACCTCGACGAAGCGGCCCGCGGCTTCGTCACCGCGATCGCCGAACCGGCGCAGTTCATCGGGATCACGCTCGGCATCCCGCTCGCGTCGCGCCTGATGCGCAAGGACCCCGGCATCGGGCTGCGCATGCTCTCGCTCCTCGGCATCGTCATCGCGGGCGCGTGGATCGGGTTCGCACTCGCACCGTGGCTGTGGTTCGCGATCGCGATGCACATCGTGATCACCGGCGTGTCCGCGCTCCTCGTCCCCGGCATCTTCGCGACGCTGTCGCTCACGATCCCACCCAAGGTCCGCGCGCTCGGGTTCTCGATGGCGTCGCTGTTCATCCTGCCCGGCCTCATCATCTTGTACATCGTCGGCGGCATCGCCGACACGTACGGCATCCGCACGAGCCTCTTGATCATGGTGCCGGTGTTCCTCATCGGCGCGTGGATCCTGTCGTCCGCGTCGATGTACGTGAAGTCGGATATCAGCCGTGTGTGGACATCGACCGCCGCGCAGGCCGAGGTCCGCCTGAAGCGCGCCCAGGGGCTCATGAAGCTGCTCGTCGTCCGCAACCTCGACGTGCACTACGACAATGTGCAGGTGCTGTTCCACGTCGACTTCGAGGTGGACGAAGGCGAGATCGTCGCGCTGCTCGGCACCAACGGTGCGGGCAAGTCGACGCT
>Ga0075026_100001312_pt1 | contig 10461 bp, 9 predicted proteins | sample Str012_2_FD_71392 | JGI IMG/M metagenome (GOLD analysis project Ga0075026, IMG submission 71392) | Freshwater sediment microbial communities in response to fracking from Pennsylvania, USA - Straight Creek_MetaG_SC_2012 | ecosystem: Environmental > Aquatic > Freshwater > Creek > Sediment...
GTGGCTATTGTGGTGGAGTGGCGAAAGCAGCACCCGTTTCAGGTTGCGTACGCCGTCGGCCTCATGGCGATGATGTTCTTTATGTTTTCACTCCACATGTCGCTTACAGCGGGTGCCCTCATTATGTAGGCTATGTCGTCACCAAAACCTCGACGACGCTCTACATCTCGCGCACAACAGAAGTCTCTAAAAAAACCAGCAATACCATTATATGTATCCGCAGTTGCGGCTGGTTTTCCACTACCCGGAGATGATGCGGTAGAACAAACCCTCAGTATTGACCAGTATTTAGTTCAGAATCCAGTCGCTACATTTTTCGTGCGAGCGAGCGGGCACTCTATGGAGGGCGTACACATTACTACAGGAGATATTTTGGTCGTCGATCGAAGTGTGTCGCCCAAGAGTGGCGCCATTGTTGTTGCGGCAGTATTTGGCGAGCTGGTCGTCAAGCGTCTTATGAAAAAAGGATCAAAAACACTTCTTGTCTCTGAGCATACAGATTATGAGCCGATTGTGGTGGAGGACGGGAGTGACTGTGTCATCTGGGGTGTGGTGACTGGTGTAGTGCGAAAGCTCGCATGAAGAAATCAAATGCCCAAAGCGCCTTCACAGGACTTGTCGATTGCAACAATTTTTTTGTATCGTGTGAGCGTCTCTTTCGGCCGGATTTATCACACAAGCCAGTACTCGTGCTTTCCGCAAACGACGGCTGTGTCATTTCTCGTTCGAAAGAGGTAAAAGACCTCGGTATCCCGATGGGCGTTCCGCACTTCGAAATCCGTGACCGCATCAAGGCAGAGGGCATTACCGTTTTTTCTTCAAACTTTGCGCTTTACCGCGACATTTCACAGCGTGTCATGCAGACGGTCCGCTCCATTGCACCAGATTCTGAGGTGTACTCCATCGATGAAGCATTTTTTCATGTTGCACAGAATGACGCCGAGGCTGTTGCACATACCATTAAGCAACGAATAGAGCAGTGGGTCGGCATACCGGTGTCGATCGGGGTGGGCGAAACCAAAACCATTGCAAAGCATATGGGAGCATTTGCAAAGAAACACACGGGTATTGCGATTATATCGCCTGAAGCGCGACGCGCGCTTCAGGCTGCATCACTTCGAGAGATCTGGGGAGTGGGAAGAAAAACATACGAAAAGCTGGAACGATACGGAGTGCGAACGGTCGGTGATGTACTTCGTGCAGGTCCGGTGCACATGCGGACCCACCTCGGTATACTCGGTGAACAACTGTACTTTGAACTGGTCGGTGTTGCTGCAACCTCTAAAAAGATGCGGACACATCACCAGAGCATCATGAGCTCCGCGTCGTTTGGGAAAAAAGTAACAGGAGCTACAACTCTCGAGGATGCGCTCAGCTATCATGTCGCGCAGGTAGCCGAAAAAGCGCGACAGGACGAACATGTTGCTCACGATATCTCGTTTAGTATTCGCTACGAAGACGCCGATGGCGCCACGAGAATACATACAGAACGCGTACCACTCGTCCCACCAACTGCGAGCACCGCACATCTTACAAAGGTAGTGCTCAAAGCGGCGCGGCCGTTCTTTCGAAACTCTTTTTTGTATAAAAAAGTCGGGGTGGTTCTATCAAATATGACCACGCCAGAAGCAACGACCGGATCTCTTTTTCTTGATACGGATACTACTCGCTCCGGTGACGTGCTCATGAAAGTGTTCGATGCAATCAATACGAAACATGGCCGGGGAAGTGTGCGAATGGCGACAGAGCAAAGGACACATGCATGGAAAGGTAAGTCGGGTTTTATTTCGGACGCATATACGACATCATGGACAGCGCTTCCTCAGGTGGCCATAGAGTAGCGAGAAACTACTCTTGTCTCATATACAGCCTCGTATATCTGTGACTTCAAGGACACTGACAGAGACGGCTGCTGTCAATAGTTATCAACACCAGTATCACCCAAGTCTTTTAAATGTCTGTAGAATTAAAAGTGGGTCGACTAAAGAAAGACTGGTGCTGAATCAAGAACAAAAACGGCTGCATCATTTGATGCACGTTCAAGTGAAAGCATCTCTCCACACACTTTCTTTTGATCGACAACGTGCACGTGCACGTCAGTTATTTAAAAATTATTAATATCAAAAGTACATGTACATTCTTCACAGGGGAGCGGTTCATCCGCTCCGGGCGATCGCGACGCTCATTGTGATGGCACTTGTGCTGTGGACGTTGGGCATCATGCCGTTCCAAGCGAACGCTGATGCAGCAAACCTCACCAGCATTAGTGATACTCTCTCCGATTCGAGCCCGAATATTGGTGTAAACCACACGTTCGTATTTACGGTTCCAAACGGAGTATATACAGGTCAGACGATGGTGATAAACTTTCCAGCAGGATTTGTGGTTGGTGCGTTCGACTTCAACGATGTTGACGTCAACGTAGGAGCCGCAAACATCACACTCGCAGCTTCGCCTTCCGGCACAACGTGGGGCGTTTCGACCACATCATCGAGTATCATACTCACAACGAGCTCATCTTCCGGCGCAACAGTAGCATCAAGTAGCGTTGTTACAGTTAAGCTCGGAACAAATGCAGTGTTCCAGACAACGGGTACTCACAAGATCGTGAATCCAAACTCATTTGGTTCATTCGAACTTACGGTAAACGGATCGATGGTGGACAGTGGTCAAACACGAGTCGCTATCGTTCAAAACGTGTATGTTTCTGCAAACGTTGACACATCATTTACATTCACTGTTGCTGGTGTGGCAAACGGTGCGACAGTAAACGGTAGTCCAACAACGACAGCAACAACAACGACAGCAACATCGGTTCCATTCGAAACACTTGCTCCAGGTGTATCAAAAACACTTGCGCAAGACCTTACCGTTACAACAAACGCTATTCACGGCTTTGTAGTCACGGTACAACAAACACAGAACTTGCTCTCATCAACCGGTGCTGATATCGATGGCTTCTCAAACGGTGCGTATACAAACACACCAACTGCGTGGACATCGCCAACAAACCAGCTTGCAAACGAAAACACATGGGGTCATTGGGGTATTACGTCTGAAGACGACCTCAACTCAAGTGAATTCTCAAGTAACAAGTGGGTTGCAGCATCGACAACACCTCGCCAGATCTTCCAGAACAGCGGTGTATCAGATGGTACAACAGCAAACGTAGGTAAGACTCGTATTGGATTCCAGGCTCAGATCGCTACCCTTCAGGAAGCGGCTGACGACTACAATACAACGCTCATCTATATTGCGACTCCTACGTTCTAGGGATCACACAAAACAAAATCCCACCTGCTTGGTGGGATTTTGTTTTGTGTATATTCTATATATATGAGCGTGCGAGGTGCGTGCTACTATAGAGGGAAGTTAATCATCACGTTATGCAGCAATTTTTTGTACGCGCATTTTTTCTTCTTGTAGGAATTCTTTTCATAGTACAGACACACGAAGTTTTGGCACAGGCAGCTGGTGCCCAGATACTTACCAAACCAATCGACGAATTGGTCACTCCTGGTGATGTTCTGACACGAACGATTACCTTAAGAAATACAACGACAGGCACGCAAGTATTCTTTTTTTCAGTTGCTGACATTGTTGACGTGCGTGATGATGAATCACCAATTTTTGCAACGCCAAGCAACAATCCGACTGAGTACGAGCTTGCAACGTGGATCTCGGTACCGACAGAATCTGTAACACTTGCGCCAGGAGCATCCACTGAGATTGCAGTGAAGGTTACCGTACCGCAGTCCGCATCACCAGGTAGCCATTTCGCAGAAATCTTTGCCGGTGTTGAGCCGCCGCGCCTCAGACAAAACGGAGCTGGTGTGGGCTATAAGGTTGGTACTATCGTTACGCTCCGCGTCAAAGGCGAAGCAAATGAGACTGCGCGCATTCGCTCATTTGCAACTGACCACTTGGTGTTTGGAAAGCCGTCGGTAAAGTTCACTACCCGTGTTGAAAATCCTGGCAACGTTCTTATAAAGCCGCACGGTCCTCTCGAAATTTTTAACATGTTCGGTAAGCGTGTTGCGATCATCAACGTCAACGACAATATGAACGGCGTGTTCCCAGGCCACATTCGACCCTTCGAAACAATCTGGGATGAAAAAGATTTTGCCTTTGGACGGTATCAGGGCATCGTGTCCCTCATTTACGGAGAACATGGTCATGAGACGACTGTGTCAGCAACACTATCCTTCTGGGTGCTTCCTATTAATATTATTTTGCCAGTACTCGGTATTCTTCTGTTCCTCATCCTCGCGATGTACTTTGGTGTTCGACTCTACATCCGAAGGACGCTTGATGCGTATAATATTTCGCAGCGACGCTCTGCGTACAGACGAAGGAGTACCGGTGTCACGCGACTTACCTTTGTTGCGGTGTCGCTCCTGCTTATAATAGGTATCTTCCTGATAGCGATGCTTGTTGTATTTGCCTAAGACCGACTGTCGTAGATACATATATATGTATACTCCAAGTCTCTATCACCGAATACTTCGCTCAAGCGCCGTGGTCACCGCACTGGTACTCATTTTTCAGAGTGGTGTCGCGGTGCCCCGAACGGCAGTGTTCTCAATGGCAACAGAGCAGTACCTTGCAAATGTAGTGAGTATGACCGCCTCGGTAGCTCCAAACGAAGTCAATACGCTCGCCGCAGATTTGAAGAAGAAAGGAGACGAACTCAACGCCCGCGAACGCGAAATCAATGCTCGTGCACAAGATACCACCATCGTTTCAGTGTCTTCGTTTACGTACTTTCTCACTGCAGTACTTGTCGCTCAGACCGTACTCATTTTGCTCAATTATTTCTTTGATTACCGACGTGCTCGTCGCCGTCAGGCACAAACACTGCCTGTGAGTAGCTAACAACTACCGCGAGCTATTCGAGCTATACTTGTAGTATGGAGGGTTTCCGAAAATCAATTCGGTGGGTTCTGGTGACCGTGGGTGTCATCATCCTCACGAGTGTTACCGTCGATGCTACGATTGCGCCAAATGGATTTTCACAATCTGCACTCGGCATTCTTGCGTCGAGAACTGTCCCGCAAGCGACATGTCCGGCAGGTATGGTACTGCTCTCTGATCCACATAAGAAACTTTGTGTGGATGCATACGAAGATAGTCCCGCAAGCGAGTGCACGGTGCAGACAGTCCAAAATGCGCTTGATAGTCGGTCAAATATTGATGCTGCTACGTGTCTCCCACAATCTGCACCAGAATTTACTCCGTGGGCCTTTGTCTCGTTTCACCAAGCGAGTGAGCTGTGTGCAAAAGCAGGGAAGCGTTTGCCGTCGAGTGAAGAGTGGTACACCTTTGCGCTTGGTTCACCTGACACCGACGCTTGTAATACAAATTCTGGTTCTCTTTCTGTTCCGCATGCTGATGGTTCATGTAAAAACGCGTACGGTATTCATGACGCGATTGGAAATGTGTGGGAATGGGTTGATGGTGTTGTAAAGGATGGCACGTATAACGGCCATGCAGTACCTGAAAGTGGTTATGTTACCGCTGCAGACGAACACGGCATTGCAACACAGACGCACACTGCAAACCCTGACCCAAATTTCCACGACGACTACTTCTGGTCTGACAAAACAGGAGAGTACGGCATACTTCGTGGTGGCTTTTACGGTAGTGGCAAGGACGGCGGTCTCTACGGTGTGCAAGCAAAAACAGCACCGTCATTTTCATCGGGAGCTATTGGCTTTCGCTGCGTGAAGGATATCTAAAGATATATGAAGCGTCGTATTTTTATTACAACTATCATCATCGTGTGCACTGTGGTGATTACCTCACTTTCCATTGACGCCGCAGACACACTTCGTGGGAGAAGTGGCACACTTCTTTCAAACCTTATCGCTGCTGACAAAGGAGGCTGTCCGAGCGGTATGGTGCATCTTGCGGGCACCACGTTTACCTGTGTTGACGCATACGAAAATAGTGCTGACCCTTCTTGTCCCGAACAAGCGCCGAGCGATCTCTTGCAGTCAAAAACCGACGTGGATGCATCTGCGTGCTCCAGCGTTTCTGTACAAGGTGTGATGCCGTGGACGTATGTCACACGCGAACAAGCTCGCGCACTGTGTGCACGACGGGGAGCGCGACTTCCTTCAAATGATGAATGGTACGAAGTGGCACTCGGCATGCAAGATGTTGATGGTGCTTGCAACACTGATGGACAAAAGGCAGCGCAGACGGGCACATTTTCTGCGTGCGTTACGAAAGCTAAAGTTTTCGATCTCATCGGTAACGTGTGGGAGTGGACGACGGACGACGCGATTGGTGGCGTCTACAACGGTCGGCCACTGCCTGACAGTGGCTATGTGTCACAGGTCGACAAAGGCGGTGTTGCTGTCGCGAGTAAAGACACGCCAGACGATGCGTTTTATCACGACTATGTGTGGACAAACAAAACCGGTGCGTACGGCATACTCCGCGGTGGGTTCTTCGGTTCGCACTCCGACGCTGGTATTTACGCACTGCATGCGCAAACGCTCCCCACATCACCCGGAGCAGGTATTGGCTTCCGCTGTGTACAATAAGTATCTATGGCACCTCTCTTTGTGTATCTCCGAAAAAAAGTCCGCATGCAGAGTGTGTATCTTGGTGGCGCAACCTGCATCCTTGTCGCAGCTGTATTTTTTGCGGCACACACCAGTGCGCGATACATGACGTCAATCAGCGACACACTTTCAACATCAGCTCCGAGTGTATACGCAAACCATACTATCGAGTTTACGGTCGACACTGACATTCCACCCAGTGGGTTTATCGTCATTCACCCTGAAGACGGTGCGTTTAATATACCCACCAGTACGTTTAGCTATCGTAATGTTGAGGTTGCCACTGAGCCATCAGGAGCCGCATTTTTCACGACACGTCTCGCAGCAAGCTCTCCCGACAGTGCTCGCGATGGTATTGCAATTGTTTCTGGAACGTCTGGTTCAATCACCATTACCTTGAATGACGTGACGGGCATTACTGCTGGTTCGGTGGTGCGTGTGGCGCTCGGTATGAATACCGCTCATGCCTCGAGCACAGCGGACACCGGTATACAAAACCCTGGTATACCTGCAACATACAGCATGCAAATCGACGCGGGCGGTGGACTCGACGCTCATGCAAAAACACTTGTGTCAATCATTGATACGGTTGGAGTTGGTCCGATAAACACACGGACCACTGTGCCGCCGCTTCGATTCAACGGTGCTCCTTCGAGTACGCTCTCACATACCACTGCTGGTGCAGAAGTCTCGCTCGAAACAGATAAACTTGCGCGATGTAGATTTGCGCTTGTCCCCGGCTCACCGTTTGGCGTCATGTCAAATCAATTTTCAGGTTCTGTTACTCAGTTCGGCGGTTTTCAGATTGTGCACACCTACGAAGTGTCAGGGCTCACTCCAGACACGACTCACAACTTTTTTGTACGATGCGTAGACCTTGAAGGTAACGTAAACCAAGACGATTATTTAATTTCCTTCAGAATTCTTCCGGTGCCACTTGGAGGTCCGGGAACAGGAAGTACGACGGACGGCAGAGGAGGTCCTGGCACCGGTGGAACAGGAAACGGAAGCTCTGGCTCTGGCGGCGGTTCTTCATCAGGGCCGACGGGAGGTTCTGGAGGAGGAGGTTCGGGCGGTGGCGGCGGTACTTCAAGCGGGAACACCGGCGGCGTAAACGGCGGCGGAAGTTTTGAGCCAACACCAGCACAGTATGAAAGCGGCGATGGTCAGGTCATCATCACAGGATATGCGTTTCCAGGTAGTGTCGTGACCGCTCTGGTGGACGGGTTTGCCGCAAACACTGCACGAACCGACAGCAACGGTACGTTTTCAGTGACAATCAGTCAGATTGCACACGGTGTATACACCTTTGGTGTGTATGCAACTGATGCTCAAGGTACAAAGTCGACAACATTCGCAACCACATTTACCGTGACTGGTGCTCGAAGCTCTTCGCTTTCGAACATTCACATCATGCCGACAGTACTCGTGACGCCAAATCCCGTCGTACCCGGCGCCACGGTTCAGTTTTCTGGGTATGCGATTCCAAATAGTACCGTCACGGTGGAAACACAGCGAGATAAGAGCTCAGGAAGTGAAAAGCAAACGCTGACAGCCGTGGCTGACAGCAACGGCAAGTGGTCGACTACACTTTCAACGGTTGGGTTGCAAAAAGATATTTGGAAAGTGCGTGCGCGCTCATCAACCCCCGCAACAGGTGTGACGTCACAGTTTTCAAACTATACAACGTATGCGATCGGTCAGGCGGCGCCAAAGACATTGAACTCTGACCTCAACCGCGACGGCAAAGTAAATCTTGTCGACTTTTCTATTTTGCTGTTCCACTGGGGAACAAGTGGCGGCACTTCAAATCCGCCCGCTGACATAAACGGTGACGGCAAAGTAAACCTCACCGACTTCTCTATTTTGATCTTCAATTGGACAGGGTAGTGGTGTGGGTAATTCTACAAGAAAAAAACAAGCTTATAACCTATACTAGTAGAAAGGTTCTATATGTCTTTTTTACAACGTCTCAAAGGGAAAGGAGTTCGCGCTGGCGCGAAGCTGCAATCGTCTGAAGAAGAGACGGCGGTTGATAAAATTGCCCAGCTTGATGTTGATGTGTTTCAAACTGATGACACCATTGTGGTGTATGCGCAGGCAGCAGGCGCAGACCTCTCTGACATTCACGTATCCATCGAGGGTGACGCAGATATTGTACTCATTGAAGGCAAGCGTATGCGCCCCGAGCAGATTGTTTTTGCAAAGGCTGTGCCGGAAGGTGCGTTCTTTACCGAAGAATGTGTGTGGGGAGACTTCTATCGTCGTATCATCCTTCCTGAAAGTGTGGACATAGAAGCTGCCGAAGCAAAGGTGAAAAGTGGCGTGCTCATTCTCGTGCTGCCGCTTTTGCGACCAGAAGAAAAGGAAAAAGTTCGCCTCAAGGTTCGCAATGCAGAAGCACGTAAACGTTAGTTATGTACGAACATACTCGCACAGTGCGGACAGACAGTAAGAAGGCGCTTGTCGTCTTTGTTTTTCTCTGCAGTTTGTTTTTTGTTTTTGCTTTCACTGCATACGCTGCCGAAACTTCAGTCACACCTGCAAAAGGTACGTACTCAAAAGGACAAACGTTTACGGCGACTGTACGCGTCGATCCGCAAGGCAAAAGTGTGAACGCCGTTGAGGCAACGCTGACATTCGACACTGCAAAACTTTCTGTCGTCAGCGTTTCAAAAACTGGTTCAGTCTTTTCGCTCTGGACTACAGAACCTACTTTTTCAAACACACAGGGCACCATTCAGTTTGGTGGAGGAAGTCCGACACCATTTTCAGCACCATCGACACTTGCGGTGGTGACCTTCCGTGCAACTGGTGAAGGTGACGGCGAGGTTGCATTTAAAACCGCCTCTGTACTCGCTGCTGATGGCCTTGGCACCGATGTGTACTCAAACGGTGTGAAAGCTACCTACACTGTGAGTGCGGGGAAAACTACTCCTGACACACCTCCTGATACAAAGCCTACAGACCAACCTACGCAAGATTTAAATACTGGTGATGCACCAAAAGATAAACCAACCGACGCCACGATAGCATTTGGTGATCCTCCACGTGCACCTGAAGTCGGTTCAAAGCAGTTTCTCGATCCAGAACTCTGGTACGCAACCACCACGGGTACGTTTACGTGGGATCTTCCGTTTGACGTCAACGGGCTCTTCCTCGAAATAGCGACAACGTCAAATAATATTCCAACAAAAAAAATCACCCCACCGGTCGGCACGATTACGCTGACATCGAGCGACCTCCATGATGGAGTGCAGTATCTTTCTATGCGATACGGAAACCAAGTCGGTCTTGGCGCAATACTCAACCGCAAAATAATGGTTGACGCAACACCACCTGACCCTTTCACCATCAACGTCCGTGCAGGAAATTCTACATCTTCATTCCCGACGCTTCACTTCGAAGCCAATGACCCAACGTCAGGAATACATCACTATGAGCTCACCATTGCAAACCGCGAGCCCGTCACGGTGACACCTGACGAAGCACGACTCGGCTATCTCATCACTGCACTCGAAGATGGTACCTATACAGTGCACGTGAAAGCGTTCGACAAAGCAGGGAACATCACTGAGTCGACGACACCGCTCCTCATCACCGCAGGCTGGACAAAGCCTGTTGAAAAGGCAAAAGAATCGTCGTTCTGGTCACTGTTCAGTCTTCAAAACTTCTTCTTTGTTGGACTCCTTGTTTTGATTGGGTCGCTCATTGGCTACATCATTTACCTACGCAAGCTCTTTTCACGAAAAGAAACACGCCTCCGCAAAGAAACAAAAGAAATTCAAGATCAGATGGAGAAAATATTCTCTGCACTTCGTGACGAGATCTACGACCAGATCAACGCTATCACCAAAAAACCTCGACTTTCACGCCAAGAAAAGGAAGC
>Ga0075026_100001313_pt1 | contig 10461 bp, 11 predicted proteins | sample Str012_2_FD_71392 | JGI IMG/M metagenome (GOLD analysis project Ga0075026, IMG submission 71392) | Freshwater sediment microbial communities in response to fracking from Pennsylvania, USA - Straight Creek_MetaG_SC_2012 | ecosystem: Environmental > Aquatic > Freshwater > Creek > Sediment...
GCACGCGACGAACCCACGCGTTGGGTGATTCTTGCCGCGGAGCCGATCACCGACATCGACACGACCGGCGCAGAGATCTTGAGCGAACTGTTGGACGACCTCGATGCCCAGGGCATCGAGGTCGCGCTGGCCGAACTGAAGGGTCCGGTCAAGGACCGGTTGCACAGCTACGGTCTCTCGAGCCGGATCGGCGACGACCGGATCTACCCGACGCTGGGCACCGCGATCAATGGCTATCTCGCGGCCACCGGCACGGAGTGGGTCGACTGGAGCGAAGCCGACCCCGACGACCGCGAGCCATAGCGGAGGGTCGCGGCAACTGGGAACACGTCCACCGGGAACGCATCTGCGGTCGGACTGTTCGGCGCGCTCGCCGTTGTTTCGAGACACACCGCTTACGAATTCGTACTGCCCGAACTCGCGCCGACGCGGGTCGACGGCCGCGCGGAACCGCGCGCGGAGCTATTGACGAAGGTGGAACGCGAGCGGTTCGCCGTGTCGCTGTGGCTTGTTGGTTGGCTCGCCCTCAACCTCGACGATCGGCCTGACCCGCTCCATATAGAAATCGGCGACGGCTTCGGCTGTGTCCCAGAGGTTGACGCCGGTTACTTGGCCATCACCTGAATCCCAAACGATCGTTGCGATCAATGCCGCCGGTGGATCGCTCGAATAGCGCAGGAGCTCGTGCCAGCGCTCCCACTCCGAGCGCGGTAGTGCGATCGTTTCGACGAACATGCCGCGATGTTACGCCCGAACTCTCTCGCTCAGTCGCACAGATGTTCCGGATCGCGCGGCGCGGCGCTCAGTGATTCTGGCGGTGATACAGGACTCCGGCGATGAATGCCGGGAGCCCGACAACGAGCCCGATGATGATCACGCCGATGAGTTCGCCGAGGAAGCGCGGCCGAACGACGTGCGTGCCGCGGTCGGGTAGGCATTGAGCCACGAGCGTGGCGCGCCCGCCGCGTGCCGCTCGCGGCCTATTTCGTTCCCACGATGCAGCGCGCCAGGCCCGGGACCCGGACCGTGCCGTTCTCCTCGTACGCACTCACCTTCGCAATGGCCTCTGCCCGAATCCGCTCCCGCGCGAAGTCATCGACGTGCCGAAGTGCCGCAACCGCGAGCGAGACGTGCTCGCTGATCATCTCCCAATACTGCGTGGGCGATCGCGTTATGAGCTCGACGTCGACGTCCCACTCGGCAACGTCGCGCAGCCCCGCGCCCTCGTACAGGGCACTGACATATCCCGGCGCCGCGCACCGGAACATGTTCGGCCCGTCCGGGTCGGGTGGCGCCACCTCGACCTCGGTCGCGATTGCCTGCATGGCGATCGTCGTCCACGGGTTTTCCTCGGGTTTGATCCACACCGACGAGCAGAGCCGTCCGCCCGGCTCGAGCACGCGCACGAACTCGGCCGTCGCCTTGCCCATGTCGGGGAAGAACATGTACCCGAAACGCACCGAGATGCTGTCGAATGTGGCGTCGCCGAACGGCAGATCGTCGGCGCTGCACACCTTCGTCTCGACATTGACGATCCCTTGCGCCCCGGCCCGTCGCGCCGCGACGTCCAGCATCTCCTGTGCGAGGTCGGTCAGCACGACGCGTCCCTTCGGCGCCAGTCTCGCGATGCTCAAACCCGGCTCGCCCGTGCCCGCGGCAATGTCGAGATGCTGCTGATCGTCGGCGATGTCGAGACGCTCGATCATCGCGGCGCCGACCGGGCCCAGCTGCTCCATGATGACCGAGTCCCACTTCTCCCAGCCCGCGGAGAGCTCGGCCCATGCTTCTCGCTGAGCGTCTCGGATGTCGTCGGAGCTCGGCATCAGGCCTCCCGCTTTCGATGCGTCCACCGAACACGAAGGCACCCGTGGCGGCGGTAAATGATGCCCGACCTCGCGCCGGTCAGGCGGCGATGCCGATGACCGGTGCGGGGAGGGTGCGGTTGCCGAGACTGCCGACGAATGCTTTGTTCGAGAAGTCGAACACGCCGCCATCGGACGCGACCATGAGGTAACCATTTCCGTACCGGACCATCCCGACAACGGGCTGGTTGAGGTGGGTGCCACCGGTCGAACCGCGGAAGGGGGCGTTGAAGCCAAAGACGCCGCCGTCGGACGCGACGAGCCAGTAGCCGTGGTTGTCGGCGGTGGGGACAATGCCGTTCACGGGCTTGTTGAGGTGTTGACCGCCCATCGAGCCGTGGAACTTGGCGTCGCCGAAGCCGAAAACGCCTCCGTCGGTTCCGACCATGTAGTACCCGTGGCCGGTCGGCGTCGCAACCGAGCCGACAACCGAGCCATTGAGTCGCGCGCCGGACATGTCGCCGTAGAACCGCGCGTCGCCGAACGCAAGTGCACGGCCGCGGTTCGTGAACATCCAATAGCCGTGCCCGCTCGGCGTCGCCGACAGACTGCTGACCGTTTCACCCGCGGCGAGCTTCGACGCGTTGCCGTAGTTGTGGGCATCGCCGAACGCGAAGATCTGGCCGGACCGGTTGATGATCCAGTATCCGCCTCGTGACGGGGTCGGTTCGATGTCCGCGACGGCGTTCGTGCGCGCGTTGCCGAGGTTGTGAGCGTGACCGAACGCGTACACGTTGCCCGTCGAGCTCACCATCCAGTAGCCGGGCGGCCGCGGTGGAACGGGCGCGGGTGTCTGGAGCACGATCGCGCCAATGGAACCTCCGCTTTGCGGCTGCAGCCGTGCGCCGGCCGCCCAGCACGACGCGGCGTCGATGCAAGACACGCCTTCGAGGTCGAGCACCCCGGCGTTCGCCGCTGGTGCTTGCCAACTGTGGCCGCCGTCGGCGGTTGTCACGATCGGCGTTTCCGGAGCATTGTTGGGTGGATCGTCAGCGGGACGTCCGACGGCGGTGCAGTGCAGACTGTCGGGGCACGTGATCGCGAAGAGCACCGCGTGAAGACCAGACATCGCGATGGGGGTCGCCGTCCAGCCGGCTCCGTTGTCGTTGCTGGTCATCCGGTAGTTGAAGCCGAGGCCGACCGCGATGCAATCCCGCGTCGACGGGCACGCGCTCGCCGTGATGCCGTCTGGCCCGGGTTGTGTGTGCCAGGTCGTTCCGCCATCGGTTGTCACCGCGACGATTCCGTACCGGTACAGGAGAAGCGGCGGCGCGGGAAACGGATCGGTGTTGTACGCGGCTGCGTTCTCAGTCCCGAACGCGAGGCATTCGCGGGCGGTGGGACAGGTGATCGATCGGAACATCACACTTGTCTCGAACTGCGGGTCTGGTACCGGGATCGACAACGCCGCCGACGGTTCCCAGGTCGCGCCGCCGTCGGCCGTCATGTCAACGTGCGCGCCCTGCTCGGCGACGAAACAATGCATGGAATCGACGCACGTCACATTGGCGCGGCCGTACCCCGGAGTCGGCAACACGGCATGGTGCCAGTGCATTCCACTGTCCGACGTGTACAACGCGTCGTTCGCCTGCCACCCGACCACGACACAATGCTGCACGTCCGCGCACGAGATGGAACTCAGTACCAAACCCGACGCGGCGTTGCTCATCGAATCCCACGAGCCGCCGCCATCCGCGCTCCGCTCCAACACGGTCTTGTTCAGTCCGTTGGTCCCGACGGCAAAACACACCGATCGGCTCGGACACGAAATCCCATCGAGCACCGAACCGTCGGTCGTCGAGGACCGCACAACCCAGCCGCCAAGCACCAGCACCGACAAGACGACGCCGACCACGCGACCCACCCGACCCGTCATCGAGCCCTCCGCTGCAGACGCACCAAGAACACCGCCACGCCACCATCCTCTCCCACGAGCAACGCCACCTCAACCAACGACGCGCGAACACAAAGAAGCGCATAGTGCCCGAGAACCGATCGTCTGCGGATTCAGGCGGTCAGCGCGACTCTTCGTCGAGTAGGCCGGGAACCACACGCAATGCGTCGAGAAAAGAGTGACTCTCCACTGAGGCCGATGCCGCCGCCCGCGCCGCCGGTGAAGCGTTGAGCCCAACTGAGAATCCCGCCGCACCAAACATCGGGATATCTGATCGACCATCACCTATGGCGACGACCTGGTTCATGCTGAGGTCGCGAGATTCGCAGTAGTTGCGCAAGAAGGCAACTTTGTCTTCCGGCTCGAAGTATTGAGCAACCCGCCCGGCAAGAATTCCGTCCCCGTCGACATGCATCACGGTGCCGGACACTGCGGAGAACCCGAACCGATCGGCCACGCATTGCGCGGCGAAGGTCCACGCCACGGTGCACAACAACGCATCGACTCCGCGAGACGCCAGTTGTTCTACGCCTTCGTGGATGTCATCGATGCAAGGGGCTCCGGCCATCGCGTGCGCAACGTCGGCGATGGAGCGACCCTTGTAGTACGGCGCATCTCCGTCGGCGACATCAGCGCTCGCGATCTCGCCCGCCGCGAAGCGGTGCTCGAGTTCCTCGATCACGGCGCGATGGCCGATCCACTCTCCCAGGTGCAGAGACGCCGTCGTCCCGTGGATCAGCGTGCCGTCCAAGTCGACCGCGACAACCGCCCACTTCTGTGAAGACATCAGAAGACGCAGGTGACCGGGAGAATCTCTACGTCGGGCGCGGGCGGCGTTCCGGCTGCGATGGTGCCCATTCGTTGAACGAGTCGGTAGCCCTGGGCGATCGGGTTCGCAACGATCGCCACGACCGGGTCGCATTCGGGATTGGTCAGGAACGGCTGATTCAGATCTCTCGCGTCTCCGAACGCGTACACCTGGCCCCCGGCGCGCGCGATCCAATAGCCCTTGCCGGTCGGAGTGGGTGCGATCCCGACGACGTCGGCGACGTGCAGGCCGCGAGACGGAAGGCTCCCGTAGAAGGCCGCATCGCCGAAGCTGAAGACCCCGCCGTCTCGGGTGACGAGGCGATACCCGCTGCCTTTTGCGCCGGCGGCCATCCCGGTGACGGGTTCGTTCAGGCGCATCGCACCAGTCGATCCATGGAAGTGGGCGTCGCCGAAGCTGAAGATGCCCCCGTCGCTCGCCGCGAGCCAGTACCCGTGACCCGAGGGTGTTGCACCGATCGAAAGCATCGGCGCGTTGAGATGCATCGCCGCGGACGACCCGAAGAACTTCGCGTCGCCGAAGGCAAATACACCGCCGTCGCGCGAAACCATCCAGTACCCGCTACCCGACGCGGTTGCGGCGCTGCCGCGGATCGGAGCGTTGAGTGGAATCGCAGAGGCATCGCCGAAGTTGTGGGCGGTCCCGAAGGTCGTCACGTGACCGTCGTCGGCCACGATCCAAAAGCCGTTGCCGTCTCTGCGGGCATATCCGCCGACGGGTTCTCCGGTCGATCCCGGCGATTTCGCCTCGGCGGTGGTCGTGACGACTGTCAGCGCGGAAACGATGGCGACGACACACGCGGCGATCCGGCCGACGATCACGCGCTCATACTGCCCGGACGGGGCGCGTCACGCCACCGAAGTCGGTGGGGGGACCGCGGCCGAATAGAGGCTGAGCTTGCCGCCGAGGAAGACGCGAGAGACGCGGGCGCCGCACTTGCCGTAGAAGCGCAGATTGCTGACCCAGGAGATTTCACCGCTCGCGCGGCCGCGCCGTTCGAGGTCGGCGCACACCGCACCCACCACCGCCGAACCGACGCCGCCGTGCTGCAGCGTGGGATCCGTCGCCATCGGCCCGATCCAGCCGAAGCGATTGACCGAGTGACAGCCGAACCCGATGGTCGCGCCGTGCGCGTCGCGCGCCGCGAACGCGGTGCCGAGCTCGACGGCTCGGTCGAGCTCGGGGACCCAGTACGGATACGCGACCGCGGCGAACTCGCGGGCACCGGTTCCGGTTTCCGGTTCGACGACCACACCGGCCGGCGGTTGTCGTCGGAACGTGGTCTCGATCGCCATGTTCGTGCCCACCCAGTCGCGCTCGAAGCCGCACGTCTCGAGCAGCATTCCCGCACGCGTGTTGAAGACGTCGACGCCGGGCCACACGTACCGCGGCACCGCGGCCGCGAGCAGCAGATCCCGGGCGCCGAGCGCGCGGGCCCGATCCGCGATCTCGTGTACGAGTTCCTTGCCGCGACCGCGGCCCTGCTGGTGCGGATTCACCACCACCAGGGTCAACCACGCGGCAACGTGCTCGCCGAACAACTGTGTCTGCAACACGGCCGCGCCGCGCTCGTCGCCGAAGATCTCGTCCTTTTCGCCGAAGCACAGGTATTCCAGCTCGGAGGCGGTCAGATGCTCGTCCGGCATCGCCGCCTCGCACAACGCGGCGAGCGCGTCGGGATTCATGTTCACGCGCGCTGTAGTTCGCGCAGCTCGCGGTATCCGATGAGGGTCACACCCGCGCGTTCGATCAGGTCGCGAAACGACGGGTCGCTCGTGAGGAACGCGTGGTCCTCGACGCGATTCGCCCAGTCGGGGTGCGACGCACGCAGTTCGTCGGTGTCGATCGCGGGATGGAGATAGACCTCGGTCACTCCCGGCGCCAGGTCGAACAGCGCCTTCTCGATCGTGCGGCGCGAGCCGACGTGCGTGAGCACGAAGTGATCCGGGAACACCACGCCTTCCTCTTCGGCCAGGCGGCGGTACGGAAAGCCGACCGACCGCTGTGCACTCGCGCCGGCCATCCGCAGCGGGAGGCGAAAGTCGACGGCGAGCTCGACGTACACATCGAAGAACTCCGGTCGGAGCTGCATCGTTCCCATGTGCGAGTCGAGGTGGGAAACGTCGAACCCCCAATAGATCGCCCGGTCGAGCTGCGCCCGGCACTCCTTGCGCACTTCGTCCAGGTCGGCGTGATCCCAAACGTCGGCGACGGTTCGGGGGAAACCACCGTCGCCGTCGAGCAGGCTGGGGGAGTGCGTAATGGGTCCCCAGCGATAGGTGTCCCATTCCGAGTTCAACGTGAGGTGCACGCCGACGTCTTCGCCGCGGTACATCGCGGCCGCGTCCCGGGCCCAGGGACACGGAACCATCAGGGTCGAACTGGTGGCGACACCGTCGCGCAACGCCTCGTAGACCGCGACGTTCGCCGAACGCGAAGATCCCAGGTCGTCGCAGTTGACGATCAGCAACTTCGCGTCGGGTGCGTATCCGAGCCGCTCCGCAAGCTCCACGGCAATGCAGGCTACGCGAAGTTCTTCGTGAGCAGCTCGCCGGCCCGGACGACCGTCGCCGCGTCGGACAACGGCATGTTGAAGATCGGTGTGTCGATCCCGGCGCCGATCAATGCCTCGACGGCCGGCAGAACGTCGTCGGGTTCGCCGACGATGAACTGCTCGTCGAACTCGTCGCCGGCGAGGCCCGACAGGAACCCGCGCACGCGGCCGGTCTCGTCGGCGTCGTCGGTGAGCACGAGCGTGCCCAGCCGGGTCGTGGTGATCTCGGCGGGATCGCGGCCGACGTCCTTGCAGTGCGCGCGCATGATGTCGAGCTTGCGCCGCACGGTTGCCGGCCCGCCGCTCACGTTGCACATGTCGGCGTACTGGGCAACGAGTCTGAGAGTGCGTTTCTCGCCGCTCCCACCGATCATGATCGGCGGCCCGCCGACCTGGAGGGGCTTGGGAACGTTGCGCGCGTCGTCGGTCGAGTAGAAGCGACCGCCGAACGAAGGCCGCTCGTCGCGCAGCATCGCGCGACAGATCTGGACGGCTTCCTCGAGCCGGTCGAGGCGTTCGCCCGCGCCGGGAAAGTCGAAGCCGTAACCGGCGTGCTCGACGTCGTACCACGCGGCACCGATCCCGAGGATCGCGCGACCGTGGGAGATGATGTCGAGGGTCGTGATCATCTTCGCGAGCAGCGCGGGATTGCGATACGTGACCCCCGCAACAAGCGTTCCGAGTTGTACGCGTTCGGTACGGGCCGCGAGCGCACCCAGCAACGTGTACGCCTCGAGGATCGGTTCGTCGGGACCGCCGAGGGCCGGCAGCTGCCAGAAGTGGTCCATCACCCACACCGACGAGAACCCGCTCTCCTCGGCGGCGAGCGCCAGCGCGACCGTGTTGTCGAACATCTCCGCGTCGGTTGCACCCGCGTGGCGGAAACCTGGAATCTGAAAACCGAAGGTGGTCATGCCCGGGACGCTATTTGCTTTTCGATGGCTGCGACCACGTGCCGGAGTTTGCGGCCGCGTAGGGCCTCGAGCTCGACGATGGCGCCGTGCGTCATCCCGATTGCCACGCCGGTGACGAAGCCGTGCCGGACCCAGATGATCTGGGCGATGCGGTCGTAGGCGAGTGCGCTCCAGTACGCCCGGGGCGGACGCCCCCAGAAGGTGGGTTTGCCGAACAGCACCCGACGATCGGTCACGGCGACGAACATCTCGGGCGGCGCGGGCGGGAAGCCCGAGGCGAGTGCCGCGTCGTGCCACGCGTCGTACGCCTTCATTCGCATCCGCCCCGCACCGAGGGCGAATGTCGACCGAAACGACGCAGCCGCGGCGCCGCGGAAGCTCGCGTGCGAGACGACCAGCAGCTCCTCGTCCGGCTCGAGCTCGAGCAGCTCCCGCGGCACTTAGATGCGCTCGAGCACCGTGCCCGTGCCGAGCCCGCCGCCGCAACACATCGTGACGAGTCCGTACCGCCCGTCGGTGCGCTCGAGTTCGTGCAACGCGGTGGTGATGAGACGCGCGCCGGTGGCGCCGACCGGGTGACCGAGCGCGATCGCGCCGCCGTTCGGATTGACGCGGGCCATGTCGGGCTTCACCTCTTGCTCCCACGCGAGCACCACGGACGCGAACGCTTCGTTGATCTCGATCGTGTCGAAATCGTCGATGGTCAGGCCCGTGCGCTCCATCATGCGCCGGGTCGCGTCGATCGGGCCGGTGAGCATCAGTACGGGGTCGACACCGACCAGACACTGGTCGACGATGCGTGCCCGCGGCTTCAACCCGAGCTCACGCGCCTTGCGGACTGTCGTCACGAGCACCGCGGCGGCGCCGTCGGTGATCTGCGACGACGATCCCGCGGTGTGCACGCCGTTCTCGCGTCCGACCGGCTTCAACTTCGCCAGCGCCTCCAGCGAGGTCTCGCGCAACCCCTCGTCGCGCGTGACGTGATGCGTCGTTCCCGTCGGCTTGCCTTCGGCATCGACATCGGGGGCGTCCACCGGCAGCACCTCGCGCTCGAAGCGTCCTTCGCTCCACGCCTGTTGTGCGCGCTGCTGCGACATCAGGCCGAAGCGGTCGCAGTCCGCCCGCGTGATGCCCCACTTGTCGGCGATGCGTTCCGCGCCCTCGAACTGACTGGTCAGCTCGTAGTGCGCGGTGTACGACGCCGGGTTGGGCCGGCCGAAGTCGTTGCGCACCGCGGCGCCGAGCGGAACTCGGCTCATCGATTCGATCCCACATGCGAGCACGACGTCGACGACTCCCGCCGCGACCATGGCGGTCGCGAGGTTGGTCGCCTGCTGCGACGAGCCGCATTGGCTGTCGACGGTGGTCCCCGCAACCTGGAGGGGCAGTCCGGCACTGAGCCACGCGGTGCGCGCGATGTTGAACGTCTGCTCGCCGACCTGGCTCACACAGCCGCCGATCACCTGGCCGACCTCGAGCGGGTCGATGCCGGAGCGGTCGATGGCCGCGCGCTGCACGAGGCCGAGCAGATCGGCGGGATGCACGGTGGCGAGCGCACCGTTGCGGCGCCCGAGCGGGGCGCGCACCGCCTCGACGATGACGACGTCGTTTTCGCTGATCTCGGGCACAGTTGCTCCTCGGAAAGATCGGAACCGGAGTCGGCCGAATCGTAGTGGTGACCCGCTGCCCGGGGTCAGGGGCGCGAGGATGGGCGCGTGCGGATTGCCGTAGTCCTCGGTGTTTGTGGCGCGCTGTTGCTCGGCGCCTGCGGTGGGAGCAACAAGGCGATCGTGTCGACCGACCCTTCGTCAACCACCGTCTCGGCCGACGGCGGGACGACCTCCACGACGCAGGTCTTGTCGACGACGTCACTGCCGTGCCAGCCAATCCCCATCCCCACGACGCCGGTGACGAGTCCGATCGCGGCCGATGCGGTGCTCCTCACGAAGGTGCAGCTGCTCGGCGACAACTGCGTCGACCACGTGGTCTTCGACTTCGACGCCAAGGGTTCGACGCCGCCCGGCTACACGATCACCTACGGGACGCCGCCGTTCACGGCTGATGCATCGGGTGCGCCGGTGCCCGTGACCGGGAACGCGTTCGTCGTGGTCAAGGTGCAGCACGGCTACGGCTACGACTTCGCGGCCGCGAAGCAGACCTACACCGGGCCGAAGAGTGTGCCCGTAAGTTCGTCGAATCACGTGCGCTCGATCGTCGAGACCGGCGACTTCGAGGGCGTGCTCACATGGGTGATCGGCCTCGACGCCAAACGTCCGTTCAGCGTGCAGGCGACGGGAACGCCGAATCACCAACTGGTCGTCACGATCAGTTGACAACTGTTGGTGGGGTTAGCGGCAGTCGAGAATGACCTTGCCGAACGTCGCGTCCGACTCCAACCGGTCGTACGC
>Ga0075026_100001314_pt1 | contig 10451 bp, 8 predicted proteins | sample Str012_2_FD_71392 | JGI IMG/M metagenome (GOLD analysis project Ga0075026, IMG submission 71392) | Freshwater sediment microbial communities in response to fracking from Pennsylvania, USA - Straight Creek_MetaG_SC_2012 | ecosystem: Environmental > Aquatic > Freshwater > Creek > Sediment...
TGCCATCCGCTGGCCACCTCCAGGCAGCCGTTCTCGGTGTCGGCGTCGTCGATGGCGATCATGCACGACACGTGCTGATCCAGGAACGGATAGGCCGGTGCGTCCTGGTGGGCCGAGAAGCCCGCCCCGCCGGCGAGCTTGTAGTTCACCTTCTCCTTGTACAGGTGCACCGGTTCGCCGAGCAACGATGCGGCGACGGCGGGCACGACGCCCTGGGTGAGCAGCTCGCGCAGGCCTGCGTGGAACGGCACGAAGTTCTCGGTTCGGCACAGCTTGGGGCCGAAGTCGGTGAGCTCGCGATAGTGCAACCATTCGCCGTCGGCATCGTCCCATGCGGCGATCTCGTCGGCCCATTGTCGAAGGTGGGCAACACCGTCGTCGTCGAACGTGTGCAGCAGCACCCATCCGTTGGCGCGATAGAACTCGACGGCCGCTGGATCGTCGTGCTCGAACGCGTCGACGGTCATCTCGAGGCGACGCCCGCGGCGGCAACCGCGCGGATCGAAGGGAGCCAGTGATCGAGGCCGGGCACGACCGCGTCGGGCACCTTGGCGTGGTCGTCGGCGATGCGCAGCGCCACCATCGCTCGGTAGTGCGGGTCGGCCTCGAAGGCGGCGACTTCGCGCTCGTCCATCGGCCCGCCCTGGCGTTCCAGGGTCATCACGCTGTCGGCCGACAGCACGCCGGCGTACTCGGGCACGGTGGCCACCAGATAGCGCTTGGCGGGTACGTGGCCCTCGATGAGCGAAGCCACTCGCTCGCCCAGCACTCGCCGCACGGCGTCGGCGCCCATGTAGGCGTGCCGGGGCTGGCCGGGACCGTCCCAGGGGTGGGCCAGATCGTGCACCAGGCCGGCGACGAGCAACTCGGGGTCGTCGTCGTGCTGCTGTTCGAGGAGCGCAGCGGTCTGCAGGCCGTGATCGAGTTCGGTGAACTCGTCGCTCTCGGCCGACAGCATGGTGCCGAGGAGTTGGAGGTGCTCGATGAGCTCGTCGGCGTTGGCGAACACGTGCATGGACGCACGGTAGTCGCCCGATCTGAATGCCAGGTGTCGAGCAGACGTGCGGTTGTTGAACGTTCGCGGCCGTGCCGTGCCGGGTCGTGTCGTGTCGTGTGTGGTCGGGTCGGTCAGCTCGCGGCGAGCGGGCGGCGAGCGGTGAGCACGCGACGTTCGTGGCGCAGCGAGAGATCGTCGCGGGCGGCCAGCGCGCTGAGTGCGACGACGTCGTCGTCCGACAGCGTGCCGTCGAGCCATTCGATGCTGCGTTCCACGTGGCGCTGCAGCCACTGGCGAGCCACGTCGTCGAGTGGAGGACAGTGGTCGGCGCTCAGCACGTCGTCGGTGATCAGTTCGAAGCCGGCGTCGGCGAGCAGCTGCGGCCAGTCGATGGTGTTCGGATCCACGCCGATCCGCTCGTTCCGCGATGCCACGACGCCGGCCTCCAGGCGATCCCATGCGCCCTGCGCCGGGTCGTCGGCCGGCAGCGCTTCGGGCGGACCGGCGAACTCGATCATCACCAACGTGCCGCCGGGCTGCAGAATGCCGCGCAGGTTGCCCAGCACCGCCGGTCGGTCGGCCACGTGGTGCAGGACCATCCCGGCCCACACCACGTCCATCGGGCGCAGCGCCGGGAGCACGGCTTCCATGTCGGCCTCGAGGGTGTGCACCCGAGTGGCCACCTGCTGTTCGACCGCGTGATGGCGCACGCGGGTGAGCAGTTGCACCGACGAGTCGAGTGCCGTCACGTGCGCATGAGGCGCGTGGTGGGCCAGCGCACACGAGATCACACCCGGTCCGCACCCCAGGTCGAGCACGTGCTGCGCGGTGGCCCAGTCGACGCCGGGGGTGTGGATCGCCACGACGTCGTCGATCAACGGCATCAACGTCGCGGCCTCGAGTTCGAGTTGTTCGGCCCAACGCGCCCAGTCGAAGTCGCTGTCGTGGGAATGGGCGTGGGAGTGGGCGTGAGCGTGTGACTGCTGCGCATCGTCGTCGTGCGCATCGTCGTTCGGCGCGCCGTGTTCGTGCGAGTGCCCGCTCATCGCGAGCACCGTACCCCAGCCGGGGAACTCGATGGCTACGAGGTGAGGTCGGTGTCGTCGAGGTCGGGTTCACCGAGCGCGACGCGCAGTCGCTGGCGCGCCCGGTGCACGAGCACTTTCGCCGCGCCCGGCGAGGTACCCAGGGCATCGGCGATCTCGCCGGGGGAGAAGCCGAGGTGGCCCACCATCGCCAGTGCGGTGGCGTCGCGGGTGGACAGCTGTTCGGTGGCGAAGGCCAACGCTCGGAGTTCTTCGCGCAGCATCACGGCGTCGTCGGGGCCTGGGTCGCGCGCGGCGAGCGCGCCCGCCGGATCGGCGTCGGGCAACTGACGGCCGGCCACTCGCACGCGACGGTGGTCGATGGCGGCCCGGCGAGCGATGCTGTACAGCCAGGGAAGGAACCGGTCGGCCTCGCGCAGCGTGGGAAGGCGGGTGAAGGCCCTCGTGAACACGTCCTGCACCACGTCGTCGACGTCGTGCGACGTGTGGACGTTGTCGTGCACCACCTTGCGCACCGCCGGTGCGTACGCGGTGTACAACCGACCGAACGCGGCGCTGTCACCGGCACGCGCCGCGACGACGAGCGCCAATCGGTCGTCGTCACTGATGGCCATCGGTGGACTTGTCCCCTGTCGCCGCCTCGAACCCGAAGGTTCACTCCGCATCGCACAGTAGCGCAACGACGAACCGTGCCGATCCGACCCCGGTCGGGCCGTTCGACCGCGGGAGCGACACCGAATCTTCGTGTCGGTGTGTAACCATCGATGGGCCACGTCGTCTGGACGGTGAGAAGAACCGTGCACACGGTGGGAGGAGGCTCGTGATGGATCACGAGGTCGACGGAGCAACAACAACCGATGATGCCGCCGAGCGCCTGCTGGAGAAGGTGCGCGCGTTCGTGCGCGACCAGCTCAGCGATGAAGAACGTGCCCTGTTCGCCGTGTTGTTGGCCCCCGGTGTGGCCGAAGCCAATGGTGCCTCCGACGTCAGCGGCTTCGCCGTGGGCGACAGCAACTGGGAACCCACGCCGCTGCCGGAGTATCTGGCGAAGGCCGTGCGCGACTCGCACATCCAGATCGTCGCCGAGTGATCTTCGGGGCGTTCAGCCCCAGAAGTTGCCGGGCTGCCCGGTGAGCAGCGTCGGCAGCGCCGGATCCGCCAGGCGCAGCCACACCCCGGCGATGCCCGCATAGCCCACGGTGAGGTCGGGGGTGGTGACGCCGGGATGGTCGGACAGCGTCCGCAGGTGACCGTCGTGGCCCTCGACGTGGAACTCGCGCAGCAACTCGACGAGTGACCACGCCTCACGAAGGTGATCACCCGACGGGTCGATCTGATGGAGGTCGAGCAGGTGGTCGATGCTGCCGGCGATGCCGTGGCACACCACGGGGCCCAGCGTGCGACCGTGGCGGGTGGCCGCGACGCCGGTGGCACGCAACAGCCAGTGGTCGTCGGCCGCCAGATGACCGCTGCGGTGCAGGTGCACCAGCAGACGGCCGATGCCCACCGCACCGTGACACCACAGCGGCGCCCAGTCGCGTTCGCCGAACTCGCTGGGGAACGACACGGCGCCGTTGGAATGCGGCGTTGCCTGATCGATGATCCACCGCGCCGAGTCGAGCGCGGTGGCGAGCAATGCGTCGTCGCCGGTGTGCTCGGCGAGGTCGAGCAGGGTGTCGGCGATGCCGGCCGCGCCGTGTGCGTAGCCGAGTTGTTGGCCGCCGCCGAATTCGGGCAGCACGGTCCACGTGGCGCGGCCGGCGGCCGGTCGATCAGCCGTGGCCACGAGGTGGTGTCCGGCAGCGAGTGCTGCGTCGAGCGCGTCGCGGTCGCCGGTGGCCTGGGCGAGCCACAGATGGGCTCGCAGGCGTCCGGCAGTGCCGTTGAACAGGTCGGGCGATCCGTGCGGCAGTGCCGCGATGTCGCTGCTGCGGCGGAGCGCGGACTCGACGAGCGCGTCGTCGCCCAGGAACCGACCGGCGCGCAACAGCGCGGTGACGACACCGCCCTCGCCCACATACAGACCGCCGAGCAGAGGCCCTTCGAGCCGAGGCTCGGCATCGAGCCACGCGGCCGCCGATTCGATCAAGGGGCGCGCCCCGGCGTCGTCGAGCACGAGTGCACTGCCCACGATCGCCAGCAGGGTGCCCGCGGCCCCGGCGTTCACGTCGCGTCCGGGCATGCCCGACGTGGCGGGGTGACGACTGACCCACGTGGCACCGGTCGGTGTCGCGACCGCGTCGGCGATCACGGCCTCGTGCAAACGGCGGGCGGCCACCGCTGCCTGCGTGGTGGCATCGGCGGGCACCTCACCCGACGCGCCGTAGTCGGGCACGGATCGGGGCGGCAGCGTGCCGAGTGCATCGAGCGCGGCCAGCACCTCGCCGGCGTCGGCGTAGCGATCCGCGCGCGAGGGCGCCAGGCAACGTTCGATCACCTCGGCGAGTTCGATGGGCATGTCGAGGACGAGACCGTCGAGTCGGTGACGCGCGTGCGCAGGCCGAGCACTGATGTCGCTGCCGATGGCGAGCGAGAACATCGTGGCGCCGATGGAGTACACGTCGTCGGCCGGATCCGGCGCCTCGCCCCGGGCCTGTTCGGGACTGAGGTAGCCGAGCGTGCCGAAGCCCCTCGCGTGTGTGCCATCGGCGAACGCAGCGAGTTCGAGGTCGATCAGACGCGTCGTACCGTCGTCCTGGAGGATGACGTTGGTCGGTTTGATGTCGCGGTGCACCACGCCGAGGCGGTGCAGTTCGGCGACGATCGCGGCCAGGTTCCCACCGATCTCTGCCACGAGTTCGTGTGGCAGCGAGAACGCTCGGTCGAAGTGGTCGCCGCCGAGTGCCGACGGTGCGCGCCCCGGGATGTCCTCGAGCGCGAGCGCTCGCTCGTCGCCGTCCTCGAACCAGCCGATGGCGTTGACGACGCCGGGCACGTCGGCGAGCAGGTCGAGCATGCGATGTTCGTGCTGCAACCGGGCTGCAGGCCCCCACGGGTCGTCGTCGATGGTGGCGCGCTTCAACACGCAGCGTTGCAGTGCGTCGAGGTCGACGGCCAGGAACACCGAGCTGTTGGGCGACCGGTGCAACGTGCTGACCGGCCGGAATCGATCGGCGACGAGCACCGGCGGCGGCGACGTCGGCTGCACGAGCCCGGCCGCCTCGAACGGGTCGGTCACCCAGTCGGGCACCGAGTCGCGCCATGAACGGGTGTCGGGCACGAGGTCGCCCGCGGGCGTTTCCAGCAGCGGGACCACCTCGCCCGATGGCATCTGCATCCGCCTCGCCGAGAACCCGCCGTAGCGGTAGCGGACGACACCGCCCTCGCGGAGTGTCCGGTCGGAGGGCACGACCGGCCCGTCGAGATCGGCGAGCACCTCGTCGAGTCGCCGGGCCACGTCGACGGCAGCGTCGGCGTCGGGCGGATACACCGTCATGAACTTGCCGATCTGGCTGTAGCCGGCTTGGCCCTGGTTCAGCGTCACCAGCATCTGCATCGTCGAGGCCACCTTGAACGTCGTCGACGTCGACACCAGCACGGGCAGCGCTCGTTCGAGCACGGTGGTGGCCGTGTGCACGCTGGCGCTCAGGTGCAGTTTCCAGCCCTGTGTCGGCATCGACATCGGGGTCGGGGGTTCGGCGCGGCACCACGGGGCGTCGGCAGACCCTTCGATGGTCCATCCACTGCCGTCGAGGAGGGCAGCGAGATGGGCCCCGAAGTCGGCGATCATCTCGGCGTCGCCGATGCGTGAGCTGTCGATGGCGGTCAGTCCTTCAGCGTCAACATGCCGCAGCCGGTGTGGCCCGTCCACGGAATGTTGGAGCAGGCGGTGATGTAGCACGTGATGCCGTCGCAGCCGCCCGTGCGCATGAAGCCTGCGGCGTCTTCGCCGGCCACGCCCAACTCGTGAGTGCCGATGTACTCCGCCGCGTCGGCCGGAACGCCTCCGGCGGCGAGGGTGCCCACCGGGTCGTCGATGAGGCTGGTGCGGTAGGCCTCGTCGTTGCGAGCCTGCTCGAGCACCGCTTCGGTTGCGGCGCGGATCTGGTCGAGTTCTGCGTTGTCACTCATTGTTGTCTCCTTCGTCGTCGAACGGTTGATCTCCATGACGAGAAGATCGATGGGGGGTTACACGTTCGTCGGTGAAGGTGGTTCGATCGGTCGCAACATGCGGCTGGCGCGTGTGGCCACGGTGCCGAAGCGGCCCGCCTTCACCGGCGCTTCCACCACGTTGGCCGCACACGCCCACAGCACCGTCTTCATCTGGAACGCGCGCAACTGCGGATGCTTCGAGCGGATGAGGGCGGCGAGGCCGGCGATGTGTGGTGCGGCATAGGAGTTGCCGGTGGCCGTGCTGGTGCCGCCTCCCTTCCAGGCCACCTCGACGTCGATGCCACGTGCGAGGAACTCGGTGGGTGGCTCGGGGTTGTAGTGGAACCGGAACGGATCGGTGGTGGTGTTGCACGCCACGCTGAGCACCGACGCGTACAGGTTGGGGAACGACGGCGACTGCACGTTGTTGGCGGCGGTGACGAGCACGGTGTTGCGGAAGTAGGCCTCGTCGCACAGGTCGTGGAACGCGAGCGCGAAGTCGCGCCGGGAACTGCCCAGCGACAGGTTCACCACGTCGAACCCGTGCTCGATGGCCCACTGCAGACCGCGCAGGAACACGTCGCTGCGGCCGTTGAGTCGGGCACCCAGCACGCGGATGCTGGTGATGCGTGCCTCGGGGGCGATGGAGTGGATGATGCCGCTGCACGCGGTGCCGTGTCCGAACACATCGGTGTGGGCGCCGGGTTCCACGTTCACCTCGCCGTCGCCGCCGAGCGACATCACGACACCGTCGTCGACCTCCACACAGCCTTCGAGCATCGGATGGTCGGCTTCCACGCCGGAGTCGATGACGGCCACGCGCACGCCCTTGCCGGTGGCGCCACCCCACGCCCACATCGGGGTGATGCCCTCCAGCGGCTCCACCGAACCCAACCGCACCATGGCGGTGTCGCGTGTGAACGCCGGACGCTCGGCTTCGGGAGTGTGTGACTGATCGGACATCGCGATCAGCTCGCCAGCAGCTGGGCCAGCACCCACGCCACCTGCGCATAGCGTGCCGGGTCGTCGTCGGCGAGTGCTCGGAGCTGGGCGGCGAGCGAGTCGGGCGATGCGGCCGGCGGCAGTTGCGACCGCTGTGCGAGCGCCGGGCCTGCCACCGATGCCAACAGCGTGCCCAGTTCGACGTCGTCGAAACTGAACCGGTCGCCACTTTGCTTGTCGACCATTTCCAGCACGCCCACCACGTCGTCGCCGTCGATGCACGGCAGCGACAGAAGCGAGCCGGGCACGATGCCAACGGCCCCCAGCACGCCGCCGACCACATTGGGGTCGCCAGGGCGCGGTGTGAGCGCCATCGGTTGTCCGCTCGCGGCCACGAACCCGGCACTGCCGTCGACGTCGACGGTGAGACCACGCACGCGGCCGCCCACCTGACCGCGTGCCGCGACGACCGACAGTCGATCGCCCACGACGGCGATCACCCATGCCGAGGTGGCCCCGGTGGCGGTGCATGCGGCCGCGCACACCGACGCGAGGACGGGGTCTTCGCTGATGAAGGTGGGTGTGGGCAGGTCGGTCACGTGGATCCTCCGCGGTTCAAGCGACGGGACCGAACGTACCGGTCGCGCGCACGGGTGCGTCGAATGGCGCGGCGGCCGGGCCGGTGGGCACGGGCAGCGCCCGCAACACACCGGTCATGCGGGTGAGCCGTTTGCCGCCGGTGGGCGCTGGCGGGGGCGCAGGTGCACTGGTGTCGACCGCGCCCTGCTCGGCCCACAGTTCGGCGTAGTGGCCACCCAGCGCGAGCAGTTCGCGGTGCGTGCCGCGCTCGACGATGCGACCGTCGACCACGACGATGATCTGGTCGTAGGTGGTGACCGTGAGCAGTCGGTGGGTGACGGCCACGGTGGTGCGGCCCTGCGACACCTTGTCGAGTGTCGCGGCGATGAGCCGCTCGGTGCGGGCATCGAGCGCGCTGGTGGCCTCGTCGAGCAACAGCAGCGACGGGTTGCGCAGGAGCGCACGTGCGATGGCGAGACGTTGGCGCTGTCCGCCCGACAGCATGCTGCCGCGCTCGCCCACCACCGTGTCGTAGCCCTGGGGCATCGTCAGGATGAACTCGTGCAGTTCGGCCTGACGGGCGGCCTGCTCCACTTCGAGGTCGGACGCGTCGACACTGCCCATCCGGATGTTCTCGCGGATGCTGTCGTCGAAGGCGAAGTTGTCCTGGAACACGATGCCGGTCTGGCCGCGCAGGTCGTCGAGACGGAGCTCGGTGAGGTCGGCGCCGTCCCAGGTGACACGACCGATGTCGGGGTCGTAGGCGCGGCTGATGAGCTGCAACAGCGAACTCTTGCCCGAACCCGACGGACCGACGATGGCGGTGCGCTTGCCGGCCGGGATCTCCAGGTCGACACCGTCGAGCACGCGTCGCTCGGCGGTGTAGCCGAATGCGACGCCCTCCAGCTTCAGGGCCGTGCGCAGCGGGCCGACGGGCCGTGCGTCAGCGGCATCACGGACCTCGGGCACCTCGTTCATCACTTCCTGCACGCGAGCGAGGGCACCCATCGACTGCTGCAGTTCCTGGCCGATGCCGGTGAGGCCGGTGACCGGCTCGAGCACCTGGCCCATCACGCCGAGGAATGCGACGTACGCGCCCACGCTGAGCTTGCCGTGCAGGATGAGCCACGCTCCGAACGCCATCACGACGATGCGCAGGATGGTGACGATCATCTGCACCGACAGCATGAACCATCCGACGAACACGGTCATCTTCATCTCGGCCTGGAACAGATCGTCGGACGCACGTCGGAAGCGGGTGACTTCGCGTGCGGCGAGCGAGAACGCCTTCACCACCTGCTGGGCCTGGAAGCTCTCGGCCGTCACCGACATCAGGCCGCCCGAGCGTTCCTGCATCGCCATCGAGTGTCGCATCGCTGCGCTGCTCATGCGCCGGTACACGAAAGCGATCAGCGGCGCGCCCACCACCACGATGATGGCGAGTCGCCAGTCGAGTGTGAACGCCACCACGACCGACACCGCGAGCGACACGATCTGGAACGCGCCGTCGCGGAAGAGCATCGTGAGCCCCGACTCCAGCATCATCACGTCGCTGAAGAAACGGCTGAGCACGTCGCCTTGATCGTGGCGGGAGTACCAACCGGCCGACAGTTGCTGCATGCGTTCGAACATGCTGGTGCGAATGCTGCGCACGATGCTCGACGAGACGTACGACGACAGATAACGCTGACGCACCTGCGCCAGCAACGACACGACGAACGCGCCGGCGAGTACGAGCATCAGCTGCGAGATCTTGCTCCACTGGCCGCTGGGCAGCGCCGTGTCGAGCAGCCGCTTGGTGACGAACGGCATGACCGTCGTGAACGCCAGCGACAGCAGCAGGTAGATGAAGATCTCGATCTGGCGACGCAGGTGAGGTTTCAGGTACGAGAACGACAGGTGCATGAACGCGCGAGGCCGCACGGGCGCGCCGCTGCCCATCAGTTCTGCGCGCCACTGGGCCTCGATGGCGGGGAGGGGTGCGCCGTACACCTCGGTGGCGGCGTCGTCGAGGTGCCCCGGGCGTGCGGAGCCGAAGAACTTCCGCAGCGCTGCGTCGCCGCCGTGGGCGAGCAGGTGGCGCACGAAGCCCACCGACATCGCTGCCCCGAGGTCGCCGCTGGCGGTGTCGAGGGGCGGCAGCTTCCGTCCGCGCAGCTCGGGGGTGGGGTCGGGTGCGCCGCCGGCGTGCAGCCCGTAGCCCTCCAGCACGAACGCCAGGTCGTCGTGGGCGGGGAAGGCGTGCCCGAACACAGTGGCCAGCGCGCGTCCGACGGGCTCGACGTCGGCGTGCTCGGTGACCACCATCCACACCTCGCTGTTGGCGGCATCGACGAGCGTGCCTTCGGTGACGAGTTGGCGAGGGTCGTCGGGGTCGGGGAACGGATCCACGAGGCACACCTGCACGGGGACGCCCCACGACTCGCTGCCCAGGCCGGCGAGCTGTTGGCGGGCGGCGACGGCGGCGGCCAGTACGGCGCCCGAGGCACGCTCGCCGGGTGTGCCGGGCTCGAAACGCACCACGATGTTGCCCTGGGCGACGGAGGTGAGCGCGTCGAGCGCGGCGCGACTGGCCACCGGTGCGCCGCTGGGTGGTGCCATCGACCCGGCGGCGGGTGCGGCCGCGGCCGCGGGCGTTGGGGGTGCCGGTGTGGGCGCAGGCGGTGCCGGCGTGGTGGCTGCCGCAGGCGGTGGGGGTGCCGCGGCGGCGATGGTGGAGCGGCTGTCGCTCGCCACCAGACGCACCATGGTGAGGCCGATGGTCACCAGGTCGCCGTCGCCCAGCAGCACCGGAC
>Ga0075026_100001315_pt1 | contig 10447 bp, 10 predicted proteins | sample Str012_2_FD_71392 | JGI IMG/M metagenome (GOLD analysis project Ga0075026, IMG submission 71392) | Freshwater sediment microbial communities in response to fracking from Pennsylvania, USA - Straight Creek_MetaG_SC_2012 | ecosystem: Environmental > Aquatic > Freshwater > Creek > Sediment...
ACTTCGACCAGGGCACGGCGGAGGATCTGCAGTCCAGGATCGCTGCCATTTTATTTGGCATGCCCCTGCAGCCGTTGCATCCGCCCGCTTCGAAATATCTTTTCGAGGTGATCCGCACGAAAGGCGGGGCCTACTTCGAACAGGAAAGCGAAAAAGAGATGCGGAACTCCGGGATGGAGATGGACGATGACATGGTTTTATTATCAGTTGGTCAGGCCTTGCGTCAAGCAGGTGATAATCCTGGTGCGATCTCGTTGTACAAGGTGTATACTGTAAGATTCCCACAGATCATCATCGCCTGGAACGAATTGGGAGAATGCCAGGCTCTTGCGGGTGAAAAAGAGAAGGCCCGGGTCTGTTTCCAAAAAGCATTGGAGATCCAGCCGAACAACCGGCGGGCGCTGGCGAACCTGGAGAAATTGCGTAACTAGGTATCAGATGTTCCCTTTCGGGTCAACATGGCTGATGCACCGATGCCAAAGCGCTTGACCGACCGCTCCATTTCGGAAGCACTGAGGATCTTGTAGTGATAGGTCCCTTTTTCCAGGATGACGAGCTCGCCATCTGCCGCATGCCGGCCTTTCAATTGTAAAAAAGTCCCATGTGCTTCCGTCTCCTCGATGAGGAAGGCGAATTGGATCTCGTCGCCGTGGTACAAAGCGACCGACTTCCAGGCTTCATCTCCTTCGCTCTCCAAGCGATCCGCCATCATGGCTTTGAATTCGTTGAGAAAGGGGAAGAACCGAAACACCAGGTTTTCCATGGCGATGCGGACACTGCGCATGATCGAAAACCTCATCAACAGACCCATGAACAAGATGATGGCGAGCATTACCATGGTGGCCAGTACGGCCAGCGTAACCTTGCCAAATAGGTTGTGGATGCCGATCTTCTCTGCTATAGGGGCTATCCCGACCTGCAGCACCTGGTGCGCCTTGTGCAAAACATAAATGATGACGATCAGGGGAATGGTGATCGCCAACCCGTCTCCGATGATCTGCTTCAGTTTTTTCATGACACTGCATTCATTTAGGTCGCCCGGTCGGGTATTGTCATAGCCTCATTTCTTGGGAAACAGGAACGTTGCCGCGGCACGCCATCCCATATCCGTCTTACCGCCCGCCGGTGCCGCAAGATTGAACCGGGGTCCGAAGGCCAGAGAGACCTTTTGTTTGCCCAGGCTCGTGAGTCCGCTGATCGTTGGTATGAACCATAAAGTCGTGGAACCGGCGGTCCAGTTCTGCGTCCATTCCAAACCACCACCCAGGCCAGCACCGCTCTTCCAGTTGTAGGTCAGGAAGGGTTGCAGGAACATCTGGTTCACCTTCGGCCGGCCTTCGCCCCCGGTGATGCCCCAGATCTGGTTGACCAGTAGACCCAAGGTCCAGCCATGTGTTTGTTTGAGGGCCACTGCGGTAGGGCCGACACCGAATTGCTTCGAAGCCAGCGCATTGTTCGTGGCGACGGGCACCAGGAAAACCGGCCCCGCACCCCAGGTGAATCCATTCTTGCTGTTGGAGGGACTGAGGAAGGCGCTGACCACAGCATCGGCCAATCCTGATTGATGTTCCCCCGCGCCTGTGATATTGTTCTGGGTAACGATGGGTTGAACCCAGCGGGCGATGAGGTTAAGGTCCTTTGTGATGGACAACGGAACCACCGGCTGCACATTCATCGTATTCCTGGACCCCTTGAAATGTCCGATGCCATAGTCCGAGTTGTTCTGGAAGGGAAGGCTGATGAGACTGGATATGGGGTTGGAGAGCTTCTTGGCCAGTTCTTCATCGGAGGACTGGGCCTCCGTAGCCTGGGAAACTGCGATGGCGAATAGCGTCACAAGTGCGAACCGGAAAGGGATGTTCATACTGATCATTTTGGGTGGTCGGTGTACCATGAAAAAGGACCGGAATGCATGACATCCCGGTCCTTCAAAGATAAGATGATTATTTACCGGCTGCCTTCTTCAGTTTGCCGACGATGTAATCCTGGTACTTCTTGTGGTTCTCGGCGCCCATGATGACGTCCAATTGCGCTCCCCGTGCGGCCGTGGCGGTCTTGGCCCAATTCACCTTGGTGTTGTCATCCTTTCCATAACGATCGATGCGGTCCAGGGCGGCGATGTAGCAAAGGTTGATGTTGTCGATGTCCTCACGCTGTGCATCGCTCAGTTTCAGCGTGTTCTTCAGGTAGGCTTGGTTGTCGTCACGGAAGGACTGGGCCTTGAGCAGTTTCTCTTCGTTGGAGAGATCGCTCCACTTCTTCTGGGCGCTCACGGTGGAAAAGGCTGCTGCGATCACAAACAGTGTCAGAAGGGCTTTTTTCATGTTATTATAGTTTTGTTATGGGATGCTTGAAGCGCCGTAAAGGTAAATGGATGGAACGACCCCGCCACCATAACTGAACCCTGTTGACAATTCTGGACAAAAAATTCCGCCAAACCCCCTCGCAACGGGGGTTTCGAAAGGGCAAAGGACATGTTAATGTAGGGTTGCCGCACTTTTTTTCGGCTATTTCCCTGTTTTAGCCTGTCACCGATGGTCCGATCCGGGCGGGCAGGATCATGGATCTCTATGGCAGGCCACTCAAACTGATCCCAGTCACTGCCGGAAATCTGGTCATCATGGTGTCGGACCTCCCGGTGGGCACCTATTTCCTGAAGGGCGGCGCAGACGTCAGAAAGTTCGTCAAAGAATGACCCATCTTGAGCGATTCATTATATTCATGGCCACACAAAGTGTAGACCATGAAGAAAATGTTCGCCCTGCTCTCCCTGATCCTTTTCCTCTCCGCCCAGGCCCAAAAGAAAAAACCCGCAGACACACGCGAGGCCTTGAAGATCCAGACCGCCACTTCGATCCAGTCAGGTTATGATCGTTACAAGTCCGCCGAGCTGAAGATCTGGAACCTGGCCGAAGTGGGTTTCAAGGAGAAGGGCAGCACGGTCGTTCTTCAGGATCTGCTCCGGGAGGCCGGATTCACCGTTGAGACCGGGGTGGCGGGCATGCCGACCGCATTCGTAGCGACCTTCGGCAATGGCAGTCCGGTGATCGGCATCCTGGCGGAATTCGATGCCTTGCCCGGTCTCTCGCAAGATAGCTCCGTTGTGAAGACCACTGTACCTACGCTGACAGCCGGTCATGGTTGTGGCCATCATCTCTTCGGAGTGGGATCCGTGGCAGCGGCGATCTCGATCAAGGAATTGCTGAGCTCCGGGAAGATCAATGGGACGGTGAAACTGTTCGGATCCCCTGCGGAAGAAGGCGGCGGTGGAAAAGTTTACATGGTACGGGATGGTCTCTTCAAGGACGTGGATATCGCCATGCACTGGCATCCCGGAGATGAGAACGGCATTGCTGTCAGCAGCGCGCTGGCTTATAAGAGTGCGAAATTCCGTTTCCATGGCATCTCAGCTCATGCCGCGGGTGCACCGGACAAGGGCCGCTCGGCGCTGGACGGGGTCGAGGGCATGGACAATATGGTGAATATGATGCGGGAGCATGTGCCCTCCACAACGCGCATTCACTATGTCATCACCAGCGGAGGCAAGGCCCCAAATGTGGTCCCGGATTATGCAGAGGTCTTCTACTATGTGAGGCACCCGGAGCGCGCGCAAGTGGAGTCGATCTTCGAGCGAGTTGAAAAAGCCGCCGAAGGCGCCGCCATGGGAACCGGCACCACCATGGACTATGAGGTGATCGATGGCACACATGACCTGCTCATCAATTCAACACTTGCCAAAGACATGCATGAAAACTTGAAAAGGATCGGCGGGGTCCACTACACGGCTGAAGAGGCTGACTTCGCGCGCAAACTTCAATCCAGTTTCCTCGGCAAGTATGAATCGCCTGATTCTGCGGCCGTGGTGAAACCCATGGTGCCGGAATCAAGCATGGGTTCTACCGATGTGGGGGATGTGAGTTATGTCGTGCCCACCGTGGGCATGTCAGCCGCCACCTGGGTGCCCGGCACTCCGGCGCACAGCTGGCAAGCCACGGCCTGTGGTGGCAAGGATATGGCAGCCAGGGGCATGATCGTCGCCGCCAAGACACTGGCCTGGACGGCCATCGATCTTTATACGGACCCTGCACTGATCGCAAAGGCGAAGGAGGAATTCAAGAAGCAGGTCGGTGATTACAAATACAAGGCATTGCTTGGAGACCGGAAGCCGGCGTTGAACTATAGGGATTAGCGAATTTGCGGATTGGCGAATTTGCGAATTCTACGGTGCTGGCAGACATTGCGCATGATACTCCCCGACCATCAAATGGATAACTATCCATCCACAACATGAAAACATCCGTCACGTTCCTTGCATTGTTTCTTTTCACCATCACACAGGCGCAACGTGTGCAATATTCCCCCCCGGAGGCCGGCTATAAAGCTTACGCCAGTTACAATATCATCGGGCATGTCGGTGACCACAACCTCATTTTCATCAAAGGAAAGGAGACTGCCGAGATAGCCGTATATGATAATGCCATGCAAAAATTGGCCAGTGTGCCAGCGAACATCCTGAAGTTCACTGCCAATAAGGTCGATTTCTTCGCGTACCCGGACCACTTCCTCGCATTCTTTCAATACAGGACGAACAACACTCTTTTTTGCAGCGTATTCAAAGGAGACGCGGACGGGCATGTTGTGGAAGGTCCGGTCGTCCTGGACAGCATCCCATATGCCGGTAATTTCAAAAAGAGATATCCCTCCGATATCGTATTGCGCAGTGAGGATCAGCAACGGTACATGCTGGTGAAAGCTCTTCATGGTGAAAACGGCGAGTATCATATATCAACCGTTCTTTATGACAGGGACCTCGAAATACAGGAACGTTCCTCATGCACCTTCGCTCCCCCGCCCAACTTTTCCGAGTACTCTGAATTCATCCTCGACAATGATGGGGACCTGGCTTTCATAAGCACGGGCCGTGACGATGAAGGAGAAAGGGTCCGGCAGGCCAACCTGCTCATCAAACCCAGGGGAGCGGATAGCCTATTTTCGAAAGCACTTACAGGACCCGGGATGGAGTTTGAAGACCTGAAGATCAAGGCGGACAACGCCAACCATCGATACATACTGACTTCATTTTATTATGCCAAAGGCGAAAAAAGCCTGACCGGGCTCTGTGCCCTGATCTGGAACAAGCCGGAAAAGAACCTGTCCGGCCCACAGTTGTATCCGTTGCCACAGAACATCAGGACCGAAGCGACCAAGGACTTCTCCAGTCCGTCGCAGATACTGGATTACTACTACCAGCGCCAGATACTGGTTCGTGCTGACGGCGAATTCATGGTATTCGCTGAGCTATTTTATGAAACATCGGTCCTTTCGACCATGCGATGGAGAAGGGATGATTTCATACGCGGCAAGCGGGACACGATATTCGCACCTCCGAAAGGATTCATTGCTTACCAGGCCAGGGAGCATCCGGGCTATTGGTCCGTTACACCCGCAACGCCGAACGAACAAGACGGCTATAAAGGATTCAACAGGAGCACGGAAAATGTCCTCGTCTTCTTCTTGGACAAAACAGGGGCGACGAACGCGGTGAAGGTGATCCGAAAAGATGAATTCAACTCACTTGTTCTGTTCCCGCTTTCCTATCAGACCTTCATCACTCGCCAGGACATTCATCTGATCTATAATGAACAGGTAAAAGGAAGCTACCTGCCAGCCATTACGACGATACGGGCTGACGGAACCATGGAACAGGGCCAATTGTTGCACGATCTCGACAAGGGCTATCTATTCCTGCCCCAGTATGGCAGGCAGGTAGGACCGAACACCATGATCATACCCTGTGTCATAAAAGGAGCGCTCCATTTTGCAAGGATCGAGTTCTGATGATCGAGAATCGAGGATCGAGGATCGAGAACCCAGCCCGCGTCCTGACCGCATTATTCTATTAACTTTCAGCGGACCAACGTAATCAAATATCAAAACCATGCGCCCGCTCCTCATCTTCACGATATTCCTGCTTCTCCAGCTTTCCAGCGTCCATGCGCAGCACATACGATATTCTCCCCCCGAGACGGGAATCAAGACTTTCGCCAGCTACGAGATCATCGGTAAAGTCGGTGGCCATATGCTTATCTACATCAGCGGAGAGGACCATGCCGAGATCGGCGTCTTTGATGATGACATGAAGAAGCTGGGAGCCGTTCCTGCCGACTTCCTCAAGAAAAATTCCAGCCAGTCGGACTTCTTCACCTACCCGGACCATTTCTTCCTCACCTTCCAATACCATACAGGCAGCACCTATTACTGCGCCATGATCAAAAGCGATGAGAACGGAAAAGTGTTGGAAGGCCCGGTCATCCTGGACAGCACCGTTTTGATGCCTGTAGCTTACAAAGGACCTGACCTCCCCATGTTCATCGTTTTGCGAAGCGAGAACACGCAGTGGTTCATGACCATCAAGGGCGTGCCGTCAGACAATGACGACCAAAAATTGGAGGCCACCTTGTATGACAAAGACTTTGAACCCTTGAAACGAACCCGGTTCACTTACTCGAACCTGAAAGTACCCGGCGAATTCTCGGAGTTCATCCTGGACAACGATGGCGATCTGGCCTTCATACATTCCTTGAAAAGCGATGAAAAAGTCTCCAGGGTCCTGCTGGCCACGCTGTTCTTCAAGCCACACGATCAGGATACCCTCATCATGACAGCACTGTCCACTCCGGGTGCGCAATTAGACGACCTGAAGATCCAAATCGACAATGCGAACCATCGATACCTCTTCAACTCCCTTTACTACAAAACATCAAGCCCGGACTTGACAGGACTCTGTACTATGATCTGGGACAAAAGGTCCATGGGCCTGACCTCAAAAACCCTGGCCCCGCTTTCTCCCCAGATCAGTGCTGATGCCCGATCGGATTTCTCCCCACCTGAACAGGTACTGAACTATTATTTCCTGCGCCAGGTGTTTCCCTATGCGGACGGCGGCTTCATGGTCCTGGCTGAACTCTGCCATGGCTTCGAGAGATCGAACAGTCCGGACTTCGTGAGGACCGATTACATAGCAGGCAAGATCGCGTACCTCCGATCTCCGGAAAACCTCCCCATACGTTATGAACCAAAGGTAAAGCCTGGTTATTGGTTGTACTCCTCCAGAAACATAAACACCTTGGACGGCATGTCCTCATGGGGACGGACCACTGAAAGAATTCTTGCCTTCATCATGGATCCGGACGGGAAAATAAGGGACGCAAAAGTGGTCCCTATGAAGGGCAACACGGGTACTTGGCTTTACATGGTGTCTTACCAGCCTTTCATCCTGGGCAAAGCCATTCATATCATGTACAATGAACGCGTGAAAGCGCGCTATGTCCCTGTCGAGATCCCCATCCTGGGTGACGGCACCATGGGCACCGAGACCATCCTTCATAACCTCAACAGCGAATATGTTTTCTTTCCGCGCTATGGAAAGCAGGTGGGTCCCAACACAGCCATCATACCTTGTCAAGCCGGCGACCTTTTGTGTTTCGCCAGGGTGGACTTTTGAGATCGAGGATCGAGAATCGAGGATCGAGGATCGAGGATCGAGGATCGAGGATCGAGAATCGAGGATCGAGGATCAAAGATCCAGAGCATCAGCCCCGGGGATGCACACCAACCCACCCCGCCGTGACCGCGTTATCCCTCTGAACTTTTAACCCGCTGGCGTGTTCATTTTCCTGACCCATGCGTACCATCCTCACGATCCTGACCATGGTCCTGGCCCTGAGCGGCCGGGCACAGCGCATCCTGTATGGAGAGCCCGAATACGGGTATGAGAACACCGCGAACTACACCATCATCGGCCGGGTCGGAGGGCATTATCTTATTCATATCAGCGGAACAGAAGGGGCAGAGGTGGCCGCGTATGATGATTCCATGAAGAAAGTGTCCCGGGACCCGCTGTCCTGGCTGCCCCATAAAACGAACAAGGTCGAGTTCCTGGCCTACCCTGACAAGTTCTATATGGTGAGCCAGATCCAGCAAAACGGTCACGCCTACCTGAATTTTCACCTGGGCAATGCGGACGGCAAAGTTTCTCCGGAACCTCTTCGAACAGACAGCCTGCTCCTCCCTCTCCTGCCGGTCATCGAACCCGGCGGGTTGCCCGATGACTTCGACCGTCCCAGTTACATGGTGGTGCGCAGCGAGGACAGGCAATGGATCATGGCCCTGCACATAAGTTTCTCTCCCAGCCAGGGGCATAGTTTGGGAACCGTTCTGATGGACAAGAACCTCAAGGTGGTTGAATACGGCGACCTTCCCATCCGGTTGCTTGAGACGGGCGGCAATTTCACGGAATTTCTGTTGGACAATGACGGCGACCTGGCATTCGTACAACAGGGTCCGGTGAATGACGATGGCAGCATCCACAAGATGCTCCTTTTCCGAAAGGCGAGGGGTGAGGACAGCCTGATGGCGAGGCTCATCACCACCGAACCGAATGGATTGGACGACCCGAGGCTTCGGGCCGACAATATCAACCGCCGTTACCTCATCACGGCACTTTATCGGAAGCCCGGTAGTACGAACCTGGTCGGAGTCTTCAGCATGGCCTGGGACAAGAAGAAGTCCGAGCTGTCCGCCGCCGCTTTCAACCCGATCTCCCAAAAAACAAGGCTGGAAGCCCGCAATGACCTGTCATCACCTGACGAGATCCTGAATCACTTCTATCTCCGCCAGGTATTTCCCCGCCGGGATGGGGGCAGCATCGTATTGGCAGAGATGTGCTATGGAATGGAGCGTTATTACCCCGACCTCTGGAAGCGTTCCGACTTCATCAACGGGGCACCGGCATCGATCCTTGTATCGCCGCACCAATTCATTTTCTTTCGGCCGCGTGAACGACCGGGGCGCTGGCAGAACATCACCAGGATACCGGTGGTACGGGCACCGCTGTCTTTCAATGGAAATAAGTACACAGAAGATATCATGGTGCTGTTCCTGGACAAAGATGCCACCCTGACCCGGCAATTGGTGATCAAGAAAGCAGAATTCACCACCCTGGCGAACCTCCCGCTATCCTTTCAGACCATGGTCGACAACAAATCCGTCCATGTGCTTTACAATGTCATCGTTCGGGGCAGGTACCTCCCCTACAGCACATCCATCATGGGTGACGGCTCCGTAGAATACGATCCCCTGCCTTACGGGTTGGACAACAAACATGTGTTTCTTCCTCAGTTCGCCAGGCAGGTCGCGCCCACCCTGGCCATCGTGCCGGCGCATTTCAAGAACTATTTGCGCTTCACGCTGATGGAATTCTGAATGTGGTACTTGGTACGTGGTCCACAGTATCAATACGAAATACGAATAACGTATTACACATTGTGCATTTCGCTGGGCGGCAGCCTGAAATAAACGGAAGGCGTCGATCCGCAGATCAGTTTGAAACTCTTGATGAAAGAGTTACGACTGTTGAATCCATAGGACCGGGCGATGGCTTCGAGTGTGTACAGATCCCTTTTTGCGATCATGTCTCCCTTTTTCAGGTGCTCGATCCGCATACTGTTGATCAGCCTGTTGAAATTCATACCAAATTCCCTGTTGATCGTCTTGGAGACGATGTGACGGGGAATACCCAATTCCGCTGAAAGATGACTGAGCCTGTACCCTCGGTTCAAGTAGGCCTTGCGTTCCCGAAGGTGTTCTTCTATGGTTGTCCTGTTGGCTCGTTCATGATCCCAACCTGCCATGACGGAAGTCTTCGCTCTGTTATTGATCACCATAGCGTCCATATTCATTTGATACCCATGAGTGTGACATCAGCCCGGCCATTGAACAAGCCTTTCGTATCATACCAGTATTCAACGGACCTCAGTTTTCTCTTCCCTCCTTTCAGGTCGATGACCCTGCTCTCGCCTCCCCGCGGAATGGTGAAACGGGTCTCGATCTTCTCCGGCAGTCCACCGTCATCGTACTTGACGACCATCCGCTGCATGTTCAACGGCGCGTTGGTTACTTTGAACTTCAGTCGCCGGAAATAATCGTATGGGCCTTTGATGATCATGATGTCATGATCCGCTGAATGATTGGCCTTTGAAGTTCCCAGATAGCGCCATGATCCGGTGGCACCGGGCTTCGGCTGGCTCACCTGTTGGGCGGATGCCGCTACAGCGACCAAATGAAGCAAGATGAAAAAACCCAACGCAATGAAAACTCCAGATCCTGTGCGCATATTCGTGATGATTTGCAAGGGTGACCCTGCCAGTGCAGGAGGCTTCGAAGGAAAAGCGGGATCATTTGGCCAGTGCATCCTTGTACAACACACCATCCTTCATGATCAGCAGGAAATTCTTGCCGGGGTCCGCCATCAACTGAAGATCCTTCACGGGATCCCCATCCACGAGGATCAGGTCAGCATACGCCCCTTCTTCGATCACGCCCAGCTTACCGGCCTGGTAGGGATTCCGCTCCCCACTCAATTTGAACACTTGTGCATTGTCATAGG
>Ga0075026_100001317_pt1 | contig 10439 bp, 6 predicted proteins | sample Str012_2_FD_71392 | JGI IMG/M metagenome (GOLD analysis project Ga0075026, IMG submission 71392) | Freshwater sediment microbial communities in response to fracking from Pennsylvania, USA - Straight Creek_MetaG_SC_2012 | ecosystem: Environmental > Aquatic > Freshwater > Creek > Sediment...
TCGGCAACTACATGTACAATGCCGTAAAGTCGGGTCAGGGCATCTACCAACAGATCTTCAACGGACAGGGTTACCACAACAATGCCCCGACGGATGTGTTGGCGACGAATTTTTACGCCCGTCAGACCTGGAGCGATTACTACCTGGAGAATGCATCGTTTTTCAAACTGGACAACATCTATGTCAATTACAACTTTGGCAAGGTGTTGCGGGATAAGGCTACCCTGCGCGTAAGCCTGAACCTGAACAATGCATTCACGATCACCAAGTACACCGGGCTGGACCCCGAGATCAATGGCGGCATCGACGGAACGATCTTCCCTCGTCCGCGTACGATCGCCCTGGGTCTCAACCTTGATTTTTAAAATCGACCAAAACGAAGGATATGAAACTTAAAAATATAATCATCACCCTGGCGGGCATCGGCTTCCTGGCCTCCTGCAGCAAGGACCTGAACCGCACGCCGCGGTACTCGACCACGTCCGAGGTGCTGTACTCAAATGAGGCTGGATACAGGAGCTCACTCGCCAAGATATACGGCGGCCTGGCCCTGACAGGCAACCAGGGACCCGCAGGCAGCGGGGACCTCGGTGGCATCGACGAAGGTTTCTCCTCTTACCTGAGAAACTACTGGAACTTGCAGGAACTGTCTACCGATGAAGCTGTCATCGGCTGGAATGACCAGACCATCAAGGATTTTCACAACTTGAGCTGGACGCCGGCGGACAACTTCAACCGCGCGCTTTACAGTCGTATTTTCTACCAGATCACCCTGGCCAATGCGTTCATCGCCGAATCCCAGGATGACAGGATCACGTCGCACGGCATCACCGGTGCCGACATCGACAAGGTGAAGACATACCGTTCGGAGGCCCGCTTCCTGCGTGCCCTCAGCTATTGGCATGCGCTTGACTTGTATGGCAGTACCACGTTCGTGACGGAAAAGGATGCCGTGGGCGCCTTCCTGCCCAAGCAGGCTTCCCGGCAGGAACTGTTCAACTATGTCGAACAGGAATGCCTGGCCATCGAGAGCCTGCTTCCGGAGCCCAGGCAGAACGAGTACGGCCGTGCCGATAAGGCCGCCGTATGGATGCTGCTCTCCAACCTGTACCTGAATGCCAATGTCTATACGGGCACGCCCAAGTATACGGAGGCCATCACCTATGCCAATAAGGTCATCGCCGCCGGTTACACGCTCAAGAATAACTATGCGGACCTGTTCAAGGCAGATAACGACCAGAACAACACGGAGTCGGTCTTTACGGTGAACTTTGACGGGAAAAGCACACAGACCTACGGCGGAACCACCTTCCTGGTGCATGCACCCGTAGGTGGCAAGATGAATGTGAATGACTACGGGATCGACTTCGGATGGGGTGGCCTCCGCACCACCAAAGCCCTCGTGAATAAATTCACGGATCCCACGGGAAGTACTGACAAGCGTGCCATGTTCTTCATGGATGGACAGTCCGTTGACATTACCGATGTCGGTGATTTTGCGAGTGGATATGCCATTATGAAATGGAAGAACGTCACCTCCACAGGTGCCAAGGGATCTGACCTCACTTTCGTGGACACGGACTTCCCGATGTTCCGCCTGGCAGAGGCCTATCTGATCTATGCCGAGGCAGTGGTACGCGGTGGTACCGGTGGCTCCCAGGCCCAGGCCCTGACCTATGTCAACCTGCTGCGCCGTCGTGCCTATGGCAACAACAATGGTGACCTGGTTGCAGTCAACCTGGACAATATCCTGGACGAACGCGCCCGCGAACTGTACTGGGAAGGAAAGCGCAGGACGGACCTGATCCGTTTCGGCAAATTCACGACCGGCGATTACCTCTGGCCCTGGAAGGGTGGGGTGCCTGATGGCCGCGCCGTGGAAAGTTTCCGTAACGTGTTCCCGCTCCCGTCAGCAGAAATCAACACGAACACCAATCTGGTCCAGAACACCGGGTATTGATCACGCACAAGACCATTCATCTTAAAAAAAGAACAACATGAAACGCTTTTATAACCGTCTTCTGGCCCCCGCCGTGATGGTCCTGATGCTGGCCTCCTGCGAGAAGGACATCCCGATGGTCAAGGTGGACGCCTCTTCAGGGAAGGCTTCAGTGCTTTCTTCGACGCAGGCTACCGTGGTACTCGACGAAAAAAAGGCCGGTGACGTCGCCAACGAGTTTTCCTGGACGGCCCCGCAATACAATGTGGACCTGGCCTCCAAGTACACGCTGCAATTCGCGAAGGCCGGCACTGATTTCGCCAGCCCCGTGAGCGAAAATGCCGGATCGATCCTGTCCAAGGCCTACACGCACAAATCGCTCAACGCAATGGCCCTCACGCTGGGCCTTCCGGCGCAGGTTGCCAGCGACATGGAAGTGCGTGTGGTGTCCAAGACCAGCGACAGCCTTTCTGTGCTGACCTCCAACGTGGTCAAGCTCACCGTCACTCCGTACCCGACCGACCAGTTCCTGTATTGCCCCGGTGGCTACCAGGGTTGGGATCCTGCATCGGCCCAACTGGTGCGGTCCGCCAACAAGGACAAGAAATACGAAGGCTATATCTGGTTCCCTGCCGGACAGTTCGAATTCAAGATGACCGATGCTCCCAACTGGAGCAATGGCATCTTCGGCGACAAGTCTGGTGGCACTTCCGGCCAGATCGGTGCACCCGGCGACAACTTCAAGGTGCCTGCTCAAGGGTACTACAAGGTCAACGCCAATTTCGTGGCTAACACATGGACCGCGACGAAGACCGATTGGGGCCTGATCGGTTCCGCCACCCCGGATGGCTGGAACAGCGACCAGAACCTGACCTACGATGGCACGTCCAAGACCTGGAGCATTACGCTCACCCTGGTGGCGGGCGAGATGAAGTTCAGGGCCAACGATGGCTGGGACATCAACTTCGGTGACGATGGCGCGAACGGGTCCCTCGAGTATGGAGGAGCCAACATCGCCATCGCCAGTGGGGGCAACTATACGATCACGCTCGACCTCCACGAGGCAGCGCGGTACAAATACACGGTCAAGAAGAATTGACCCTTGTCATGACCAGCGAAGGGCCGGCACTTGCCGGCCCTTTTGTTTTGTAGGGAGGTCATTGGCCTTCATTCCTTAATTTCGCTGGGAACGTCGCCTCTTGACAAGGTCCAAACTCCACATCATATTCTTCCTGCTGGCCTTCCCGGCCATCACCCAGGCACAGGAGGCCATGGACAAACAGGTCAAGCAAAAAGACCTCCTCGACGTTTTCAGCAGGCTGATCAAGGGAAAGGCGGAGAAACATGTGGAGAGTCGGACCGACACCACCATCAACGATAATTTCAGCTTCTCAATCCTGCCAGCAGTCGGATACACCCTTCAGACCGGTCTTGCAGGACTGATCTCCGCCAATGTCACCTGGCATTCTCCCAACTATCCCCAACAGAAGGTATCCGCCGTCACCTCGGCCGTGACATACACACAATACAACCAGATCATGTGGATCTCCCAGTGGACCGTCTGGGGGAAGAGCAACAAATACAACTATCCCGGTGAACTGCGCCTGATGAAGTATCCGCAGTACACTTATGGCATCGGCAGCGCCACGCCGTCAGACGGGAAATACATGCTCGACTATGCCTACCTGCGCCTTTACGGCGACATGCTCCGACAACTCGGCTATGGGATCTATGGAGGCATCGGCTACCGGCTTGACTACCACTGGGGCATCGAACAAGAACCTAAAGGCCCTGCACCCACTGATTTCGACCGGTATGGTTATGCGACCCGCTCCGTTTCTTCTGGCATCGCCTTCAACCTGCTGATGGATACACGTGACAATCCCATCAACCCCCGCAAAGGTACTTACGCGAAACTGGTCTGCCGTGTCAACCCCAACTGGTTGGGCAGTGATAGCAAATGGTCTTCACTCAACTTCGATTTCCGAAAATACATTTCCATCAAGCCCGGCAAGCAGACGCTCGCCATCTGGAGCTACAATTGGCTCACGCTGTCCGGCGATCCGCCCTACCTCGACCTTCCCAGCCTGGGATGGGACATCAACAACAATACCGGCAGAGGATATATTCAAAGCCGATTCATGGGAAAGCAGATGCTCTATGCCGAGGCCGAATATCGTTTCGACATCACCCGTAATGGACTTTTCGGTGCCGTGCTGTTCGCCAATGCACATGGATTCACGGACTGGCCTTCAGGTCGTTTCACGAAACTGAATCCCGGCGGCGGCGGTGGCCTGCGCATCCGCCTCAACAAGAAATCAGGCACCAACATAGCTGTGGACTATGGGTTCGGGCTGGATGGGAGCAGGGGGTTGTTCGTCAATCTCGGGGAGGTGTTTTAGAATTCGCGAATTAACGAATTGGCGAATTGGCGCATTGAACAGCCGGTCCCCAGCGAATGGCATAAACGTTGCTTACTGCAATCCATGTCGCTGAAGTTGCAGCGAGGTACATTCTGTTTGCTGACTGCTGAGTGCTGACCGCTGACTACCAGTTATTCGCTTGGTCTTTATTCACCCGCTCCGGAGCTTCAGCCTTGCTCTTCTGCCAGTTCGGGTCGTATGACACGAACCAGGAAAGCCAAAAAGTGCGTGACATGCGCATGAGCACGGGTTGCATGACGACGAGCAGGACCGCGTTGACACCGAGCCACCAGAAGAAACGGCTGTCTTCCAGAGAGAAGCCGATGGTGAGCCACCAGAGCAGGAAGCTGGCCACGCTCACAGCCGTGGAGAGGGCATAGCTCACGTAACCGGTACCATAATAGAATCCCACTTCGATCTCAGTCGGCTGGCCACAGGCCGGGCAGGTCTCTTTCATCTTGACAGTGTTGCCCAGGTCATATGGGTTGGGGGACTGGTAAATCTTGCCCGTGCGGCAACGAGGGCAGCGGTTGTTGAGTACGCTGATCAAGTAGCCGGGTTTCGGGGGTGCGGGTTCCATGCTGGACATTTCTGCAAAGAAACGGAAAAAGCAGGCGACGTCCCGTGATAAAGGTCACCCGCCGAAGGCTTCCAGCACGGTTTCCATGCGCATACTGCGGGAACCTTTGATCAGGAAAGCCGTGTTCGCCCACTTCTGACCGGACATCCAGTCGCGGGCTGTCGTGGAGTCCGGGAAGAATCGTCGCGTGTGTTGGACTATCCCGAAGTCGCCGCCCACGAGCAGGACATCGTGCCAGGGGTACTTATCGATGAGGTCCACGATGCCTTCATGTTCTGCCAGGCTGGCTTCTCCCATTTCTGCCATGGCGCCAATGACCAGCACTTTAGAGGGGTCGGGTTGCCGCGCGAAATTCTCAATGGCAGCACGCATGCTGGTAGGATTGGCATTGTAGGCATCCAGGATAATCCGGTTGCTGCCCTTATGCACCAGTTGGGACCGACTGTTCGAAGGCACATACCCGGCGATGGCACTTCGGATCTGCTCGGCAGGGACACCAAAATATTCACCGACTGCCACGGCCACGAGCACGTTGGGCAGGTTGTAATCACCGACGAGCAGGGTGGGGATGTCTTCGATGGCCGTGCCTCCCGTCATCCGCACTTCGAGCAGGGGCGTGCTCCGGACGGCGATGCCGGTGACCTGTGCGTCGTGGGTGCCATACGAGACGATATGACCGATGCCCTTGCTCATATCGAGCAGGTATTCGTAATCCGACATCACGAAGGCAGTGCCGCCATGAGCACGCAGGTGGTCAAACAATTCGCCCTTCCCCTTGCGCACGCCTTCTACACCGCCAAATCCTTCAAGGTGCGCCTTGCCACAGTTGGTGATGAGGCCATGGGTGGGAAGTGCATACCGGCAATAGCTTTCGATCTCCTTTTGGTGGTTGGCGCCCATTTCAACGACCGCGAGCTCCGCATCGTTGCCGATCGAGAGCAGTGTGAGGGGCACGCCGATATGGTTGTTGAGGTTGCCCTGGGTGGTGCTGGTGCGGAAAGTAGTGGACAGCACTGCATGGATGAGTTCCTTGGTGGTGGTCTTGCCATTGCTGCCCGTGATCGCCAGCAATGGGATCTTCAATGTCTTGCGATGTTCCAATGCAAGGTCCTGCAGGGCCGTGAGGGCATCGGGCACGACGAAAAGCCGTGTGTCCATGAAGCCTGGGTCCTCGTCCACCACAACAGCGGCCGCCCCGGCATCCAGCGCCTGCCGGACAAATGCATTGCCATTGAAATTAGGACCCTTGAGGGCGAAGAATATCTCGCCTGCCTGCAGATTGCGCGTATCGGTCTGTACGGTTGGATACAATCGGTACACGGAATGGATGCGCTCGATGACGTTCATGTCCCAAAAGTAACAAAGACGGTCAAGGGGAAAAAAGAAAGCCCCGGGTATCCGGGGCCTTCCATTCACATCTATCTGGGGAAAATAGTGCCGATTATTTCCTTGAGTTCTGGCGGGTCTTGCTGAAGTGGTTGCCATTCTTGAAACCATTGCCTTCCTGGCTGCCCACGCGGTCCATGGCGCAACGGAAACCGATGGTCGAGCTGGCCTGCTCCTCTTCGAGGAAGCGGCGGGTGCCAGGGCTCAGCCAATAGGGACGGTCATCCCAGCTGCCACCCTTGAACACCCTGGAATGGTCGCTGATCAACGTGGCCTTACCATAAGCGTATGATACGCTGGAGGTGGTGTCACCGTCAAGGTAGTTGATCACATTGCCACGCTGGTAGTTGCGGCGGCTCTTGCTCTCTTCGTCGGTGACATTGATCATCTTGACCTGACCGAGGCTGTCGCGCTCGTATTCGCCGTTGGCATTCTTGTAATACTTCTTGAAGACGTTACCACGATAGGGGTTCAGTCCGTCCACATCCAGGTTGGACAGCGGACGATAGACGTCAGCCACCCACTCGTTCACGTTGCCGGACATGTTGTACAGGCCGAAACCGTTCGGGAAGAAGGCGTCGATCGGGCCTGGGATGGAGGCGTTGTCGTTCAGACCACCGGCCACACCCATGTTGTCGCCATTGCCCCTCTTGAAGTTGGCCAGGAACTTACCCTGCCAGCTGCCGTGACGTGAGTCGCGGAGGCCGTTGACGTTCTGGCTCCAGGAATAGACCTGCTTGTTGGTGATGAGTTCCTCACCACGCTGGCCTTCTTTCTTCTTGGGCTTGGGGTTCTGGTTGACATAACCCAGGGCGGCATATTCCCATTCGGCTTCCGTTGGAAGACGATAGTCGGGAAGGAGATAGCCATCCTCGAATTTCACGTAGTTGCGGGGTTTGCCATTGGCATCCAGCAGCGGATTCTTCTTCGGCTTGCCGGGCTGGGGGCTGTACAGGCCCATGAGGTAGGACTTCGTGGTGAAGTTATCCTCGGCCTGGCCCTGTATGCTCTTGAGCTGGGATTTGTTGACATAGCCCTTCTCAACGAGGATCAGTTCGTTCACGCGGTTGCTCCTCCAGATGCAATAGTCGTTGGCCTGTTTCCAGTTCACACCGACCACGGGATAATAGTTATAGGAGGGATGGCGGAAGTAGTATTCTACGAGCGGTTCATTGGCGGCCAGCTCACTGCGCCATACCAGGGTGTCGGGCTTGGCACCTTCCACGACCTTGGCGAATTGCTGGTCATCGAATGCATTCTCCAGCCAGTACAGATACTCGCGGTAGTGCACGTTGGCGACTTCAGTGCGGTCAATGTAGAAGGAGGATACGGTCACGCGGCGCGGAACGTTGTTCCAATCACCCATGACATCTTCCTGGGTGGCGCCCATGGCGAAGGTACCGCCCTGGACGAATACGAGGCCCGGGCCGGTCTTCTGCTCCGCTTCCTTGGACACGGAGTAGCCGCCCATGTTCTTGTCATTGTAGTTCCATCCTGTGGTCGACGATTTTTCCGGCTTTTTGCCGCCGAAAAGGCCGTTTTTGCAGGACGTGAACAAGACAGCCCCGGCGAGTACGAATAAGAGGTTTTTCATGCTTCTTTGCATTTTGCTGGATTTAGCTCAATGAAAACGTATTGTCTTACAAAATATTGTACCTCTGGGCAGCACCACATTGAGGCTCAGGCTCCGGAGGAACGAATGTAGACCATTTCCGGGATTCCGTCACCGCATGAAGGGGGGCGGAAAGTTTAATATAATGCTAATTTTGAACCCATTGTCCGCCCGATGCCCAGACTCGCCACCCTCATATTAGCCGCCTGCCTGGCAGCCCCGACGGCCAGCGCCCAAAGGCTGTATGCTGACCATTCGGTTTTGGCCACTGGCGACTGGTATCGGATCAAGGTCAAAGACCCCGGAATTTACCGGATCGATGCAGGCTTTCTCACTTCCCTGGGCATCCCGACACCCATCGCATCCGGATCCATCAAGCTATACGGGAATGGAGGTAAAATGGTTCCCGAAGCCAATGCCGCTTCCCGGCCCGATGACCTTTGGGAGAATGCCATTCAGGTGGTGGATGGAGGAGATGGTCAACTTAACGGGACGGACTATATCCTGTTCTATGCCGATGGACCTGATGAATGGTCCCTGGAACCTGCCACCCACCACTTCGTTCACCGCCGGAACCTCTATTCGGAGCAGTCTTATTATTACCTGACCGTCCAGGGTACAGGGGCCAGGATCACAGAACAAGTTTCGCCTCCTGCGGGAGGCATCCCTGTCACGGGTTTCGACGAGCGGGTGGCCCATGAACTCGATACGGTCAATTTCCTGTCCAGTGGCAAAGAATGGTATGGCGAGGAGTTCAGCACGATCCCTGGCCGGCCGGCCAGCCGAAGTTTCGCCATCGACCTGCCCAACATCGATCCATCCGCCCCGGTCCACCTGCTGAGTTCCGTCATCGCACGCAGTGTGGGGAAGTCCAGCCGCTTCGATGTGTTACTGAATAATGCGTTGCTGCTGCAGCACAATGTTTCTCCTGTGTCCGGCGGTACCAACGACCCCCAGGCCTACCCGTCGGTACAGTCTGCGACTGGGGCCCTGTCCACCTCTTCTATCACGATACAATACAATTACACACCCGGCAGTGTGAACAGCCAGGGCTGGCTCAACGCATTCGATCTCCAGTTCCGCAGGAAGTTGATCCTTTCCGGAAGCGGTTCCCTGCGGTTCCGCGACCTGGCATCGGTCGGGCCAGGCACCACTGCCGAATTCACCCTCCAAGGGTCCAATGCGAACACACAGGTCTGGGAGGTCACAGCCCCCCTGCACCCGGAAGCCATGGTGACGGAACGGTCCGGCACGCAGCTCATCCTCCGGCAGAATGCTTCAACACTCCGTGAGTACATCGCTTTCGATCCCGCCACCGCTGCGATCCCTGCACCGGCTGGACGTGTCGCCAACCAGGACCTTCACGGGCAGCCCCTGACGGACATGCTGATCGTCGCTCCTGCCTCCCTGATGGATGCGGCGCAACGACTGGCGGAGCACCACCGCAGTCATGACCGTTTGACCGTGACCGTTAGCGATGTGACAGCGGTGTACAACGAGTTCTCCTCCGGCAGCCCTGACCCCGGTGCGATACGCGACTACGCCAAGATGTTTCATGACCGTGCCGGAAAGGATTCGGCCCACCGGCCGAAATATCTGCTGTTGCTCGGGGCTTCCACATTCGACTACCGCAACAAAGCGGGTGGTGCCGTGGACGGCGTGCCCGGCTGGGAGAGCCCTGAGTCGCTGGACCCGCTCGGGACCTATGTTTCCGACGATTTCTTCGGGTTGCTGGACGATGGGGATGATGTCAATGCCGTGAGCCCGGCCGGTCTTCTCGACATCGGTGTCGGGCGCATCCCCGCACGCACGGCGGCTGAGGCGTCGTCGGTGGTTGGTAAGGTGCTCCGATATACTGCCGAGTCATCTAAAGGCCCCTGGCGGAACATGGTCAGCTTCACGGCCGACGACGAAGACAACAACATCCACCTCAACGATGCGGAGTACGTGAGTGGCATCGCGTCTTCGGTGTTGCCGCGACTCAACGTTTCCAAGACCTATCTCGACGCCTTTAAGCAGGAGAGCAGCGCTGCCGGCAGCCGTTATCCGGCCGTCAATGCGGCCATCGCGGGCCGCATTTATTCCGGCACATTGATCTGGAATTACAATGGCCACGGGGGTGCCGGTCGTTTGGCGGAAGAGAACATCATGGACCGGGACGCCGTGGACACTTGGAACAATCCCGATCGGCTGCCTCTTTTCATCACGGCCACCTGTGACTTCGTTCCCTATGATAATCCAGCCGTGGATGCCCTGGGCAGCAATCTCCTTTTGCGGGACCGAACAGGCGCCATCGGTCTCATGTCCACGACCCGGCCCGTCTTCGCCTTCAGCAACCGCATCATCAATGGCAACTACCTGCGTTTCGCGCTGGAACAGGGCGCCGACGGCCATTTCCCGACGCTCGGCCAGGCGGTGCAGCGCACCAAGAACTACACCTACCAGACCTCGGGGGACGTGGCCAATAATCGAAAGTTCACCCTGATCGGTGACCCTGCG
>Ga0075026_100001318_pt1 | contig 10433 bp, 12 predicted proteins | sample Str012_2_FD_71392 | JGI IMG/M metagenome (GOLD analysis project Ga0075026, IMG submission 71392) | Freshwater sediment microbial communities in response to fracking from Pennsylvania, USA - Straight Creek_MetaG_SC_2012 | ecosystem: Environmental > Aquatic > Freshwater > Creek > Sediment...
CGAACGAGAACCCGTGGAACCCGAGGAACTGCTGGAACATCAACGCGAGCTCGTCTGACGTGCGTTCGGCGGCGGTCGCAATCCGCCAATGGTCGACCAGCTCGCGATCGGAGAAGAGACCGATCACGGTCTGCGTGTTCCCGCAGTCGATGGTGAGCAACATGCCGCTACGCCTCCTCGCCGACGGTGGAATCGGAGCACAAGTCGAACGCCAGGTCGAGTGCCGGCGCCGACTGCGTGATGACACTGGTGGAGATCAAGTCGGCCCCCGCGTCGGCGTAGGCGCGCACGTTGTCCAGGGTCACGCCACCCGACACCTCGACGAGGAACCCTGCCGGTCCCGTGGCGCGCGCCATCGACACGCACGCCCGCACCGATTCGGGCGTCATGTTGTCGAGCAGCACCATGGTGGCGCCGGCTGCGATGGCCTCTTGCACCTGCGCGGCGCGGTCGCACTCGACTTCGACCGCGCGTCCGGGCCACATCGCCTGCGCACGCTGAACCGCGACGCCGATCGTGAGCCCGGCCAGGTGGTTGTCCTTCACCAGCACGAACTCCGACAATGATCCGCGGTGGTTCACGCCGCCACCGGCACGCACCGCGGCCTTCTCGACCGCGCGCAGGCCCGGCAATGTCTTGCGGGTGTCCCAGATGCGCGCGGTCGGGCCTGCGGCATCGACGAACCGCCGGGTGATGGTGGCGACTCCCGACAGGTGGCAGAGGAAGTTCAGCGCACTGCGTTCACCCGTGAGCACCGAGCGCAGCGGACCGGCCACTTCTCCGACCTTCGTCCCCGACCCGACCGAGTCACCGTCGTCGGCGAGCCAGCGCACCTGCACCGACGAATCGAGCTGGGCGAACACTTCGGTTGCGCACGCGGTGCCCGCGATCACGCCGTCGGCGCGCGCGACCACATCGACGGTCGCCGGCGCGTCGGCCGGGACCAGGGCGGCGGTGAGATCGCCGAGCGGACCGAGGTCTTCGGCCAATGCGGCGCGCACAAGCGCACGCACGACGCCGACCGGCGCGTCGAAGTCGCTCATCTGTCCCGCTCCTGGCGGCTTCGCCGCTGCGTCGCTGTCTCCATTGGTCGCCGGCGCAGGCGCCGGCTCATCGTGACGGCTCGGGCTCGGTGGCGCCGAGGGGCACGAACTCCGGCGCCGGTGCGCTCGTGAACACCAGACGACCCAGGAACGCGGCCGACGGAGCCGGGTGATCGGAGCGGGTGTGCGTACCTCTCGACTCGCGGCGTGCGGCTGCGGCGCGCACGAGCGTGGTGCTCACCGCGAGCAGGTTCGCGCTCTCGACGTCGTTCGGCATCAGATGGGCGAGAGCTTCGGCGGCGCGATCGAGGCTCTCCGCGCTACGCAACACGCCGGCGTCTCTGGTCATCACCTGCTGCAGCGCGTCGCGGATCGGTGAGCCGGAGCCGACGACGACCGGTCGCGCGTGAGGCGCGCCGTCGACGGTGAGTGGATGCCGCAGGACGCCGGTCGGCGCGGGTCCGTCGCGGCCGTCGAGGATCGCTTCGACGGCGCGAGCGGCGAACACGAGGCCTTCGAGTAGCGAGTTCGATGCCAGCCGGTTCGCGCCGTGCACCCCCGAGCACGCCGCCTCACCGCAGGCCCAGAGGCCGGGCAGCGTCGTCGCGCCGTCGAGGTCGGTGCACACGCCACCCGACAGGTAATGGGCCGCGGGCGCGACCGGCAACCAGTCGCGGCGCGCGTCGAGGCCCACTGAACGGCACGCGGCCCAGATGGTCGGGAAACGCGTGGGGAACTCCTCGATGCCGGTGGCATCGAGCCAGAGATGCGCGAGATCGCGATCGTTCAGCCGACGGCTGATGGCCTTGGCGACGACGTCGCGGGGTGCCAGATCACCGAGCGGATGCTCGTCGCGCATGAACGCGACGCCCTGCTCGTCGCGGAGGATCGCGCCCTCGCCGCGGAGGGCTTCCGAGAGTAGGGGCCGCGGCATCGACGGGTGGTGGAGTGCGGTCGGGTGGAACTGCATGAACTCGAGATCGGCAACGGCCACACCGGCACGCATCGCCATGGCGATGCCGTCACCGGTCGAGAGCGCAGGATTGGTCGTGACCGCGAAGCATTGTCCGGCCCCACCGGTCGCGATCACGACGTGGCGTGCCCGCACCGCCTGTTCACCATCGGGCCCGACCGCGCGTACGCCGACGGCGCGACCGTGTTCGACGAGCAGGTCGACCGCAAGCCAGCCCTCGCGCACGTCGGCGCCCGAACCCTGCACCGCGGCAACCAGGGCGCGTTCGATCTCGGCACCGGTCGCGTCACCACCCGCATGCACGACCCGGGCGACGGAGTGGCCGCCCTCGCGCGCGCGGGCGAGCTCGTCGCCGCCGTCGAGGTGATCGAAGTGAGCCCCGAGCGCCATGAGCTCACGGACCCGCGTCGGGCCCTCACCGGCGAGGACGCGCACGGCATCGGGATCACACAGACCCCCACCGGCGGCGAGGGTGTCGGAGCCGTGGAGCTCGGGAGAGTCGTCGGCCGGATCGAGCGCGGCCGCGACGCCTCCCTGCGCGTAGCGCGTGGCCGACCACCCAAGCTCGCCCTTGGTGAGCACCGCGACCGACAATCCTGCGTGGCGCGCGCGCACCGCGGCCGAGAGGCCCGCGACTCCGCTGCCGAGGACGAGAAGGTCGGAGATCGGTTCGGGCATGAGGCGATGCAGCTGGGCGCGAACGCGGCGCGTTACGGCGCCACCTCGCGTACCGAGTGCATGGTGGGCTGGTTGTGCTCGTCGACGTGCACGACGACTGGTTCGTAGGCGGCGAGCTCGGCTTCGTCGTATTGCGCGTAGGTGATCACGATCACCTTGTCGCCGGGGTGTACGAGGCGAGCCGCGGCTCCGTTGAGGATGACGTCGCCGGCTCCGCCCCGAATCACGTAGGTCTCGAAGCGCGCGCCGTTGTCGATGTCGAGCACGTGCACCTGCTCGTGCTCGCGGATGTCGGCGAGCTCCATGAGGCGAGTGTCGAGGGTGATCGATCCGACGTAGTTCAGGTCGGCCCCGGTGATCGTCGCCCGGTGGATCTTCGACTTCATCATGATCCGTTGCATCAGTGTGCTGCCTCCTGCATGCCGGACGGTGCGGTGTGCACGCCGAGATCGGGGGTTGCGACGCCTTCCGGGAAGGTGATCGTGACGTTGTCGATCAGGCGAGCCTTGCCCACGCGGGCGGCCAGCGCAACCAACGTGTCGCCGGTGAGCCGGTCGACCGGAACCAGCGTGGCGGCGTCGACCACCTCGGCGTACTCGAGACACACCAGCGGCGACCGACCCACGGTCTCCGCGATCAAGCGGCGGATCGCCGCCGCGTCCCGTTGGCCGCCGACGACCGCCTCCGAGGCCAGGTACAGCGAGCCGGCGAGGACGGTCGCGGCGGCGCGTTCCTCGGCGTCGAGGTACGCGTTCCGGCTCGACATGGCGAGCCCGTCGACCTCGCGCACCAATGGACAGCCCACCACCTCGACGGGGACGTCGAGATCGGTGGTCATGCGGCGAATGACCGCGAGCTGTTGCGCGTCCTTGCGACCGAAGTAGGCGCGGCAGGGACCGACGATCGAGAACAGCTTGGCGACGATGGTCGTGACGCCGTCGAAATGGCCGGCGCGCGTCGCGCCACACAGGCCGTCGGTGAGAGAGTTGACGTGCACCGTGGTACACGCGCCCGCGGGGTACATCGCGGCGACGTCGGGGACGAACAGCACGTCGACGCCCTCAGTCTCGGCGACGGCGGCGTCGCCAACCGGATCGCGCGGGTAGGCGGCCAGATCCTCGGTTGGCGCGAACTGCGTGGGGTTCACGAAGAGGCTCACGACGACCAGATCGGTGTCGGACCGCGCCGCGCGCATGAGCGACCGGTGGCCTTCGTGGAAGAACCCCATCGTCGGCACGAAGCCAACCCGCGCACCGCGCGCCCGCGCCGCGTCGCACGCTGCGCGCACGTCGGCGACGGTTGTGAGCGTGATCACGAATCGTCCTCGAGGAGTGTGCGCAACGCGGCGTCGTCGCGACCGGAGAGACGGAGAGCCTCGGTGGCCAGCGCGCGGTACGCGGCGCGTTCCTCGGGCGCCAGCGCGTCGAGATGGCGCGCGGCGGTGTCGGCATCTCCGCGTGCCACCGGGCCGGTGAGCGCGCCGCGCGCACCGAGCACCTCGACGTTGTCGACCGTGGCGCGTACCAACGGCAACAACGCGGCGGGGGGCACACCGGCCGACTCGGCAAGCTGCGTCGCTTGGGCAAGCAACGCGACCAGGTGGTTGGCGGCGACGGTGGCCGCGGCGTGGTAACGCGCTCGCTGCAACGGATCGACGCGGAACGGCCGCAACCCGAGGCTGATCGCAAGCCGTTCCACTGCCGGCGGGCCGTCGACCGCACACCACGAGCCCGGCAGCCGCTCGACCCCCAGCTCCACCGTGGGCAACGACTGCAACGGGTGAAGCGACCCGATCTCGACGTCGGGCCGGGCCGTCGACAACTTGGCGAGCTCCTCGAGCTCGCACGCGCCCGACAGGTGGATCACGAGCGCGCCGGGCTGCACCCGCGGAGCGAGCGCGGCCGCGGTCTCGGCAATGACGGTGTCGGGGGTGGCCACGATCACGAGCTCGGCGACGCGACCGGCATCGACCACCTCGACGGCGGGCGCGCCGAGCAGCTCGGCGACGCGGAGGGTCGACGGCGCGTCGATCCGGCGCCCGGCGACTGCCGTCGGCAACCACCCGCGCGCCGCCAGTGCGACCGCCACCGTCGTTCCGGCGCGGCCGGGACCCACCAGGGCGAATGCCCGTTGCGATCGGCTGTACTCGTGCACCACTCGGTCCTCGCCCCTTCGTTCCAGCCCCGGTGCGGGTGCCGGTCTACTCGGGCACCGACAATGTTAGACCGGTCGGCCGGACCGACGCGGAGTCGGCCGGGATGCGCGCCCGCCACTCCGGATCGAGGTCGGCCAGCGGCACGATCACGAACGCGCGCTCCCCCATGCGGGGATGCGGCACGACGAGGTCGGGGTCGTCGACCTGCTCGTCGCCGACGAGCAGCACGTCGACGTCGAGCGTGCGCGGACCCCACCGGATGGTTCGGACCCGGTCGGCCTCCGCCTCGATGCCACGCGCGAGATCGAGGAGCTCACGGGCCGAGGCAGTGGTCTCGACCGCGACGACTGCGTTCAGGAAGTCGGACTGTTCGGGCCCGCCGATGGGCACCGTCTCGTACACCGGCGAAACCCCCACGACCCGCACGATGGCCGCGCGCGCGAGCGCATTCACCGCCAGCTGGAGGTACGCGAGCCGGTCACCGAGGTTCGATCCGATCCCCAAGTACGCGCGGCGCGACTCCAGGCCCGCGGTCACTGCTCGATGCGCACCGCGACGTATTCGACCATCGCCCGCACTGGCGGGTGGAGCTTGCGCACGGTCACGGTCACGCCGGTGACCCGCTCGTCGACCCGGCAGACCTCGCCGATGCGCGTCGCGAGCCGTTCCAGGAGCGCGTAACGCTCCGACGTGACGACCCGGCTCACCGCTTCCGCGACCGCCGAGTAGTCGACGGTGTCGTCGAGCGCGTCGCTCTCACCCGGAGCCCTTAGGTCGACCTGGAGCTCGACGTCGACCTCGAAGGGCTGCGGTCGCGTCTGCTCCTCGGGCAACACTCCGTGCACGCCGAGCTCACGAAGCCCCTTGATGACGATCGTTCCCATGTCAGCTCCGCGCCGAACGGCGGGGCAACGGGTTCGACTCGAGGATGCCTTCGTTCACGGTGACCGCCACGATCTCTCGCGCCACCGATCCGAGCTGACGTTCGGTGATCTTCTCGATGACCACGACCGCGTGCGGACCTTCGGCGACGAGCCCGGCGTAGAGCAGATAGCCCGCGAGCACTCCGAGCAAACGGTCGCCGAACTCCTCGTGGTGGATGAGCACGCGTTCCTCGGGATCGCCGAGCCACGATGCCAGGGTGGCGTAGAGCACGGGGAGCCGATCGCTCCACTCGTCGTGACGGCCGATCGGCGCGTGCGCGTGAGGGATGCCGGCTTCGTCGTAGGCGTGCAGATTGTGCGGGGAGTCGAGCATCGAGAGGATGTGGGTGAACCCGTGCCCGATGAGCCAGATCAGCTCCTCCTGGCGACGCACCTTGCGATGGTTGCGGGCAAAACCACCGGGGCGCTCGGAAGCCGCCAGGCGATCCTTGATGATCCAGCAGAACGCCCGGGGTTCGAGACCCTGCGCCCAGCGCCCTTTCACGCGACCGCCGCCGCGTCGAGCTCGCGCATCACGTCGAGCAGCCGCAGCGCGTCGACGATCGCCGCGACCTCGTGCACCCGCACGATCCGCGCGCCGTGGTCGACGGCCCAGACGGCGGTCGCCAGCGTGCCGTCGTCGCGCGCGACCACGTCGTCACCGACGATCTTGCCGATGAACGACTTGCGCGACGGACCGACGAGTACGGGGACGTCGACGCGCGCCACGAGTTCACGCAATCTCGCCAACAACTCGAGGTTGTGCTCCGCGGTCTTGCCGAACCCGAGCCCGGGATCGACGCACCGAGACGAGTGGGCAATCCCCGCGGCCGCCGCTCGCTCGAGCCGCGCCACCAGGTAGTCGCCGACCTCGGCCACGACGTCGTCGTAGCGCGGCGACTCCTGCATCGTCGACGGCTCGCCGCGCATGTGCATCAACACGATTCCCGCGCCCGCTTCGGCGACGACACCGAACATGTCGGGGTCCGAGCCGGCCGCGACATCGTTGACGATCGATGCGCCGACAGCCAGCGCGCCCGCCGCGACCGACGCCTTCCGCGTGTCGACGCTGACCGGAACTCCGGCTTCGGCCGCGAGACGTTCCACGACGGGCAACACGCGGCGAAGTTCTTCGGCCGCGGGTACGGGCTCGGCGCCCGGCCGGGTCGACTCACCGCCGACGTCGAGCACGTCGGCACCCGCCGCAACCAGCGCGAGCCCGTGCGCGACGGCGGCGTCGGGGTCGAGGTAGCGGCCCCCGTCGGAGAAGGAGTCGGGCGTGACGTTGACGATGCCCATCACGGCCGGGCGTTCACCAGCGACCGACGACCAGGCGAACATCGAAACGCAGGCTACCGGCAACCCGGAGCCGAGGTGGCCGTCCCGGGCCGCGTTTTTCGCGGCTTACAGGCGATTTCCGGGATAGGTGATGAGGCTCATGGCCTCGGCCCGGGTCGCCGCGTTGCTCTTGAACAGGCCCCGCACCGCTGAGGTGATGGTGAGCGAGCCTGGCTTCTTCACCCCGCGCATCGACATGCAGAAGTGCTCGGCCTCGATCATCACGAGCACCCCGCTCGGCGCCAACACATCGGCCAGCGCGTCCGCGATCTGCGTGGTGAGACGCTCCTGTACCTGCGGGCGCTTGGCGAAGCCGTCGACCAAACGCGCGATCTTCGACAACCCGGTGATCCGGCCGTCTTCGCCCGGGATGTAGGCGACGTGCGCCCGCCCCGCGAACGGAACGAGATGATGTTCACACATGGAATGCACAGGGATGTCGCGCACCATGACCATCTCGTCGTGGTCGGCCTCGAAGGTGACGGTGAGGTGTTGCGACGGATCCTCGTACAAGCCGGAGAAGATCTCTTCGTACATCTTGGCGATGCGCGCCGGAGTGCGTTGCAGACCGTCGCGGTCGGGATCCTCCCCGATGGCCTCGAGGATCTCGCGCACCGCGCGCTCGATCCGCTCCTGGTCGATCGCGCTCATCTCTTTGTGCGGGAGCGAGTGAAGCGGCCTCGGGTCGGTCACGCGGAGCCTCCGGAACGTCGGGTCGGATCAGACTGGGTCGCCGCGGCCGCGGGATTTCGATTCGGCGGCGGTGCTGCGCCGTCGGGGCGGTTACTCGAGCGGGCACCGGCGTCGGAGTCGACGTCGGCCTGCCACATGCGAACGTCGGCGAAGAGCTCCTGCACGCGCGCCGCCTCGAGCGTCTCGTGCAGGATCAACTCACGCGCCAGGCGGTCGAGTACGTCGCGATTGTCAGCCAGCACCTGACGCGCCGCGTCGTGTGCGTGGTCGATGAGGAGCCGCACCTCACCGTCGATGGTGGCGGCCACTTCGTCGGAGTAGTCGGGCGTGCTGGTGAAATCGCGACCGAGGAACACCTCACCCTGCGGGTGACCGAAGCGCATCGGCCCCAGCGAGTCGCTCATGCCGTACTCGGTCACCATCTGGCGGGCAATCGTCGTCGCCCGATCGATGTCGTTCTGGGCCCCGGTGGTCGGGTCGGCGAAGATCAACTCCTCTGCAGTGCGACCACCGAGCAGCATCGCGAGCTCGTCGACGAGCTCACTGCGCGTCACCAGGAACTTGTCCTCGGTGGGCAGCGTCAACGTGTACCCGAGCGCGCGTCCGCGGGGGATGATCGAGATCTTGTGCACCGGATCGGTGTTGGGCAGCGCGTGGGCGACGAGAGCGTGGCCCCCCTCGTGGTAGGCGATGACTCGCTTCTCGCGCTCCGAGATCAGGCGACTCCTGCGTTCCGGACCGGCCATCACCCGATCGATCGCCTCTTCGAGTTGCGGCAAGCCGATCAACTTGAGGTTGTGACGCGCCGAGAGCAGCGCGGCTTCGTTCATCAGGTTGGCGATGTCAGCGCCGGTGAAACCCGGCGTGCGGCGCGCGATCACGTCGAGATCGACACCGGGCGCGAGCGGCTTCTCCTTGGCGTGCACTGCGAGGATGGCCTTGCGGCCTTCGAGGTCGGGACGGTCGACCACGATCTGGCGGTCGAAACGCCCGGGACGCAGCAGCGCGGGGTCGAGGATGTCGGGTCGGTTGGTCGACGCCAGCAGGATCACGCCCTGGGTCTGGTCGAAGCCATCCATCTCCACCAGCAGCTGGTTGAGCGTCTGCTCGCGCTCGTCGTGGCCACCGCCGAGCCCCGCCCCCCGGTGACGGCCCACCGCGTCGATCTCGTCGACGAACACGATCGCGGGCGCCGCGGCCTTCGCCTGCTCGAAGAGATCGCGCACACGCGACGCGCCGACCCCGACGAACATCTCCACGAAGTCGGATCCGCTGATCGAGAAGAACGGGACGCCGGCCTCACCGGCGACGGCCTTGGCCAGGAGCGTCTTGCCCGTGCCCGGCGGACCGTAGAGCAACACACCCTTCGGGATCTTGGCGCCCATCTTCTGGAACTTGGCCGGCGACTCGAGGAACTCCTTGATCTCCTCGAGCTCCTCGACCGCCTCGTCGAGCCCGGCGACGTCGGCGAAGGTGACCTTCGGCTGGTCTTTGGTGAGGGTCTTGGTGCGCGCCTTGCCGAAGCCCATGACCCGACCGCCACCGCCCTGCACCTGGCCGAGCACCCACATGAGCACGAGCGCGAGCAACACGAATGGAAGCAGGCCGTAGAGCAGACCCAACCAGACGCTCTCGCCCTGGTGATCGGTGTCGAACTTGTCGACGCCCGCGTCGACCACGTCTTGCGTGAGTCGCGCGGTGTACTGCGCGGGGAAGTTGACCTTGTACTCCGTGCCGTCGGTCAACTTGCCGGTGACGGTGTGGTCCTGGTCGTGGATGGTCGCGCTTCCGACCTTGCCGGCGTGGAGGTCGCGCGTGTAACGGTCGAGCGGGATCGACTTGGGGCCGTCGTCGTGCATCAGCGCGCGGACGCCAAGGACCGCGACGAGGGCCACGATGACAGCGACCACAACGACGCGGCGACGCGGCTTCGACACATCAGCTCCGAAATACGAGAAGGCGGCCGCACCAATCTAGTGGGTCGCCGACACCACCTTTTCCGGGGTGTCGGTCGCGATCAGACCGGCTCGGAGCCGGCGTATTCGGCGATGTAGCGCAGGTTGCGATACCGCTCACCGACGTCGAGGCCGTAGCCGACGACGAACTTCGGTGGGATCGTGAACCCGACGTACTTGAGGTCGAGCTCGACGCGCTGCAGGCCGTCCTTGACCAAGAGTGCGCACACCTCCATCGACGCGGGACCCCGCGCGCTGAGGTTCTTGCGGAGGTACGCGAGCGTGAGCCCGGAGTCGACGATGTCTTCGACGATGAGGACATGACGATCGGTGAGATCGAGATCGAGGTCTTTCAGGATGCGCACGACGCCGCTCGAGCGCGTGGCCGACCCGTACGACGACACCGCCATGAAGTCGAACTCCACGGGCAGGTCGATCGCTCGCGAAAGGTCGCTCATGAACACGAACGCGCCCTTGAGCACACCGACGAGCAGTGGTGGTCGACCCTGGTAGTCGGAGGTGATCTCCTTGCCCAGCTCGCCGATGCGAGTCTGCAGCTCGTCCTCGCTGACGACGGTGCTGCCGATCACGTTTCCGTCCACGAGACGTGAAGCTAGCCGAACGTCAGCATGAGTCGGCCGGCCGACTCATGCTGACGTTCGGCTAGCTTCACGT
>Ga0075026_100001319_pt1 | contig 10431 bp, 7 predicted proteins | sample Str012_2_FD_71392 | JGI IMG/M metagenome (GOLD analysis project Ga0075026, IMG submission 71392) | Freshwater sediment microbial communities in response to fracking from Pennsylvania, USA - Straight Creek_MetaG_SC_2012 | ecosystem: Environmental > Aquatic > Freshwater > Creek > Sediment...
ATATACGCCTCGTGGTTTCCTATCTTCGCGCGCGAGGCGACGAACAAGCCTCGGCAGCGACGTCATGAACGCCATTGGTCTATAATTCGCGTAGAAATTAGTCGACGAAATAGGGGCAAGGGTGAAGGGGTGCGCGGGGTGGGGTACGCCGGGAAGTCAAAAGCATTCGTTTGTCTCTTCGTATTTCTTCTGCTGACTCTAGCATCGGCCCAAGCGGATACCGGGGGCGGGATCACCGGGACGGTGAAGGATGTTACCGGCGGCGTGATTCCGGATGTCGTCGTCGTTGCGCGCAATGTGGACACTGCGGCTCAGCAAACCACCAAAACAAATGCCGATGGTTACTACGCGTTTCCCGCGCTTACCGTGGGACACTATGAAATCAATGTCGCGCCGTTCGAGTTCCGTCCGTACAAGCGAACAGGCCTGGTTATCGACGTAAATACCAGGCTTCAGGTGGACGTGACGCTGGAGATGGGCGAGGAATCCGACCAGATCACCGTTTCAGAATCCGCCGTGCACGTGGAAACCGAAAGCACGCAAATGGGACAGGTGGTCGCGGGAACGCAAATGACCACGGTCGCTCTCAATGGCCGCAGTTTCACGGACCTGCTTGCCTTGCAGCCGGGAATCGTACCCATGTCCACGCAATTGCCCGATTCGGTGGTGATGGCCGGAGCGCAAGTGGCCATTGCGCCCTCGGGAGGACTCAATCCCGGCAACCAATCCATCAGCGGACAGCGGGAAGACGCCAACGGTTTCGTGGTCAATGGCGGCGACGTCAAGGAAATGATGAACGGCGGCACAACCATCGTGCCCAATCTCGATTCGATTTCTGAATTCCGGGTATTGACCAACAATTTTGACGCTGAATACGGAAATTACAGTGGCGGAATCGTTAACGTGGTCACCAAATCGGGAACCAATCAGATGCATGGCGATGTGTTTGAATTTTTGCGGGATACCAAACTTGACGCCAAGAATTTCTTTTCGCCCGAGCGCGATGTTTTTCAGCAAAATCAGTTTGGCGGAACATTGGGCGGGGCAATCAAAAAGGACAAATTATTTTTCTTTGCCGATTATCAGGGGACACGGACCAAAGAAGGAATAGATACGGGGTTAATTTCCGTGCCTTCCGTAGCCGAACGGGGTGGCGACTTGGGCGGTGCTCTGACCGGCTCTGTATCTGGTCCCTACCTGGCCAACCTTTTATCGCAAGAACTTGGATACACGGTTACTTCCGGAGAACCCTATTCCATCGTTTTCCCGGGCGGCGTCATTCCACAGGCGGCCTGGGCGGAACCGGCAAAGAATTTGCTGCAGTATATTCCCGCACCAAACGTCGGTAGCTCCAGATTCTCCACGGGCTCGCAAACCAGAAAATTGCGCGACGATAAGACTTCGTTCCGTGCCGATTACACCAGCCAGCGCTGGGGCTCGCTTTCGGCCTACTACTATTTTGATGACTATCGGCTGGACAATCCTTATCCGACCGGCCAGGGCGGCGCGAGTGTTCCCGGCTTCAACGCCATCACTTCAGGGCGCGGGCAATTGATCAACCTGGGCGACACGAAATCATTTGGAAATTCTTCCGTGAACGAATTCCGGCTGAGTTACATGCGCAGCGCAAACGACGTCGGACAACCTGTCGGAGGTGTCGGTCCGACGCTGGCTTCACAGGGTTTTGCCGCGGGACCGGCGGGCGGCATTGTCCCCCTCGCCCCCTCCATCGTGGGAGTCGAGAATATTTTTTTCAACTCCTTTACGATGGGCGTGCCAATCACGAATCTGCGGCAATGGAATAATACCTATTCCCTGAATGACAGTTTTTCAAGAATCATCAGAAAACACACGCTGAAGGCGGGTCTGGAATTCAGCCTGGATCAGGTGAACGTAAATCCCAACGCCACGTTTAATGGTTCCTTCACCTTTTTTGGATCGGAGACAGGCTCGGACTTCGCGGATTTTCTGATTGGCGTAGCCAGCAATTACAATCAGGCCGACTCGATGAGCTATTATCCAAGGCACAAGTATGCGGGAGGTTTTCTGCAGGATAGCTGGCAGGTGAAGTCCAACCTCACGCTGAATTTCGGCATTCGTTGGGAACTGTTGCAATATTGGTCCGAGAAATACAATCAGATTCCGGCTTTGGTCGTGGGGCAGCAATCCAGAGTGTTCGCGAACGCGCCCGCGGGAATTGTCTATCCAACCGATCGTGGAATCCCCAACACGCTTGTGCCCGAGCGCAATCGTTTTTCACCGCGCCTCGGTCTGGCCTATTCGCCGGACAAGACGAACGGGCTGCTGGGCAAGATCATGGGCGGGCCGGGGAAGATGAGCATCCGCGCCGGATTTGGAATTTATTATTCGGTTATTCAAGGCAACACGATTGCCTTTGACCAGCCGCAGCCACCTTATGGGTTGAGTTTCACTAGCCCCGCGCCGCCGCTCTTCGCCACGCCTTTTATCAGCGCTGCCGATGGCACAATCCACGTCCAGCCGTTTCCGCTTACGTTTCCTTCATTGCAAACGTCCGTTACGAACCCGAATAACAGCATTAATTTTACTTCGTTTGAACCCATCGCCGGAATGACGGCGCCGAATCCAAACAACACCTACCCCTACAATGAAAATTATTTTCTCTCGATCGAGCGGCAATTGAGCCCCAGCACGGTGCTGAGCTTAAGCTACGTCGGCTCCGAGGCTCATCATTTGCTCCTGGTCTATTCCGCAAATCCTGGCAACCCCGCGCTTTGCCTGGCGCTCAGCCGGCAAAGTGCCGTGGCCCCGGGGACGCCCACATGCGGCCCGTTTGCCGAGGACGCGACGTACATGACCGCCACCGGGCAAACGGTGCGCGGCACACGCGGCCCTCTGGGATCGGCATTCAGCAATGACGATTACGAGGGCAGCGTCGGAAACTCGAATTACAATTCGTTCCAGGCCGATTTCAGACATTCGGGCAAGCGTCTAAATTTTTCTCTCGGATACACCTACAGTAAGTCCATTGACCAGGGGTCGAGCCTTGCGGATGTTGCTAATCCCTTCAATTTTCAAGCCACGCGGGCGCTGTCGTCTTTTGATCTAAAGCATAATTTTGTTGCCAGCTACGAGGTGCAGTTTCCGCTGGAGCGCCTCTTCCGGCGTTCCAATCGCCTGACGAATGGGTGGTCGATTTCCGGGATCACGCGCGCCAGCACCGGCTTTCCCGTGACGCTATTAAGCAATGGAGATAACTCCCTGATGGGCAGCATTCCCAATGGCGTGAATAATCACAGCCTGGACTTGCCGGATTTTTTGGGTGGCGGTTTGAATCTGAACCACAATCCGCGGAACGCCCTGCAATATTTTGACACCTCGAAATTTACGGTGAACGCGCTGGGTACTCCCGGAAATTCTCCGCGGCGATTTTTTTATGGGCCCGGCATGTGGAATACCGATCTGGCGCTGCTGAAGTCGGTCGAACTATCGGAAACGAAGGCGCTGCAATTCCGTTTGGAAACCTTCAATACGTTCAATCACACGCAGTTTTTCGGCCCAGCTTCGGTGAATGGAAATATCAGCAATACTTCATTGTTCGGACAAGTGGTATCGGCTGCGCCGCCGCGGCTTATGCAGGCCGCGCTGAAATTTACTTTTTAGCTGGGCTACCTTGCCTAATCTTGAGCATTGCGCATGGGTGACGGTAGGTGTAGGTTATCGGTCGGTTGTCATGTAATCGGTGGCTGCAATCATTTGCTGTTTTACTATAAGGAGCCGGGAAATAACCTTCCGCCCTCAAACTGGAGATACACGGTGAAATATAAATTTGTCATGGCGCTTGTTCTTGCAGCCGGAGGTTTACTGGCGGCGAGTTCCATATCCGCCCACCATGGTGTGTCAGGTTACGACATGGAAAAGGTCATTACCGTTACCGGAACCGTTACCAGTTTCAATTGGGCCAATCCCCATTGCATGGTTCATATCGACGTGAAGGACGGCAATGGCGCCGTCAAAGATTGGATTATTGAACTTGCCGCTCCCACAATCATGACGCGCTTCGGCTGGGCCAAGGATTCTCTCAAGCCGGGGGACACCCTTAGCGCCGAAACCCATCCCGCCAGAAATGGCGCTACCACAGGCCTAAGCGGCTATGCCAGCGAAGTCCTGAAGTTCGTCGCCAACGGCCGTGAACTGCCCTCCCATGCAGGGCCGATGGCTCCGAACTAAAACGACGTCAAGACGGCAAACGAAGGGAATGGATGAAGATGCCTAAGTCCCGGACGAAATCAAAAATTGCGCTGCTGGCGATCTTTGCCTGCCCGTTTGTCGTAAGTGCTCAGACGTCCGCTCCAACTTCCCCGGTAAAGAAGCAAGAAGCATCGAATGTTGCCCGCGTGCCGGACTTTTCAGGTGCCTGGGCGATCCCCGGTGGGGCGAGCTATGATCCGAGCGACCCTCGGGGCAATACCCTGGAAAAATTGCCAATGACCCCGTGGGCGCTCGAAAAACTTCGAGCCGCCAGGCCTGGGTTCGGAGCCAACGCGACGTTTGAAGCAGTCAATGATCCGGTACAAAAGTTCTGCGACCCTCCCGGCGTGACCCGCATGTGGATGTATCCTTGGAATTTTTCGTTTATTCAAACGCCGGACGTGGTGTACATCCTTTATGAGTGGATGGGTTTTTGGCGGCCCGTTGCTCTGAACCGAAAGCATCCGAAAAGTCCGGACTCCACATGGATGGGCGATTCGATTGGCTGGTACGAAGGCGATAACTTCGTCGTGGATACCGTCGGATTTAACGACAAGACATGGATTGATCAAGTCGGCCATCCGCATAGCGATCAATTGCATTTGATCGAGCGCTTCCGGCACATGGACCACGACACACTGGAAATAAGTGTGTCGTTCGAGGATCCCAAGGCTTACACGGCGCCGTTCACAGCCAAGAGGATTTTCAAGCGTAGCTTCGCGCCCTTGGAAGTCACCCTATGTTCGATGACGGAAATGCAGAATTTTGACGATGAAGTGATGAAAACGACCACAGGGGCGCCCAAGAAATAAGCAGGTTCTGTTGACATCAGCAGATCTGCGGAAAAAGTCTTTTTCGCCGTCGTTCCGAGCGAAGCGAGGAATCCCTCTTGGATTGAAACCCAGGAAAAGAGGGATTCCTTGCTTCGCTCGGAATGACGACGTTTTCAGTTTTTCCACAGCCTGTTAAGGACGTCAACAGAGCCAAATAAGCCCAAGACACAAAACGGGACCGGGGCAGTTATTCAGAATGCCTCGGTCCCAATCCGAGATTTTAGTAGTGCCGCGTTTGTGCGGGCGCGGCATTGCCGCGCCCCTACAACCGACCATCTACGGTTTTAGCATTGGCGGCGGCGGTGGTGGTGTCGGCTTGGTGAACTTGGAATCGTCCACGGCCACGTTCGCGTCCACCTGCGACCACTTGTAAGTCCGATTTCCCTCCGCGCTCACCACGCGAAGCGTAAAGGGAACCTTAACGCCGCTGACGTCGCGGTAGTCCTCATACGAAGTTTCTTCCGGAAACGCGCCCAGAACGCTTTGCATCGTCGTATAGGTACGCGCCAGCAGTCCGGTCTGCGCATCGAAATAGACGCGGTCCAGAATGGCCATGCCTTCCTTGCGTGTGCCCACGACGCGATAGACGTCACGGTCGCCGATTTTTTCCATGGCGTCCACGAGCACATTGGTATGCTCATTCACAAATGAGAGAGCCGGAACCGTCTCTCCCAATTCTTCGGCCATGCGAAGTTCATCGCCCGTTTCTTCGCGGATTGGCGTGTTGACCCAACCGATGGTTCCATCAAATCCCATCATGGTTGGACCTCTGCCGGGGAACTGGACGGACACGACGCCCTTTGGAGATTTGACGTCGAGTTCGGCGGCAACCGAGCCCATTGCGGGCGGTGGAGGTGGCGGAGCGCCTTGCGGAACTGGAGGCGCGGGCACGAGCATGTCCACCATGCCCTTGTGCACCAAGGATGCGATTTTATCAATCGCGGCTTTGCCGCCCAGGGCTTCCGTGTATTTGCTGAAAACAGCATCGGCGGCGGGAAGCGGAGCGGCAGCGGCGGCTGGCTTCGGTGCAGGCGCAGGGCCCGACATTACCGTGGCCGGGGCCATCTTGGGAGACATTTTCGGATCAAGATTGGAAAAGCCCGTGAGCATCAGGCTTGGGTAAATCTCAGCGGCGGTTGGTTCGGCAGGAGCTTTTTCACCTGGAAAAATTTGTGTCGCAGCCGCCTTGGCAACGCCATGATGGCAGGTGTAGCAGGTGATTTCGCGCTTGCCGTCAAAGGCAGTCTTGTTGAGCGCCATGGTCATCGCGATCATGCTGCGGGCGACGTGTTTTTCGCGCTTGTCGTCCAGATCAAATTTGCCGATCACATGGCAGTAGCCGCAACCCACTCCCAGGGCGACCGTGATGTATTCCATCGCCGGGTGAACTTCGGTTGCCGGAATTCCCTTGAGCGCTTCTATTTTTTTGTAAAACTGCTCGGCTGACTTGCCGCTCATGGCCGCGGCTGTGGGCGGCGGTGGAGGCGGGCCGCCTGCCGGAGCCTGCGCATGAACATTTGGCGCATGGATCCACAGCGCGATCATTGCCAGCGCTAGTGGTGCAGCGATCCTTGTAAACCCGCGCATAGACACTTTTGTTTTCATGACTTTTTAATTATCCTCTCGCTGAATTTTCCATGTCGCTCAAATTATATTTTCAGAGTTGCAGCTTCCGCATAAAGATATTGCTAATTCCCCGCAAGGCGCGCCTTTGACGACCGATCCTAAATCAAGCCAACATCGAAAAGCAATGAGCGAACGTTTAGTTGGCACGGAATAGACGCTGATCCGGATCATGCCCGTTTCAAATATATTGCGGACTCGGGGCATTACCGCCAAGGAATATTTACCCACGGTCGAAGCGGAGCGTGGGGTCGATCCCCGGGAACGCCAATCTCCCGATTGGCGTCGTGCAAACCGCCAATCGGGAGATTGGCGTTCCCGGGGCACACCCGGTGATTTCGCTTTATGTCCGATTCGCTTTGCGCCTGTAAAAGCTCGTTAGAATGTAGGAATTGGGGTCAGGGCATGGCTTCAGGCGCATCGGCGGGAGCGGGTCCGACGCGCTCGATAGTTACACGTTGAATATGCACGGCGGTGACGGGCATGTCGCCGACATCGCGCGGGACGCGGGCGATCACTTTCACCACATCCACATTTTCGCATTGTCCCCAGATCGTATACTTCCCATTGAATGCCGGGTACGGCGCTTCGGTCACAAAAAAGATCGAATCGTTGGTGTCCGGGCCGCTGTTGGCCATGGCCAGGCGGCCTGGCGCATCAAATTTCAGCGTTGGCGCGATTTCCGTCTTGTAGGGAAAACCCGGGCCCTCGGGATGTCCCACGCCAGTGCCCAGCAAATCTCCGCCTTGTACCATCACTCCGGGAATCACGCGGGTAAATACCAGCCCGTCAAAGAATTTCGTGCTCATCGTCTGCTTGGTTTCCGGATGCACGTAGGAAATCTTTCCAATCGCCAGGCCTACCATTGTGCGTACCGTGACGGGCGCTTCGGCTTCATATAATTTGCAGGTGATTTTTCCCTTATCGGTTTCCATCGTCCAGTAGAGGCCGGGTTTTCGTTTGTCAGCCGGCGAAGCGGCGGGCTGGCCCGCTCGCAAAGGAAGAATAGAGAACAGAAGCGCTTGAATGACCAGAGTCGCTTGAATCGTTGCCAGGATTCCCCTGCGGTGGAGCGTTTTCATGAGAGATGTCTCCGAGTTCTCCGTTAAGACGTAAGCGAAACCAGAAATGCGCGACACGGAGATGATTGAGTATCACAGAGGATCGCGGAGAAAATCAAAGAGACTTACAGGGAGGCGGGGTTCCCTAATCATTTTTTGACGTTTACGCGCGGTCAATTGCATAATGCACACGCATCGTCCATGGCTTCTTGGAAGTGGACTACTTTGGAGTCAATCGTTGGGAAGGAGAAGGAAAACATGAGCGGAGTGCGAGTGCTTGTAGGGACGCGCAAAGGCGCATTTATTCTAACGTCTGACGGCAAGCGCGATAAGTGGGATATCGCTGGCCCTCATTTTGGCGGCTGGGAGATTTACCACGTCAAAGGTTCACCGGTGGATCCGAACCGCCTTTATGCTTCGCAATCCAGCGGCTGGTTCGGCCAGTTGATCCAGCGATCAAACGACGCCGGCAAGACCTGGGAGCCGGTAGGGAATAAGTTTGTCTATGACGGCACGCCCGGCACACACCAGTGGTATGACGGAACGCCGCATCCATGGGAATTCAAAAGAGTCTGGCATCTGGAGCCATCGCTCACGGATCCCGACAAGGTATACGCCGGTATTGAGGACGCTGCCTTATTTTATTCGGCCGATGGCGGACAAAATTGGGCGGAGCTTTCCGGTTTGCGCGGCCACGGAACCGGCCCGCACTGGATGCCTGGCGCTGGCGGCATGTGTTTGCACACAATTTTGCTGGACCAGAATGTTCCTGGACGCATGTTCATTGCCATTTCGGCGGCGGGCGCGTTCCGTAGCGATGACGCTGGAAAGACTTGGCGGCCAATTAATAATGGATTGAACTCAAAATTTCTTCCCGACCCGACTGCCGAGGTGGGCCACTGCGTTCATCGCCTCGCCATGCACAAATCTCGTCCGGGCGTGCTGTTTATGCAGAAACACTGGGATGTGATGCGTACGGACAACGCCGGAGACTCTTGGACGGAAGTAAGCGGAAATTTACCCACTGATTTCGGATTCGTGATTGACGTGCACGCGCACGAGCCGGAAACGATTTATGTTGTTCCGATCAAAAGCGACTCGGAACATTATCCCATCGATGGAAAGTTGCGTGTGTACCGCAGCCGCTCGGGCGGAAACGAGTGGGAGGAACTTTCCAAGGGCCTGCCGCAGCGCGATTGCTATGTCAATGTGTTGCGCGACGCCATGGCCGTTGATTCGCTCGACAAATGCGGCATTTATTTTGGGACCACCGGCGGGCAAGTCTACGCATCGTCCGATGCGGGAGATTCATGGGCGCCGATTGTCCGCGATCTTCCGGCGGTTGTGTCCGTGGAAGTTCAGACGTTGCCGTAGCCGGAGCCATGACCAATTCCGCGACAACTGCGTTGATTCGTGTTGAGCTTCCCGCGCATTTGCGGACGCTGGCGCGCGTGGGCGCCGAAATTACAGTCAGCGCGGCACTCAACGCCGAGGGCCGCGTCACGCCGCACGCGATTCTGGACGCGATTGAACTCGCCCATCCCATGCTGCGCGGCACAATTCGCGACCAGGTCACGCACCAGCGCCGCCCGTTTCTGCGTTTTTTCGCATGCGCTGAGGATTGGTCTCATGAATCGGCTGACGCTCCGCTCCCCGGCGAAGTCGCGTCGGGCCAGGAGCCGTTTTTGGTCATCGGCGCGATTGCCGGAGGTTGATTCGCGGAGTTCTCAGGCAAAGCGATTATCCGCCGCGCCGCCTTTTGTAGCCCGCCTCTTCAGAGGCGGGGATTTTCTTCTGCCCAAGGAGAACAACCCATTGCAAAAAATCACGCCATTTCTGTGGTTCAACGACCGAGCCGAAGAGGCCATGAATTTTTACGTTTCTATTTTTAAGAATTCCAAAGTGGGCCGCGTAACCAGATACGGAGACGCAGGTCCAGGGCCCAAGGGCAGTGTCATGTCCGCGACATTTATCCTCGACGGCCAGGAATTTTACGCACTCAACGCCGGCCCGAAATACTCATTCACCCCGGCCATTTCATTCTTCGTTAGCTGTGAAACGCAGCAGGAAGTGGACGAGTTGTGGGAGAAGCTTTCCGCCGGCGGAGCGACAAACCGCTGCGGCTGGCTTACGGACAAGTTCGGCCTATCGTGGCAAATTATTCCTACTGCTTTGGGCCAGATGCTCGGAGACAAGGATGCCGAAAAATCGAAGAGGGTGATGATGGCCATGATGCAAATGACCAAGATTGAAATTGAAGCGTTAAGGAACGCTTACGAACGGGAATAGATCCGCAAGAAGAGATATATACTTCCCCCGCCAAGGATTTAAGGAGACTATCGCATGAGAAAACGCGCCGCGCATTTTCTGTCCATGATTGTTCTGGTTATTTCTTTTTTTGCGGCATTCGCCTCTCTTCGTGCCGAGACGTTAAACCGCCAGGCCGATACGATCAAAACATCGCAAGGGGAGCTGAAAATCACGCCGTTGTATCACGGCAGCGTGATGCTCGAATTTGGCGGGAAGGTGATTCATGTGGATCCCTGGAGTCGCGGTGACTTCACCGATATTCCCCAGGCGGACTTAATCGTGGTGACGCACACGCACCAGGATCATCTGGATCTGGCGCTTGTAAATAAACTGAAGAAAGCAGGGACCATAGTTGTTGGGCCGCCCGCCGTGAT
>Ga0075026_100001320_pt1 | contig 10427 bp, 9 predicted proteins | sample Str012_2_FD_71392 | JGI IMG/M metagenome (GOLD analysis project Ga0075026, IMG submission 71392) | Freshwater sediment microbial communities in response to fracking from Pennsylvania, USA - Straight Creek_MetaG_SC_2012 | ecosystem: Environmental > Aquatic > Freshwater > Creek > Sediment...
ATCTCGCCGAGTTGTTCGCGATCCTTCCCGTCCAGTTGTGAACGGTCGAAGGTCTCACTCATGTTCTGCTCCTACCGACCGGCTGCGGCTCTGTGCGTCAGCGACCGGAGTGTGATCGTGTGATCCATGTTTCAAGCGCCGACGCGAGAAGAGGTTGCGGCGGGGCGATTCCTTCGGAAGGTCTCACACGATCTCGCCGCGCGTGCTGAACGGGAAAGAAAGTGCGGTGACCCGGCCCCCACCGCCGAGAAACGTTCTCGGGTCGAGGTCTCGAAGAATCGAATGCACCCTATACCCAGGGGCGCTTCGGGTGCAGGCTCCCCAACGAACAGTCGGCCGATTCGATCAAATCCTTATGCAATGCCTCGGACAATTCCTACGTGGCCTCGACGAGGCGGGCCATCAGGGAGTGTCCCGGCACCGGCGCGCACCCGGCCGTCGCCGGTTCGGTGTAGCTCCCGCCCGCGCCCGCGACCGTCGAGTCGTAGAGCAGATACGGCACCGTGTCGGCGCTGTGCGTCATCGTGTTGCAGGGCGTCGCGTGATCGGGCATCAACAGGATCCGATACGGCTCGCCCGCGCGATCGAGCGCGTCGACAACGGGGCCGATGACCTCGGTGTCCCAACGCTCGAGCGCGTCCACCTTGATGTCGGACCGACCCTGGTGCCCGGCCTCGTCGGTCGCTTCGATGTGCAGCACGAAGAGGTCGCGATCCGCGAGCGAGTCGATGCACGCCCGGGCCTGCGCGCCGTAGTCGTTGTCGAACCCGGCCGTCGCGCCGGGAACGTCGACGACCTCGATGCCGGTGAGCACACCGAGGCCCTGCACGAGATCGACCGCCGACGACATGCGCGCTTCCACCCCGTAGGTCGCCGCGAACGACGGCAGGGCCGGCTTCACACCCTGGCCCCAGAGCCAGATCTGCGTCGCGGGCGAACCGACGGCGCCCGCCGCTTCTCGAACCACCACGCGCGACGCGTCCATCAGCGCTTTGAGCTTCGGTGCCGACGCGCCGCTCGGGAACACCGCGGCTTGCCCGGTGAGATCGTGGGGCGGCGTGCACTCGGCATCCGTCCACGAATCCGGGACGACGAGCAGATGGCGGTACTCCACGCCCGCGTGAAAGCGCACACCGTCGCGGCCGTTCCCCAGGGCCGCATCGAGCGCGGCGACGATCGCGTGGCTCTGGGCGTTGGTCGGATGACCGGCCGCGAAATCGACCATGATCGGCGGCTCGTCGTCCGAGAGCGAAACGAGGTTGCACCGGAACGCGACCTCGCCGGGAGCGAGTTCGACGCCCATCGCGGCGGCCTCGATCGGCGCGCGTCCGGTGTGGTAGCGCGCGGGGTCGAAGCCGAGGATGGCCATGTTCCCCACGTCGCTGCCCGGCGGCAGGCCGGACGGGATCACCGCGGCCCGACCGACGTCGGCGTTCGCGGCGAGCGCGGCCAACCGCGGCATGCGCGCCGCCTCGAGCGGCGTGCGATCGCCGAGCTCGGGCAGGGAGACGTCGGCACAACCATCGGGAACGAAAACGACGTACTTCATCGCGGCGCATCATACGGGTGCGCCGGTTCGGACCCCGAGAGGCCTTAGCCTGCGCCGGTGCGTCGTTGGCCCGTTGTCGTGGGTGCGCTGGTCCTGGCCGCCTGCAGCAGCGGATCGACCGCCAAGTCGGACGCCACGGTCACGACCACGACGTCGAACGAAACGTCGAAGACACCCACCAACACGCCGGGGGCGAAGGATCGCGCGAACGTTCACGTCGCGCTCACGCCGGTGGTGTCCGGCCTCGACAGCCCGGTCGACGTCGCCTGGCGCGCGCACGACACGCGCATGTTCGTCGCCGAGCAAACGGGCCGCATCCGCGTCGTGTCCGCCGACGGAAAGCTCTCGCCCACTCCTCTCCTTCGGGTCGGGCCGTTGTCGCAGGGCAACGAGGAGGGACTGCTCGGCATCACGTTCTCGCCCGACGGATCGAAGCTGTACGTCGACTACACGGATCGCGGGATGGACACGCACGTCGACGAATACACGATGCGGGGCGACTCCGTGGTGCCGGCGAGTCGCCGGCCGGTGCTCTTCGTGGACCAACCGTTCGCGAACCACAACGGCGGCGAGGTCACGTTCGGCCCGGACGGCATGCTCTACATCGGGCTGGGCGACGGCGGCGGCGCGGGCGACCCGAACCACAACGGACAGAACCTCGGGACGCTGCTCGCGAAGATCCTGCGCATCGATCCCGCTCCGAAAGCCGGCGCGGCGTACTCGGTCCCGGCCGACAACCCGTTCGCGGGCAAGGCGGGCGCGCGCCCCGAGACGTGGATGTGGGGCCTGCGCAACCCGTGGCGATTCTCGTTCGACCGCGAGACCGGCGACGTGTGGATCGGCGACGTCGGCCAGGACAACTACGAAGAGATCGACTTCGCGCGCGCGGGCGACAAAGGAGTCAACTGGGGCTGGAGCGCGCGCGAAGGTGGACACGGATACCACGGGGGCGACCGTCCTCCGGACTCGCGTGATCCCATCCTCGATACCGCGCACAGCGACGGCTACTGCGCGATCGTCGGCGGATACGTGTACCGCGGGAAGGCGATCCCCGATCTCGACGGCGTCTACCTGTTCGGCGACAACTGCGACATACACATTCTCGCCGCCGTCGAGTCGGACGGACTGCTCGCCGACAAGTGGCAACTCGGCCCGACCGCGCCGCAGCTCACGACGTTCGGCGAAGACCCCACCGGCGAGGTCTACGCGGTGACGCGCAGCGGCACGGTGTACAAGTTCAGCGCCGCGTAGGGATCAATGATCGGCGCGCTTCACGATCGCCGCACTGATCCGACGCGTGAACACGTGCGGTGACACCGCGGAGAAGTTGCCCAACACCTTGTTCAGCGCGCCGGGCAGGACGACGGCGCGGTTCTTGGCGAGGCCGTCGAGGCCGGCGCGCGCGACGACATCGGCCTCCTGCCAGAGGAAGCCGGGCACCTCGCTCGCGGGCACATTGGCGCGGGCCTGGAATTCGGTGTGGGTGAAACCGGGACAGAGCGCCGTAACCGCAACCCCGGAACTCTTCAACTCCTCGTGCACCGCTTCGGTGAACGAGGTGACGAACGCCTTCGTCGCCGCGTAGGTGGCGTTCGAGGGACCGGGCTGGAACCCCGCGATCGACGAGACGTTGAGAATGCCGCCGCGTCCCCGTTCGGCCATCGCGCCCGCGGCCGCGTGCGTGAGGCGCACGAGAGCGATCACGTTCAGGTTGATCTCACGCGTCTCGGTATCCACGTCGAGGGTGTGCATCGGGCCGAACGTGCCGAAGCCCGCGTTGTTCACGAGGATGTCGACCGAGCGCACGCGCGCTTCGACCGTCGCCAACTGCGCGGCATCGGTGAGATCGGCCGCGAGCACCTCGGCGCTCGTGCCGTTACGACTCTCGATCTCCTTCGCGAGCGCTTCGAGACGCGCCACGTCGCGTGCGACCAGCACGACGTCGTTGCCCCGTTCCGCGAGCTGGCGCGCGAATTGTTCGCCGATACCGACGGACGCACCCGTGATCAACGCAACCGGTCTGCTCATGCAGCCGATGCTACGACTTGACGGGGATGTCCGCCGCGAGCGCGCCCGTGACGACGATGCGCTGCGCCGCGCTGTGTTTCGGGTGACACGCGATCAACGTCACGGTGGGAGTCGGTGTGGGGTTCGTCACGTAGAGATCGCGGGGTGACACGATCTTCGTGTCCGTCACCTTGTAGACGCAGTCGTGGCCGGGCATGTGAAACACGATCTGATCTCCGACCGAGAGCAGGTCGAGATTCAGGAACGGATGCGAGTGCGTGACCCGGTGGCCGGGGAACACGGCGTTCCCCGCCTGGCACGGCAACGCGGATCCGGGCCAGTGACCGGGCCCGTGATCGATGACCGTCAGCGTGATCCCTTCGAAGACCGGGTGCAGGAGTCCGATCTTCGGGATCTGAATGGCCCCGATCTGCACGATCGGCGTCGCCGCGTAGGGATCGGCGGGCGGGGGCAAGGGTTGCGGAAGCTTCGCCAACGCGATGGTGGTGGTCGTCGGGTGCGTACTCGCCGTGGGCGCAACGGTCGTAGAAGTCGTGAGGAGGGGTGAGTCCTCGGCGGAATGGCTGCTTCCGCCGCGCATCACCGCTGCGGTCGTCAGCGCGGCCGCGATGACGATCCCGAGGGCGCTGAGGACCGCAATCCATCGCTTGGTGGTCATTCCGACCTCATCCTGTGACTCACGTTAGAGACCGAGTTCCTCCAGCACCACGTCGACCGAAGCGTCGACGGCCGGTCGTGTCTCGATCTGGGCAATCGCCCGGTTCGGGTCCTTCAACCCGTGCCCGGTGACCGTGCAGACGATTGTCTCATCTCTATCGACAAGTCCGGTCGCGGCGGCCTGAAGCAATCCGGCGACGGACGCGGCCGACGCGGGTTCGACGAACACGCCTTCGTGCGAGGCGAGCATCCGGTAGGCCTCCAGGATCTGGGCGTCGGTAACCGAGCCGATGTGCCCGCCCGACTCGTCGCGCGCCGCGATCGCGCTGTCCCAGCTCGCCGGATTCCCGATCCGGATTGCGGTGGCGATGGTCTCCGGGTGCGCGACCGGCTCGCCGATCACGAGCGGCGCCGAGCCCGCGGCCTGCCAACCGAGCATCCGCGGCACGCTCGTGATGACACCGTCACGCGCGTACTCGCCGTAGCCCTTCCAGTACGCGGTGATGTTGCCGGCGTTGCCGACGGGGATGCAGTGCACGTCGGGCGCGGCGCCGAGCGCATCGCAGATCTCGAACGCGGCGGTCTTCTGTCCCTCGATGCGGTACGGGTTGATCGAGTTGACGACGGTCACACCGCCGCGCTCCCCCAGTTCGCGCACCACGTGCAGCGCATCGTCGAAGCTCCCGCGGATCGACACGACCTTCGCCCCGTGGATCAACGCCTGGGCGAGCTTGCCGAGCGCGACGTGACCATCGGGAATGATGACGGCCGCGAGCATTTCGGCGCGCGCCGCGTACGCGGCGGCACTCGCGGACGTGTTCCCCGTCGACGCGCACACGACGACCTTGGCGCCTTCTTCGGCGGCCTTCGAGATTGCCATCGTCATGCCGCGGTCTTTGAACGAGCCGGTCGGGTTCGCGCCTTCGACCTTCAACATGACTCGCGCACCGACGGTTTCGGAGAGGCGGGGCGCGTCGACGAGCGGGGTGTTGCCCTCGCACAGTGTGACGATCGGCGTCTTGTCGGTTACGGGCAGCCGGTCGCGATACGCATCGATGATCCCGGTCCAGCGGGCCATCACCCGGCTCCTTCGCTTCGCCAAACCTGGCTCCGCTGCATCCGCACGGCTACTCGTCGCCCCCGACGACACGCAGCACCGAACCGATACGCACCACGACGTCGAGCTCGCGCACGTCGTGGATCGTCTTCGTCAACGCAGCCTCGCGTGCGAGGTGGGTGACAAAGATCAGCCGGGCGCCCTCGCCCTGACCCTTCTGCTGCATCGACTGGATCGACACCTCGTGGTTGCCGAACACGCCCGCGATCGTGGCCAGCACGCCGGGCTGGTCGGCGACGTCGAGCGATACGTAGAACTGCGACGCGGTCTCGTCGATCGGGCGGATCGGCTTGCGCACGAGATCGCCGATCGTGGCGCCGCGCGCACCGGCGCGAACGTTCTTGGCCGCGTCGATGAGATCGCCGAGTACCGCACTCGCGGTCGGGCCACCACCGGCCCCCCGACCGAGCAACATGAGCTGACCGACCGCTTCACCTTCGATGAAGACCGCGTTGTACGAACCGCGCACCGACGCGAGCGGATGATCGATCGGCACCATCGCGGGATGCACGCGCGCGCCGACCGCGCCGTCGTCCTCTTCCGCGACCGCCAACAGCTTCACCACGTAGCCGAGTTCCTTCGCCGCCGCGATGTCGTCGGCGGTGATCTTGGTGATGCCCTCGCGGTACACGTCGCCGGCGACGATGCGCGCGCCGAACGCGATGCTCGCGATGATGGCGGCCTTCGCCGCCGCGTCGATCCCCTCGACGTCGGCGGTGGGATCGCGTTCTGCGTACCCGAGGTCCTGGGCTTCCGCCACCGCTTCCGCGAAGCTCGAGCCTTCCTCGGTCATCTGCGTCAGCACGTAGTTGGTCGTGCCGTTCACGATCCCCATCACGCGCGTGATGCGCTCGCCGGCCAACGACTCTCGCAGCGGGCGCATGAGCGGGATACCGCCCGCGACCGAAGCCTCGAACAGGAGATCGACACCGGCGGTCTCCGCCGCCTCGAACAGTTCCTCGCCGAAGTTCGCGAGTAACTCCTTGTTCGCGGTCACGACCGGCTTGCCCGACTTCAAGGCGGTCAGGATGAGGCGGCGCGCGGGCTCGACGCCACCGATGACCTCGACGACCACATCGATATTGGGATCGCCGACGACGGCGTCGGCGTCGTTGGTGAGAACACCCGGAGCGAGGTCGACGTCACGTTCCTTGGCCACGTTGTGCACGGCCACGCGGGCGACCTCGAGCCGCACACCGGAGCGTTGCGTGATGAGATCGGCATTCGAGTCGAGCAGCCGCACGAGTGCCGCGCCCACGTTCCCGCAACCGAGCAATCCGACTCTCACGACGTCCGTCACCCCGCCATTCTTGCGGACGCGTCCAGCCGCCCCGAACCGGCGGCCGCGAGGAGTGTCCGGAGCCGGGCCGCGCCGGGACGGCCGACCGTGCCGATCTCGTCGAAACGGACATGCAACGCGCGGACAGTGACGAGCCCGCGCGCCCGCGCGCACTCGAGCGCCGCCTCGAGTTCCGCGGCGCCGACCGAACCGGCGAGATCGATGATCGTCTGCACTGGTGAAGTAATCGGCAGGCCGCGCACCCGGACGATGTGGTCGGCGTCGATACGGGCCACACGGTGGACCACGACGCCCGGCGCGCGTGGCGCCCGACCGCGCGGAACGACCAGTTCCGGCTCCACGACCGAGGCGGCACGGATGCGCCAGATCGCGGCCGCGCTCGCGTGCGAGAGCGCGCAGTCGGGACCGGCCCACAGCACCGCGGCCCAGTGCGACACCACGCTCGACTCCGGCGTCGAAGCATGCCGGTACACGCGCGGCAGTACGCGTACCCATGCGCCCGCGCGCACCCGCCGCTCGATCTGCGCCGGACCGAACCCGGCCGTCGTTGCCTGGGCGCGCGTGAACACACCGTGCTGGTCCACCGCCACGGCGGCAAGCCGCGCATCGGCGGCGAGCATCGAGGACATCGTCTCTCCCGGGAAGATGAGGCCACCGGGGAAGGAGAAGGGGAAGAGGAGACTAGGCCTCGGCGTCGAGGCGGACCAGATCCGAATTGGTCTCGCGCCGGACGACGAGCCGCGCATCTCCGTCGCGCACGAACACGACCGCGGGCCGCGTGACCTTGTTGTAGTTCGACGACAGCGACTGTCCGTACGCGCCCGTCACCGGCGTCGCCAACACTTCACCGATCGCGAGGTCGTCGGGTAACAGCGTGTCGCGCACGATGATGTCGCCCTGCTCGCAATGCTTGCCCGCGATCGTCACCAGCGCCGAACGCTCCGCCGTCGCGCGCGCGGGGAGGAACGCCTCGTAACGAGCGCCGTAGGTGACCGGGCGCAGGTTGTCGCTCATCCCACCGTCGACCGCGACGTAGGTACGGATACCTTCGATCGCCTTGATCGTTCCGATCGTGTAGAGCGTGATGCCCGCCGACGCGACGATCGAACGCCCGGGTTCGGTGAGCAACCGCGGTCGCGACCGCACGCCCGCGTCGGCCAGCGCCTTGCCCACCGAATCGCGCACGACGGTCGCGTACTGCTCGATCGTGGGTGGCGCGTCTTCGGTCACGTAGCGCACACCGAGGCCGCCGCCCAGGTTCAGCTCGTCCACGGTGGAACCGGTCTCGGTCTCGATCGCGTGCACGAGCCCGACCATCTTCTCGACCGCGCGTTCGAACGAGTCGAGCCGGAACACCTGCGAGCCGATGTGGCAGTGCACGCCGGCGAAGCGAAGGAGACCGCGGCCGACGACGCGCTGCACCGCCGCGAGCGCCTCGCCGCTGTCGAGGCCGAAGCCGAACTTCGAGTCCTCGGTTCCGGTCTCGATGAATTCGTGCGTGTGAGCCTCGACGCCGGGCGTGACCCGGATGTGCACCCGGGGTGCAGGCAATCCGGCACCGACCAACGACTCGAGCCGGGCGAGCTCGTCGGTGGAGTCGACCGCGATGCGTCCGACGCCGGACTCGAGCGCCGTGCGCAGCTCGGCCGTCGACTTGTTGTTGCCGTGGAACACGATCCGCTCGGGCGGGAAACCGGCCGTCAGCGCGACGTGGAGCTCGCCGCCACTCGCGACGTCGAGATGCAAGCCCTCGTCGTTCACGAGCCGGGCCATGGCCACGCAGAGGAACGCCTTGCTCGCGTACGCGACACCGTCGCCGAGCGCGGCGCGATACGCGCGGCAACGCGCCCGGATGTCGGCTTCGTCGTAGACGTAGAGCGGGGTGCCGAAGCGCTCGGCCAGCGACTCGAGGTCGACGCCCGCGATCGCGACGCGACCGTTGTCGTCCACCGTCGCCGACGCGGGCAGGAGCGAGAGATCGAACGTGTTCATTCGGCGTCCTCGTCGTCGCGGTCGAGGCGCGTCATCTCGTCCGGCGCGTTCACCCCGAGGACGCCGAGCGCGTTGGCGAGCCCGACGCGACACGCTTCCGTCAGCCACAACCGCGCCTGCGTGAGCTCGGCGTCGTCGGACAACACCTTGCAGTCGCGGTAGAAGCCGTGGAACTCACTCGCGAAGTCGCGGGCCCATGTGCTCACCTTCTGCGGGGCCCGGACCTCGGCCGCTTCGTGGATTGCATCGGGGTAGTTGGCGAGCGCGCGCATGAGCGCGTCCTCACGCTCGTGCACGAGCACCGAGAGATCGACTTCGGCGAGCGGCTTGCGAACGATTCCCGCGGCATCGGCCTTGCGCCCGATCGATGCGATGCGCGCGTGGGCGTACTGCACGTAGTACACGGGGTTCTCGCGCGACTGCTCCGTGACGACATCGAGGTCGATGGTCTGCGCGGTGTCGATGCCCTGCAACAGGAACGTCATACGCGCGACATCGGGATCGACCTCGTCCAGGATGTCGGCGAGGGCCACGATGTTGCCGGTCCGCTTCGACATACGGACCTCGCGGCCGTCCTTCATCACCTTCACGAACTGCCCGAGGATGATCTCCGGCTCACCGCGACCGAAGTCGAGCGCTTCCATGCCGGCTTGCAACGACTTGACCTGACCGTGGTGATCCGCGCCCCAGATGTCGATCAGGTGCGTGAACCCGCGCCGGAACTTGTCACGGTGATAGGCGAAGTCGTTGCAGAGATACGTCGTGCTGCCGTCGCTGCGCACGACGACGCGATCACGCTGGTCGCCGAAGTCGGTCGACCGGAACCAACGCGCACCGTCGTTCTCGTAGACGAAACCCTTTGCGGTGAGCTGCTCGAGCACGTCGACGACCTCACCGCGCTCGTGCAGCGTGCGCTCGGAGAACCACGTGTCGAAGTGCACGCCGACGCGCGCCAGATCGTCCTGCAACCCCTGCACGACGCGGCGGTAGCCCCACTCGCAGGCATCGTCGGGGGTGACGTCGTCCCCGAGCTCCTGGTGCAGCTGGGCCGCCATGTCGACCAGGTACTGGCCCTGGTACCCGTCATCGGGCGGCTTCTGACCGAGATAGCGCGCGTACAGCGAATCGCGGAACAGGTCGAGCTGCGCACCGGCGTCGTTGAGGTAGTACTCACGGTGGACGTCGGCGCCTTGCGCGGCCAGGAGGTTCGCGATCGCGTCGCCGACCGCGACCCAGCGCCCGCCGCCGGCGTGCAGCGGGCCCGTCGGGTTCGCCGACACGAACTCGAGATTGATCCGACGCCCGCCGAGCACCGTCGAGCGGCCGTACTGCTCACCCGCCACAACCACCCCGCGAACCACATCGTGCAACCAAGTGGGCGCGAGAAACAGATTGAGGAAACCCGGGCCCGCGATCTCGACCTTCGCGAGATGCGCGACCTGCTCGGCTTCGAGTGCGACCTTTATGCGCTCCGCAATTTCCCGCGGCGGTGCGCCGACGATCCCTTTGAGTTGGAGCGCCACGTTCGACGCCCAGTCACCGTGATCACGGCTGCGAGCGGGGTCGAGCGTGATGCCGCCGGCCGGTTCGGGAAGCTCGGCGCGCTGCAGCGCGCGCCCCAACGCCGTGCGGAGATCGTCTCGAATCATGGGTACGAGATCACAGAAGCAGGCACGACATTCGCTCGGGGTGAGCGAATCGTACATTGCCGCCCATCAGCGACCTCGACCCATTTTCACGCGAGGCGCGCATCTCACTATGCTGAGTGGACAACGAAACAGTGA
>Ga0075026_100001324_pt1 | contig 10409 bp, 9 predicted proteins | sample Str012_2_FD_71392 | JGI IMG/M metagenome (GOLD analysis project Ga0075026, IMG submission 71392) | Freshwater sediment microbial communities in response to fracking from Pennsylvania, USA - Straight Creek_MetaG_SC_2012 | ecosystem: Environmental > Aquatic > Freshwater > Creek > Sediment...
CTCCACCACCATCCCAAACCCGCACGGCGATTACATTTTCCTGATCCCAATGAATACGATAATCGTTCAAAACAAGATAATAGGATCTTTGAGCGTCATACGGGCCTTCCTGAATATTATTCGATCTGCCGGCATTTTTTCCGATCAGGGATCCATTGAGGTAGACTTCATCTCCATCGTCGATCATGCCGAGATCAAACCGAAGTTTTTCGCGGAGAAATGATTTTTCCCGGATGGATGAGGGAATGAAAATATGCAGGCGATACCAGGCAAATCCATTGTAACCATCAAATCCCTGGCGCTCCCAATATTTTCCTACCTGGATAGGTGTCCAGCCTGAATCATTGAAATTAGGAGTTGCCCAAATTTGCTGATCACCGGTTTTGAATTTCCATCCTTTGCGGATGTCAAGGTCCTGCCCGGCGACAGAGAAGGAGATTAACAGAAATGCTACAAGTGCTCTGACCATAAGTGCAAATTGAATGGGAACAAGTTACAAAAGACCCTGCGATTCTTTATTTTTGACAACAATGCCTCCTTAGCTCAGTTGGCCAGAGCAGCTGATTCGTAATCAGCAGGTCGCGGGTTCGAATCCCGTGGGAGGCTCGATCACGGATTTAGAGGATTAAAGGAATTCACAGATTGCCAATAAGGTAGTTTCCTCACACCGGCGCGAGTGTTTCCCACCCGCATTAAGGTGGCGCCATTTTCCATCCTCATACCGGCGCGAGTGTTTCCGATAGGCATTAAACACTTTGCAGTATTCGAGTGTCATTGCCTATCGGAACAACTCGTGCCTGACTGCATTACCACCGTTATACAATAAAAGTATGGTTTGTTATTAGCATGACCTATGCCTGCCATTAGCAGGACGGTCAAAGGTCTCTATAAGGTCTCTGTAAGGTCCTTATAAGGTCTCTATAAGGTGCATGGAATTAATAGAAATTATTAATTTTAAGGAAACGATTGTTTTGGCCAGGAAAAAGAAAACAAGAAAAAAGCGAACCGATAAAATCATCGTGGAGAGCCTTGCTTATGGCCGACATTTGCGTGCGCCACGTGGATCCAGATCCAGGGCGGAACTCAACACCGCCATGAAAGCTCATGGACAGCGCATGTTAAAAAGCAACGGTCCGGCTAAGCTTATTATGGATGCTTTACAGCCGTTTAGGGAAGATTTTACGGGAGGACTGCTTTGGCAAAGACTGGTCAGCCATTTTGCCGCTCAGGCAAATGAAGGGAAAGCATATAGCGCTGAAGGAATCAGGGATTGGGATCTGAATACAAGGTATCCAACCAGCGGAATAATGTACCCAAACCTAAAGATCCTTCACCAGGATGATTTTTCAATGTTGGAAGTAAATCTAACTATACGTTTAGTGACCGTTTTATGACACGGTCAAAGGACATCACTGCATTCCGCATAACTATAATTTTCTTATTCCCCGATTTTAAAGCCAATAAGGTAATTACGATTCCCATTGTTTTGCCCGACAAGTTACTGGGTGACGAAGCGCCGGTTGCTTTTATGGTCCAACCTCCACGGCTGACCAATTCATACATTGTTTGTTTTAAAGCGCAGGCCTGTGCGAATGGAAAAATCCTTCTAAGTTCACGGAATGTAAATAAAGCCATGTGCCTGATATCGTCGGGAACAAAGGATTGAACCCTTATTATTACGGACCGATATGGTGGAGTTTGTAATTGACATCAACTGCATTCCAGCGCTAAGTGGAGACTTATATTGGCACATGCATAAAATAGTATTCATTTTAATATCTACTTTGAAGATGATTCCGAGCCTGAGCAATAATATTTTCAGATTGACCAATAAGTATTGTCTTAAAACCCTCGCCTAACATGTCGAAAATTCTAGTTAGCTTATGTATTGCCACGGTACTTTTTGCCTGTTCTAAAAACAACACAGATACACCAACTCCCACATCAAATCCGCCCCTCAAGCCAAGCCCAACAATAACAGGTATTAGCCCAGATTCCGGGAGTGCAGGAACGACTATTGCGATTGCCGGTACAAACTTCAGTTCAAACGCAACTGAGGATATTGTAAAATTTAACGGTGTTATCGCCACAGTAAAATCAGCGAGTACTACAACGCTCACCGTAACAGTTCCTGGCGGTGCTTCAACCGGAAAGGTAACCATTACGCTGGGCAGTAATACGGCTACTAGTGCGGTTGACTTTTTTATCCTGTCCGGATCATGGCTGCAGAAAACTGATTATGGCGGAAATGCACGTGGAAACGGAAATGGTTTTTCCATCGGCGGTAAGGCTTACATCATCGGAGGATTCTCTGCAGTAGGAAACGGGTGGGAATCGGATTTTTGGGAATATGACACTACATCCAATCAATGGACAAGGAAGGCAGATTTTCCTGCCCTCGGAAGAGAAAGAGGTATTGCTTTTTCCATCGGGAATAAAGGATATTTTGGTCTGGGTTATAACACCAGCAACCAGGAAAATAAGGATTTTTGGGAGTATGATCCTTCCCTTGATCAATGGACGAGAAAAGCTGACTTCGCGGGAACTGCCCGTGAGGGAGGGATTGGACTTGGGTTTAGTATGGTTGGTTATGTTGGTCTCGGGACTGACCCTTTTTTTGCTGCAAAATATACGGATATGTGGAAATATGATCCGGCGACCAATCAATGGACTGCTTCCAGCTCATTTCCAGGTGTTGCGTCGATTGGTGCATCCGCGACCACCTCGAGTGGACTTGGTTATGTGCTGTTTGGGGCGTCTCCGAGTGTTTCTTCAACCAATGAATGCTGGCAATTAGATCCCTCAACGGGCAACTGGTCATCCTTGGCAAAATTTCCCGGAGCTTCAAGATGGCTTGCAACTGCATTTTCAATTAATGGAAAAATCTATGCCGGCTTTGGTACTAATACAAACTCAGATCTTGCAGACTTTTGGGAATATGATCCTGCTGCAAACAGTTGGTTAAGAAAAGCAGATTGTACTGGACCTGCAAGAGAGGGTTTGGTTGGTTTTTCGATTGGGAACAAAGGTTATATCGGAACAGGATATCCTCCCATTGCGCCCCCCGACAAACTCAGGGACTTTTGGCAGTTTACACCGTAATAATAGCAATCACTTTCTACGAACAGCTCTTCCTGGTAATCATTTCATGCATTTAATCCCCGATGCAGACTTTCTTTGCAACAATATTTACAGCATCTGCAACATGCCGTATAATCTCAGCTTCAAAGTGTTGATAGCTTTGCGGCTCAAATCAAAAAAGTAATTTTTATGAGCAGCAGACCTCGCAAAATTCCTGATGCATGTCGATGGCTTGTCTTCTCAAACGATTCTTTCATCGAATGCTATCACAATAATGTCTACTCCTTCTTCGATCAGCCACGGATATGCCTGTGGGTGGGAAGTGAATCCTTATAACTGGTTTCATCATGGCAACCTGCCCGGAACAGGTACTTCGCAAGCCATCACTACTCAAAGCGAAAATTTCAATTATGTGATTCTTACAAATACTAACAACAGCGATCCTAATTTCTCTGGTAATATGGACAATATCTTCTGGAATGCCATTGGTAATATTTCTAACTGGCCGACTTATGACTTGTTTCAGTCGCAACAACCATAAGTATTGATCCGCCACATAAAAAACCCTTCCATTCGGAGGGTTTTTTTATTGAGGTGATTAGGCAATATATGCGCGTAATTAGAATTCAGTCAAAGAGACTGTGCTTGCGGGATTTCAGGAATGTAGAAATTGTTCTATAATATTGCAGGTCATTGTCAGGTAAATACGATGGGAGAACAAATTAGTAAGTTATCAATTATAGTCCCCGCCTACAACGAGGCGAGAACCATTCACCTCATTCTTGACCGCATCGAACGTGTAACGCTCATCAATAATTTGCAAAAGGAAGTAGTCTTTATCAACGATTGTTCTACCGACAATACAGAAGAAGTTGTTTTGAAGTATCAGAAAGATCATCCAGCGCTAAACCTGCAATACTATAAACATGAAGTGAACAAAGGAAAAGGAGCAGCGATCCATACCGGGATAGCAAAGGCTTCTGGTGAATTCCTGGTAGTTCAGGATGCGGATCTGGAATATGACCCTGAAGAATACAATATTCTTTTAAAGCCTGTGTACTTTGCCGGTGCGGATGTTGTATTTGGTTCCCGTTTTATGGGCGGCAATTCTCATCGGATCTTGTTCTTCTGGCATTCTATTGGCAACAAGTTCCTGACCATGCTGAGTAATATGTTTACCAACCTGAATTTGACGGACATGGAAACCTGTTACAAATTATGCCGCACTTCCATCATTCAGAATATCAAGCTCCAGGAAAATCGCTTCGGGTTTGAACCGGAATTCACTGCCAAAATTGCAAGAGTGAAGGGCATCCGCATTTATGAAGTCGGGATTTCTTATTATGGAAGAACCTATCTCGAAGGCAAGAAAATAAACTGGAAAGATGGGTTTCGGGCGATTTATTGTATTCTCAAGTACAATTTGTTTTCTAAATAGAGAAAAAAATCCGGCGTTGATAATACGCCGGACAAATGATTTTCTATTACTTTAATCACTGAGTAATATCGACGGATTTTGAGTTGCCCAATAGATTTTCCACATCTTCATAACTCATTTGAAGCAGCTGCTGCTTCGTTAGACCTTTAGCCGGTCCGGAAATTATTTTATTAATCGATATGGTTCCCGGAACAAGTACATATCTGAATCCTAAGCCCGAATAGTTGCTGGCCGCAAACAAGTCAATGGCTCCCACCCTGTAGGTTTCGGTTAAGGCAAATCCAACAGCTGATGTTGGAAAAATCTGATTGTTTCCTGAACCACCTACGTCGAGATAAGTTAATATTATTCCATTATTTATAATGCTTTGAGTAATTGCTGGAGCGGTGATCGTTTGTTCATAAGCGGTGTCGGCAGCTACAAATGCTGGTGCCAAAGTTATCCATGCAGAGTGCATTACACTGTCTGGGCCTGCAGGACCCTTAGGTCCGGCAGGTCCGGTACTTCCCTTAGAACAACCAAGGACCACAAATCCAACACCGGCAATAATTACAAAAAACAGTTTCAGTTTTTTCATGTTTAAAAATGTTTAGATGATGATACGATCGACAGAACAATCGAATTAGCTATTTAACTAATGCAAGGTCTGCTTATTGGTCATTTTTGAATGTATGCAATTTAATTGTAAAAAGGGATTTAAACGGATTGAAATATTTTTTAGTCAGGAGAAGGCAGGGTAGATATTCATTACTACGATTTCTTTTTGGCAGGGGTTGCCTTTGGTTTTTCAGGCTTGTCCTTCCATCGCCAGAGATGAACGCAAGCATAGGTTCGGTATGGACTCCAGCTTTTTGAAATGGTCAGCATATTCTCCCGAAACTTTTTCTTATTGGACCCATCGAGTTTGTATAATTTTTTCATGGCATTTTGTATGCCAAGATCATCTATAGCAAAAACGTCTTCCCTGCCTAACGTGAACATAAGTAGCATTTCCGTAGTCCATCTTCCTACACCCTTGATCTGAGTGAGATAGTTGATGACCTCCTCATTGTCCATTTTGTTAAGGATGTGGTAGTCCATACCATTCTCCAGTGCAAACCGCGCTACATTGAGAACATAGTTGGTTTTGGCATTAGAGAGCCCAATTCCGCGAAGCGTATCGAAAGGTGTATCGAGTACCTGCTGAGGTGTCGGTTCACCTTCATAAAGTTTTAGAAACCGTTTGTGAATGACTGCAGCCACTTTGGTTGAAAGCTGCTGACTCATGATGGACCCGCAAAGATGAATGTAGATCTTTTTTCTCCTGACTAGTTTTACAGCTTCCTGTTCACTAACTAATTTTTTTAATTTTTTGTCTTTAGAAAGGTGTACGATGTATTCCATGGAGAGATTGCAGGATGATTAATAATTTGAAGTTTCCAGCGAAATTTAGGTTGTGAAACCTAACTATGATTATTGAACCACATAGAACATAGAACACATAGGTTTCACATAGAGCCTATGTGTCCTATGTTCTATGTGGTTCAAAGAACGGAGCGGACCGTAAATATATTTTAATTTGTGGTATGAATCATCAGCTCCTTGTCACACAGGATGGATCGCATACGGTGCGCCTGGAACAGGAGCAGGTTACTTTTCATTCCATCTACGGAGCCATCAATGAATCCCAACATGTATTCATTCATGCGGGACTGCAGTTCATGATGCAGGATTATCAAAACCTCCGCATTTTCGAAATGGGCTTCGGGACTGGGTTGAACGCATGGCTCACACTGCTGGAGGCCGAAAAAGGAAAATTGAATATTGAATATACCGCGATCGAACTTTACCCACTCGATTCAACACTGATCGGGAAGCTCAATTATTCCGAATTATTGAAAGCGGATAAACATCAAACTGTTTTCAGAAAAATGCACGCCGCTCCCTGGGACCAACTCATCTCGCTCACCGAATACTTCAGTTTGATGAAGCGAAAATCGGACCTTGTTAATTTTCAAACCGAAGAGAAATTTCATCTTATTTACTTTGATGCTTTTGCTCCGGATAAACAACCCGAACTCTGGACGCAGGAAATCTTTGAAAAAATATTCCAATGGCTGCTGCCCGGAGGTTGCCTCGTAACCTATAGCGCAAAAGGCCAGGTCAGGCGTAATTTACAGGCAGCAGGTTTTGCAGTAGAGAAATTGGCAGGACCTCAGCCAAAAAGAGAAATGACAAGGGCCCGTAAAAAGACAGTGGATTCTTCTATACTGCGATCATGGTAACAGTACCTGATCAATCGAAAACATTACTCCGTTGCGTGCCAGTAAATTTACCCTAATCACATTCGCAGTGGTATCACTTCCATTTCCTTTGATCTGGCGTTGAATGCCTGTGGTTATGAATTGAACCGAATCCTGCAGCACGGTATTAAAACCTTCAACCGAACTAATATCCGAGGCAAAATTTCTGCCCGGGATGAGATGGTATTGCAGGATACGGGCAAGACTATCAGCATTGGCATTGTTGATATCATCCAGGGTTTGAAAACCGTACTGGCGAAAGCCTGAATTCACAGGAGCGAGCAGGGTATAGGGACCTGTAGAAGAAATCTCCTGCAAAATATTAGTGGTTCCCTGGCTCGCCCTATTGATGGCGGTGACCAAATAGCTGAATGTTGTATCGCCCGTTAGAAGATCCATGAGATTTCCAGTCGGAGGAAACAGGGGACGAGAACCCATCCCCTGGATTATTCCGTTGCCGACAATAATATCTGAACTGGAAACGCGTATTCCATTTACAAAAAGACCCGCTGAGTTATTGCTGATAAAAACAGAGTCCCCATTGGCGGTAATGATTTTGGAAGCTGAAACCTGCGGGAAGGTAGTAGACAAAAGCCTGACGCCCGACAATATATGGTAAAGGAAAATTTTCCGCAATGAATCATTGGAGATATTGGCAATGGTCACATTGTTGATTCCATATGACCCGAATGCACTGTCGGTGGGTACGAAGACAGTAAACGGCCCGGAACCACTCAATACTGTATCAAGGCCGGTTCTTGTCAACCCATTATAAAATATCGTGGCATTGGTTGCAACTTTTAAAATAGAACTGATCGTCGATGTGTTACCATTTATTCCTGAGGGAGAATTTGATTTGTTGCAGGCAAACATTGCAAAGGCCACCATAAGGCCTGCGGCAATGCGGCTGAAAGAAGATTTGATTCTCATGATACGCAATTAAAAGCAAAAATAAATGTGAAACTGTTAAAGGCTCACTAAAATAAATCCTATGTGTCCTATGTGGTTCAAAAGCTCTGGAGCACTGCTAATGCTCTTGAATCACATAGGAAAACACATAGAGATTCTATTATTCGAAGCTATAACTCATCCTGCCATCTTTTTCATCTTTCAATGAAATACCCATTTGTAAAAGCTGGTTCCTTATTTTGTCGGATGTGGCGTAGTCTTTTTTTGTCCTGGCTTCCTTTCTGATCTCGATTAATAACTCCAATACGCGGTCCAGCTTTTCTATGTCCGCCGAACTTTCCTCTCTCAATCCCAGGATATTCTCCAGGTAGTTTTTGAATTGCGACTTTACATATTCAAGGCATTCGGGCGACAAAGTATCCTTCTCCAACGCACCACTCTTTAAAGAGTTAATGTGGTTCACCATTAAAAACATATTCGCCAGTACTTTAGCCGTGCTGAAATCATCGTTCATGAATTCATCAAATTCGCGGCAATGATCATAGAAATGTTTTTCCAGTTCCTCATTTACTTTCTTCGAAGGGTCCGCTTCCAGTTTCATCAGTTCTTTAAATGCTTCCTGCAATCTTTTCAATCCTTTCTCAGCCGCCTTCAGGGCATCGTTGCTGAAATCGAGGGTGCTGCGATAGTGTGTTTGTAATATGAAGAACCGAATGGTCATGGGCGAGTAAGCTTGCTCAAGCATTGGATGATTGCCCGAAAACATTTCGGTGAGTCGAATTACGTTATTATAACTTTTTCCCATTTTCCGTCCGTTAATCGTGATCATATTATTATGAATCCAATAACGGGCAGGCACATGCTTATTGCAGATGGTACTTTGTGCAATCTCACTTTCATGGTGCGGGAAAAGCAAATCCATCCCACCACCGTGGATATCGAATTCGGTACCAAGGTATTTAGTACTCATCGCGGAGCATTCTATATGCCATCCCGGGAATCCTTCACCCCAGGGACTATTCCAGCGCATGATATGCTCCGGCGGGGCCGACTTCCATAATGCAAAATCCTGGCGATTGTGTTTTTCTTCCTGGGCCTCCAGGTCACGTGTAGTTTCGAGCAGGTCATCCAAAATCCTTCCACTAAGTTTTCCATACGGATAGTGCTCAGCATATTTTTTTACGTCGAAGTAAACTGAACCGTTTACTTCATAAGCATATCCTTCCTGCATGATTTTTTTGATCATATCGATCTGTTCTACGATATGGCCGGTAGCAGTTGGCTCAATGCTGGGTTCGAGTGTATTGAATTTCCGCATCGCCCAATGGTAAAGGTTCGTGTACTTCTGTACAAGCTCCATGGGTTCAAGTTTTTCCAGTACCGCTTTCTTTGAAATTTTATCTTCTGCTTCGCGACCTTCTTCCTCAAAATGTCCTGCGTCGGTGATATTGCGTACATATCGCACTTTATAACCCTGGTGCGTGAGGTAACGGAAGATCACGTCGAAGGTTATATAAGGTCTGGCATGGCCCAAATGGCTTTCTCCGCTTACGGTTGGTCCGCAGACATACATGCCCACATGCCCTAAGGTGATGGGAACGAACAACTCTTTTTGACGCGAGTAAGAATTATGAACTTTTAATCCGCTCATGGTTTATAAAATCTGCGCAAAAATAGAGTTTATCACTGACAGTAGGAAGCGACGGCATCATACATCAGGGAAGCTGAATATCCGTAATAACCGGGTGGTGATCCGAATAAGGAAGCGGGAACTTGCTGCATTGTAAAATGTTAAAATCCCGGCTCGTCATGATATAGTCAATCCGAAGGGTAGGTGAAATATGAACATAGGTTCTGCCGATACCGAATCCCCTGGTGGAATACGCATCCTGCCGGTCTCCTCGTATACGGAAATAAGTATAGGAATTCGGCACGTCGTTGAAATCGCCGCAAACGATCGCCGGGTATGGGCTTTGATCGAGTTGTTGTCGTACAAGGTCGGCCTGGTCACCTCGGGCAGCGTAAGCCGTCTTCAGTTTTTTTATGATTGACCTGGATGCTTCGAGCACACTGTCATCCACGTTCTTGATTATTTCTACGTTTCTGAAATCTTTGCTTTCGAAGAGGACCGATTGAAGATGAGTGGTGTAAAGCCGGATTTTTTTTCCGTTGACATTAATGTCTGCCGCCACCAGGCTCTCCGCTCCTTTGCTGGAACGAACATTTTGAAATTTGATCTGGAAGCTGTCTATAAAGGGATGTCTTGAGAAAATGATTACGCCGCTTTCATACTGACCTGCATGCCCGCGGTAATCGCGGGAGAAGAAATAGTAGGGGTAGTGCAGTTGATCGCGTATGTATTCGATATTCGAAGGAAGGCCCTTGAAATTCGTAGGCTCAAGAAATTCCTGGAAGCAAAGAAAATCGGCATTTTGACGCTCAATAAAATCCATCATAGCCTGGCGATGACCGGAGGCGCCCGGTTTACGGGTAATAAATTCATCCCAACCACGAACGTTCCAGGTCATTATCCTAAGGGCATTGGTTGGTTTTTCGAGGATGAATTTTTTGTGAACATCGAAGGCAAAAAAAGCATGAACATTCTGCCACCCGATCAGGATCGTTACCAGTGAAATCAGGGATAGTTGGCGGGAGGGGAAAAAAAGCCAGAATATCATGAACCCAACCACCAGCAACAG
>Ga0075026_100001325_pt1 | contig 10405 bp, 13 predicted proteins | sample Str012_2_FD_71392 | JGI IMG/M metagenome (GOLD analysis project Ga0075026, IMG submission 71392) | Freshwater sediment microbial communities in response to fracking from Pennsylvania, USA - Straight Creek_MetaG_SC_2012 | ecosystem: Environmental > Aquatic > Freshwater > Creek > Sediment...
CACCAGCCACCTAGACCTGGCCCACCAGAGCCTCGCCCATGGCGTCCACCAGGTCGAGGTCCCAGGGCAGGAAGTCCTGGAGCATCATCCGCTCCACGCCGGCCTCGGCGAAGCGGCGGACCATCGCGCGGGCTTCATCCGGTGTCCCGATGACCCAGCGGTCCCGTCGCTCCTCGAGCCAGTCGTCGCCCCCGCCGTCATCGAACGCCTTGAGCAGGGCCGTCTCGCGGGTCCTGACCTCGGCGGCGTCGCGCCCGATCAGCGTGCCGACCATCGCGGAGCGCGTCACCGTCGATGGATCGCGCCCGATCGCCACGCACGCCGCGTCCAGTGACGCCATGATCTCGGCGTATCTCACCGGCCCGATCGAGCTCGTATTGAACTCGTCTGCCCAGCGGGCGGCCAGGCGCAGGCTTCGTGGCGAACCGCCGCCACCGAGCAGGATCCGCGGTCGCGCGATCCCTGACGGCATCACCGGTCGCCCGGGCACCTGGACGGGCTTCGGGTGGAAGATGGCGTGCTCGATCGTGACGCTCGGGCCCTCGTACGACCAGCCGTCCGGCTCGCCCCACAACCCATGCAGGATCGTGAGCTGCTCCTCGAGGAGATCCGCTCGCTCCTTGATCGGCGGGAACGGCAGACCCAGCTGCCGATGCTCGATCTCGTTCCAGCCGGCGCCCAGGCCGACTTCCACCCGCCCGCCGCTCATCTCGTCGGCCGTCGTGACGACCTTGGCGAGGTTGCCGGGTCGGCGGAACGTGACCGGCGACACGAGCACGCCCAGCCCGATCCGGTCCGTGTCGCGGGCCAGGCCGGCGATCACCGTCCACGCGTCAGTGGTGGACAGACCGACTTCGCCCGGGAAGCTGGCATAGTGATCGGACCGGAAGAAGGCCTCGAAGCCGTTCGCCTCGGCTCGCTTGGCGAGGGCCACCTGGTCGCCGTACGACAGGCCCTGCTGGGCCTCGATCATGAGCGCGAATCGCATCGATGGACCTCCACTCGGTGTCGGGACGAGATGTTCAGGTTGACAGGATGGTTCGGTTCGCTATGATAGTTCGCGTGACACAAACTATAGATCCGACAGGGACCATCCCGGGCTCGCAGACTGACGCGATCGTCGCCGACTTCCGGGCGACCATGATGGAGCTGAAGTGCGTCGGTAGCGAGCGCCTGCTCCGTCAGGGCATCAGCATGACCCAGCTGCACATCCTGCACATGCTGGAACGTCATGGCCAGATGCCCATGAGTCGCCTGGCCGAGGTCCTCGACGTGTCCGTATCGAATGCCACCGGTCTGGTGGACCGGATGGAAGAGCGCGGGCTCGTCGCCCGCACTCGCGTCCCTGAGGATCGCCGGGTCGTGCTCGTCCAGGTCAGCGCGGCCGGATTGGCGATGCTCGACGACGCCGAAGCGCTCCGGGACGACGTCCTGCGACGGGTCCTGCACCGCATCGAACCCACCCATCTCGACGACATCGCATCCGCCATGACGGACCTCCGGGTCGCCGTCGAAGCCGAAGTCACGGATCCGACATCCACCATCCACGCCCACGAAAACGCACGGAGGGATTGAACACCCACATGGAAGCCTTTCCGGTCGAGGCCGGCGACTACACCCCATCGCTCGAGGAAGATCCCGCTCTCGGGTTGAGCCATCGCGCGAAGATGGAGATCCTCTTCGCGGTCATGCTCGGCCTGTTCCTCGGCGCCCTGGACCAGACGATCGTCGGGCCCGCCCTGCCGACCATCGTCACCCAGCTGTCCGGCAACGACTACTACGTCTGGGCGATCACCATCTACCTGCTCACAAGCACGATCAGCGTCCCGTTCTGGGGCAAGTCGTCCGACATCTTCGGCCGCAAGCCGGTCTACATGCTCGGCATCGGCGTCTTCCTGATCGGTTCAGCCCTGTCGGGCCTGAGCCAGAACATGGCCATGCTCATCCTCTTCCGAGGCATCCAGGGCATCGGCGCAGGCGCCTTGTTCCCGGTGGCGCTGGCCATCATCGGCGACCTGTTCACCCCGAAGGAACGCGGCAAGTACCAGGGCCTCTTCGGTGCGGTCTTCGGCATCGCGTTCGTCGTCGGCCCATTGGTCGGCGGGTTCCTGACCGAACACTTCGGTTGGCACTGGATCTTCTACGTCAACATCCCGATCGGGATCGTGGCCCTGATCGTCATCCAGCGGCTGCTGCCGACGGTCAAGAAGAGCAACGCCACCCGCAACTTTGACGTCATCGGCGGCGTGATCTTCGCGATCGCCATCTCGTTCCTGCTCGTCGGACTGACCAACAAGCAGTTCAACGACTGGGCCACGCCGACGGTCGGCGGGTTCATCCTCATCGGCCTCATCGGCACGGTCCTGTTCCTGTTCGCGGAGTCGCGGGCCAGTGAGCCGATCGTCCCGCTGGACCTCTGGCGGAACCGGACCTACTCGGCCTCGATGGTCTCGACCTTCTTCGCGGCGTTCGCGTTCTTCGGCGCGATCGTCTTCCTGCCGCGCTGGTTCCAGGTCGTCGAGGGCTTCTCCCCGACCAACTCGGGTCTCGCAGCGCTCCCCTTGATGCTCGGCCTGATCTTCAGCTCGATCGTCTCCGGGTTGGTCGTGTCCCGGACCGGCCGCTACAAGTGGCTGCTCGTCGGTTCCATCGTGTTGATGGGCGTCGGGACGTTGTTCATGACCCAACTCACCAAGGACACGCCGGTGCCCGTCGTGTGGGTCTGGATGTTCCTGGTCGGCCTCGGCGTCGGCCCGACCTTCTCGGTCTTCACCATCGTCATCCAGAACGCGGTGCCGTTCCGCCAGCTTGGCGTGGCGACCTCCAACCTGACGTTCTTCCGCCAGATCGGCGGCACGATCGCCCTGGCGTTCGTCGGCACGATCTTCGGCACCTCGTTCAAGGACAACATCGCGCCCCAGATGACGGCCGCCGGAGTCCCGCCCCAGGTGATCGACGGGTTCAGTCAGGCCAGCGCAAGCGGCTCGATCGACCTCGGTCAGCTGACCGGCGTGGGCGACCTCGGCCAGGCGATCCTGGCCAACGTCCCGCCGGCCTTCAAGGACGCCATCACGCCGTACATCGGTGCGATGGTCGAGGGCATCCACGGGGCGTTCAGCCTCGCGACCGCCCAGACCTTCTGGCTGGGTGTGATCGGTGCGACCGCAGCGGCCGTCGCCGCCGTGGCCATCAAGGAGATCCCGCTCCGCAGCTCCAACGACGCTCCGGTCCCGACGCGCACCGTGGCTGACGCCGCGCCGGCCACGGTATCGGGCACGCCCGAAGGGATCACCGCCAGCACCGCTGTCGGCGACTGACCTCGAACCGCTCCTCGTTCGAACGGCCCCGATGGTTCCCATCGGGGCCGTTCCATGTCCATCGCGAGTAGGATTCGACATCCGATGACAGACCCGATCGGCGCCTTCCCGCCCCGCCTCCAGGCGATCGGCACGACAGGTGCCCCGTTCCTGGACCTGCTGGCACTCGACGACCTTCCGGTCGGCTCCATGCGACGCGTCTCACACGCCGACTTCGACGTCCTCCTGGCCCACACGGAGCGCGGGATCTTCGCCACCGAGGATCGCTGCCCGCACATGAGCGCACCGCTGTCGGTGGGCGAACTGGACGGCTGTATCGTCGCGTGCCCGTTGCACGAAGGGCGCTTCGACCTGCGCTCCGGCGATCCGGCCCAGATGCCGACGACCGGCGGCCTCGACCCCGATGGCGTCTACCACCCGACCTGGACCCCGGGCGGGCGGACTGACAAACCGGATGTACCCGGCAAGAAGGCCGAGGCGCGACGGTTGACCCGCATCCGCCGCTTCCGCTACTTCCCGGTCCGCATCGAAGGCGGTCGGATCCTGGTGGCGCTTCCGGAGTAGCGCCGCGGAGCCGTCAGCGCCGCTGGAGGATGCGGATGAGATTGCCGGCAGGGTCGCGGACAGCACAGTCGCGAACCCCGTACGGCTGCTCGATCGGCTCCTGGACCACCTCGACACCGCTCGCCTGCAGCCGTTCGAAGGTGTCGTCCAGGTCCGCGGTAGCCAGGATGATCCGGGCGTAGGTGCCCTTGGCCATCATCTCGGCGATGGTGCGGCGTTCGTCCTCGGTGACCCCTGGGTCGGCGAAGGGCGGCTGCAGGACGATGGACGTGTCGGGCTGGTCGGCGAGGCCGATGGTGATCCAGCGCATCCCGCCGTAGCCGACGTCGTCGCGAACCTCGAAGCCGAAGATGTCGCGATAGAACGCCAGGGATGCCTCCGGATCGTCGTGCGGAAGGAAGGTCTGGTGGATGGTGATGTCCATGCCGGTCATCGTAGGACGGCTCGGTCGCCGATGCCGACGTAGGCCGCTAGGTGCTCGCCGGTCAGGGTGGCACGGGCCGCGACCAGGTCGGCGGGCGTCCCCTCGAAGACGATCCTGCCGCCGTCGTGACCGGCTCCCGGGCCGAGGTCGATGATCCAGTCCGCGTGCGCCATGACCGCCTGGTGATGCTCGATGACGATGACCGACCTGCCGGCGTCGACGAGCCGGTCGAGGAGGGCCAGCAGCTGCTCGACGTCCGCGAGGTGAAGGCCGCTGGTCGGCTCGTCGAGGACGTAGACGTCGCCCTTCTCGGCCATGTGGGTCGCGAGCTTGAGTCGCTGCCGCTCGCCGCCGGACAGCGTGGTAAGCGGCTGTCCGAGGCTGATGTAGCCGAGCCCGACATCGGCGAGGCGCTTCAGGATGGCGTGCGCGGCCGGCACGCGCGCCTCGCCGGCATCGAAGAACGCCAGCGCCTCGGTCACCGACATCGCGAGGACCTCGCTGATGTCACGGCCGCCGAAGTGGTACTCCAGCACCGACGCCTGGAACCGCTTGCCTTCGCATTCTTCGCACACGGTGGCGACCCCGGCCATCATCGCGAGGTCCGTGTAGATCACACCGGCGCCGTTGCACGTCGGGCAGGCGCCCTCAGAATTGGCGCTGAAGAGGGCCGGCTTCACGCCGTTGGCCTTCGCGAACGCCTTGCGGATCGGCTCCAGCAGGTCCGTGTAGGTCGCGGGGTTGCTGCGCCGCGAACCCTTGATCGCCCCCTGGTCGATCGAGACCACCCCGTCACGGCCCGAGACCGAGCCGTGGATGAGCGAGCTCTTGCCCGACCCGGCGACGCCGGTGATGACCACGAGCATGCCGAGCGGGATGTCGACGTCGACGTCCCGCAGGTTGTGGGCACTGGCACCGCGCACCCCCAGGACACCCGATCGCGTCCGGACCGAGGGCTTCAACGAGGCCCGGTCGTCCAGGTGCCGCCCGGTCAGGGTGCCGCTGACCCGCAGCCCGGCCAGGCTACCCTCGTACACCACCTCGCCTCCGCCGGAGCCGGCGCCCGGGCCTAGGTCCACGACGTGGTCGGCGATCTCGATCGCCTCCGGCTTGTGTTCTACGACCAGGACGGTGTTGCCCTTGTCCCGCAGCTGCAGCAGCAGCGTGTTCATCCGCTGGATGTCGTGGGGATGCAGGCCGATCGTCGGCTCGTCGAAGACATACGTGACGTCGGTCAGCGACGAACCGAGGTGGCGGATCATCTTGGTGCGCTGCGCCTCGCCACCGGACAGGGTGCCCGACGGCCGATCGAGGCTGAGGTAGCCCAGCCCGATCTCGACGAACGAATCCAGGGACCGCCGCAGCGCGCCGAGCAGCGGCGCGACGGACGGCTCATCCAGACCGCGCACCCATGCGGCAAGGTCGTTGATCTGCATCGCACAGGCGTCGGCGATGCTGACCCCGTCGATCTTCGACGATCGAGCGGCCTCGTTGAGCCGGGTGCCGCCGCAGTCCGGGCAAGCCGTGAAGGTCATCGCCCGCTCCACGAAGGCCCGGATATGGGGCTGCATAGCGTCGACGTCCTTCGACAGGAAGGACTTCTGGATCTTCGAGATAAGGCCCTCGTAGGTCAGGTTGATGTGGTCGACCTTGATCTTGGTCGGCTCCTTGTAGAGGAGGTCGTGCAGCTCGGTCTTCGTGAATGAGCGGATCGGCTTGTCCGGGTCGAAGAAGCCGCACCCGCTGAAGATGCGGCCATACCAGCCCTCCATGCTGTAGCCGGGGACCGTGAGGGCACCCTCGTTGAGCGACTTGCTGTCGTCGTACAGCTGGGTGAGGTCGAAATCGGTCACGGTGCCCACGCCCTCGCAGCGCGGACACATGCCGCCCGTGACCGAGAAGCTCGCACTCGTCGCCTTGGCGGACCCCCGCTCGACGATGACCGCGCCCGACCCGTGCGCCGAGGCGACATTGAAGGCGTACGCCTGCGACGAGCCGATGTGCGGCTGTGCGAGTCGACTGAAGAGGATGCGCAGCATCGCGTTCGCGTCCGTGGCGGTACCGACGGTCGAGCGGACATTGGCGCCCATCCGCTCCTGGTCCACGATGATCGCCGTCGTCAGGCCGTCCAGCAGGTCCACGTCCGGCCGCGCCAGCGTCGGCATGAACCCCTGCACGAAGGCGCTGTACGTCTCGTTGATCATCCGCTGCGACTCGGCGGCGATTGTGCCGAACACCAGCGAACTCTTGCCCGAGCCGGAGACGCCGGTGAACACGGTCAGTCGGCGCTTCGGGATCTCCACGCTGACGTCCTTGAGGTTGTTCACGCGCGCGCCCTGGACGCGGATCAGGTCGTGGCGGTCGGCATCGTGCGCCGCAGGCTGCTCCCGGGACGCCGCCCCGGTCCTCGTGGTGGTCACCGGTCCTGGATCAGGCCAAGCAGGTTGCCGTCGAGATCGGTGAAGGTGGCCACCAGGCGGCCGCCACCCACTTCGTGGGCGGGCTCGTGCAGGGTGGCGCCCGCGGCGATCACTTCGGCCAGCTTCGCCTCGATGTCCAGCACGTGCCAGTGAGGCACCGGCGAGGTCATGCCCTGTGGTCCGCCACCGGGGACGAGCCCGATCTGCTGACCCTCGGCCTCGAAGCCGACGTAGTAGGACCCGTCGGTCTGCGGCGCAAGGCCGAGCAGGGCCGTGTATACCGCCTTGGAGGCTGCCAGATCCGAGACGGGCAGTAGCAAGGTCTTGATCCCGAGGCTGGTCGAGCCGGTCATGATCGCTCCTGTGGTCGTGGTGGTGATGTCCTCGGCGATCACTCTAGATGCGGCCCGGTGACCGACGCTTCTCGATTCCTGATCGGTCTTGTCACCTGCTTGGCTACACACGACGGCATCCCGGCGGTCGCGCGCGTCGCCTGTTGTCGGTAGGTGCTGGGCGGCACGCCGACCAGCTCGGTGAAGCGCGTGCTGAAGGTACCCAGCGAGGAACAGCCGACCGCGAAGCAGACCTCGGTGACGCTGAGGTCGCCGCGGCGCAGCAGCGCCATCGCGCGCTCGATCCGCCTCGTCATCAGGTAGCCGTACGGCGATTCGCCATAGGCGAGCCGAAACTGGCGGCTGAGGTGCCCGGCCGACATGTGCGCGCCGCGGGCGAGCGCCTCGACGTCCAGGGGCTGGGCGTACTCCCGATCCATCCGGTCGCGGACGCGCCGCAGCCACGCGAGGTCGCGCAGGTGTTGGTCGAGTTGCGCCGCAGCGGGGGTGCCGATCATCCCTACCGGAGCTCGCCTTCGATCTCCTCGGACGGCGGCGGCGAGTCACCGAACGAGCGGATGAATTCGACCGCCTCGTCGGCATCGTCGGTGACATGCAGCAGGTCCATGTCGGAGGCCGAGATCGCCCCGTACGGCTCGAGCGTGTCGCGCATCCAGCCCAGGAGGCCCGCCCAGTGGTCGCGGCCCATGAGGACGACCGGGAAGTGGCGCACCTTGCCGGTCTGGATCAGGGTCAGCGACTCGAAGAGCTCGTCCAGCGTGCCGAACCCACCCGGCAGGATGACGAACCCATCCGCGTACTTCACGAACATCGTCTTGCGGGCGAAGAAGTACCGGAATTCCACGCCCAGGTCCACGTACTGGTTGGACCCCTGTTCGTGGGGCAGTTCGATGTTGCAGCCGACGGACAGGCCACCTCCCTCCCGACAGCCCCGGTTGGCGGCCTCCATCGTCCCCGGGCCGCCGCCCGTGATCACCGCGTAGCCGGACTCGGCCAGCTTCCGGCCGATGGCGCGGGCCTGGGCATAGTCCGGGTGATCGCGCGGCGTGCGAGCGGACCCGAACACCGTCACGGCAGGACCGAGGTGCGCGAGCGCATCGAAGCCTTCGACGAATTCGGACAGGATCCGCAGGGCCCGCCACGTGTCCGTCTCGAGGAAGTCCGGCGCGGGGCGGCGCTGGAGGAGCTTCTCGTCCTCGGTCGCGGCCCCGCGGCCATCCATCATGCGATCGGCCTTGGGGGTGACCCACAGGCGGCCCGCCCGCCGCGGTCCCGGCGTCATCTCATCCATGGCGCTAGGATGCCACCAAGGAGGTGGTCGTGCGTATCCGCTGGTTCAGCATCGTCGCCCTCGGTTTCGTCGGGCTCATCTGGATCGGCCAGGGGACCGGGCTCATCCGCGGGTCCGGGTTCATGACGGACGACCTCCGCTGGGCCGCCATCGGGGTCCTGCTGGTCATCGCGGCGGTCGTGTTCGGCATCATCGAGCGCCGGCGCCGCCCGAACCAGGGGGCTTGAGCCAGGCCGTCCAGGCTGCCTCCGCGGGTCCCGCGGTCATCTCGTTGCCGTAGCGGACCAGGGGCTGACACAACAGGCGGACGTCCCGGAGCAGTCGAGCCACGATCTCGGCCTCGTCGAGGCGCAGGTGGGCGAGCCCGAGGTCCCGGTACGCCTTGCCGTCCACGTCCAGCAGGGCTCGGGCACCCAGCTTCTGCACGAACCGCTGCAGCTCCCCGGGCGCGATCGGCCGCTTGCGCAGGTCCGAGTGGTGGACCACGATCCGGCGCTCGCGGAAGAACCGGAGCGCCGCTCGCGTCGCCGAGGAGTCCGTCCCACCGAACACCTGGATGTCCGGCATCTTCTTCGTCGGAGTCTTGCCGAGGGGAGCCGGCACGGTCAGGGGTTGCTGGTCGGCGACGTGTGCACCAGGTGACCATATAGGACACGGAGCAGCCCCTTGATGGCCGTCGGGTGCACCTCCCGAACGTCACGGACAAGATGGCCTGTCCGATCGGTCGAAGTGGTCGTGTCATGCACACCGCGAGGCCGGCCGTCGCTCCTGCAACGGGTACCATCGTGGGCACAGGAGGTGCCTTCGTGACCGTGTGGTTCACAGTCAAGCTCGACGACCAGCCGGGGTCGCTCGCCCGCGTCGCGACCGCGCTCGCCGAGCGGCAAGTGAACATCACCGGGATCGTCGGGGTCGCCGAGGATACGGACGGCGTACTCATGCTGACGACGTCGGATGCCGCGCTGACCCGCGAGGCGTTCGCGAGCCTCGATCTGCCGTTCGAGGAGCACGACCCGACGGCCGATGACGGGCCGATCCCGCCGACCATCGACCTTCGTCCAGGCGCCGCCGGTCGCGGTTCGCTCGCCTGATGCCCAAACGCCGAGCGGTCGAGACGGCCGCGCTCCGCTTCGATGTCGTGGATCGACCGGAAGCCGTGACGGCGGTCGCGGAGCGGGTCGCCGGGATCAACGGCCGGATCAGAGCCCTGACCACCGTTCGCCGCCTCGATGGCGAGCCGCCGGTCGTCGAGATCGAGCTCGAGGTGGAAGGCGTCTCCGAAGCGGATCTGGTGGCCGCTCTTGAGGGCCTCGACGACGTCCGCGCCGTCCATCTGACCCGGGCGCTGGATCGCGTCTTCGGCAAGCGGATCATCGTCGTGGGCGGCGGCGCGCAGGTTGCGCAGGTCGCCCTGGGCGCCGTGACCGAAGCGGACCGGCACAACCTGCGCGGCGAGCGCATCTCCGTCGACACGATCCCGCTCGTCGGGGAGGACAACATCGCGGCCGCCGTCCGAGCCGTAGCGGACCTGTCGCGCGCTCGCCTGCTGGTCCTCGCCGGTTCGATCATGGGCGGCGATATCAGTGTCGCCGCGGACGAACTTCGAGCCGTGGGGATCCCGATCATCGCCCTGAACATGGTGGGCTCCATCACGGATCATGTGGATCTCGTCGTCTCGGACCCGGTCCAGGCGGGCACGATGGCCGTCATGGCGATCGCCGATACCGCCACCTTCGACCTGGAGCGCCAGCGGGGTCGCCGCTACTAGTCCGGGCGGCCAGGTGCTGCCCCTGATCCGCCAGTCCGCTCGGTCCGCTCGTTCCGCTCGCGCCGACTCGCCCGGACTCGCGCCGCCGATATCGACTCCATCGCTATGCCCCACGGATCGATGCCGATATGGCAGTCAGGGACCCGGATCGAGCCCTTGCCTACGCTCACGGTAGTGGTCGGTCAGCGGCCTGATCGGTCCTAGGGACACTCAAGCCGCCCAGGTAACGATGGCGTCGATGACCGACGATCCAGACAGCCGGCAACGT
>Ga0075026_100001326_pt1 | contig 10404 bp, 12 predicted proteins | sample Str012_2_FD_71392 | JGI IMG/M metagenome (GOLD analysis project Ga0075026, IMG submission 71392) | Freshwater sediment microbial communities in response to fracking from Pennsylvania, USA - Straight Creek_MetaG_SC_2012 | ecosystem: Environmental > Aquatic > Freshwater > Creek > Sediment...
GTGAACTACACCTTTGACAACGTCGGCAACCGCAAGCAGCTCAACTCCACGCTGCCGGCCATCGCCGCCACGGGGCTGCTGAATTACGACGCGAATGACCGCACGTCCACCGACCCTTATGACTCGAACGGCAACCTGCTACTCAGTGGCGCCGGGGCAAACGTGTATGACTTTGAGAATCGTCTGGTGCAGGCGGGCGGAGTCAAGATCGTCTATGACGGTGACGGCAACAGGGTGAAAGAGACCGTCGCGACAACGACCACTTCGTATCTCGTCGCCGACCAGAACCTCACTGGCTACGCTCAGGTGATGGACGAAGTGCAAGGCGGGGCCGTTTCGCGGACGTACAGTTACGGGCTTTCGCTGATCAGCCAAAAGCTAACGGCTATTGGCCAAGGGCTGAGTTTTTACGGCTTCGACGGACATGGAAGCGTCCGCTTCCTCACCAGCTCAACCGGCGCCATCACCGACACTTATGATTTCGACGCCTTCGGCAATCTGATTTCCTCAACCGGCACCACACCCAACAGCTACCTGTTTGCAGGCGAGCAGTTCGATCCCGCGCTCGGCGTCTACTATAACCGCGCCCGGTTTTACGACCAGAGACAGGGCCGGTTCTGGAGCACGGATAGCGTCGAAGGGGATCCAGAGAGTCCGCCGAGTTTACACAAGTATTTGTATGCAAGTGCTGATCCTATCGATCATGTTGACCCCTCGGGACACGAGGACATAGCAAGCATTACTGCAGCAGTATCGATAGCTACAGGCCTCAACAACATCGAATTTGTTACTGGCACGGCCGTTATGGACCAATTGCAGTTCGGCGGCAATGCTGGGTTCAAGTCACTGCTAAAGAGCTTCGGATTCCTAGTTGGTGGGATGGTTGTGCTCAAGATTGTTGGTGGCACAGTTCGATATTTGAGTGCGGCGGCGTACAATCTGAATTCGAAGATCGCCTTGGCTCGCTTTGGCAAGGCTGCTGAGTACGGGATACTCCCATTGAGGCTTCTCAAGCAAATCGTCCCCATCGGATCTGGATTAGAAAAACACCACTTGATCGAAGCTCGGTTTGCTCCCCGTTTAGGCATTGCAGCTGACGAGATCCCTGGGACCGCGCTGACGCGGGCGGAACACCAGCCGTTTACCAATGCGTGGCGCACCGAGATTGGTTACATCAACGGCAAGAACCCTGTGAATACCCTGACCGCCACAGTCGACAATATCTGGGAGGCAGCACAAAATGTGTATGCTGACTATCCAGAGCTTTTGGAATATATTCGGATGTTCATCAAGAAATGAAGGCAGAAATTATCGTGGAGATTTGGCGTCGCATACACATTGAGGGCAAGGATGCGGGTTATTGGCAAGCGCGTGGGTTGAAAATGAAGCCCATTCTATCAGCCCTCGACGAGGAAGGCAGGCCGAGGGCGTGGGTGGCCGACGCGAGCGAAAGTGAAGTGTTGTGGCCGGAACTCAAAGCATATATCCGCAACCAATCTAGTTTCATTAGCACATTCTTTACCGACGAAGAACGATTGTCTGCGGAATGGTGCATTCTACGGGGCAGTGGGATTGTCAGGCCCAACGCGCCGCTAGAAGGCTACTGGAGCCGCAATTATTATCAGGATATCTGTCCGGTCTGTGGCAGCGGATGGACACAGATTAGTCCTTTTCGGCTCGAAAGGCCGCCAAAGCTCGGACGAAACGCCTTTGCGAGCTTTGCTGGGGACGAGTTGTTTGCAAGCAATGAAGTTCTTGCCGAATTCAAGGCGCAAAGCGTCCATGGAGTTCAAACCTGGCCTATTCTTATTGGAGAAGCCGGGCATCCTGCTCTTGGTGTGGAACAGATTCTAGTAAAGCATGTGGCTGAACCAGCCATTGCGGATGAACTGGTTGAGCACGAACACTATCGATGGACAGATTGTCCTAGATGCGGTCGCCGATGGCATTTGTATTATAACCGAGGTATGTTGCCACTACGCCGGACCGCATTGCACACCGATGTCGATTTCCAGATGACGCACGAATGGTTCGGCAGCGGAAGAGCTGCTCGAAGAGAAATTTTGGTCTCGAATCATGTAGTGAGGTTGATTCTTACAAACCAGTGGAAAGGGGCCGACCTCTCTCCGGTTCAAGTTGTTTGAACATGCGCTGCGGCAGTTCCCAAGACACTCGGCGAGCGCATCACGCAGACCGACGCCAACGGCCAGGTCACCGCGTTCACTTACGACCAGCTCGGACGGCGCACCGGCCGCACGCTGCCCGTGGGCCAGAGCGAGTCTTACGGTTACGATCCGGCCGGCAACCTGACCTCGCGAAAAGATTTCAACGGCCACACCACCGTTTACCAGTACGACCCCATGAACCGTTTGCAGTCCAAGAATGCCGACGCGTTCTTCTCCACAGGGACGTGCGCGGCTGGAGCCTGCGGAGCCACGCAAGTCAGCTTCACCTACACCGCCACCGGCAAACGCAAAACCATGCAGGACGCCGGCGGCGCCACCACGTATACCTACGATCCGCAGATGGACCGTTTGCTGACCAAAGCCGCCCCCCGCCGGGACGCTGACTTACACCTACGATCCTGCCGGGAACATCGCGTCGCTCAAGTCGTCGAACGTGGGCGGCGCGGCGATGACGTACGCGTACGATCCGCTCAATCGCCTGGCGTCGGTGACGGACGCGAGCGGCGTCACCAGTTACAGCTATGATCCGGTGGGCAATCTGGCCGGATACTCGTATCCCAACGGCGTCTCCACCAGCTATGCCTATGATCCGCTGAACCGTCTGACGCAAATGCAGAGCACGTGCGCCACCGGTACCGGATGTGGTCCGGCAAATACCACGATAGCGTCGTATGCCTACACGCTCGGTTCGACTGGCAACAGGCTTTCTGTGGCTGAGCTAAGCGGAAGGTCGGTGACCTACGGTTACGATGACTTGTATCGCTTGACGGGGGAAAGTATCACGTGTGGCACAGCCGCCCCCGGCTGTGTGTCGGGAAACGTGAACTACACCTTTGACAACGTCGGCAACCGCAAGCAGCTCAACTCCACGCTGCCGGCCATCGCGGCCACGGGCTTGTTGAATTACGACGCGAATGACCGCACGTCCACCGATCCGTATGACGCGAACGGCAACCTGCTGAACGGCGGCGTGGGCGCGAACGTCTATGACTTTGAAAACCGCCTGGTGCAGGCGGGCGGAGTCAAGATCGTCTATGACGGCGACGGCAACCGCGTGCGGGAGACCGTGGCCACCACGACGACTTCTTATCTCGTCGCCGACCAGAACCTCACCGGCTACGCCCAGGTGCTGGACGAAGTGCAGGGCGGGGCGGTCAGCCGGACTTACTCTTACGGCCTCAGCTTGGTTAGCCAGAAGCTAACGGCTAGCGGCTCGCTGAGGTTCTACGGTTTTGACGGCCACGGCTCGGTTCGATACCTTACCAGCTCCATTGGCGCCATCACTGACACGTACGACTACGACGCTTTCGGGAACCTGATCTCCGCCACCGGCACCACTCCAAACAATTACCTCTTTGCGGGCGAACAGTTCGATCCCGCGCTGGGCGTCTACTATAACCGCGCCAGGTATTACGACCAGAGACAGGGGCGGTTCTGGAGCATGGATACGTGGGAAGGGGACCCGGAATCGCCACAATCGTTACACAAATATTTCTTTGCGAATGGCAGCCCTGTAAATGCCACAGATCCTTCCGGATACATCACTGACTTGGTCTTGGCCGCGCTCTACGGTCAGCGGGTCCACGAATTGATCGGTGATCATTTTGAAATTACGACTGGTGGAATTTCCAACAGATCAATCAATACAATCATTGGTGTGAGAAACTATTTGCGTCCGGATCTTGTGAATGTCTTGACTGGAGAGGTCTACGAAATCAAACCTACAGCGAGCTTTGCTGAGGGGGTTCTCCAACTCACCGTATATTTGGGTATCTTGAATATTCTAGATCCTGAAAAGAGACGCTGGGTACCTGGCTTTAGCTACTTTCCCCCGCCTCTTCTTCGTCTCACAAATTTGACAGTCGCCTTGGTTCAAGTGCCGATCGTCGGGGTCATTACTTACCAAGTTAGAAATTTGGCAATTGACGTTTTGACGCTGGCGTTTGTCACGTCCGCAGTGACCGCAGAGATGAGACTGTCCATCGGAACGGCAACACTCACCGCACAATACGGCTATTGAGGAGCCACGTGATAATAAGGTCAGAGCCTTTACGGAGTTCTTTGTTGGAATGGGCGCTTAGCGACACTAAGAAGCAAGTTGAAAAAGACTTGCCGCTCTTGCGAAGTGTGCAGAGCCGCACTGCTCGCAGACTCGTTTCTTTTATTGACACGCTGACGCTCGCTCAACAGGCGCGTCTACTAGAGTTTTCCATTCGCAGAGCGTTTGCAGGATACTCTGCCCTGACTGACGACCCTCTGTGGAATCAAGCCGTGAAGGCCACTATGGAACCAACTGAAGAGGAAGATGATGAGTTCGCGCCAAGCCGCTTCAACAAGAAGACACTTCGCCAATCAGTTTTGCAGGCTCTATCGACCTGCCTGCGCGACAAGCCGATCAAATTCGGGCCCACAGAAGAACTTTTTGAAATCAAACTTGGGGGGTGGCGAATACTAACAATCATGGATTTTGGTGGACTCTCGCAACTCTCTTACACTCACAAATTAGTGGATCGATCTGGACTTTGTGCAGCAGAGTTTATCGATCTTCAATCGTGGATGGGCTTTGGTCACACAAAATGGAACGAAATTATCGAGGGGGAACAAGAAAGGGCGGCGCATTCCATACAACTCATCATCTCTCATTTTGTACAAGAGATGAGGCCAATCTTGGTTTAGCGACTTAAGGTGAGATCAATTTTTTAAAATGTAGCGAGGCTATACTCTGGCTCCCGCGGGCAACATGCTTTCTGTCGCCGAACTAAGCGGAAGGTCGGTGACGTATCCACCCCACCACGCGCAAAACCGACGCGTGTCGGGGGCCCCGCTACGGTTACGATGACTTGTATCGCTTGACGGGGGAGACTGTGGCCGGTGACCCCCACGGGAAGAACGGCGCGGTGAACTACACTTTTGACAACGTCGGCAACCGCAAGCAGCTCAACTCCACGCTGCCGGCCATCGCGGCCACGGGGCTGCTGGGCGTTACTTAGTCTGGGCTCTCGCCCAGCGACGCCAATGACCGCACGTCCACCGATCCGTATGACGCGAACGGCAACCTCTTGCTCACCGGCGCCGGGACGAACGTCTACCACTTTGAGAACTGTCTGGTGGCTGCGGGCAGGGTGAAGATTGTCTATGACGGTGACGGCAAGCGGGTGCGGGAGACTGTGGCTTGTACCGGGACTGCCGATCAGGATACTCTGGGAACTCGAAGTCGGTACACATGGACCATGATTGAACCATGAACTCGCTTCGCAAAAGTTGAATAAGTTGGTCAAAATTGACCAGCTTCATGCCGGCTGAACACCTCATGATGGGACCATGAAGGTTACAGAGAAGCAGGTACTCAGGGTTCCGTGCCCGACGTGTGGCGCGAAACGAGGCGAGAAATGTGAACTCAACACCGGCATGCCCCGCACCGAGCCGCATCGGGACCGGCGCCTAGTGGCTGCGGAAAAGTAACTCGCCCCACCAACAGGAAAACTCTTTCTGCCTCGGTGTCAGACCAGTTCTACCTCGGCGTCAGACCAGTTCTACCTCGGTGTCAGACCAGTTCTACCTCGGTGTCGGACCAGGGCACCGCACTCGGGACGTGCGCAGCTTTGTTGCTTTTCAGAAAAGCCTGTGGAACAAACGCCAGGAAGAAGACGGCGGATTACAGGTCCACAGTTCCCTGCTCAAATGTCGTTCTCCACGACTAGTACATCCCCAACCCGGGCTAAGCTCACGCAAACCAATCCAGAAATCGCTGGCAAAGTTGCAGGACAGGCCCGACGAAGAGATCGTAAAACAGGGTTCTTCCTGGATGATCCATAAAAACCTTCTCGAATAGCGCTGGCCGAGACCGTGAAGCGGCCCCGGCCAGAAGTTGAAAACATGGTTCAAAATGGCTACTCGTCTTCTTTTGCTTCCGCTATAGCCGCCTGATGCCCAGCCTTTTTCACGGCGTGCAAGAGCGGCTCCGCGCTTTCGGGTGTTGCCACTCCGCCGGAAAGAATGGGACGAAACTCTACTTGCTCACCCTGGCCAGAAAATAAGGCGACGGTTGAGGAAGAATCCCTGTTCGAATTCGATTTGTCTAAAGTGAGATGCTGATAGCTATTCCCGGGCGGCCCGGATAGCTGCGGTTGTAGAGGTAATACCCGTTGTCGTAATACGCAACGTAAACATCGTCGGTCTGGTACCAGGTATTGCCCCAATATTCCGGGTAGGGATCAACGGCACTGAACCAATAGCCGCCGTACTGAAACCGCGGGTAACCGCCTACCCACAGAAATGGCAAGCTGTAAACGCGGAAAAAATGTCCCTGCCCGTAATGGCCGCGATAGTAATCGTCAGGAATTCGATAGCCGCTGTAGCCGCCGCGTTGCTGCCACGTGCGATGTTCGGACTCCCAGCTGTGCGCGCGACGTCCCTGCCATGCACCTCGTTGTTCGCCTTCTTGTTCATGCTGCTGCTGTTGCGTACGCTGCAACTGTGCATGTTGCCGCCCATCCTGTTGGCGCCCAGTCTGGTTGGCCGGCTGCGAGCGTTGCCGGTTCTGGTCCTGCTGTAGACGACGGGCGTGTGGCGTATCGTTTGCCCGTCCCGGGGAAGGTTTGTTGACTTGCGGTTGTCCACCGTGGTCTTCGCGAGACTGACTTTGGGCGCGCTGCTGCTGGCCACGATTCTGCTGGGGCTGTTGTTGCGCACGCTCCGGCCCGCCACGATCAGGTCGCGGTTGCTGCTGGGTACGTTGTTGCTGCCCGCGATCTTGCCTGGGTTGTTGTTGTGCCCCCTGCTGCGCGCCGTGATCTTGTTGGGGCTGCTGGGAGTGGTGTTGTTGCCGGCTGTCCGGCCCTGCCTGCCGGTCGCCTTGTTTTTCTGGTTTACCTTGTTCCTGGTGCTTGTCCTGCTTATCGCCCTGCTGGTCTCGCTGGGCGTGACCGGATGCCGCTGCCGCGACCAAGCAGAGCGCGATCACGGTACTGATAAATGCTGATCGTTTCATGACTGATGCCTCAACTTTCACGTTAGGCCGAACACCGGGAATTAACTGTGTTCTTTTGACCAGTTCAAGAAACAAGCAATGTTGACCGTGATTTAGCTTTTGAAGAGCTGCGTTCGTCCGCCGGGCGCGCTCAACACAATCCCGCCAAGATGAACACCGCGCTGATGGCCGGAGAGGCTCGTCGTTGTTCATGGTCAATCTTGTGCATGGCCAATCTTGTGCATGGTCAATCTTGTGCATGGCCAATCTATAGACGGTCGCAACACTTCAGGATTGTAAAACTGCTCACCCGGTGAATTGCGGGGTTAACGTTGCCCGCTTCGCATCCGGTTCCAGTAAGTAGTCAAACTCGTCCCCGCAATCGAAGCACACGCGGTACGTCCGATGCTTGATCGTGAATACACGACTCATGTGATGGTGCCTGCATCCAAACAAGTAGGCGACTATCCAGTTCAAAAACATCTTCATAAGATTTCGGGGCCCTCGACCCATCATTGAGAGTTGATTGTGGCAGATGCGGATTCCTGCTTCTGAGCAAGAAAGCTCACCTGCTGAAAGGCATTGGAACGTGCAAACGGGGGATGATCCAAGACCACGAAGTGCTTGAGCAAAATCGAATCCAAAGATCGCTAGAGCAATAGTGAACATTTTTCCTTGCAGCAACGTGGCAGAGTTAAAAGCGCTGCGGTGAACCCAGCAGTGCATTCGTAGCATCAAGGAGGTGCGTTGATGCTTTGGACCATTTTTGTCCTTTTCATGTTCGCCTGGATGCTTGGTCTGGTTCTCCAGTTTCGCCTGGGGGCCATCCCCTTAATGACTTTACTCGCCATCGTCCTGGCATTTGTGCAGATGATGCGCCGCTCCTCATTTCATTTACAGAAAGCCGGCGGCCGGGTCCACGGAATCAAGCGCTAACGATTGATACCGCGCCCGGGCGTTAGCCACCAAAGGAAGAGAAACCATGACCCCGATCGTGATACCTATCGATGCAGCAGAGCCTTCCGCCAGGAGTTCAATGTCCAGAACCTGGGCCGGAAATCTGGTGAAAGTAAATGAACGAGTTACCCACTATCTCCACCTCTTGGCCTTCCCTTGTGATCACTGCCAGGGGCCGGTGATTGTTGGTTGGATCGGAAAGCGCGCAGACGATATCACGAAAGAAACGCAGATCAACGGGGTTGGAGCAATCTGTCTTCTGTGTGGGGCCCGGCACCAGGCTGTCATTAACCCGTCGCTGGCCCTCGCCTTCCGTCCCGTTGAATGCGACTGGGAAGTCCCGAAGCAGCCGCATACCGCCCAGATGGACGGCGATCCCAGCTCTACTGAGCTATCGTCTGATGTGGATGCTGATGGCAACCTACCGCAAAGTCTCACTGGCTGAACTCCCGTGGGCTGACACTTTCGCCTATTTTGTGGTCAGTTTTGCTCAGATTGTTCTCTTGATTGTCTTCACAATCATCATTGGCATCCGGGTAGCCTCCACGCACTCGGAATTGCCTCTTGCTGCGGAAAGCTCTGAACCCCAGTCAATTTTTCCGGCAGGGAGGAAAAAATGATTGCTCTTGTCGCTGCTATTGGACTCGGAAGTATTTTGCTGGCTCTAGTGATGCGAATTGAGATCCGCGAGCGTCGCGTCGTACCACCTAACGGAGCCAACCGGACCTCTGGGCTGCCGCGCTGATAAGCCGCTCCGAAAGTTAATGATGAAATGACGATAAAATTCAAGATGACTGGTTCCCTGACCCTGCTGGCCTGCCTTAGCTTGTTTCACGTAAACGGATTCGCTCAATCAGCCGACCTTTCTCAGAATCTCTCTATATGCATGAACAGCCTGGGAGTTTGCGACCACTCTCTATTGTCCGGGCCGCAGGCAATTCAGGTGGCCAGCAATGAGCACCAGCGCGTTCTTGCCGACTGCCGTCGAGGGCAGCAGTTCTGCGTGCAGGCCCAGTTGACGGCGCCAGAAGCCAGCGCATTTGCGGTGGCATGGCACAAGCAGAACGTCTCCGATTGTTTGCAGGGCTGGGAACCATGCGACACGTCCAAATTGACCGAGTTAGAATCTAAACAGGTCGCTATCGCCGCCCTACTGCACAACCGGACAAATTGCATGAACAATTGGTCGCCGTGCGACCACTCCAAGTTGACAGAGGCGGGAGCAAAAGAAGTAAACTTGGCGGAACATCGCCACAACATGGACGACTGCACCGAAGCCTTGAATTCCTGCGACCCGTCCAAGTTAACGGCGCGTGAGGTCAGCACGGTGGCTGTTGCAAAGCACGAGCGCAATGTCCGAAACTGCACCGAGGGCTGGAGCGACTGCAACCATGCCGCACTCTCAACAGTTGAGGCCGGCCGAATTGCCGTGCTTGAGCACCAGCGCAACTGGCTCAATTGCAAGAGCGGTTTGGAATCCTGCGATTACTCGACGTTGACAACCGCGGAAAACGGCGTGATGGCCCACTTGGAACGCCAACGCAACTACCAGGCGTGCCTCAAAGGCTCTGGCTACTGTGATCGCTCTTTGCTCACGGCAGTTGAGGCAAATGCGATTCCTTTGCGAAGCGTCCAGACTCCACGTGAGAACCGACCATAGCTAATCGTCTTTCCGTCCTGGAGTCATCCAAAACCAGGGCTCAACGCCCGTCTCCTTTTTCTTTGCGTCACCGCCCCATGGAGCTAGACGGAGAGGTTCGTGGTGGCGCTCGTTTGCATCCTAAGTAAGGAGAGTTGATATTCGTTGAACAGCCGCTTGAGACACGGAAATTTACTCCAAATAGGAACGCTGCTGCGCGAGAGCCTCTGGGAGACCAGGCCCAGCGCCGAAGAGGCGCCCCTGCGCTCAGAGCTGTTCAGTCGAGAGCAGATGAAGCAACATGGCAAGGTCCTGGCAGCTTCGCACGTGGTTGCTCTTGAGCCCGCATCCGACCAACTCTTGCCGCGACTCGCAGACAACCAAGAGGTCCTGAATAAAACCTGCCGCCTTTTGACTACAGCCATAGCCGAAGCCCGGCGGATCGCTCCGGCCGGCGAATGGCTGCTCGACAATTTTTATCTCATCGAACAACAGATACGCACAGCGAAGAGTCATTTGCCCAAAGGCTATAGCCAAGTGCTTCCTCGCTTGTTGAAAGGTCCATCCGCGGGGCTGCCGCGGGTATATGACCTCGCTTTGGAAACCATCGCCCACAGCGACGCTCGCGTTGACTTCGAAAGTCTCAGTGGTTT
>Ga0075026_100001329_pt1 | contig 10393 bp, 7 predicted proteins | sample Str012_2_FD_71392 | JGI IMG/M metagenome (GOLD analysis project Ga0075026, IMG submission 71392) | Freshwater sediment microbial communities in response to fracking from Pennsylvania, USA - Straight Creek_MetaG_SC_2012 | ecosystem: Environmental > Aquatic > Freshwater > Creek > Sediment...
TTCCTCGGCCCCAACGGCGCGGGCAAGAGCACTTCCATCAAAATGCTTTTGGGTCTCGCCAAACCCACGAGCGGCGAGGCGTGGGTGCTGGGCGTGCCTTCCGGCGATGTCGCGATCCGCCGGAGAATCGGTTTTCTTCCTGAAAATTTCCGTTTTTACGAATGGCTGACGCCCGCCGAACTTTTGCGCCTGCACGGACAGCTTTGCGGCGTGGACGCAGGCCAGCTTTCGGAGCGCGTTCCAGCCCTGATTGATCTGGTGGGACTCTCGCCGCATCGTGACAAGCGCCTGCAGAATTTCTCGAAGGGCATGTTGCAGCGCGTGGGGCTGGCGCAGGCGCTGATTCACGAGCCCGACGTGATTTTTCTGGATGAGCCCACGTCGGGACTCGATCCGCTTGGGCGACGCATGGTGCGGGATATTATCCGCGCACAGCGCGAACGAGGCGCCACGGTATTTTTGAACTCCCACATTCTCAGTGAGATCGAAATTACCTGCGACCAGGTGGTGTTTATCCGCGAAGGCGAAGTGGTCACCAGCCGCGACCTGCGCACGCAGCACGAAGAAGCGGTGCGCGTGGAAGTACGCGCGCGAAAATTGACCGACCAATGCGTCGCGGGCCTGGCCCGCTGGAGTACCTCCGTGCAAGTCGACGAAGAGTGGCTGACTTTTATGACTCTTTCCAGGGAATCCCTTCCCGAAATCCTGCGCTACCTTGCCGCCTCCGGGGCCGATGTTTATCAATTCACGCCGCAGCGCATGACGCTGGAAGAGTTGTTCATCAGCGTGATGGGCGAGGACCGGGGATTTTAATGGGCGTCTGGATCATGGCCGGAATCACATTTCGCGAAGCGGCGCGAAAGAAAATTTTGTGGACCGCGCTGCTGGCAGGGGCCGCGTTCCTGCTGGTGTTTGGCATCGGATTGCATTTTCAAGTGGGGGATTTTCGCAACTCCAGCGTCCCGCCGTTTTTGCGTTACCAGGTGGTGAGCGCCATGCTCATGATCGGGCTTTATACCGTGGATCTGCTGGCCGTGGTAATGACCACGCTCACCTGCGTGGACACAATTTCGGGTGAAATAACTTCGGGAACGATTCACGCCATCGCCACCAAGCCGCTGGCCCGCTGGCAGATCCTGATCGGCAAATGGCTGGGATTTGTGGCGATGTCCGGCGTGTATGTGGCCATCATGTTCGGCGGCACGATCGCCGAGGGCTATTGGATTGGCGGCGTGCTGGCGCAACATCCGGTCAGTGGCGGCGTGCTGGTATTTCTGGAATGCATTGTCGCGTTGTCGGTCACATTCATGTTTGGCACCTGGTTTTCAACGCTGACCAGCGGGGTGATCACGCTTGGCCTGCTCGGCGTTGCGTTTCTGGGTGGATGGTTGGAGCAAATGAGCGGATTTACGGAGGGATCGCGACTGGCGATGGTGGGCATCATCTCCAGTTTGGTCATGCCCAGCGAAGCGGTGTGGCGCCGCGCCGCATTTGAAATGGAATCGCCGCTTGCTGGTTCCCTGCAATTCTCGCCGTTCGCCGATGTTTCCATACCCAGTCCGGCAATGATCGGCTACGCGTGCGTGTATTTGCTTATTGCCCTCGCTATCGCCGTTTACCATTTTGGTGAACGCGATCTGTGATCGCTTTCGCGCCATGCTTGCTGGGAAATAATCCAACAGGCTGCGTAGTGCAGTAGGACAGGCTTCAGCCTGTCGGGTTTAGAGCAGCGATGGGCCCCAACGAAAATCAGGCAGGCTGAAGCCTGTCCTACTGAAGACTCACATCCCATCAATGCAAGAATAAATGCGCTTTAGCCGGCTTCGCCGGGCGCAGATTCCGCCGCGGCGGAAAAAAATCCGGAGATATCGCGCTGCTTCAGCATGCGGATGCGGTCGCGGATCGAGGCGGCGCGCTCGAACTCGAATTTTTTGGCGGCCTCGCGCATTTGAATTTCCATCTGCGCCAGAACTTCTCCGAGTTTTTGTTCACTGGTGATGTCGGCGTCGTCAAAATCATCGGCGGGAACGGTGACGTAGTCGGCTTCCACAATCGCCGCCAGCTTCATGTCCACGGATTTGGAGATGGATGTAGGCGTGATGCCATTCGTCTCGTTGTAGGCGACTTGCTTGGCGCGGCGGCGGCTGGTTTCTTCCATGGCCTGCGCCATTGAGCCGGTCATGCGGTCCGCGTAAAGAATCGCGCGGCCTTCCACATGCCTCGCGCAGCGGCCAATGGTCTGAATGAGCGCCGTGGCGCTGCGGAGATAGCCTTCTTTATCCGCATCGAGAATCGCAACCAGCGAAACCTCGGGCAGATCGAGCCCTTCGCGCAACAAGTTGATGCCGATCAGCACGTCAAATTCCCCGCGGCGCAAATCGCGCAGGATGCGCACGCGCTCCAGCGTATCTATCTCCGAGTGCATGTAGCGGCAGCGCACGCCGGTCTCGGCAAAATATTCGGCCAGGTCCTCGGCCATGCGCTTGGTCAGCGTGGTGACCAGCACGCGCTCCTTGCGTTCGGCGCGCAACCGGATTTCTTCCAGCAGATCGTCCACTTGCCCCTTCACCGGACGCACTTCGATCTGCGGATCCACCAGGCCCGTTGGCCGGATCACCTGCTCGACGACAACTCCCGCCGATTTAGTTAGTTCGTACGGCCCCGGCGTCGCCGAAACGTAGACGATCTGCCCGGTGCGGTGCTCAAACTCCTCGAAATTCAGAGGGCGATTATCCAGCGCCGAGGGCATCCGAAAACCGTAGTTCACCAAAGTTTGCTTGCGCGAGCGGTCGCCATGATACATGGCGTGAAGTTGCGGCACGGTCTGGTGCGATTCGTCAACGAACAGCAGGTAATCCTCGGGAAAGTAATCGAGCAGCGTCGGCGGCGCTTCGCCGGGCAAACGGCCGGACATGTGCCGCGAATAATTCTCGATGCCGTGGCAATACCCGATGGTGCGCATCATTTCGATGTCAAACATGGTGCGTTGCCACACGCGCTGCGCTTCCGCGTATTTTCCCTGCTTTTCCAATTCCGGTTTCCACCAGTCGAGTTCCTCGAGAATCGTGTGGATCGCGCGCTCACGCTGCGCGGGAGGCATTACGTAATGCGATTTCGGATAAATCGTCAATTTTGGCAGATCGTTTTGGCCGGAACGGACCGCGCCGGAATATGGATCAATCTGGCGAATTGCGTCCACCCGCGCGCCCCAGAGTTCCACGGCGTAGGCGTGGTCTTCATAGGGAGGATAAATCTCGATGCGATCTCCGCGCACGCGGAACGTCCCGCGCCGCAAATCTTCGGTTCGCGCATACTGAATATCCACCAGCTTGCGCAGCAAGGCTTCGCGCGCGGTGCTCTGCCCTTTTTCGATTTGCACGCGCATGCCGAAGTAGGAATCCGGCGAGCCGATTCCATAAATGCAGGAAACCGAAGCGACGATGATGACATCGCGCCGCTCAAACAGGGACCGTGTCGCGCTCATGCGCAGCTTGTCCAGCTCTTCGTTTATCGTGGATTCTTTTTCGATGAAGGTATCGGAAGCGGGAATGTAGGCTTCCGGCTGGTAATAATCGTAATAGCTGACGAAATATTCGACGGCATTTTGCGGGAAAAAACTTTTGAATTCGCTGTAGAGCTGGGCGGCAAGCGTCTTGTTGTGCGCCAGCACCAGGGCTGGACGGTTCGCGCGCTCAATCATTTTGGCGGCGGTGAACGTCTTGCCCGAACCCGTAACGCCGAGCAGCACTTGATGCTTCTCGCCGGCCTCAAGGCCGTGCGAAAGCTGCCGTATGGCCTCGGGCTGGTCGCCGCGAGGCTCGTACTCGCTCATGAGTTTGAAGTTCATCGCTACTGTATCAATCAGCCCTTCTCAAAACGACCGCCGAACCATTTATTATAGCGCAACACACGGCAATCCGTTTCCCTTTGCGACGTGCCCGGGACTATCCTAAATGACGGCGGAGGCCGCCCATGCGCCAAACCGGTCAATCGTACAAACAACATCCTCCCAACGGCCCATTCGATGCCATCGTCATCGGCTCCGGCATCGGCGGGCTCACTGCCGCCGCACTGCTCGCCAGGCACGCCGGGAAAAAAGTTCTGGTGCTGGAGCGGCATTACGCCGCCGGCGGTTTCACGCACGTATTTCACCGACGCAATTACGAATGGGATGTTGGCGTCCATTACATTGGTCAAGTCAACGGCGCTCACGCCCCTGTCCGCGTCGCTTTCGATCATTTGACCGAGGGCCGCTTGCGCTGGAATCCGATGCCCGATGTCTACGACCGGATCATCATTGCGGGGCGCAAATACGATTTTCCCTCGGGCCTGGAACGATTTCGCGAACGCATGAAACAGTATTTCCCGGATGAAGTTGCGGCCATTGACGGTTACATTGCCGCGGTGTGCGCTGCTGTCGCGGCCAGCGGCATGTTTTTTGCGTCGAAAGCCATCCCCGCCGCAATTTCCCGGCTGGTTGGCCCGCTGATGAGCAGGCGTTTTTTTCGTTATGCCGATCAGACCACGGCGCAAGCGCTGGGCTCGTTGACACGAAACAAGGAATTGATCGCCGTGCTCACCGGCCAGTGGGGTGACTACGGACTTCCTCCCGCGCAAAGCAGTTTCGCGATGCATGCCACGATTGCTTACCATTATTTTGAGGGCGCCGGATATCCAATCGGCGGCGCATCGGAAATTGCAGCAGCCATTGCCCCGATCATCGAACGCGCGGGCGGAGAGATCATGGTCAGCGCGGACGTATCGGAAATTTTGCTGGATGGCGGGAACAAAGCAGTCGGCGTGCGCATGGCCGATGGCGCCGAAATTAGCGCCAGCACAATTATCAGCGACGCGGGCGCGTTCAACACGTTTGCCCGCCTGCTGCCCGCAGATTTATCCGCGAGTCGCCGCGCGCTCGCGGAAATGAAAAATATTCCGCCGTCCATGAGCCATCTCTGCCTTTACGCCGGGCTGAAACGCGAACCGGGCGAACCGGAATTTGATGCGACCAATTTGTGGATTTACGGCGATCCTGATCACGACGCAAGTTTTGCGCGCTTTGAAAAAGATCCCGGCGGGGCGTTCCCCGTTTTGTTCATTTCCTTCCCGTCGGCCAAGGATCCAACGTTTGCCGAAAGGTTTCCGGGCCGCTCGACGATTGAAATTGTCGCGCCAACGCACTATCGAATGTTCGAGCGCTGGGCCGAAACCACATGGAAACGGCGCGGCGCGCAATACGACGAGCTCAAGCAAACGCTGACCGCGCGCCTGCGGGAAGAATTGGAGCGAAACGTCCCGGCAACCCTCGGCAAAATCGAAACCGCCGAAATCTCGACGCCGCTTTCGACGCGGCATTTCGCCAATTACGAGAGCGGAGAAATTTACGGCGCCAGTTGCGTCCCGGCGCGATTCCGCGCGCGCGTATTCGGCGCGCATACGCCCATCCGAAATTTGTATTTGACCGGGCAGGACGCCTGCGTCGCCGGCGTAACCGGCGCGTTATTTGGCGGCGTCATTGCGGCGTCGGCAATTCTTCGGCGTAACATGATGGGGGTTGTTTCGCGGCCCGCGGATTGAAATCAGTTGCGAGCAAGAAATAAAGTCATGTGGCGCGGGCTTCAGCCTGCGCTACTTAATGCCGTCCGGCAATTTCCCTGATTCAATCTTAATTTTCTGAATTTGCTGCACTTGGTTCAGTGGCAGGCCTGTTCAGTAGCTTTTCGGCCAGTGCGTCAATCCGCTTGCCCAGGGATGTATACGAAATCGCAACCGAAAGTACGTAGCCTCCCATTCCCGTAAGAGCCGCTTCCGTGTACGCGCCGGGATAGTGAGAGGGGTGAACCATCGCATCGGCGACAAAACCGAATACGCCGAGAATTAGAGAAGATGTCCAGCGGTTGGCCAGGAGCCGAGAATATCGCGTAAACGTAATAATGAGGGCCGGAAAAATGGCGATCAGACCCGTCTTGGATGCCAATGCAAGATGCGTCAGAGTGATGTCAGCAAGATGTCCCTTCACCATGAGTACCATGCATGGGACTGCCACCTCCACGGCCTTATGCCCGCACAGTATCACCCGATGACGATGTTTTTCATTCACGCAATTATCCGCTTCCCAGCATAGTCATTCTTAATTTCCACCGGCAGTTGGCTTGGGTCATTCGCCGGATTACGCCACAGCCTTATTCGGTGGGCGCGGATGGGGCTTTGATTAACTTTCCTGCAATGAGGGCAAATATGCCGAGCACCACGCCGGAAATCAGGCCGACCGCCGGCCCTGTAAGCGCCATCATCAACCTTGGGGAATCAGGCAGCGGCATGGACTGCATCATCGCCGCTTCCTGGGCATGGCGGCCGATATATGTGTCAAACAGAAGAACGTGCGCGCCCGTAATCCACACCGAGTTTGCCAATCCCAGCAGCAAACCGTGCAGGAAACGCATGGCAGGGCAATTCTTCGCGATCAGGTAGGCTGACAGCAGAAAAATAACCAGCCAAAATGCCGGCTCGATCTTGGAGGGAATCAGGAAAACGGTCGCGACACCCATCGCCAGGCCGAACAACGAAAGCTGAAAGATCAGTTTCCAGTTCAAAGCAGCGGCCTCCCCAGGAAGATTTGACCGTGAGTCTATCCCAATGGATATGGAATGTCATCCGGCCCCTGGCCGCACCTTTTGCGGCTCTTTCCGGGGTTATTAGTTGGCAACCCCCTTGGCGAACGCTGCTTCAAGGCCCCAAACCTTTGATAACCTATTATTAATAATAAAACTACGACTAGTAAAAAGGAGTAGTCCATGCGCTCAGCGTCCAGCCCAATGTCTCTATCACCCAAATTACAATCTCTGGGCAAGCCAGTACTGCTGTCCATTGCCCTGATGGGCGCTTGGGGTTTCGCCCCAGCAAAGGCTGGCGCGCAAACGGCAACGAATATTCCGGTCAAGGGCGCGGATGTATCCCGCACAGCCAAGGCCGTCACCTACCGGCGCGGCGGCGCTGCAAAAGTTTCCTTCCAGGGCACGGACTTGATGACCAGGGCCATCGGCGAAGCCAAAGTCGAGAACAAGGGCAATCGAGTTGAAATTGAAGCGAATTTCCAGGGCATGGACGAGGCGACCAAGTTCGGTTTTGAATATCTGACGTATGTGTTGTGGGCCGTTTCTCCTCAAGGCCGCGCCGTGAATCTTGGCGAAGTGCAGATCAAGAACGGCAGCGCTCAGGTGAAGGCCATTACGGACATGCAAACTTTCGGCATGGTGGTAACCGCCGAACCGTATTTCGCCGTCTCCCAGCCCGGCGATGAAGTGGTGATGGAAAACGCGGGCGGCGCGGGTGGCGAGACGATCGGCGCGACGTATCAACTGCTCGGGCGCGGCGCTTATTCCTCCCCGAACACTCGAATTGAGAATGCCATCTTCGGGATTGACCGCAAAACGCCTGTGGAACTTTTCGAGGCGCGCAACGCCAACCGCATCGCGAAAAATGCCAATGCCGCAAAATACGCGGCCTCCACAATTACGAAAGCCGATGGACAGTTGCAATCCGCGGAGGAGGCCTACGGCCGCAAGAGCGACAAAAAGATGGTGATCTCGATGGCGCGCGACGCCGTGCAAACCGCGGAAGAAGCTCGCGTGATTTCCGTGAAACAAAAAGCCGAGGAAGATGCACAGGCGCAGGCCCAAGCGGAAAAACGAGCCGCCGAGGAACGCACCGCAAAAGCGCGCGCTGACGCGGAAGATCAGGCCAAGCGCCGTCAGGAAGCCGATCAGGCCCGCGTACAGGCGGAATCCGCGAAAGCAGATGCCGAACGCATGAAGGAAGAAGCCATGAAGGCCGCCGCCGAAGCAGCCAAAGCCAAACAAGAGGCGGATCAAGCGCGTCAAGCAGCGGTTGTCGAGCAACAGGCGGCGCTGGTGCAGAAACAAGCCGCTCTCACGCAGATGCAAGCCGCGCAGGCAGAGGCTGAAAAAGCAAGGCAGGCCGCGGCAAAAGCGGAAGCGGACAAAGCCGAGATGCGCGCGCAACTACTTTCGCAATTAAATTCCATTCTGCAGACCAACGATTCCGCGCGCGGCTTGATCGTAAATATGTCCGACGTGCTGTTTGATACCGGCAGTTTTACGTTGAAGCCCGGCGCTCGGGAAAAGCTGGCAAAAGTTTCAGGAATTTTGCTGGCGCACCCGGGCCTGACCATGCAGATCGAAGGGCACACCGACAGCGTGGGCGGCGACGAACTCAATCAAAAGCTTTCCGAACAGCGCGCCGGCTCGGTTCGCGATTTTCTCGGCCAGCAGGGCGTTGCGCTGTCTTCAATCAGCGCGGCAGGATTTGGCAAGACCGAGCCTGTGGCGACGAACGACACGCCGGAGGGGCGGCAACGCAATAGGCGCGTGGAAATTGTGGTGAATGGCGATGCGATTGGGAGTTCTACGGCGGCGAGTGCGCGACCGTAAAATTAGAGTTTACCTGTTACCGCTTCTCGGAAATTGGCCCAATACCCCTCACCTCACTTCCCTGGCCCATCATCCCCAATCAACTCCACCTGCGACCTTGAAAGAATCGTGCCCGCGTAGCGCATCGAAGTGTTTTGGCTGGTGGTCAAAGTCACATCCATATCTTCCGACCCGGTTTGCGAAACGCTGACGACCGCACCTGAGCGCAACGAGACGTAGGTCAAACTTTGCGCCGAGCCGCTCCATTTTCCGGCGGTTTGCACGCCGTTTTTGCGGTACTCCTCGGGCGTCGTGTTGCGCACCGATTTCGGTCGGACCAGGTTCAAGTGCGTAAGGATTACAGCGCATGTTTCGCCTGCTTGGGAATTCGCCTGCGTTTCAGGGGGTGAAGCGGATGGCGGCACATCCGGATTTGCCGGGTGGCACGGTTCGTTGCGCAGATATTGCGAGTCGGTGCGCCACGCCATGCCTGCGACCGGCAGTGAATCCGCGGACAGCTCGGAGGTCCAGGTGTCCCCCACTTTCACTCCTCCGGGGGGCGCGCCGGAAGTTGCATCGAGCTGGCTGATCCAATCGCGCGCGGCCTGCGCGGCTTTTTCTCCCGCGACAATTCCATCGAGGCCGGAAACCGATTTCACTTTTCCTGCTGCATCGAGAGTGAATTCAACGGCCTTTCCCGCGAGCTTTTCGTACTGCTGCTTTGTGGCTTCACTTGCGGGATCGAACGTATCACTGCGCACGCTGGCGGCTGATTTTTCATATGTGGTCCGCAAACGGAATCCGCCCGCCGTTGAGGCATCCAGCGGAAGCACTTCCATGCGGATGGTGGCGTTCCACGTAATATCCGTGCTGGATGGCCCCTGCGGATCGGAAGCGAATCCAGAATGAGTGGTGGCCGTGGTGGTTTCAAATTCCATCGCGTAACGAAATACCTGGCCGGGAGAAAATTTTGGTGAAAGAGTGATGCGTCCCTGGGCGGGACTTGCGGCGCGATCTCTTTTGTTTTTTTCCGGTGTTTCCGCTGACGCTGATACAAAGGCCGAGGCGGTCGGGTCAATTTTCTCAACGATGGAAAAAGTGCCCCGCCTCTGAAGAGGCGGGCTACAACAACTTGCCATTGCCAGGGCCAGCGCTGTTGCCCGCCTCTTCAGAGGCGTGGTTTTTGTCGAGCCCGGAACGAACTTTTTTCCAATTGCCACGATTCGATAGTAAGTCGCTCGAGAGCAGGTTGCAATGCGCTACCGGTGGCGCGGGCTTCAGCCTGCGCCACTAAAACCCCCCTGCGCAGTTTCGCAGTTGCTCCCAAATGATTATTCCTATCTGGAGCCGGGCCTTGGCGCGGGTTTATTCACAGGAGACGCCGGGGTGAATTGCGGTGCCTCAATCGTTCCGCCCAAAAGAAAACCTGTGGACGGCGCGGAAACAGGCGGCGTCTCTCCACGGGAGATGGAAGGGCGAAAGCGAATGTTCCACGCACGGGAAAATTCAATCCGGCCGTCGGCTTGCAACCGCCCCCGCGAATGGTCCAGAACAAAATCCTTCAGTTCGATTCCGCCGTTTTGAATATTGAACGCCCCCGCGACCGATGCGAAGGGACCGAACTGCGTATTTTTCACGCTTGCGGAAAATGCAAGGCCGAAATCAATTCCGTGAATTTCCACGTTGCGCGAATCGAGCGTTCCCTTCCCGGCCATCGCGGCCACCAGAGTTTCCTTGCCTATGCCGTGTGTGGAAAGAGAAAGCGTCGCGGAAGATTCCCCGCCGGCGATGCGATCGCCCAGCCACGGGACGGCGCGCGCCAGTTGCGCGAGTTTCACGCGGTCAAAGCGGCCCTGAAATTCATAGGTCGGATCGGCAACCAGGCGTGCATCCAGTGAGCCCATGGTTTTTCCGCCGAAAAAATTGGCCTGCGCCTTGCGAAGCTTAATCGCGCGGCCATCGAG
>Ga0075026_100001330_pt1 | contig 10390 bp, 13 predicted proteins | sample Str012_2_FD_71392 | JGI IMG/M metagenome (GOLD analysis project Ga0075026, IMG submission 71392) | Freshwater sediment microbial communities in response to fracking from Pennsylvania, USA - Straight Creek_MetaG_SC_2012 | ecosystem: Environmental > Aquatic > Freshwater > Creek > Sediment...
GTTGTAGATTCCCTCCTGCGCCTTCGCCACGGAACGATCGTTCAGGTCCGTGGCCACGATTTCAAAGGTCCAGCCTTTTAGATTCGTTTGTGTTTCCTCGTGCAGCAGCATGGCCAGCGTGTAGGACTTCTCCCCTGTGGAGCAGCCCGCGCTCCAGAAACGCAATTTCGTGTACGAAAGCTTTTTCTTGGCTTCGGCAAGCGACGGGATCACCACTTTGCGAAGCGCCTCTATTTGCGGCATGCTTCGGAAAAGGGAGGTTTCGCCAATGGTGATTTCGTTGAGCAACGCCCGCATTTCCGTATCGCGGTTTGGCCGCGCCGTCAGATAGTCCAGATATTCGCGGGGCGTGCGCGCGCCCACCACCTTCATCCTGCGCGTGGCACGCGCCACCAGAAGGTAGAACTTATTTTCAGCTTGATAGATTCCAGACACCTGATAGATCAGATCACGGATTCGAACCCATGCGGGGTCGGCTAGCTGTTCCGTGGAAACTGCTTCATCCTGCGGGAGCGTGGCTTCTATGAGCATATTGGTTTTCTTGCGGCCTTCAATTTGTCCTTCTTGAAATACATTCGGCGTACCGCCCGGGTCGCGCGGGCTTAGGGATTACCGGGCGCACCCACTTTTCATGTTCGGGCCACTTCGATACGAAAATCTTATCGGCGAAATGAAGCAAAACTTAACCGGCCGCACCACGGCCTAGCGTGTGCGGGGGGATAATGCATGCGCGTTCCCGTCAGTTTGTGCGCCGGGAGATTTGCTCTCCGGCACGTCGGTCTGGGATTGCGTCGGCGCTGTGATGACCACATCCAGCCTCCGATTTTCCGCGCGGCCTGCCGCGGTGCCATTGTTCGCCAGAGGGTGAAACTCGCCATACCCTGCGGCGGAAAGCCGGCTGGGAGGCAACCCATAATTGACGATCAATAATTGAATCAGTCCCGTGGCTCGAGACGTGGAAAGCTCCCAGTTCGAGGCGAACCGGGCGGTGTGGATCGGAATATTGTCCGTGTGGCCCTCAATGCGAAGATTTTCCGGCCTTTGTTTCAGCACTTCGGCCAGGCGCGCGATGGCCCCCAGCGAGGCTGGGCGAATGGACGCCGATCCACTCTCAAAAAATCCCATTTCCTTGAGACTGACCACCAACCCTTCCCTGTGCATGGACATGGTGACTTCATTTCGCTTGATTTCCGGATTCAGCGCTTTCTGGATCGCGCTTTGGGCTTCTTGCAGGGATTGCGCGGTGGCGGCGCTGGTCAGCGCCCCTTTCATCGGATTGACAAAATGTTTCATATCGGCATCCCGGCCAATGTTTTCCACCACCTGCACTTTCTCAAACGGCATGGCATCGTCGTCCTTTAACGGAACTTTCGTATTGGAGGCTTGAAACACTCCCAATTCCTGAAAGGCCACCTGAATGGCCAATGCCAGGCGGCCGGCCTTTCTTTTATCGACTTGCGAAGAGGAATATAGAACGACAAAAAAGGCAAACAGCAGCGTGATGAAATCGGCGTATGAAACCAGCCAACGTTCGTGATTCACGTGCGCGCGAGGTTTCCTTTTCATACGGCGACCTCGGATGCTTTACGTTCGCGCGGCATTTCCGCCAAAAAACTGAACAGCTTGGTTTCAATCATCCGCGGATTCATCCCTTCGAGAATTGATACAACTCCTTCCAGTATCATTTTGCGAATGATCTGCTCTTCGCGAATGCGGATTTTCAGTTTCCCGGCCGAGGGCAGCAAAACCAGATGGGCGGCGCCCACGCCATAGACCGTGGCCACGAACGCCACCGCGATTCCCCTCCCCACCTCGTCAATATTGTCCAGGTGCTGCATCACCTGGATCAGGCCGAGGATCGCTCCGATAATTCCGATGGTTGGCGAAAATCCTCCGGCGGATTCAAAAACCCTGGGGATATCTTCTTCGTACTCGCCCTGCTTTTCCAATTCCAGCTCCATCATTTTTCGCAATTCCCCGGGTTCTGTTCCGTCCACGGCAAGCGTCAGAGATCTTTTCAGAAATGGGTCCGTGATTTTTTCCAAATCCCTGTCCAGCGATACGATGCCTTCCTTGCGGGCCTTTTGCGCGATGGCAACAATTTCCTGAATCACGTCCAGTGAATTATTTTTAGGCTCGAAAATCACGCTGACCACGCCGCGCAGAGCGTTCATCACCACGCTAAAGGGAAATTGAACCATCACGGCGCCCAGCGTCCCTCCAAATACGATTAACGCCGCGGTGGGCTGCAGAATCTGTCCGATTTTCCCGCCTTCCAGAAATAGCCCGAGCAGAATGGTTCCCCCGGCAAGCAAGATTCCAACAATCGTGCCTTTATCCATTCTGTACACCCTCCTCGGACGTACCGCGCTTTTCCTGGTCCCCGGTTTGTTCGCCTTTCGGCGATGTCCAGCTGGAGAAATTCATCTGCAATCCCTCCAATACACGCCTGCGGAATGCCACGATCCGCTCCAAAATTTGCTCGCCGGTTTCAAGGACCACGATCTTTTCCCCGTTCACAAGGGTGATTACCGTGTCCGGGGCATATTCAATGAGCTTGACCATGTCTGAATTGATGACCAGAGGGTGGCCGTTAAGGCGCGTAAGCTGAATCATTGAGAGAAAACCCCCGTTCCACCGCGGTACACCGCGCAATTCATGTTGGATCACTTAATCCATCGGCTAATTAGAAATTGGGTTGAGCCGCCGACTTCGCGCCCCGCGCAATGGCATGGAGCGTGCACAAGAAGATTGATGAATCGCATTTCGTGATTCCTAAATGAACTTCAAAGGTTGGGTGGCTGGTGAACCGAACACCGAAAAATAAGAAATCTCTCACGATGAAAAGGCAGCACCGGCGTGCGCTGCGGCACTATGAATGTGGACGCATGGAGCAAGCTCTGGGAATTCTGGAAAACCTTCTGAAACGCCGGAACGAAAGCGAATGGTGGAATGACTGGGCCAGTGTGCAACTGGCTCGCGGGAAGCCGAATGATGCGGAACGCGGGTACCAAAATGCGATTCAGCTGGATCCGGCGAATCGAGTGGCGGAGCTGAACCTGGGCGTCTATTTGGCAACAGCGGGCCGGAGTTCGGAAGCCATCCCCTTAATGCTGCCATCCCTGCCAACACTCGATCCCGCGAGCCGCAAGGCAGTGGAAGCGTTGCTGGGTCAATGCGGACATCCAATCCTTGAGTCAGCGACCGGCGCGCAACCTCCTGCAATTTTGCGGCGCGGACGAAATCGGTCCGAGGCATCGCCAGCGAACAGGCGCAGGAGAGAGAAGCACGAATGATCAGCTTGGCGCGGTGCGGCATATGCGGCGCTCACAAGGATTGTCAACGGCCTGATTGCCGCACGATTCATTTCAGCCCCCAGTACTACATGTTTCTTAAGCGGCAATGGGGCAGGACAATTAGGGTGCCGGGAAACTAAAGGACTAGGACTGCAGGCCGATAGGTGAGGTGGAGGAAGTAAAAACCTTCCGTAAATCGGAAGCGAGCCAAAGGTGTTCCGAAGTCGCGCAACTTCGGTGCTGGGTGCTCCAAACCGGGGACGGAATCACTTTTGACACTAAGGAGCCTACACATATGGCAATCAGTATCCTGAATAACATTGCGTCGCTGACAGCACAAAACCAGTTGGCAGTCACGCAATCCAATTTGAACAAGACACTGTTCCAGCTCTCTTCCGGTTCGCGAATCAACTCCGGCGCGGATGACGCGGCAGGCCTAGCAATTGCAGACGGGCTGCACGCCAACATCACGGCCTTAACGCAATCGGCGCAAAACGCCAACAGCGGCGTCGGATCTCTTCAAGTGGCCGATGGTTCCCTGGCTCAAGTGACCCAGCTGCTGAATCGCGCCGTCACGCTGGCCACGGAATCTTCCAACGGCACGGTGTCGGACAGCCAGCGCACCGCGCTGCAAGCCGAATACTCGCAGATCACGTCGGAAATTGACCGGATCGGCAGCAAGACTAACTACAACGGCGGGGCGGTGTTTACCAACTCTGCTTCCAACATCTTCATCAGTGATGGCGTCAGTAACAGCACGATTGGCGTCACCACAAACGCACTGTCCTCGGCATCGCTCGGGTTGGTGGCCGGAACGGTGACTACTCCGGTTGCGGCGGTTGGCGCAACTGCCACGGTAAGGCTTAACGGCCAGCCGGCAAACAACGACACGGTGGTCGTGGACGGCACCACATACACCTTCAAGACCGCACTCAGCTCCGGCCCAACCGTCGCGAACGAAGTCCTGATCGGCGGCACGACCGCAGCCTCGGCGACAAATCTATCGCAGGCAATTGACGGAACAGGCACGCTGGGAACCAACGTCTCAGCTGGCACACCGGCGGACACGCACGCGACATCCACGGTGAGCGGAACAACTCTCACACTTACCGCAATCACGGCCGGAACCGCGGGCAATGCCTACACACTGACCGCAACTGGCGCAAATACCTCGGTCAGCGGCGCCACATTTTCCGGCGGCGCGGCTGCGACATCGGTGGTCACGACCGAAACCAACACACTTTCCACCGCCACCAATGCGCAGAACACGCTTGGCCTCATAAATTCCGCCATCGCTAGCGTGGCCAGCCTGCGCGGCACGCTCGGTGCAAACATCAACCGATTGCAGGCCGCCAGCAACGTCATCAGCAACCAAGTGCAAAACCTGACTTCCGCCGAAGACGGCATCCGCGCCGCGGATATTCCGTCGGTGGTTGCCAATCTTTCGCGCTTTACCATCCTGAACCAGTCCGGCATCTCGGCTCTGGCGCAGGCTAACTCGGCGCAGCAAAGCATTTTGACATTGCTCCGCTAACCATAGTGTTTGACTTAGGCTCGCTTGAGGGTCGGGTGATTTGACCCGCCCTTAAGCGGGTGTTTTGTGCAACGCAAGTATTGGCTGGACGAAGAGGGGCTTAGATGTCGTCTTCCGTATCGTCTCTAACGACTGGTCTGGGCACAAGTACAGGAACTGCCACGTCCGCGAGCCTGGGCCAGGGGATTGACGTCAATTCTTTTGTCCAGTTGGCCCTCGCGGGACAAACAGGGCAAATTGCCAGCCTGCAAGCGCAACAGGCAACCATTAATTCGCATAGCTCTGCGGTTAGCCAGATCGATTCACAATTAACGTCGCTGCAAACTTCCGTCACCGCGCTTAGCGATCCACTCGGAGTCGTAAACTCAGAAGTCGCAACCTCTTCCGATTCGTCCACCCTCACGGCAACCGCAACAGCAACAGCCGTCCCTGGCACGCACATCATTTCGGTCACTTCATTGGCGACCACATCTTCTTACTATTCGGATGCGGTGGCTGCTTCCAGCACGGCTCTGGCTACCGGTGACACGATTACGATTTCAGCCGGCGGCAATCAGGTTGCCTCGGTCAGCGTGGATTCCACAAACAACACTCTCGATGGACTCGCGCAGGCCATTAACAATCAGTCCGGCTCGCTTCAAGCCAGCGTCATACAGGACGCCAATGGAGCACGGCTGGCCATTGTCAGCAAGATTTCCGGCGCTCCCGGCAACCTGGCCATCACGGGAAGCCTGCACCAGATCAACAACGCCGCCATCAACTTTCACCAGGCCCTGGCCGGAACCAACGCGGTACTGACGGTGGACGGCGTACCCGTCAGCAGCGCGGGCAACACGGTGAACAATGTGATTGGCGGAGTGACCCTGAATCTGGTCTCCCCAACCGGCAACACTCCGACATCGCTCACGGTGGCACCGGACACATCCAGCATCACATTAGCGATAAATAATTTCGTCACTTCCTACAACACCGCAATCAATTCGCTCAACTCACAATTCCAGGTGGGCGCGGGCGGCATCGGCGGCCCGCTGTCAGCCGACGGCTCAGCGCGCGACGCGCAACAGCAATTGCTCTCCGCCATTACCTACTCGACCTCCGGTACCGGCGGAGCGGTAAACCTGACCAGCATTGGAATTAACGTGAACAATGACGGCACGCTTACGGTGGACTCGGGAGCTCTTGCCACTGCGCTGACATCGAATTTTTCCGGCGTGCGCAGTTTTTTGCAGGGATCAACGGCGGCTTTCGCCGGAAATTTCAATACCGTACTCACCGGCATAACCGACCCGAACAGCGGCGTGCTGGGGCTGGACCACCAGGGATTGATTAAATCCTTGCTGGACTTGACCAACCATATTTCCGACATTCAAGCAAACATTGCCGTGCAGACCAGCAACCTTACGGCCGTCTACGCCCGCGTCAATACAACGCTGCAGGAACTTCCCCTGCTGCAACAGCAGTTGAGCCAACAGCTCGCGAGTGTCGCCCGATGAGCATGGACGCAACATTGAGCTATCAACAGGCGTCCGCGCGGGGCGCCACGCCCATCGGCCAAGTCGTCGCGCTGTACGACACGATCCTGCGCGACTTCGTGCGGGCGCTGGCGGCGTTGCAAGCCGGGGACGTGGAAACACGCGTCAACGAACTCAATCATTCCCTGCTGGTGATTGCCCACCTGCAAAACGTTCTTAACCACGAACGCGGCGGAGAAGCCGCCAGACAATTTGAACAATTCTACATGGTTACACGCGGATTGATCGTGGACGCAAACGTTCGCGCCACGCCGGAAGCAATTGAAAAACTAATTGATCTATATGGCGGGCTGCGCCAAGCCTGGTACCAGGCGGAGCAGATGCTGCCCGATAACCAGCAGCGGACGATGGCGCAGCAAACAATTCATCCTGACAGGCCCGCGGCGCCTGACGCCGGCAGCGCCGACGAAGAAATTGAAATGCCGCAGATTCAATGGAGCGCATGATGGAATGCCACAAACATGAACGATTTCTTTCCGCCAATCGGGAACTTCGCGATTTCCTGAACCGGGTCGATGGCCTGGCCAGCGGAACCTGCTCGATCACTGAAAAAGACTTGCAGGCACTGTCGCGCCGCCTCTCAAGCCTGGCCCCTGAGATTGGAGATGCATCCCGCGGCGAAACTCTGGACACGGATCTGCAAGGTGAAATCGCCGAATACGTCAAAAACCTCCGCGCGCTGCAATCCGGCCTCGAGCGCGTCCGCTGTTTCATGCTGACCCGCAAGCTGCAAATTGAATCCGAGAAACGGCATATCGAGGGATTGCAGGGATGGGTCAGCGCCTATCACCAAACCACGTAACCGGCAATCCACAGCTCCGCATGAACCAGTACGCCCGCCACGGCCCCGCGATTCGGCCTCCTCAATTCATTTCCCGCAAAACGCCGGCGGCGGGAGAAAGTCCCGCCGCCAGCGCACTCTACTTCAGGAAATTAAGCAAATTCATGGTGTTCAGGATTTGACCGGTCGCCGAAAGAATTGCATTGGTGGCTACAGTGGCCTGCTGCAGATTTGTGATGGAAGCGGCAAGGTCCGCGCCGACCAGATTATTTTCCTGCTGCGCGAGCTGTGTCTTGTCGGTATTTAGGTAGGTTTGCGTGGATTGCAATTGCTGAAGTGTGTTTCCGTAAAAAACCCGCTGACTGGTAAACTGCGAAAACGCCTGCGACAGATTCGCGCTTGCCGCCGGAAGCCCGGTGTTGCTCTGCAACGCGGTAATCATTCCGTTGAGCGCGCCCAGAACGTCGCCCGCGGAATTCGTGAATATCTGGCTGCCCGGCACGTTGACGGGGATGGAGCGTCCCTGAGCGATGGCAATGGAGTTAACATTGGTGTTGCCGTTGTATTTCACGCCATTGGGTTGCGTGGCGTCGAGTACGAATGGCTGCGTTGCAGTGGCCGTCCCGGAAAACACATAGCTTCCCTGATACGTCTGATTCGCCAGGCTCAATACCTGATCGCGGATTCCAGTCACTTCCTGAGCAATGGCCTGGCGATCGGCTGCCGATAGCGTGCCGTTCGCGCCTTCCACCCCCAGAGAAATTGCCTGCGTCAGCGCGGTCACCACCGAACTGAGCGCGGAATCGATCGTATTGCCCTGCGCTGTAAGGCTGGAAATGTTTTGCAGGTATTGAGAGTCCTGCCCGGTTTGAACATGATTGAGGGTAACTTCCGCGGATGCAGCGGGATTGTCGGCCAGTTGATTCACGCGGCGTCCCGTGGAGATTTGCTCGAGCGCGGTGTTTTGCGCCTGGCGATTCAGCATAATCGCCGTCAGCAGGTCCGGCGCAGGATCGGGATTAATTCGCAGACTCATGTTGGGTTCACCCCGTCGTCATGCTTAAAGTTGCGGTCAGCAGCTGGTTGATAACGTTGATCACATTGGCGGAAGCCTGGTACGCGCCCTGATAGCGAATCAGGTTGACTGCCTCTTGATCCAGGGAGACGCCGGAAACCGCGCCGCGCTGGTCCTGCAGTTGCTGCTGAACCAGGCCAACAGCCGTTTGTTGCGATTGCGCCTGGGATACATCATTGCCAATCTGAAAAATCACTCCCGAATAATAATTGGCGGGAGTCTGCCCGTTAACGAGGGGTTGATTCTGCAGATTCGCAAGCGCCTGCGCATTGCCGCTGCTTCCCACGGATCCGTCCGAGCTGGCGGCCACCAGGTTCGGGTCGGTAATGGCCACGGAAATCGAAGATGCCGCTCCGGCCTGCGCAGCGGGTTGCGTGAATAAATTCACGCCGGCTTTCCCATTGGCGTCAAAGCCGGCGCGGCTTTGCGTGTTCACGGATGTGGATAGGTTATAGGCGAGCGTATCGAGCTTGTTCAGGATCGCGGGAATTTCCTGGTCCCGCACCTGAATTTGACCGCCCAGTGCGCCGCCGTTGATGGCTGCCGTGATGTTCGTGCCCTGCGAATAAACGTCATGATAAGTGGTATTAGGATTGACTTGAGTAGTGAGCGCGAAACTTTGTCCTGCTACCACCAGCGATGCGCCATTCGCCGTGGTGATCGTCAAACTGCCCTTCCCCGCATCCGATTCCGAAATGTTTACCAGGCCTGACAACTGCCGCACCAGTTGCGTGCGCTGGTCCAGAAACGCTCCCGGATCCTGCCCAATGCCCACTATTCCGCTGATCTGTGTGTTCAGCGACGCGATTTGCGTGGTTAGCTGATTGATCTGCGTGACCGACTGCTGGACTCCCACGTCGGTGCTGCTTTGCAAGGCTTGCAGGCTGGACGTATCCTGCTGAAACGCGGTGCTCAAATTCTGTGCCGCCGTAATCACGCCCTGTCGCGACGCTGCGTCACTCGGGTTGGCGGACAACTTAGTCAGGCTGTTAAAAAATGCCGTGAGCGGTGTCTGCAATCCGCTGCCGGAGGCTTCATTGAACAATGCTTGCACCTGGCTCATGGGACCGAGAAATGAGCTGAGCTGACTGGCCGATTGATTCTCCTGATCCAGCCGCCGCTCCAGCAGGTTGTCACGAATACTCGTCGTTTGGCCCTGGGTTACACCTGTGCCGTATAAAAGATTGCCAATCTCCACGGGAGCGTTTTCCGACAGGTTCACCTGCTGCCTGGAATATCCCGGTGTGTTTACGTTGGCGATATTGTTGCTGGTAACCTCGATGCCGCCGCGGTCCGCTGCCAGCGCGCCCAGCGCAATTCCCAGGCTTCCGTAAAGACCGCCCATGTTGTCAGCCTTTCTCCGATGTTTGCCCGCGCACGGCGGCGGACTGCATACGCGGGGCGTACGAGACGGCGCAAAGGCCCAGCGAATTCATCAGTACATGAATTGTTTTTCGCGAACGTTGCAGATATGCCGCGTGAATCTGGTTTAACCGCCCAACTTCGGCCTGCGTTTCTCCCAACTCGCGCATCACGCAGCGCAGCCGCTCGACCCACCGGGCATCCTCAAGCGTTCCAGCCAAATCGCGGGGATCCAGTCCCAGTTGTTTCGCGCAGGATTGCTGCAGGGAATCGATTCCCGGCTGCAGCGCCTGGATTTGCCTGCACACGTCTTCTTGTTCAGCGATGCGGGCATACATTCGATCAATGTCCATGGAAACAAAATCCTTGCGGCAGTCCACATATTGCTGCGCCAGCAGGCGGAGCAGGGACAGGCGATTTTCAAGCAACGAAACGTAGGATTCGAAATCAAAGCTCATGGGCTACGCCATTTCGTCCAGATTGTGCCGCTCGTCTTCTCCCGGCGGGCTGATTTCCGGGGAACCAGGCGTCGTCGACTTGGAGGGATCGGCGGCTTTCGCGCGCGCAGGGTGCGGCGGCTGGCCCTGCGGCTCGGAGCCTGGACCTGAGTCGCGATCGGAAATGGATTCGATTCGGGGAGGTGAAATCTCCGCCATCGCGGTTCACTCCGCTAACCTTGCCGCTTTCCATGCCGGCTCCAAGTAGAGCCCGCTCTTCTTCACTGCCGGCTCCAAGTAGAGCCCGCTCTTCTTCACTGCCGGCTCCAAGTAGAGCCCGCTCTTCTTCACTGCCGGCTCCAAGTAGAGCCCG
>Ga0075026_100001335_pt1 | contig 10372 bp, 8 predicted proteins | sample Str012_2_FD_71392 | JGI IMG/M metagenome (GOLD analysis project Ga0075026, IMG submission 71392) | Freshwater sediment microbial communities in response to fracking from Pennsylvania, USA - Straight Creek_MetaG_SC_2012 | ecosystem: Environmental > Aquatic > Freshwater > Creek > Sediment...
GTTTTAGGTATTGCTGTAAAATTATAATAAATTATTGATAAACGATAAATATATTTTCCGAATCGATTATTATGTTATCAAGGTAGACTACCCATTCCCCTAAAAGCGAATGACTTATCTTCCGAAAAATTTCATGTATCATGGCAGATAAGCAGGCATTCATCCAGGCGGTCAATGACGGATATACTTTCAAGGGTGAGCATTTTGCCATCGGCGCAGCCATGCTTGACGGCGATGTACTCAAAGGTACCCTGGTGAACCTGCCGCTCAAGACGATGAACCGCCACGGCCTCGTGGCAGGAGCTACAGGAACCGGCAAGACAAAGACCCTGCAATTGCTCACGGAAGGACTCAGCAATGCCAGCGTACCGGTCCTGGTGATGGATGTCAAAGGCGACTTCAGCGGCATCGCCGCCGCAGGCACTGAAAACGACAAGATCAAGGAACGCGTGGATAAGACTGGTCTTGCATGGAAAGCTTCATCTTTCCCGGTCGAACTCATGACCCTGAGTGATGAGAAAGGCGTACGCCTTCGGAGTACCGTGATCGAGTTCGGCCCTGTGCTCATGTCCAAGATCCTCGGGCTCAACGACACGCAGGAAGGCGTCATGGCGATGATCTTCAAATATTGTGACGACAGCAAGATGGCCCTTTTGGACTTGAAGGACCTGATCAAGGTGATCCAGTTCATGGGCGCGGATGGGAAGAAAGAGGTGGAGGCCCAGTACGGCAAGATATCCACCACCAGCACGGGCACTATCCTGCGCAAGCTCATCGAGCTCCAGCAACAGGGTGCGGATCTTTTCTTCGGAGAACCGTCTTTCGACGTGGACGATCTTATGCGCATCGGTGACGATGGCCGCGGTATTGTGAGCGTGCTGCGTGTATCGGATATGCAGAACCGTCCCAAGCTCTTCTCCACCTTCATGCTGGGCCTGCTGGCGGAGTTGTACGCCACGTTGCCGGAGGCCGGTGACCTGGATAAGCCCAAGCTGGTCTTTTTCATCGACGAGGCTCACCTTATCTTCAACGAAGCCACTCCGGCATTGCTTTCGCAGATCGAGACCGTCATCAAGCTCATCCGCTCCAAAGGCGTGGGCATATTCTTCTGCACGCAGAACCCGCAGGATATCCCAGCGTCCGTGCTCAGCCAGCTGGGTCTCAAAGTGCAGCATGCCCTGCGCGCCTTCACGGCAGCGGATCGGAAGACGATCAAGACCGCCGCGGAGAACTATCCCGAGACCAATTTCTACAAAGTTGAGGATCAGATCACGCAATTGGGCATCGGTGAAGCCTTCGTGACGTTGCTGAATGAAAAAGGCATTCCCACCCCGCTGGTGCAGGCCTATCTGGGCTCCCCCACTTCCAGGATGGACGTGCTGGCTCCCGGCGAGATCGATAGCCTGGTCAATGGTTCGAAACTCGTAAAGAAGTATGCGGAGTCCGTGGATAATGAAAGTGCCTATGAGATCCTGACGGCAAAGCTGAAGCAGGCCACCGAAGAACAGGAGCAAAAGAAAGAAGAGACTAAGAGCGGTCCGGCGGCCAAGCACGAGGAGAGTTTCCTGGACAATCCCATGGTTCGTCAAGCGGGTCGTACGGCCGCGAGCATCCTTACCAGGAGTTTATTGGGTGCTCTCGGATTGACTGGCTCACAGCGTCGGAAGAAAAGCCTTTTTTGATCTTTTTGCCCGGAAGAAATCGCCCTTACTGATTATCATATTGTTAGACGGGCGGGTCAATGAATTATAAGAAAAATCGTATCGGGAAGACAGGGCATACCACGAAGTGGTGCTCAGAATATCAAAGCTTTTACTATCTTTACCACGGTTTTTCATAGGATATTGGATTTTAAAAACGGGCTGGATTTCTATCCTGGCCCCTTTTTTTTTTATAACAGGTTGATGTTCCCATGCTCGTCCAGGGCGATCTTTTCCTCACCGGCCCATTCTTTCAACACCTGCATCGCCTTTTCCTTTCCCTGGCCGTTGAAGCCCGCCAGCAGGGCTTCCTGGTCCTTCCTTCCATCTTTGATACGTTCTTCGAGTTGCCTGGCGATCTCGCTGAATTCCATGGCGTCCAATCCGGCTTTTCTTGCCTTGATACAATTATCGCAGATGCCACAGGGCTTTTCCGGCTCAAAACCGAAATACCGCTCCATGATCGATGAGCGGCATCCCTCCGCTTCCATGTAGTCGCGCATCGCGTCCAGCCGGCGGACAAATGCCTGCTTACGTAAGTCGTGGCGAACCATATCCACCCAGAGGTCCGATCCCATGGGCCGGCCTTGAAGGAAGCGGACTTGTGGACTGTCCTTGCGCGGTGCGAAGCGTATCATGTTGGCCGCCTGAAGGCGTTCCAGTCCTTCTGTGACCCGTGTGATGCTCCAGTGCAGGGCGCGAGCCAATTGGCCCTCTGAGATCGAAACGGGGGCGTCGAGTATGCCGCCATAGGCCCGCAAGAGGCCTTTCAGCAGCTCACCATCCTCCGGTTGGGCAGCCTCAAAATCGTCCAGGTCCTTTTTCCTTGCCCGCACTTCCGCTCTGGAGGGCTGAAAGACCTGTTCCTGGAAGGCCAGTATCCCTTCCTGCTGAAGGGTCTGCATGACATTGATCACGAGTTGCACAGGGTATCCGAAAGATTTGCAGAATGTGCCGAGATCCAGGTCGTAGAGTTCATCCTCTCCGAAGCCGGCGGCGATCTGGAAATGGTTGACAAGGGATTGGTAAACGGCCCGGATGGTCTCCAATGGAGGGAATCGCTCCCGGATGATACGCTCCCGTGCTTTCTCATCAATGGATTCCTTCAACAGCACCGCATACGCGCGGATGCCATCGCGGCCGGCGCGGCCTGCTTCCTGTCCATAGCTTTCCAGGTTGTCCGGCACATCTGCATGCACGACCAGGCGTACATCGGATTTGTCGATGCCCATGCCAAAAGCGTTGGTGCAGACCATGATCCGGGTGCGACCACGCAGCCAATCCTCCTGCCGCAGGTCCCTTTGTTCGCGGGGTAGTCCGGCATGGTAGAAAGATGCACCCATGCCTTCGTCCACCAGGACCTGGCTGATCTCTTGCGTGCGTTTTCGGGTACGGCAATACACGATGGCACTGCCGGGCACCTTGTTCAGGATGTCGATCAGTTTGTGGGTGCGGGAGGGGGCACTGACCACGCTGTAAGAGAGGTTGGGACGGTAGAAGGATTGGAGATACAGGGCAGGCGCGGTCATGCCGAGCTTCTCCACGATATCGTTCTGCACTTCCAGCGTGGCTGTGGCCGTCAGGGCCAGAACGGGCACATCAGGTTTTTCTGCGCAGGTGGCGGCGATGTTGAGGTAGGAAGGCCGGAAATCATACCCCCACTGCGAGATGCAGTGGGCCTCATCGACAGCGATCAGGTTCAGGGGCATCGCTGGCAGGAACTCCCGGAAAAGAGCCGTCTGCAGTCTTTCCGGAGAAACGAAAAGGAATTTGAAGGGGCCATATGCGGCCTGTTGAAGCACTTTGCGGATCTCGTTCCAGGTCATGCCATTCTGGATGATGAGCACTGGCACCCCCATCTCTTTCAAGCGCGACACTTGGTCTTGCATGAGGGCGATCAGGGGCGATATGACCAAGGCGATACCCGGTCGGGCCAGGGAAGGCACCTGGTAACAAACCGACTTGCCGCCCCCGGTGGGCAGCAGGGCCAGTACATCCCGGCGATCCAGGACAGACGCGATGATCTCCTCCTGCAATGGACGGAAACCATCGTGGCCCCAGTATCGTTTCAATATCTCCTTCGGTTGCTCCATGGATGGTTTTTCAGCCCGGTTTTCCTGCGTCGATCGTGATCAATGGGTTAATGGCTTTCAGGTCGTTCAGGAAAGATGCCCTGTCACGGGGGGAGATCGCGATGCTTCGGTCCTTGCCATACCGGATGAACAGCCGGTCAAAGGAAAAGGCCGGCCCGGCGAGAAAGTCACGGGCGGCGGTGATGCGGGTGATCCCGCCGATTTCGATCCGCTCTTTGATCAAAAAGGAGCATCGTACATGGAGGATATTTGCGTCAATGATATAGGTCGTGGACAGGTAGAGATACAGATAGAAGATCGCGAGTGCCGCGAGTACGATGATGCCACTTCCATCCCCGGACAGAATGTCCATCAACATCAACCCTGCCCAGAATATGCCGAGTATGATCGAAAGCACCGGTGAAATTGCGGAGCGATAGGTTTTCATGCCAAGTGGGTTGGGCACTAAATTACCTTTTTTACGAAGAGCCGGATCGAGTTGAATGCGAGCACCACATCGCTCAAGCCCATGGATAATGCCGCCAAGGCTGGTCTCAGGAATCCGAAGGCTGCGATGGGTATCGCCACGATATTATAGGCGAAGGCCCAGAAAAGGTTCTGCTGGATCGTGCGGTAGGTATGACGGCCCAGCGCCAGTGCCTCTGGTAGTTTTTTGAGTCCACTGTTCATGAGCACCACCTGTGCACTCTGCACGGCCAGTTGAGACGCATCACTGAGTGAAATGCCGATGGTGGCCTTGGCCAGCGCGGGTGCATCGTTGATGCCATCGCCGACCATGGCGGTGGGAGCCAGTGCAGTGAGCTCCGTCACCTTCTTAAGTTTCTGTTCGGGGCTCTGTTCCGCGATCACGGTGTCAATGCCCAGTTGGCGGGCAAGGTCATCGCATTTGTCCTGACGGTCGCCACTGAGCAGGATGGTCCGTATGCCCCGGCTATGCAGGTGTGCGATCACTTCCTTTGACTCCGGTCGGAGCTCGTCCGCCACATCGATCCATCCCAGGAGTTCATCATTCCGAAGGATATAAACGTTGTGCTTTTCTGTTTGAGGTTGCGTTGGGAGTCCTTTCCAGGAACAGGCGGAATAGAGGTTGCCTTCCTTGTCCATGGCTTTCATGCCCAAGCCTTTCACCTCTTCTATCTTCTCCCACCGCAAGGCGTTCTTCCCCTTGAAAGTTTCCGTGATGGTACGGGCCAGCGGATGATTGGAGTATTTTTCCAGCGACCAGGCGATGTTCCTGAATTCTTCATCAGCGATGCCGATGGCCTGGTGGGCTGACACGGTGAAAGCCCCTGTTGTCAAAGTGCCGGTCTTGTCGAAAACGACCTGCCGGATATCCTTGAATGCTTCCAGGCTGGCGGCATTGCGGAACAGGATGCCCGATCGTGCCCCTCGGCCGAGCCCTACGGCGATGGCGGCCGGTGTGGCCAGCCCCATGGCGCAGGGGCAGGAGATGACCAGCACCGCGATGGCGCGCATCAATGAAGGCGTGAATTCCTTCAGCACAAGGCCGTTGATCAGCAGCGTCACCACGGCGATGGCGACGACGGCGGGCACGAAGATGGCGCTGATGCGATCGGCCAGCAATTGAACGGGAGGCTTTTCCGTCTGCGCCTTCTTGACCATGGTGAGGATGCCCGAAAGCACCGTGTCGTCGCCGGTGGCCGTGACCATGGCCTTCACGGTCCCGTTGTCCAGCACGCTGCCACCGATGAGCTTATCTTTTCCTTTCTTGAGAACCGGTATACTTTCCCCGGTGAGGATGGCTTCATTGACATGGGCTTCGCCCCAGAGGATCTTACAGTCGATCGGTACTTGTTCACCGCTTCTGATGAGGACGAGGTCACCCACCTTCAGTTGGGAGTTCTCCAGTGGAAGGATGACTTCCTGGTGGTCGCCGTCGAAAGCGATCATATTGGCCATGACCTTTTGGGATCGAATGAGTTTCTTCAGCTCACGTTGGGTGGAGCGGACAGATGCATCCTCCAGATAATTGCCGAGGAATACGAGCGTGATGATCGTAGCAGCTGTCTCATAGAACATGTAGTCGCTGGCGTTCCCCATCAGGGTGCCTGCAAGGCTGTAGGTGAAGGCCGCCAGGGCGCCCAGGGCCACGAGCACATTCATGTTCGGGATGCCGTTACGCAGGCTCTGGATGGCGCTGCGACCGAAATAGGACATTCCCAGCAGGAATACGGGCAGGCAGATGGCCATTTGCACCCAAGGGTTCATCAGCCCATGGAGGTGCAGGCCGGGCACCATATGCAGCATGAGCACCAGGGTGAAGGGAAGGCAGAACAAGGTCCTGCGCAGGTTGGTGCCCAGCAGGGGTTTCTTTTCCTGGCGATCGCCTGCGGTTCCATCTTTCACCACGGAATAACCCAGCCCGGAGATCCCTTTCTTGAGGTCGTCCAGCGATGAGCCTTCGACGGTGTCGAATATGACGTCCCCGTCGATCGGGTTCACCTGGACATTTTGTTGTCCTTGCTTCTGCAAGTACTTCGAAATGGTCAGGGCACAGTTCGAACAGGTCATTCCCTCCACCTTCCATTGGATCGTCTCCATACAGCAAAATTACGCCCCCGGCGCGTACCTTAGCGACATGCCTGGGAAACAATGGGATTTCGGTCTCGCGGACATCCGCCGGGTAGCGCGGGAATTCTGGTCTGCGGCCGGCGATGCCAGGGTCTTTGCGCTCCATGGCGAGATGGGGGCCGGAAAGACCACTTTCGTCCATGCGCTCTGTGACGCCAGGGGGGTGCGGGATCCGGTGGGCAGCCCCACGTTTTCGCTCGTCAACCAGTATGCTTTCATGGAAGGTGGGTCGGAGCGGTCGATCTATCATATTGACCTCTACCGACTGGAAGGAGAGGAGGAGGCCATTCGAGCGGGCATCGAAGATTGCCTCTGGTCCGGGGCCATCTGTTTCTTGGAATGGCCGGAGCGAGCGCCTGCAGTCCTGCCACCGGGAACCCTGCATGTGTATATGCGTTCTTCCGGTCCGGACCGCCGCCACATTAACCTGGACAAGGAAGGGGATAATCATTAATTTAACGGCACAAACCGAAGCATGGCCACCGCTAAACCATTCGTGAGTTCCTCGATCAGTTACGAGACGCTGGAAGAGACCCTCGACATCAAGCCGAAGGGGGCTTCCCTCCAGATCGGGATACCTTGCGAATCCTCCCTCCATGAGAACCGCATCGCACTGACCCCGGATGCCGTGAGCGTGCTGGCCAACAATGGCCATCGCGTAGTGGTGGAGAACCTCGCCGGTGCGGGGGCGCATTTCTCAGACAAGGACTACAGCGAAGCAGGTGCCAAGATCGCCTATGAGCGTAAGGAAGTATTCGAGTGCGATATGGTCATCAAGTCGGCCCCGGTCTCCGAATCGGAGGTCGATCTGCTCAAGCACGGCCAGACGATCATCTCGCCGATCCACCTTCCTGTGATGAAGACGAATATCCTGGAGCGGATGATGGAGAAGCGGGTGACGGCTCTTTCCTTCGAGAACCTGAAGGATGACTCCGGCCACAATCCGATCGTGCGCAGCATGAGTGAGATCGCCGGCAGTTCCGTGATGCTCATTGCCGGGCAATACCTGGGCAGCGCCAACAACGGCAAAGGTGTTCTGCTCGGCGGCATCTCGGGCATTCCACCCACCAAGGTCATCATCATCGGAGCGGGCATCGTGGGCGAATATGCGGCGCGCACGGCCCTCGCGCTGGGGGGCAGCGTGAAGATCTTCGACAACAACATCTACAAGTTGAAACGGGTGCAGAACAATATGGGCGCCCGGCTTTGGACATCCGTCATAGAGCCCAAGATCCTGGCCAAGCAGCTAAAGACCTGCGACGTGGCCGTGGGCGCCCTGTCCTCCACAGGGGGGCGCACGCCGATCGTAGTGACCGAGGAGATGGTGTCCATGATGCGTTCCGGTAGTGTGATCGTGGACGTGAGCATCGACCGCGGCGGTTGTTTCGAGACCTCTGAAGTGACCTCCCACGAGCATCCCATCGTACGCAAGTACGGCGTCATTCATTACGGTGTGCCCAACATCGCCTCGGGTTTCGCACGCACGGCCTCCCAGGCCATCAGCAACGTATTGATGCCCTTGCTGCTCGAGATCGGGGATGAAGGAGGATTGGAGAAACTGATCTGGCACAAGATCAACATCCGGTCAGGCATCTACATGTTCAAGGGAGCGCTCACCAACATCTATCTCTCCCAGCGGTTCAACCTCAAGTACACCGACCTGAACCTGCTCATCGCCAGCCAGCGTTAAGCGTTCGCGGAGATCTTTTTGTAATCCGGCATCCAGATCAGGTTGCCGCAGAATTCGTATTCCACCTTGTCGTTGCTGCTCACGATGACCAGGCGGTCGCGTGTGAGTTCGGACACCAGGGACCGGTAGATGTCGATGCCCGACTGGTCCAGGTTGGTGCAGGGCTCGTCGAGCAGGAGCACGGGGGTGTCTGAATAAAACGCCTGCAGCAGTTTGAGCCGTTGTTTCATGCCGCTGCTGTACCAGCGCACCTGTTTGTCGCGTGCGGCGAGCAGCCCGACTCTTTCCAGCATGGTCTCCTGCGAGGGGCCGGCGACCCAGGGTTTGAAGGTGGCGTGAAAGGATAGGAACTCGAGAGCGGTCATCTCCTCTATGAGTTCAAGATAGGGAGCGCAAAGCGTGATGGTACGGAATTGCTCTTCCTCGGGAAGCGGTCCCTTTTCGTCGGCGTAGCTCAATTTGCCTTCGCTGGGCAGCAGGGCGCCTGCAATGACCTGGAGCAGGGTGGATTTCCCTGAGCCGTTGGGTCCGGTCAGGGCATATCCTGTACCTGCATGGAATTCCTGGCTGATATGTCTGAAGATCCAATCCCTGTTGAAGCGCTTGCCGGCATCAGTCAGTGAGACCCTCATCATTGCTGTTTTTGGAGTAGCGCTTGATGATCCCCCGGCCACTCTCGCGGATGAAGGTCACGATCTCATCACGCTCGTCCGTGGCGGAGAACTCCTCTTCGATGTACTGAACGGCCTGTGTGGTGTTGAGGCCCTTGTTGTAGATGTAGCGGTAGATGTCGATGATGTGGTTGATGCGGTCCAGCGAATACCCCTTTCGTTTGAGGCCGATGGAATTGACCCCGGCGTAAGAGAGGGGCTGGCGGCCTGCCTTGATGTATGGAGGCACATCCTTGCTCACCAGGGAGCCGCCCGCGACAAAGGCATGGGTGCCGATCTTGACGAACTGGTGCACGGCGCACATGCCTGCAAGGATGGCGTAGTCACCCATGACGACGTGGCCCGCCATCTGGGTGTTGTTGCTCATGATGCAATGGTTACCGATCTCGCAGTCGTGCGCAACGTGGCTGTAGGCCATGATCATGCAGTTGGTTCCGACCTTGGTAATCCATTTGTCCTTGGTGCCGCGGTGGATGGTGACGAACTCACGGATGGTGGTGTTGTCGCCGATCTCCACAGTGGTGACCTCACCCTCGAACTTCAGGTCTTGCGGCGAGGCAGAGATGACGGCACCCGGGAAGATGCGGCAATTCCGGCCGATGCGGGCGCCTTCCATGATGGTCACGTTGCTGCCGATCCAGGTGCCCTCACCGATCTCAACATTGTGGTGGATCACAGTGAAGGGGTCCACCTTTACATTGGTGGCCAGGCGTGCATTCGGATGGATATATGTGTGCGGATGGATCATCTTTTTCTTATGCCCTCGTCCCGGGCCAGGTCTTGCGGACGTATCTTAAAAGTAGCGATTTCCCTCCCGACCTCAATTCCGTTTCACCAGTTGTGCCATCAGTACCGCTTCGGTGGCGATCTTGCCTCCAACATAGACCGTGCCATGCATCTCGCAGAGGCCGCGGCGGATGGGACCCATGAGCTCCATCTTCAGCAGCATCGTGTCTCCGGGGATCACCTTCTGCTTGAACTTGCAGTTGTCGATCTTGACGAAATAGGTGTCGTAATCACCCGGAGGCAGGGTGTTGATGGCGAGGATGCCCCCTGTCTGTGCGAGCGCCTCAATCTGGAGTACGCCGGGCATCACGGGGTTGTTCGGGAAATGCCCCACGAAGAACGGCTCGTTGAAGGTGACATTCTTCAGGCCCACGATATATGTGTCCGTGAGCTCGATGACCTTGTCGACCAACAGGAACGGGTAACGGTGGGGCAGCTTCTTTTCGATCTGCTGGGTGTTGAAGATCGGGGGTTGTGCGGGGTCGTATATCGGTACGTTCTTGACGTGCTTGTTCTTCTTGATGTACTGCTTGATCTTCTTGGCGAACTCCACGTTGGAATAGTGGCCGGGCCTGCTGGCCATGATGTGCGCCTTGATGGGGTAGCCGATGAGGGCCAGGTCGCCGACGACGTCCAGCAATTTGTGCCGGGCGGGTTCATTGGGGAAGCGGAGCTCGAGGTTGTTGAGGTATCCCTCGCTTTTGATCTCGATATGGTCCTTCTTGAACACCTTTGCCAGGTGCTGCATCTCCTCAGCGTTGACCGGCTTGTCAACCACGACGATGGCGTTGTTGATGTCGCCGCCCTTGATGAGGTTGTGGGCGAGGAGCATTTCCAGTT
>Ga0075026_100001336_pt1 | contig 10369 bp, 9 predicted proteins | sample Str012_2_FD_71392 | JGI IMG/M metagenome (GOLD analysis project Ga0075026, IMG submission 71392) | Freshwater sediment microbial communities in response to fracking from Pennsylvania, USA - Straight Creek_MetaG_SC_2012 | ecosystem: Environmental > Aquatic > Freshwater > Creek > Sediment...
GCATACGTGGGGCTCGGCGATGACGCACCATCCGCACGTGCACATGATCGTGCCGGGCGGTGGCCTCTCGGCCGACGGGACGAGATGGATCGCGGCGCGACCGAAGTTCCTGCTGCCGGTGCGCGTGCTCTCGGCCCTGTTCCGCCGCTTGATGATCGAGAAGCTGATCGCCGCCCACGCCGCCAACAAGCTTGCCTTCTTCGGCGATCACGCGCAGCTCGCAGACAGCAATGCGTTTGCCGCCTTCCTCGCGCCGCTGCGCAATAAACGCAGGAAGTGCCGAGTAGGTGGGGATGTCGCCATCCCCACCCCTCACAGATCCGGACGTGCAGCATTCCCGCATCGGGTTCCTCACGGGTGAGCTTTGCTCACGGCGGCTTCATATCGATGAACGATTCGAGCCGGTGGGAGGGGGTGTTGCTTCAGAAGTTCGTTGAGGCGACTCCAGAGGAACACACCCTGGCGATCCCGTCGCGACAGCCATTTTCTCCACACCCGCACGACCTGCCACGCGAACCATCGTATGCGTCGAGAGTTGCCGGATATGCCGTAGTAGGCATAGTGGCCCCGCATCATCTTGGACAGATGGGCGTGCTGATCGCGCAGCGAGAGATGCCGATTGTGCCGGCACCACTCGCTCACGGCTGACAGCGCCCGCGCGTAACGGCTTTTGACCGTCAGTTGCCACACCCGCGTCTTGCCTTGCCGCGACTTGCCCCATACGTGGGTGAAGCCCAGAACAGCCGCCTGCTCAAGGCCGATGCGAACCGTGTGACGTTCAAGGTCAAGGACTACCGGATCGAAGGCCCCGCCCGCTACAAGACGATGACGCTCCGAACGCCCGAGTTCATCCGCCGCTTTCTGATCCACGTGCTGCCGAAAGGCTTCCACCGCATCCGGCATTATGGCGTCCTGGCCAGTGGCACCAAGGCCGACAGCCTCGCCACGGCACGCTGGCTATTGGCTGTTACCAAAACACGCTCCTGCCGACACCGCCGACACACAGCCACTTGCCCCGGTCAGGAACTGCCCGTGTTGCGGTGGCCCCATGCGCATCATCGAGATCTTCGAGCGGGGCGAGACACCGCGGCACCGGCCATCGCCGCCGCCAGCCAGGATCCGGATCGACACGTCATGAGCATCAGGACACGCCCGCGAAGCCAAACGAACCATGGCAACGCCGGTCCCATGACCGGCGGTGGCAGTCTGCGTCCCAGTCACGATAATCGGGCTTGGATCTCACCGCTCACGAGCGTGCCGACTGCCCGACATGTGCTGCAAGAACCGGCAAATCGGTCGAGGATCACGATGTTCCCGCCGACCAAGGCCCTCTCGGTGTTATCGGCCAGCCCGTCTGCCCAGGCCAATTCCCCATAGCGCGCGGCACCGGCGCACCCAACTTCTCGCGGGTTCATTCACTGGAGGCTTTCGAACGACGGCCCCAGCGTTGCTGGCTCGCATCGTCACGGGCCGTCATCCGAAACCCTTCACAATTTCTGCAGAAACCGGAAGTCGGGCCAACGACTTCAGCTTTTTCCAGCTCCGGACATAACCGTGGCGCTGCCAAATAGACCCGAATGCTGAAACTGGCGCGAACCTCAAAGCCAGGATCACGCATCGTCGTCGGCTGCCACTGACGTGTCGGCGGCCGCAGCCGCCGACACGCACCCGGTGTTCTCAGTTGCCGAACGGCCAAAGTGAGGGTTGCGAGACCTGGGGGCGCTTGGGCTGGCATCCGCGCGCGGCCCGCAGCTCCTTCCGGTTGAGTTCGAGCTGTTTCTTTATCGCTGCAGCTTCCTCCCTCGCCCTCCGGCACTGGTCGGCATCGCTACGGCGTGAGCTTGCTCAGTTCGGAGTTACGTGCTGCAGCAACCGCTCCGGATGGTCTGGTGGAGGCCTTGGAGCACCCAGAGCTGCCGGCCATTGGCGTGCAGTGGCATCCGGAGATGGAACAGGATAGCGCTTCTTCGCGAGCCCTGTTCGAATGGCTTGTATCAAATGCCAGCGGCTCGTCGAGGAGGTAAAAGGGTGGTCCGAATTATGTTCTTGGCCGCTGGCAAGGGGATGCGGCTCAAACCCTTCACGGACGAGCGGCCCAAGTGGATGCTCGATGTCTTTGGACAGGCCATACTGCAACATGGGGTCAATGTTGCGCATGACTGCAATGTGACGGACGTCGTGGTGATTCGCGGCCTGTCCAACAATATAGTCATGACGCCATCGGTCGCTTACATAAATGTTGGCGCGACGAGCAATATGCTTGAGACTTTATTTGCTGCTTCGGCACAGTTCAGTGACGACCTTGTCATAAGCTATTGTGATATCGTTTATGAGCCTCGCGTATTGCGGGCACTGCTCGACAGCCCGCATGCGATATCGGTCGCGATCGATCGGAATTGGGCCAGCTACTATCAGGCTCGCGCGGGCGATCCGAGATCTATTGGCGAGAGTTGCGAGTTTGAAAACGGCCTGTTGCGAAATATCGGTCAGCCCCTTGATGGGAAGGCGTTGCCCTCAGGTCAGTACATTGGACTGATCCGCGTTCGCGGGAGTGGGGTGAGGGCGTTTAAGACGATGTACGCAGACCTTTGCGAGAAGTTCCGCGGCAAGCCTTGGCGCAATTCCGCAGATTTTTCTTGCGCTTTCATGACGGATTTTCTTCAAGAGACCATTGACCGGGGTTATCCGGTTGGAGCGATTGAGTGCTCTGGGGGATGGCTCGAGTTTGATACCGTAGGTGACTATGAGCTGCTCACAAACTGGAAAGCGAGCGGTTCGCTGCGACAGTTCATTGATCCTGACTCCCTGCCGCGGTTTCCGGCTGTTTGCTCGGCAGGTGGGGTCGTGGGCCGATTTTCCGACGCAGCAGGGATTGAGTTTTTGTTGGTTGGGACAGGAGACGACGGAGAATGGCGGATCCCAAAAGGGATGCAGGACGCTGGAGAAGCGGTGAAAGAGACCGCCATTCGCGAGGTCCATGAAGAAACAGGTGTCCTGGCAGAACCAATTACTTACCTCGGCCGACTGCAGTGGGACTACGAATACGGTGGCCGGCGGTGGGACGAGCGGGCGCATTTCTTTGCGATGAAAGCCTTCGGCAGTTCGCCGCCCCGCCCGGACAGTGAGCATGCAGTAGCGGCGTGGGTTCCGGCAGAGCATGCTCTGAACGGTATGAAATATGAAAACGAGCAGGGAATTCTAGAAAAGGCGACAGCGAGCGTTGATTGGCGATCCATGGTCGTGAGCTGACGGTGTCAAACGAGATTAATGTCAGGTCGGTGATGTCTCCGGTCTCTCGTGGAGCGCGTGAGCGCATTCGCCGAAAAAGTGAACTCTGGCGCAGCTTGTCCGAATTGGAGATCAAAGCCCTTCCGGCTGCTGTAGCGATCGTGCCGCCAAATTTAGAGCATGGATTCAGGCGATCGGTTCTATCGGAATGGCTGGGGAGAATTGCTGCGCCAGTCTGCGACATCTTTCTCGGTTCGGCAGCACAAGGGTCTGAGACTTGTGTTGTTGAGTGTATGTCCGATCTTGACATGTTACCGATCCCGCCGCTTTGCGGTCTGGAGATTTCCTGTGCTTCGGGGGTTCCCATCTGGACGAGTGAGAGCCTGGACAGGCTCATTGCATGGACGAAACGACTGCAGCTGATTACGGACTCGAGTCTGGAGCGCATTAGCAATGATGAGGGCATATCTCTGTTCATCAGGCATGCGGCGCGTGGGGCGGGCCCGCGCCATATGGCTTGGTCCTATCGGACTTGCCGCGATGACGGACTTCGACCATGTTTGTTCGTTGACGAAAGAGCGGGAGTGCCCCCGCGGTTGCTGACCCTAGGGCGGCAGGCAGAAAAGGCTGATGGCTGGGAAGCCTGTGCCAGCGAGCTCATCCAGCGGCTTGAAAGGGCCGTGCCAACGTCTTTCGTCGTCGAGGTCATCCACTCGCCGTCCGGAATGATGGTGGCGAATCTGGTTAGCGATACCTCGTGCGTAGCAGTCGACGCCGACTCGATACACGCTGCATGTCGCGAGGCAGGCGACGAGCTGCGGGATCTCGTTCGCGCCGTGCCGGCTTGGGAGGTGATGAAATCGAGCTATGGCAGCCGTTTGCATGGGCTTCAAGAGTTGTTCAGGGGCGAGCCGGCGGGCACGCGAATAGTGTCGGGGCGGCTTGCAACGCGAACCGACCAAATCGATACCTTGGCGAGCGACGGTTCAGCCGTCATTTTGTTTCGAGATAAATTGCCACCTTCGGAGGCTCAACTTCTTACGCGTGTGCGCGGTCTCGTGACCAGGACCGACGGACACTCATCGCACGCGACTATCATGGCGCATGCGGCGGGCGTTGCCGTGCTTTCCAGCGCCAGAAGTATCGAGATAGCGCCGGATGAAGGCACGATCAAAGTTGCGGGGAGTTCTTATAATTTTGGCGAATGGGTGACCATAGATGAGACGGAAGGCATTCTCTACTTGGGCCGCACAGGTACCGAGGAGGCAGACCACTCGAAAGTGTCAAGTTTACTCGCAAGTCTTGCAAACCTGACTCGTGTTGCGGTGTTGGCAAATGCAAGCAATGCGGAGCAAGTCAAGACTGCGAAGTCGGCCGGTGCCCGCGGCATCGGTTTATGCCGTTCGGAGAACCAACTCTTTGAAGGCCCGTTTGCGGCAGAGCTTGAGGAATTCATTCTTGCAACGGAAGCTGGCGCCATGCCGCCGCTTCCGCAAAGGGTATGCGACAAGTTGCAACAAGAGCTTGCGGTCATGCTTCTGGAATGCGGCGGTGACGTGCTGCATTACCGCCTGATCGACGCAAATCTGGATGAATTGGCGTCATGGGGCGCGGCCGTTCATCGGCCTGACCGCCGTGAAACGAGCATGCGAGGGCCAAGATGGGCTCTCACGAGTGGTTTCTACCAATGGCAGATTGAAATGTCTGTCAGGTCGATTGTGCAGCACTGCGTGAGCGGGGAACAGACCGACGTTGTGATTGTAGTCCCATCGGTGAGTTCGGTCGGTGAGGTCCGGAAATGCAGCGAATACCTTGAACGAGCACTGCGTGCCAACCCGGTTAAGATCCGACTCGGATGCATGGTGGAGACTCCGAGAGCCGTGGAATTAGCCGGGGACATTGCAAGGCTGGTTGATGTTGTCTGCATCGGGCTGAATGACCTGACCGCATCGACGTGGGGCATCTCGCGGGCCGGGTGGGAAGCGGTCGAACGGAGATACAGATTACATGACTTGGCATTGGAAAACCCCTTCCACACTCTGGATGATAAGGGTGTCGGTCGGGTCTTGACGCGCGTCATCGCAAATGTGCGCGCTGCGAACCCGGCCTGTCTGATAAACATTTGCGGTGAGCAGACCAATGATGCTCACGCATGCATGCTTCTTTCGGAGCTTCGCCCCGATTCGATAACCTGCCATGCCCGCATGATCTCAATGGCAACGCTGGGGCTTGCCGCCAGTGACGACTCGGAATTGCGACAAGTGCCGCGTGGGTTGGATTGCTCGATGTCAGCATATACAAGGCAGAGCCTAAATCAGGCCTTGGCTAAGGTTGGTGCTGGCGACAAGAGTGGTGCCCAGCGTGTCGCATGCGATTGGGCCCATGCGATCGCAATGCAGCTCGCATTGGGCTTTGATGGGAACTGGAAAGTCTTCAAACGCGACATGGTCGCATTCTTCTTCGGTGGGCCGGAAGCCAGACGGTTTGCCAAAGGTTGGGCAGCGCGCGAGGTTGTTGAATATGTGGACACTTTGCGAAATGCGGGGAAGGTAGCAAGGTATTCAAGTTTTCCGGAGGGCATCTCTTGTCATTCGATTAGTGCGGCAATCGAGTCAACGGCCTCGAAGAATGAGCTCCTCGCAATGTTCGGAGATATGGGTAACGATTCGTTGATGGAGGTATTCCCTCAACAGAATGCCGATCAGCTGTGTTTCAGGTTGGCGTACAATGCGCGCCACGCCTTGATAGAAGCGGGCTGGGGACAGGCAATGTATGTTTTCGAGGCAGAGCGCGGCCAACATCCCATAGGGCGCGTTGTGTACGATTACAAGAAGAGATGCTGGATTCAAACAATCTATACTTCCGTGCCGCATAAGATTGCCGATGGACTGGAGCATCTCACGGAAGAGCGAGGAGATTGGCTAATTTACTCAGCGCGACGGATCTGCGCGGAGATTGGCATCGATTGGGTAGCGTTCGAAGGGTACTTTAATGTTGCTCATTCGGGCAGGACGGTCGTAGTCGACGTCGATCTGCCTCTTGATTTAGTTTGGAACTAGGGTGTGCAAAGACATTCCCGCTGATCAGGCAGCGGATTCCGTGATGCGGGGTTTTTCGGCCGGCGGCGATCGGTTGGCGAGCGTATCGACGTGCGCCACGCCGTGAAATGCCGCGTTTTCAGGGCTCCAAGATCTCGTTTGCGGCAAGCTGGGTCGGGAGGGTTGCAGACCAGAGCGTTTCACCAAGCCGATGTGATTCATTGCGTTGTGCCACGAACCCTTGCGACCCAAGCTCGCATCCATCAACGCGATACCTGACTGTCGGGCTGGGATTGGGCTATCGACACGGTGGCAGGCGCACCGATTGATCCGATAACTTTCTGTTTCCTGATTACGCACTATCCTCAGTCACTTTCCCGCCGCACGAATCAGAAAAATACTGAGCCATCGCAAGGAGATGGCAGATGGCGCGCAACAAGGTGCAGTTTCAGAAAGGTCTCTCTGAGGTCGAGTTCGAGCGGCGCTATGGGAGCGAGCAGCAATGCCTCGATCAGGTGATCGCATGGCGCTGGCCGGAGGGATTTGAGTGCCCGCAATGCGGTGGCGCGCGGCATTGCGTGATCAAGCCGAGCCGCAGCTACCCGCGCGGCCTGTGGCAATGCAACGCCTGCAAGCGGCAGACCTCGCCGATCGCCGGCACAATTTTCGCATCGACAAAGCTGGCGCTCACAGTCTGGTTCCGCGCCATGTACCACATGACGCAAACCAAGCAGGGTATCTCCTCGATCGAGCTCGGGCGGCGGCTTGGCACCACGCAGACGACGGCGTGGAAGATCAAGCACAAGCTGGCGCAGGTGATGATGGAGCGGGATGCGAAAAAGCCGCTGCAGGGCCGCGTCGAAATGGATGATGCCTACCTCGGCGGCGAGCGCTCGGGTGGCAAACGCGGGCGCGGGGCTGCGGGAAAATTGCCCATCATTACCGCGGTCGAGACCACCAGCGACGGCAAACCCGTGCGGCTCAAGATCCGGCGCATCAAGCGGTTCACCAAGAAGCAGGTCAGGGCACTCACCGAGCAGATCATCGAGAAAGGCGCGACGGTCGTCACCGATGGCCTCGCCTGCTTCCGCGGTGTGGCCGCGGCGGGATGCACGCATGCGCCGGTGATCGTCGCAAACATCGTCCAGTCTCAGAAGCTCAGCTGCTTCAAATGGGCGAACACGACGCTCAGCAACATCAAGAGCGCGATCACCGGCACCTATCGGGCGGTGCGCAAGCATGCGCCGAGGACGCTCGCCGAGTTCGAATATCGCTTCAACCGCCGCTATGATCTGACCACCATCATCCCGCGTCTCGGCTACGCCGCTGTCCGCACGCCGCCGATGCCCTACAAGCTTCTGAAATTGACTGAGGATGGTGCGTAATCAGGTTCTGTTTTGCCATTGAAATGTCTCCCTCCGGTGAGGACCGCCTTGCTGTGATGATTGGGATCGCGGAGTCTCGGCGCTGATCTGGGGCAGCGTGGGATGTGGATGTGTCCACAAGAGCGATCATGGACACAAGTCGGGAGCAACGGTGGAACAAGCGTTGGCCTGGCCGTCGGGTGCACCGACATGCGGCGCGGCATGAACGGTTTGGCGCTGCAGGTGAGGAAGCTCGGCGAGACCATCACTGAGACGCTGGAGGTGGTCCCGCGCCGATGGAAGGTCATCCAGCACGTGCGCGAGAAGATGACGTGCCGGGACTGCGAGAAGATCAGCGAGCCGCCGGCGCCGTTCCACGTCACGCCGCGCGGCTGGGCCGGGCCGAACCTCATGGCGATGCTGCTCAACGAGAAGTTCGGCCAGCACCAACCGCTGAACCGTCAGGCCGAGCGCTACGGCCGCGAGGGCGTGCCGTTGAGCGTGTCGACGCTGGCCGATCAGGTCGGCGCCGGATGTGCCGCACTGGAGCCACTGCTCCGGCGCCTCGAGACCCATGTGTTCGCCGCCGGACGGCTGCATGACGATGACACCACGGTGCCTGTGCTGGCCAAGGGTCAGACACACACCGGCAGATGTTGGGTCTACGTCCGCGACGATCGCCCGTTCGGTGGCGGCGCCCCGCCAGCTGCGATGTTCTACTACTCGCGCGACCGTGGTGGTGCACACGTCGAAGAGCACCTGGCCCGATGGTCTGGGTTGCTGCAGGCCGATGCCTACTCCGGCTACAACAAGCTGTATCTGGCCGGTCGCCAGCCGGGGCCGATCCTGGAGGCCGCCTGCTGGGCGCACGCACGCCGGCCGTTGTTCGCCCTCGCCGACATCGAGGCCAGCGCGCGGCGCAGGGCCGGGGGCAAAGCACCAGCGCCGATCTCGCCATTGGCGTAAGCGAGAGTCGGAGACTACCGCTCATTTCGCTTGACGAAGGTCGGCTCAGGCGGCGACGCTTTGCGTCGCCGGTGGCTGCCAGTTCCAGGGCAGCAATTCTGCGAGCCGATTGATCGGATGGCTGCCGATACGCGCGATGACATCGGTGAGCCACGCCTCGGGCTCGACGCCGTTGAGGCGGGCGGTTCGCACGAGCGTGTAGAACGCGGCCGCACGCTCGCCGCCGGCATCCGAACCACAGAATAACCAATTTTTTCTTCCGACAGCTGCCGGCCTGATCTGGTTCTCAGCGGCATTGTTGCTGATCTCGAGCCGGCCGTCGTCGAGGTAGCGCGTGAGCGCATGCCACCGCGATCGGGCATAGCGGATGGCGGCCGCGAGATCGCTCTTGCCGGACAGCTTGTTCAGCTGCTCGTCGAACCAGGTCGCCAGCTCGTCGATCCTGGGCCGTGCTGCTCGCTGCCGCACGGCGCGCCGGATGTCGGGCGGTGCTCCGGCGATCGGGCGCTCGATATCGAACAGCGCGCCGATGCGATCGAGCGCCTCCTTGGCGATCGCCGACTTGTGCGAGGCCCACTCGTCCCTGAAGCCGCGCCGCACGTGCGACCAGCATGCGACCTCCGCCACGCGCGGCGGCCCGTGCAGAAGCATTGCATCGGCGCCTCGTGCGCCCGCGATCTCGTAGAGGCGGGCAAAGCCCGCGTAGCCGTCGGCATGCAGCCAGCCGGTGAAGTTGGCGAGCTCCGCGCGGCAGTGCTCACCCTTTCGATCGGGCGTAAAGCGATAGAGCACGGCCGGCGGAGCGGTGCCGGCGTGCGGGCGCTCGTCGCGCAGATAGACCCAGAGCCGGCCGGTCTTGGTCTTGCAGGTGCCCGGCGCCAGAACATCGACCGGCGTGTCATCGGCGTGGATAGCACGACCGGCCATGACGTGCTTCGCTACAGCCTCGACGAGCGGCTTGAGCAGCCATGCGACATGCCCGAGCCACTCGGCGAGCTGGCTGCGATCGATATCGAGCCCCGATCGCGCGTAGATCTCGGCCTGCCGATAGAGCGGAAGGTGATCGCAAAATTTGGCGATCACGATGTGCCCGAGGAAACTGGCGTCGACCATCCCGCGCGGGATCGGCAAATCGGGCATCGGCGCCTGCACCATGGTCTCACACTTTCGGCACGAGCACGCCGGACGAACGTGGCGGTCGACCTCGAAGCGGCCGGGTACGTAGCGGAGCACCTCGGTGACGGTCTCGCTCACCGTGCGCAGCTCGGTGCCGCCACAGCGTTTACACACGCCGGGCGGCATATGAACGACATCGCGGCGTGGAAACTCGGACGGCAGCTGACGGCGCTTCTTCTTCTCAGGTCTGGCGTTTTCGACCGCTTGCGCCTCGGCGTTCGCCGCTTCCGGCTCGCCCTGTTGCGGCTGCGCTGCAATCGCCTCGGCCTTCGCCGTCTCCGCTTCCTCCAACGCCAGTTCGAGTTGCTCGATCGCGCGATCGATCCGCTCCGAGCTCGCGTCGAACTTCTCGCGTTTGAGATTGGCGATCTGGGCTTTCAGCTTCTCGATCGTCAACTGCATGACGAGGAGGCCGTTCTTCGCCGCTGCCAGCTCGGCGTCCTTGGCAACCAGCAGCGCTTTGAGCGCAGCCATGTCGTCAGGCAATTGAGCAGGGTCGAGCGGCATGACGAGGCCATGCGCTGCTTCGCGCTATCCGGCAAGCGTCGGAGCCCAAGTTCGTTGCGGAGTGCGCCACTCGAGTCCTTCGAGCAACAT
>Ga0075026_100001337_pt1 | contig 10369 bp, 9 predicted proteins | sample Str012_2_FD_71392 | JGI IMG/M metagenome (GOLD analysis project Ga0075026, IMG submission 71392) | Freshwater sediment microbial communities in response to fracking from Pennsylvania, USA - Straight Creek_MetaG_SC_2012 | ecosystem: Environmental > Aquatic > Freshwater > Creek > Sediment...
GTCCATCGCCGCTTCCTCGAGCGACGAGCCGGTGCGCCGCAGCCGCGCCAGGATGTTGTTGAACACGACGACGATGCAGAACGTCGCGTGCCCCAGGATCACCGTGAACAGGCCGAAGTTGATCCCCAGCGGCACGAGCACCGTGTTGAACGACGAGTTGAGCGCGATGCCCGTCACGATGCCGGGCAGCGCGATCGGCAGGATGACGAGGAAGCTGATCGGCTGCTTGCCGAAGAAGTCGTAGCGGGCGACGGCGAAGGCGATCATCGAGCCGAGCAGCAGGGCGATGATCGTCGCGCCGGTAGCCGCCTTGATGCTCGTGACCAGGGCGGAGCGCACGCCTTCGTTGGTCGCCGCCAGGTGCCACCACTGCGTCGTGAACGACGTCGGAGGCCAGGAGAACACCTTCGAGGCGTTGAACGAGTTGATGACGACGACGACCAGCGGGAAGTAGATGAAGACGAGGACAGCCGCGGACGCGAGTCCGAGGAACCACCGGGTGCGGCGCGTGAGGGTCATGTCCGTCGGCTCACAGGTTCTCGAGCGCGCCGGTACGGCGCACGGCGAGCAGGTACAGGATGATCACGGTCACCGGGAAGAGCGCCGCCGCAGCGGCGAGCGGCAGGTTGTTGGCCACCCCGACGTTGTCGTAGATGATGTTGGCCCACATCTGCGACGAGCCCCCGACGATCTTCACCATGATGTAGTCGCCCAGGGTCAGCGAGAAGGTGAAGATGGACCCCGCCACGAGCGACGGGACGATGAGCGGCAGCACGACCGAGCGGAAGGTGTGGCCCGCCGAGGCGCCGAGGTCCGACGACGCCTCGAGCAGCGAGTCGGGCAGGCGCTCGAGACCGGCGTAGACCGGGAGCACCATGTAGGGCAGCCAGAGGTAGGCGAGCGAGATCGTGACGGCGACGAGACCGAGCCCGGGTCCCTTGAGCCCGAACGGCGCCAGCATCCAGTCGATGACTCCGTTGTTGAGGAACATCGTCTGCATCGAGTAGCCCTTGACGAGGTAGCCCGCCCAGAGCGGCATCGTCACCGCGATGACGAGCGCGTACCGCGCCCGACGGCTCCGGACGACCTTCGCGATGAAGAAGGCGAGCGGGACGGCGAACAGCATGTCGATGGCCGTGACGACGAGCGCGATGAGCACGGTCCGGGCAGCGACGACCCAGTAGACCTGCCCGTGGATCAACGTCTGGAAGTTGGCCAGCGTGGGCTGCTTGATGAGTGCGCCGGTGAACGAGTCGGTCGTCCAGAAGGCCGCGACGAACATGATCGCGAGCGATCCGAGGTAGAGCACGACGAGCCAGAGCATCGGCGCCGAGAGCAGTCCGGTGAGCCGAAGACGTGGCCGCCGGTAGAGGTACGCGCCGATACCCGACGACGGACCCCCGGTCTGGGGGCCCGTCGTCGAGACCGTCGTCGGGGCGGACATCAGCCCTTGATGTCCGTCCATGCCTGGACCCAGGCGCTGTAGTCGACGCAGATGTCACCACGACCGTCGAGGCAGTTCTTGGTCGGGGTGGTCCAGTACGAGATCGAGTCGGCGTACGCCGAGTCGAGCGCGTGGTAGGTCTGGCAGAAGGTCTTCATGTCCGCCGAGACGTCGCACGCCTTGGTCTGCGCGGGAGCCTCGCCGAAGTAGTAGGCCACACCGGCGTTGGCGTCGGCCGAGACGATGTAGTCGAGCCACTTGTACATGCAGTTCGGGTGGGCGGCCTTGCTCGAGACCATCCAGGTGTCGGACCAGCCCGTGGCGCCCTCGGTCGGGACGAGCGAGCCCACCGTGTTGGCCTTCATGGTGTTGACGTTCACCTGCCACGCGGTGCCGACGACAGACGCGCCCGCGTCGAACGACTTGACCTCGTCGGTGTAGGACGCCCAGTAGCTGCTGATCATCGTGCGCTGCTGCTTGAGAAGGTCGACCGCCGCCTGGAACTGCGTCTGGTCGAGCGCGTACGGGTTGGTGATCTTGAGGTCCGGCTTGGTCTTCATGAGGTAGAGCGCCGCGTCGGCGATGTAGATCGGCGAGTCGTACGCCGTGATCTTGCCCTTGTAGGGCGAGTTCGCGTCGAACACGACGCTCCACGACGTCGGCGCCGGCTTGACGGTCGCCAGGTTGTAGGCGAGCACGTTGGCGCCCCAGCCGTGCGGGATCCCGTACATCTGGCCGTTGACGGAGTTCCACTGCTTGTTCTTGAGGAAGTCCGACACGGTCGCGTAGTTGGGCACCAGGCTCGTGTTGACCGGCGCGACGTCGCCGCCGTAGATGAGGCGCAGCGTGGCGTCACCGGACGCCGAGACTCCGTCGTACTGGCCGGACTTCATGAGCGTGACCATCTCGTCGGACGTGTTGCCGACCTTGACGTTCACCTTGCACCCCGTGGCCTTGGTGAACGGGCCGGTCGTGTCCGGCGTGCCGTTGCTGCCGTCGTCGGCGTAGTCGGGCCACGTGATGAGGTTGAGCGTGCCCTCACCCGTGCCGACCGAGGTCGCCGCGGTGCCGGCCGGCGGTGCGGGTCGCTGGGTGCCGTTGCCACCCGAGCTCGTCGACGGGCTGCTGCTCGAACCGCACGCGGCGGCCAGCAGTACTACGGCGGCACCGAGAGTGCCGACCTTGAGCAAGCGCGTGGTGTGCACCTGCTACCTCCTGTCTCCTGATCACCCCTGGACCGGCTGGCCGGGGAACCGATGGTGTCGACGACGTGTGCGCCGTCGACGAGGTCACGCGCTCGACGTCTCCGCGACGCGGTACTCGTGCTCGCGGCGCCACACCAGGCGCACCGCGGTGCCACGCAGGTTCGCCACCTCGGCGGACGTCGTGTGCGTGTTCTGCTGCAGGGCGACGAGCGAGCCGCCGGCCTCGAGGTCGACGACGAAGCGCGTCGAGTCGCCGACGTAGACGACCTCGGCGACCGTGCCGTCGGCCCAGTGCTCGCCGTCGCCGGCCGTGTCGGACGGGCTGGCGAGCCGGATCTTCTCCGGGCGCACGCTGAAGGTCCCCTGCAGCCCGAGGACCTTCATCGACGCGTCGCCGCGGAGCAGGTTCGAGGTGCCGACGAACCCCGCCACGAACTCGGTGGCCGGGTGCTCGTAGACCCCCGCGGCCGTGCCGACCTGCTCGATGCGTCCCGCATTGAACACCGCGATGCGGTCGCTCATCGTGAGCGCCTCCTCCTGGTCGTGCGTCACGAAGACGAACGTGATGCCGACGTCGCGCTGGATCCCCTTGAGCTCGACCTGCATCTGCTCGCGCAGCTTGAGGTCGAGGGCACCGAGCGGCTCGTCGAGGAGCAGCACCTTGGGGCGGTTGACGAGTGCCCTCGCGAGCGCGACGCGCTGACGCTGGCCGCCCGACATCTCGGCGGGCTTGCGCGAGCCGTAGGTGTCGAGACGCACCGCCGCGAGGGCCTCCTGCGCGCGTTGGCGACGCGCCTGCTTGTCGACGCCCTTGACCTTGAGGCCGTACTCGACGTTCTGCGCCACGGTGAGGTGCGGGAAGAGCGCGTAGTCCTGGAAGACGGTGTTGACGTCGCGCTGGAACGGCGGCAGCCGCGAGACGTCCTGGCCCCCGAGCTCGATCGAGCCCGACGTCGGCAGCTCGAAGCCGGCGATCATCCGCAGCACGGTCGTCTTGCCGGACCCGGACGGTCCGAGGAGGGTGAGGAACTCGCCGTCGGCGATGTCGAGATCGACCGAGTCCACGGCGACGACGTCGCCGAAGGTCTTGCGCAGCCCGCGCAGCCGGATGGCGGGCGCGGCGCCGGCGGACGGCTCGGCGGCGTCGGTCGTCACGGATGTCATCGGCGGATCGGTCCTCGCGGGGAGTGTCGGAGTCGCGGGCCCCGGCGTGACCGGAGCGCGGCGTCCATGGCACGGCCCCCGCGCCGCGCCGCTGTGCGCGCCGTCACAGTAGCCGCACCGTCGTTGCCGGAACGAGACCCGGGTACCGAATCCGTCGCGATCGTGACCAAATCGTACGAATTCCGCGGACGCAGCGATCCATGACCGCGGCTATGCGACGTGATCCGGGTCCGGGGCGACGGACGGTGACAGCCGGTCCGGCTGGTCTGACGGGTCCGGCGGGGTCGCGCCGAGCTCACCACGTCGGACACCGACGTCGATGGGCGCCTCGATCCCCAGGCGGACGATCCCTCGACCGGTGGCGAGCACCGTCACGACGATCCGCTCGTCGAGCACCAGGCTCTGTCCGGTTCCCCTCGCGAGCACCAGCATGGTCGGGCTCCTTCGCGCCGTCCCCCCAGCGCCCCCTGCCGCCCATGGTGGTCCGGTGCGCACCCCGGGGTCGCGGCGACGCCACCCACATGGAGTGCGCCGCCCCGCAACGACCGCCAGGGGGGTGGGACGGGTCACGCGCGCCCGAACGATCCCGTAACGAACCGTCCCTAGCGTCCTGACGTCGGCGAGGCGGCCGACCGCTGCAGGGGGTGCACCATGACGACGACGGGGCCGGCGGACGAGGCTGCCCGCATGGTCGTGGTGCCCGAGGGTCCCGGCCCGCTGCGTACGCTCGCGGCTCGGTCGGACTGGGACGTCGAGCTCGACTCGATGCTCGACGAGGTCTTCGGGGCGCCCGTCGACGAGGGGCCCGGTCTCACCGACGCGGTCCTCGTCGTCGCGGGCCTGACAGCGCTCGCGGCCTGGCAGCTGACGTCGCGGCCCATCTGGGTGGGCGTGCTCGGCGCCGTCTGCCTGGTGCTGGGTCTCGTGCTCCCCCTGCGTTCCGCCTTCCTCGCGCTGCGCCGCGGTCGACGGTCCCGCGCCGTGTCGGCAGCCATCGGACGCGGAACTCCGCTTCGGCTCGACGACCCCTCGACTCAACGACTGGTCGACGCCTACGACGCCGTGCTCGGGGAGTCGGCGTACGACGCGGTCGCGGCTCCGGAGGCCGCGTCGATCGCCCACCAGGCTCTGCTCGAGGTGGCGTCGCTGCTCGAGGGTCGCGTGCCCACCACAGCGTCCGAACGCGCGTACGTCGACGAGCGCGCTGCAGCCCTCGATGCGCTGCACGAGGACCTCGTCGCCGCGCGCCCGGTCCCCGTGGCCGACGAGGTCGCCGTCGACGTCCCGGCCGACGTGCTGCGCGACGCCGCGGTGGACGCGATGCGCGATCTCGAGTCGCGCACCGACGGCGGGTCGGTCGCGCGGATCGCCGCGCTGCGCGACGTCATCCGGCGCACGTCGTCATGAGCACCGTCCCGACCAGAGACGCGATCGACCCGGCACCGGTCGACGAGAAGGCAGTCACGGCGTCTCGACACGCAGGTGCCGGAGTGGTTCGACCTGACGCGACGCCGGAGGAGGAGACGCCCGTCTCCCTGGGGATCAGGCTGCTCGCCATCCCGCTCACCCCGTTCGTGCTGGGCTACGACGCGCTGCGTTGGCTTGTGCGACAAGGGATCCCGACGCTGGGTCGACTCGTGTCCGCCTCGATGCGCTGGGCGCTCTTCCGACTCCTGCTGCTCGGTCGGCAGGTCGCGCGCGGGTTCGCCCGACTCTGGGCCGGCCTGGTCTCGACGCTCTCGTCCGCGCTGCGGGCGTCGCTGCGCGGCCTCGCGACGCTGGCCCGAGCACTACGCCGAGCCGTCGCAGCGCTCGCGCGGATCGTGTCGCTCGCCGTGACACCGCTCCTCCGCGCGCTGACAGCGATGTGGACGCGGGCGTGGACCGGCGTGCGAGCTCTGACCCGTGTCACCGTGCGCGCAGCGGTGCGGGTCGGTCGTGTCACCGCTCGGGTCCTGGGTCGACTCGCGCGCGCGGTCGGTGTCCTGATCTCGCGCGCAGCCCATGCCGTGGTCAAGGTCGCTCGCGTCGTCGCGCAGCGAACGGTGCACGTGCTGCGCGCGGTCGCTCGCGCCCTCGTGCGGCTCGGGTCGGTCCTGCTCCGCGCTGGGCTGACCATGGGACGCGCCGTCCGGCGGGTGGTCGCGCCGTTCGCCCTACGGGTCTCGCTCGCGCTGCGCGGCACCGTGCGCGCGGCGCTGCACGCCCTGCGCGCACTCGGCCTCGCCGCCGGCCGGGCTCTGGCAGCCCTCGCTCGAGCAACGACGCTGGTCGCCCGCGCCGTCGCGCGAGCGACGTGGTCGCTCGCCCTGCGGCTCGCGACCCTGCTGCGGGGGCTCGCACGCGCGGGTCTCCGCACGATACGGGCCGTGGCCGTCACGGCCGGACGGGCGCTCGCCAGCACCGTGCGCGTGCTGGCACGCGCGACCTGGTCGTTGGTCGTCCGAGCAGCCACGGTGCTGCGCGGCCTGACCCGAGCGGCCCTCGGCGCACTGCACGTCCTCGGGTCCTCCATCGGGCGTGCGGTCGCGTCGGTCGCCCGGGCACTCGGCAGGGCTGCTCGCGCGCTCGCCGTGCGCCTCGCCCAGGTGCTGCGCGGCGTGGCCCGCGCCACCACTCGCTCGCTGCGAGTCGCCGTCAGGGTCGCAGGCCGTGCCGCGGAGCGACTGGGGCACGCGGCGGTGCAGGCGGCGCGGCTCGCCGCACGCGCGCTGAGCGCCGGCGCCGCGGGTGTGCTGGCAGCGGGTCGAGCGCTGACGACGCTTGCGCGGCCGCTGCTCGCACGGGTGCGCACGCTCGCGCGGGGGGTCGTCGGCTCCGGATTCCGGGCCGTCCACGGAGCCGTCGTCGCCTCGGTCGCCGTCGTCGGCGTGCTCCGGCGCGCCGCGGTCGCCGCCGCTCGAGCCCTGGGTCGCGGCGCCCGGTCCGCAGCACGGCTGGCTGCACGGGGAGCACGTCGTCTCGTTCGCGGCGCCATCGCTGCGGCACGCAGGATCGGCACCGCTGCCCGACGGGTCCTGTCGGCGACCCGACGCGGGATCGTCGCAGTCGCTCGAGCGGTCGCGGCTGCTGGCCGGGTGGTCGCGCGGGGCGTGGCGCGCGCCTGGCGCTTCGTGCGCCCCGCGCTGGCTGCCGCGGCGCACCTGGTCGGCGCGGCAGCGCGCGCAGTCCGAGCCGGGGCCACCGTGATCGCCCTCGTGGTCGCTCGCGCTGTCCGCCGTGCGGTGCGGGTAGGACGGCGCGTCGTCGGCCGCGCGGTGCGGCTGGGCCGTCGCGCCGTCGCCCGGCTCGGCCACGGGATCGCCCTGTTCGCGAGGACGCTCGTCCGCACAGCTCGCGCGGCGGCACGGGCGGCGCGCGCACTCGCTGGCAGCGCGGTGTCCGTCGTCCGCCCGGTCGCGCGAGCCGCCCGTCGGATCGTCGCCGGGCTCGCCGGCAGCGCCAGGGCTGCTGCCCTGTCGGCGATGCATGCCGCACGCCGCGCGGCGAGCACCGCGGTGCGGTCGGCGCGATCGACCGCCGTCGGTGCGGCGGCGGGCGCGCGCACCGCGGCGCGGCGGCTGCGCGGCGCGATCCGGTCCGCGTCCCGACGCTCCCGCCGCCCGGTGGGCTAGGGCTCGGGCGGGAGCAGCGGGAGGTAGGCCGACAGGTCGCTCCGCTCGCCGCTCGCGCGCACGCGCCCGCCGGACACCGCATCGACCCACTCCAGGCGCCCCGTCGCGAGCTCGAGCCAGGTGCGGGCGTCGCACTCGACGACCGCCGGCGGCGTCCCGCGCCGGTGCGTCGTGCCACCGACCGCCTGCACCGCGGCGTAGGGGGGCACACGCACCTCGACCGAACGCCCCGGTGCCGCGTCGACGAGCGCCGCGAGCGTCGCCTTGACCGCGGACTTCACCGCCGCCCGATCCGGGATCTCACCGGAGTCCCAGGCGTCGAGCAGCTCGATCATCGCGGCGCCGCCCTACCCCAGGCGGGCAGGTCCGCGGCGAAGCGCAGGACCGTGTCGAGCACCGCGTCGTTGCCGCGGTCGAGCATCACGTCGTGGCCCATCCCCGGGAACCACACGGGTTCGACCCCGTAGGTCTCTGCCGTGCGCTGCACGTCGGCGGGGCGGACGAGGCGGTCCGACGGAGCGCCGATCACGAGCACCGGGCAGCGGATCGGCCCGGTCCGTCGCGGCAGCAGCAGCTCGTACTGCACGAGCGGCGACTCCGTGCCGGTGCGTTCCGCATAGCTGCGCGCCGTCTCCGGGTCGAGGCCCTCGAAGAGCAGGTCGGGTGTCATGGACAGCGTCCGACCGACCACGGCCCCCAGGGCGTCGAGCGGGCGGTCCCGCGCGATCGCGAGCAGGTCGGCGATCCCCGAGTGCAGCGGCGCCGGAGTGAGCAGCACGAGGCCGCGCAGCGGGTAGCGCTCGGCGACCATCTGCGCGACCGCGGCCCCCATCGAGTGCCCGATGAGCACCGGCGGCTCCGGCAGCTCCGTGATCGTCTGCAGGACGTCGTGCACGTAGTCGCGCATCATCGTGCGGCGCAGGTGCCGGGCACCGGACGAGCCGCCGTGACCGCGCAGGCTGACGGCGTACGCCGGCCAGCCGGCCTCGCCCGCCGCCGGGACCCACTTCTCGCCGAAGCACCACGCGGCGTGCGCGATCCCGTGGACCATGAGCAGTGGCGGCCGACCTGTGGGCTCGTCGGGCACCGAGCTGATGACCTCCCGGTGCGAGACCGACGCGGACGGGAACGCCCAGTCGAACGGTCGCATCGCCAACGTCTTGCGGCGCAAGGGTTTGGTGACGCTCATGCAGAGTCCTCGAGCTCGCGGATCGCCTGCTCGACGGCGCGCAGGTAGTCCTGGTGGGCCACCTCGAAGTAGTGCCGCGTCGAGTCCTTGTAGTGGGCGCCGGCGGTGAAGCGGCGTCCCGCCTCCTGCGGTGCCCGCGAGAGCAGGCCGCGGGCGACGGCCGGACGGTCGCGCAGCGCCTCCGCCACGCGCGCGATGAGCACGCCCTGCCAGTGCGCGAGGGTCCACTGCCCGCTGTCGGGCTGGATCAGTCCCGACACCACCAGGTTGTCGAACGACGGCGTGAACATCTGCAGGAACAGCTGCGGGTGGTCGTCCTGCCAGTTGAGCCACTCGGTCTGCAGGAACGGGAACTGCACCAGGTAGCCGGTGCAGAAGATGATGAGCTCGACCTCGGCACGACGACCGTCGGTGAACACCACCGCATCGGCCTCGACGCGCTCGATGTCGTCGACCGGCGTGATGTCGCCGTGGCCGACGTAGTAGACGAGCTGCTGGTTGACGATCGGGTGCGTCTCGAAGAACTTGTGGTCGGGACGCTTGAGCCCGAACTTCGCGAGGTCCCCGACGGTGACCTTGAGCGTCGCGGTGAACAGAGCGCGTCGCAGGGCCAGCGGGAGGCGCAGCGCCAGCAGCTGGTCGGCGACCTGGTCGCCGGGCCGGCCCAGGGCGAACTTGGGGTTGTAGTGGTAGCCGCGGCGGGTGGAGTGCCAGGTGTGCACCGCGTTCTGCGCGCTCTCCACGGCGACGTCGCAGCCGGTGTTGCCGGCGCCCACCACGAGCACCCGACGTCCGCGCAGCACGTCGGCCCCCTTGTAGTCGGCCGAGTGCATGACCTCCCCACCGAAGGTCTCCAGTCCCGGGTAGGTCGGCTGCTTCGGGCTCCAGTTGTGCCCGTTGGCCACGACGAGTCCGGCGTACCGGTACGTCGTCTCGGTCGACGTCGCGACGTCGCGGACCGTGACGTCCCATGCCCGCCCCTCCTCGACCGGCACGGCCCGGACCACCTCGTGACCGGGGTGAAGGTGCCCGCGCAGTCCGAAGTGGTCGGCGTACCGCCCGAAGTACTCCTTGATCTGGCGGTGGCTCGGGTAGTCCGGGAACGAGTCCGGCATCGGGAAGTCGGGGAACTGGGTGAACGGCTTGCTCGAGATGAGGTGGGTCGACTCGTAGACCCGCGACGTCGGTGCGCCGAAGTTCCAGTTGCCCCCGACGTCGGCAGCGCGCTCGAACCCGTCCACGTCGACGCCGTGCTGGAGCAGCGCCTTGAGCGCCGACAACCCGTGCGGCCCCGCGCCGACCACGCACCACGCTCCGCCGCGGTCGACCGGCTCATCGCGCACCGGCGCCGGCGAGTTGGACTTCCTCGGCGCACGTGGCCGCCGCGGGGCGGGGACCGAAGGGGTGGCACCGGCGCCCGCCCCGGTGGCGCTCTCGACCCGACGCCGCGGACGCTGGGCAGGCGGGTCGACGGGCGACGGGTCCGACGGGGTCATGGCTGCATCCTGCCAACGAGTGCGTCGGCGCGTCCGTGCGACGAGCGAAGCCTGCGACGGTCAGCCGGTCTCGTGGCTCCCCGGCGCGGCCGGGGAACGGGAGCCGTCGTGGTGCCGCGACGTCGGTGACGGCTCGGGATGGGTCGTCGGTCGGCCCGTCGGAGCGGTGGAGGTCGGGCTCGGCGTCGGGCTGGGCGTCGGGTGGTGCGACTCCCCGGGCTCGGGGGACGACGACTCGGGTGCGGGCGTACGGCTCG
>Ga0075026_100001338_pt1 | contig 10366 bp, 7 predicted proteins | sample Str012_2_FD_71392 | JGI IMG/M metagenome (GOLD analysis project Ga0075026, IMG submission 71392) | Freshwater sediment microbial communities in response to fracking from Pennsylvania, USA - Straight Creek_MetaG_SC_2012 | ecosystem: Environmental > Aquatic > Freshwater > Creek > Sediment...
AAATAATATATCTGACTTACAGACGGGTAAACTAGTTATTTCCTGCTATGGGCAGCTAAGTAGCTGTTACTAAGCATTGTGTAAAAACCGGTCCAAATTGCCCCCAAAAGGACAAAAAAGCCAATTCCGGCAGCGCCAACAGCCCTTACACTGCTTTTTGGGCTGGGGCAGGCACTCTAACCAATAAAAGCCCGCTTTAAATAAATTGGACTACGGTTTTTTGGGTGTATCAGCAATGCTGTAATTCTTTCCCTGATTGCTTTTTTCAGGTTTCCCCCCAGTATACCCGCCGTAGATTTTAGGGCATTTACTCAACATAAACCAATTTTCAGGAAACCGTGTGCCGTGTGCTTGTTGTTTGGCCAGCATTGAGTTGGCCAGGATGCTGCAAAGGATTTTCGGAAACCATGTATAAATTCTTGCGACTTTATCGCTTTGCAAAATTTATAGGCAGCAGGCCAGAAATGCAAAAAGCCTTGAATTGCTTCAAGGCTTTTGCGGACCGGACGGGACTCGGACCCGCGACCTCCGCCGTGACAGGGCGGCATTCTAACCAACTGAACTACCGATCCATTCCTCCCTGTTTTAGGGACGGCAAAGATAGGAGATTTGATCTTGCAGCAAAAAAGTTTTTAGTATTTATTTTCTATGTGATTTGCGGACTATGGATGCACAACTGCTTTTTAAACAGTGAATTATAAAAGCAAGGAAAAAGATGGACGAAACTGTTCCTGTTTCCCTGCGGTTAGCGTGCATTCCAAACCATTTCCGCTATCATTCACCAGCCCGGTACTATACTGTTCCGTTGTGAGATTGGATGCACAACTACCGATCTTTTTTAGACGGGAGCCAGTGCTATCTAAAATCAAGGGCAATGATTTCGTGATCGGCAATTTGGGGCGTATCAACCATTGCATAGCCATTGCTGATCTCAAAATGCGGGGTTTGCCCGGCCATCAGTAAATGTGCTGCTGCAATCATTTTGCCTGCCGGAATTTTGATACGCAGTTTTGCGGCAACGGGTATCAGTTCGCGGAAAGGCCCTTTCATCATCATGGGATTGGTCAGGTTTACCAGGTGCACCGTCATGGAATCTTTTTGCTGCCAAACGGTTACATCCACCACACCCGGGCCTTCGGCTATTACAATGGGCGCTTCATTCAATGCCCAGTTGGCGCAATTGCGCAGTAATTTTCCGTGGTCGGTATTCATCATCTGCCAGAAAGAACGATCCAGGTCGCCCGGAATATAAACCACGCGGCCCTTGCCGGTTTCGTTCAGGTAGATTTCACGTTCGCTGGTATCTTCGGTGCGCGGATACACGTCTTCCATGGGCAGATCGGGATAGCTGGGTATGAGTGTAACCGCTTGTGGAAAAACTGCTTTCGGTACCACATCCACCTGGTAAACGGTGTTGATGATCCGGTAGGCGTCTTCCAGCCCTTTTAGAACCGGATGAAATATTTTTGTTGCGGGATCGGCTTTTAATTTCAGGTAGCTGTTCCGCATGGGCCCCTCTACTTTTTTATTGAAAGAAACCCCAAACACATCGGCCAGGCCAAAATCATTTCTTTGCGCACCTTCTTCATTGTAAAGCGAAGTTTCGAATGTTGCCATTATGCTGCCACCCTGTGCAACAAATTTGCGCAGCTGGTCGCACTGCAAATCTGAAAGTGCTGCAATGTTTGGCAGTACCAGCAATTTATACGCCTGCAGGTTACCGGTGTCCAGCAGTTTATCATTCACCATTTCAAATGGAATGCGGGCTTCTATCAGTGCATGGTACATACCGTTGGCATGGTCGTGGCTGTTTTCCTGCCAGGGTTTACCCCCGTATCTTTTATCGGTTTGTTCAGAATACAGCATGCCCACCCTTGCCAGGCAAGCCGTATTGCGCAGGTATTTTTCTGCACGGTAATACTGCTGGTACATATTACTAACGGTGTCCATCCAGCGTTTATCGTAGAGCACGGCGCCAAATTTTACAAAACAGGGAAGCAGCCCGTTGGCAACGCCTTCGGCCACCCAAATTCTTATTTCTGCGTCTGACTGCACAGAATCCTTCCACCTTAATTCTTCTTCAATACCAACGCTAAAGATGCCCACCTGTGGCTTCATACCCAGGGTAGCCCTGGTTTCCTTGGCGCCTTTGGCATTGCTCCAGGGCGGAATCATACCACGTCTTGCCTGCTGGTCTGCAAAAAAGAAATCGGCATTTTTTCCGGTCAGCAATTTGTCTGGAAAGCCATTGGGGATAAAGCGGGAGGCAGGCCTTTGTTTCCGGATTTCCGCATCCCATAGAAACCAAAGTTCTTTCAGCCGGCGGATGCGCCATTCGGAATATTTAATAAATGTTGGGTCGAAGCGGTCCGTGGTTTTTGGCAGTTCCAGACCGGAAAAGGTTTTGAAATTTTCCTTGCAGTGCTGGCAATAGCAGGTACCATGGCCCGACCAGCGGTTGGAAAAGATGCCATCCGGCTGAAACTTTTCCATGATCTCCTGGTTTACTTTGGTCATGAACTCAAAATTATAAGGACCGAGTGCACAGGTTACCCAAAGATCGGGGTTTGCCCAGTGCCGGTAGGGCTCACCCTTAGCTGTAACCGCAATCCAGTCGGGATGTGCATCGTATACCTCCTGCCGCACGGCATGCGGGTCGGTACGCAGGATGACCGACATATTCATTTTGCGACAGCCTTCTACCATATCGCCCAAAGGATTGGAATTGCCCAGGCTATTGCTGCGGTGGTGCAGCGGGATAAGGGTTGGATAAAAAGCCACTACACCAGCGGCACTTAACAAAGCGCCGTCTGCATGAATCTTTTTGAAATAGGCAAGCCAGAATGCGGGGTCGTAGCTGCCAGGATCTGTTTCCACAAAGGCAAGTTGTGCCCAGCGCACCGACCGGCCAAACCAGGGTGCTTCGGGTGCTGTAAAATTTGCCTGCAGGTTACTGGCGGCAGCACTGCCGGCCAGCGCAAGCCCGCCACCCAGCAAGCCGGTATTTTTTATAAAATCTCTTCTGTACATCATCTTTCAATTGGTTTGCAAATCAGCTGCACGGTAATTTAATTATAATTTCTTTGTGCCGGTGAAATAAGAATGCGCAAGAAGCTGCTGAAGGCCGAAGCCATCGCGGTTCTGTGGTCCGGTGGCTAACCACTTTTTGACGCCTGTATTCTAACCCGGCGATTCCTTTTTAAAGAATTTATTTTACAAAAAGGCTAACCGGCCGGTTTAAAAATTTAATACGCAAGTGCCATCATTGTTTTTACTTAATACTTTATAGCAGTATCGGCTAACAGCTTTTACGTAATCATTTGCTGAATATGCCAGAAGGTTTGCAGAAACCTGATTTTATGTTTTGTTTTGTTGTAAAGCATACTAAACCCAATATTCCCATGTTTCCGGAAAAGCTCGCCCGAACCATTTGCTGCCTGTTTTTTTACCTGCCCGCTTTTTGCCAGGCAAAGCAGGCCCATACAGATTTGGCGTACACCGTTGTTGCGTATAGAAAAGGTGCTGCCATAGAATATTTGAATGGTAACAAGACCTACAAATTGCTGTATCCCGCACAATTGAATTATCACAAAGCAAAAGAAAATAAAAGCTGCTGGGAGGATTTGAATTTAATAATGGATGCCAAAAAGGCCAGAGATGGCGGTGTTGCCGATAAAACCTTTGAAATAGTAACCAATGGTCTTTTGCTAAATGAGCAATACGAAGATATTGAAATGCCCATGGCGGGTAATGCCGCTGAAAAGGGCTGGGTACGGAAAATATATTTTAGTTTCCCCTTAAAAATTGTTGCAAGGGATGCGGCAGACAGTATAGAAAAAGAAATGCTGCTGTGCGATGCCAGCCAGGAATTGCCGGGCATCTTTCATGCTGAAATGCTGGAAGGCAACAAAAAAGAAGGAGAGCGGAGCATTGTTCCCTTTTCATCAAAGGAAAAAATGCAGGCTGCCTATGATGCAAACAAGGCGGCCATTCTAAAAAGATGCGAGCGCAACCAGGCGCTGAAGTTTTGCCCCCAGATAGAACGTGCCATTTATGCAGCCTATGATTTTAATCGTTTTGAAAGGACGCAGTTGTGGACCTTCTCTATCCGGCGCAATGAACAAACCAATTACGCGGGTCTGTTTAAGTTTTCAGAGAAACTAAAAATATGCCTGGCAGAAATGCAGGACGAAGCAATCCAGGATTCCATTATTGATATTATTGCTTTTGCACACCAGTTTTATAAAAAGCAGCTGGAGAAAAAAGATGTCCTGCCAGATGATATTGTAAAACTAAGTTTGTACAACGGCGCCATGGCAGCGCTGGTTTCCGGAAATTTGCAGGATGCGGATGCATGGTACGCCGAATTTTGCCACAGGTATACCGGGCAGGGATATGCGCCAACAATGCTCGAAATAAATTTTAAAAACCTTTTTGATGTTTTTGCACCTTATTACCAGCTGAAACAAAGCGCCGCCCTGCAGGTGATTATGCATATGGAACCAGGTGCTGCACACAATGGTCTTGCTGCAACACCCGCATCAAATGAAAATACGGGTACCGCAGCCGCTGCGGGCAAAAAATAAAAAATGCTGCATGGAGATGGCCCGGCTGCGTATTTCAAGACTGGCTCTTTTTAATTTATACTGGCCTGCTTTACCATGGATTATTTCCGGAACCCGGTCATTGGATCAATGACTGTTTTTACTTCTGTAATGGTATTTACCGGGAAGCCACCACGTTTAGCGTGTTCGCGCACAATTTCTTCGCTCTCTGCAAGGTGTATGCAATAAATTTTGTTTTCTGCCACAAACGATTCCACCCACTGGTATCCGTTGCCAATTTCGCCAATCACTTCGCAGGAAGTTTGTGCGATGGATTGCAGTTCTGCCGGGGAAAGATTACCCGCGCCAGGCAGGTTTCTTTCAATCATAAATCTTTTCATACACATTATTTTTTTGATGAAGAATGAATATGAAATTCGGAAGAATCACGTAAAGGGGTGACGGGTATCTTCCCCATTTAAGAAAAGGCGATTCCCTATTTTAAAATGCCCAGCCGCCGGGCTTCCTGCACTGCCCGGGTTCTTGAGTTTACATCCAGTTTAAACAGTACCGAGGAGATGTGGTGATCTACTGTTTTGGCGGAAATGAATAATGCCGCTGCTATTTCCTTGTTCTGCATGCTTTGTTGCAGCAATTGCAGAATATCCAGCTCGCGGTTGGTAAGTTGTGCCGGGTTAGACCGCGTTGTCTCGCGAATGCCCCTTGGAATTTTTTTAATGCCCGAGCCGCGCATTTCCTGTTTCATTTTTTCCAGTACGGCTGAGCAGGCTGCCGGCTGTAGCAATGCCAGGGCTTTTCTTTTGTCATCCTCTTTTCCTTCAAACAGCAACAGCGCCTGTTCGTACGGGCAGTCCAGTTGCTGCCAGTTTAATATGGCAAGCTGACGGGTTTTTGCATCAGCATTGTCGTAACCGGCATACCATTGCTGCAGCGGAATATGCTGGTTTCTCACTTTCATCAGCCAGAAGGCAAATTCGCTGTTGAGGAAAATATTATCGGTATGTTCAATTAAATAAATGGTTTGCTGCAATGCTTCTTCCTCCATCAGTGCATCGCCGGTTATCCATTCGTATTCAAGCATTGCAGTCATTACCGGAACAATGCGCTGGTGTTCCTGCATAATGAATGCCATTGATTTTGCTTCGTTGAGCAGGGGAAGCGCAGACGGGTTACCGCTTCTCATAAGGATGAGCGCCATTACGGTAAGGGCGCCAATCTTTACTACCGGGGACTGGTACTCATTCTCGAGCAACTGGCTGGCTACCTGGTATGCATCTGCATAACTGCCGGTCTGCAATAGCAAACGGGCTTTCCAGGAAAGCATGTATTTTGTCCAGGAATACAAATCTCTTTCTTCGCAATAGGCAATGCCCTCATTAAGATACCTGGCGGCAGCTAAATATTTTTTGCACACTACCTGCATGCTGCTAAGGTTGGTATAAGAGCGGGCTGCATGCTCGTGATAGCCGTTTTGTAAGGCAATGGAAAGACTTTCCTCCAGCAACTTACAGGCAGTTTCAAACTTGCCGGGCTTCCTTGCTTCCACGGTACCCATATTGTTTAGGGCATGCGATAGGATTTCTTTGTCATCCAGGTCATGCGCAATGGCAACAGCCTTTGTACCCCAGTACAAGCAGGATGCTACTTCATCGTTCAGCATTTTTAGTTGCGACATATTGCTATAGGTCATGCCCTTTACTTTGCTGGCAGGCTGCTGTTCCAGCATTTCAATGGCCTCTGCGGCAAATTTTTCTGCCTGTTGGTGATTGCCTTCAAACCACCAGAGCCTGGATAGAAAGCGCAGGCAATTGCCCATTTTCTCAATCTCCTGTTTGCTTTTCCAGATACTCAGGGATTTGCCCTGGTAAATAATGGCTTCCCTTATTTGGTTGGTGAGGTAGCACTCGTAGGAATAGGCCTCATAAAATTGCAAGAGCAGATCCTTGTCGCTGCCCTGGTAATATTCAATGGCCGTTAAATACAATTTTGCCGCTTCCGTGTGTGCGCCTACGGCAGCTGCCTGTTTTGCGCCCTTGGGGGCGTAGCGTAATACAATGTCGTAATCGTTGGCGTTTTTGGCGTGGTGGATGATGCGTTCTGTTTCATTACTGGCTTCAAGACTGCCCTGTAAAATTTCCAGTATTTTTCTATTGAGCGCTATTCTTTTTAAGGGCGATAAAGATTCTTCAATGGTTCTGCGAAACAGTTCGTGTTTAAAGGTAAGCAGGTCTCCCTTTAATACCAGGATGCGGGCGGCCATGCAATTCTCAATGGCATCTTCGTACAGGGGGTCAATTTTTTCCAGGTATTTTAGTTCCAGTCCGGTGGGCAGTACAGACATCATATCCCAAATGGCTTTTACTCTTTCGTGCTGCCGGTGGTGAATCGTTAAAATGGCGTCTTTAATATTGTCTGGCACGCCGGGGCTGTAACTGGCAAGTATTTCATTTACATAAAAGGGGTTGCCGCCAGAAATGCTGTATACATCTTCGCCGCGGTAACCTTTTTCGGCGGCCAGTTTTTCTACACTCTCTTTTGATAATGGGGTTAGCAGTAGCCTGGTAAAAGTGCCGGGCATTAGCTCCCCCAAAACAGATCGCAGCGGATGTTGGGCATTGATCTCATTATCGCGGTAGGTAAGCAGGAAAAGGCATTGGGTACGGGCAATGCGGCGTGTAAAAAACTTGATAAAATCGAGTGTGGCATCATCGGCCCAATGGATGTCTTCAAAAATGAGGATTACGGGCTGGTTTTGCTGACTGAGCTCCTGCAAAAATTTGGCAAATAAACCAGCGCGGTCTTCAATGGATTTACTGTCTACCCAAAAATCATTGCTGATCTGCCAGGCAATATCGTACAAGGGCGCCAGCGGACGCGGGGTGAACAAAGCATCGCAGGTGCCGCGGTAAATTTTGCAATCCGCGGTATGTTGTTTGCAAAACGCATTAACCAGCGCCGTTTTTCCAATACCCGATTCTCCACAGATAAAAACGCAGTGGCCTTCGCCCGCCACCGTTTTTTCAAACTGTGATTGCAGTGAAATCAAAAAACCGGATCGCTCTATCAGTTCCATACCTGCTGTTTAAAAAATGGGGCGTTTTACCTACTAATATAGGGAAATCTCCTTATACGAAAGCTGCCAGCGTGTTGTTGCTTTGCCATGCAACCGATTATTTACTTTCAAATCATTAAATCATGAAACATTACTCTGCCCTTGTGGTATTCCTTGCGCTCGCTGTTTTTAGCAACAACTTGTCTGCACAAAGCGGAACCGCTGCCGCTGCGCCTGCCAAACATAAAACGGTGGCTACCGGCTCAAAAAGCAAACAACTTTTTATAGATGTACATCACCTGGGTGCCGGTAAAGTAACCAGTGCCGATGTTGCCAAAGCGCATGCAAAAGATCTTGCTACAGAAGGAAAGTACCATGTACATTTTATTAAATACTGGGTAGATACAGCAAAGGGCGATGTGTATTGCTTGTCTTCTGCCGCCAGCAGCGAATCCATCCGCCAAACACATGCTGCGGCACATGGATTGTTGCCCGACAATATTTACCCGGTTTCCGATGGCAAAGCCGCAGCGCTGAAAGGCGGAGAAAATTTATACCTCGATATACATGAGCTGGGCGCCGGAAAAGTAACCGCTGCAGATGTGGCCGGGGCACACAAAAAAGATTTGGCGACAGAAAAAAAGTATGGCGTCAACTTTATCAATTACTGGGTAAATACAGAAGACGGTGTGGTAATGTGTTTGTCGGAAGCACCGGATTCAAATGCCGTTATCAATACCCATAAAGAAGCGCATGGCTTATTGCCAAAATCGATAGCCACTGTAAAACAGGGCCAGTAAGCGCTATCAAATTTTTTTAGAAGCAATGGGGGCATCAGCCCTGCATGTTCAGATTGGTTTCAGTAACAAAGCCGTCCATTTAACAATGGGCGGCTTCTTTTTTTAAAGGAAGATAAAGCCCCCGGGCCTGCTGGAATGAATGCAATCGGGTCGTAGAATTTAAATTTAGAATTTTCATGATGATGCCAATACGATTGTACCGATCGGAAAATAGTAACGGTAATTGCGAAAGCTCAGTGATGGGCTCTATGGATTCATCATACATTAAATTTTTATGAACAAGCCTGCACCAACAGCGGGTATTTTAAAATACCACTAAGCGGGTATTACTTTGTAATTGCTGAAGTTATAACTTGCACTAGTTCTTCTTGATTACATTGTTTTTGTAACAACCGTTCCCTTCCTGGTTATAGCATTGCCCGGTGACGATTATGGAATACAGGATATGCATTTGATAGCAAAGCAGTCTGCCCATACTGCACGAACTGACACCGGAAAGAATTGAAAGGCCCCCTAAAAATTAGTACAACCCCTTTGCCAGGCTGCCTGGTTTTCAACACCGCGTTGCGGATGCTGTGTGCGCAACTGTAAACAGCATTTAATGACTGATTAATTATCATGTAGTATGATTTTTCCTGCCATCGACTTTATACGGCTGCAATTAAGCAACAGTGGCATCAGTGCAGGCATTGGTAATATCAGTGAGATCATTAACGATCCGGCAAACAACAACCCGGGTGCCGAAGTAATTGTATCGCTCATCAATATTGAAGAAGACCGGATTTCACGAGACCCCAATAATTATATCCGGAAAGATGGCGGTATCATCATGAAAAACCCGGCCATGTTCCTGAACCTTACTTTACTGTTTACATCGGTAAGGGGGGCCACGGCTTATGGTCTTGCATTGCAGGATATTCAGCATGTGATTGGTGTTTTTCAGAAGCAGTTTGTATTTGAAAGCAACAATGAACCGCCGCTGGCCGCTGCAGGCATCGAAAAATTGATACTGGACATGGTAAGCCTGAACCTGCAGCAACTGCACGAAATATGGTCGGTACTGGGCGGGCGGTATTTTCCATCGGTTGTATACCGTATGCGCATGGTTACCATCGATTACCTGTCTGAACAAAAGGGTCCGCTCATTGAAGAAATCCGTGCCGATTATTTAAAACTATAGCCCATGCCGGAATCCGTTAATACCATATACAGAACCTTGTTTTCAGTAAAACTGATTCACAGCGGATATGAAACAACCCTGGAAAATTTTTTACAGAAAGGCATTTCCATAAAAGCAGATAGCGCAACAATGAATCTGTTCCGCAATTACAATATGGGCTACCGTTTTTTTAATGATACACTGACTTGTTTTCTCCGATGTGTTTTTGTAAGCCCGCCGGCTTTGTTGCCGGTGGTGCCGGCTTTAAACATCAGCAAACCCATACAACTGCGTTTTCTGCTGCAGAACAGCAGCGATTTTTTTGCAAAGACCTATATAGCAGCTGCGGGCAGCAAAAAAGTATACCGTTTTTCGAACCGGGTAAACAACAGCAGCGGCAGCCAGCTTTTTCTAAACGATACGGTGGCTGCTTTTTCTGCCGCGGCCGATTATGATGCAGGCACCATTGTGCAGGACAGCGGTAATTTATATGCAAGCCTGCTGCCCATGCTGGCAACAGACGGCATTGCGCTTTCAAACAGCACGTACTGGAAATTACTGCAGCCGGTAGAGCAAGTGGTCAGCAATGCAGACCTGGCCGATGCAGCAGTGGTGCAGCCGGAAGAAAACTGTTTGGCAGTGATCGATATTTTTAATACCGGCACCAGCAATAGCAGTTACCAGTTGTTTGACGGCAGCGGTGCATTGCAGAACCCGGCGCCGCTGTACACACTACCCTTCAAAAGCAGGAATTAAAAATAATTGTTCAATTTTTTAAAAATGTATAAAT
>Ga0075026_100001340_pt1 | contig 10361 bp, 10 predicted proteins | sample Str012_2_FD_71392 | JGI IMG/M metagenome (GOLD analysis project Ga0075026, IMG submission 71392) | Freshwater sediment microbial communities in response to fracking from Pennsylvania, USA - Straight Creek_MetaG_SC_2012 | ecosystem: Environmental > Aquatic > Freshwater > Creek > Sediment...
GTCTTGACCAGTTCGCGATCGCCGACGATGACGGCGTGCAGCGGTCCCGCGTGGATGGCGAAGGTGCGGCCGTACTGCGCGGCCAACATCTCGACGGTCGGGACCGGTTCGTTGAGCAATCCGCGTAACGCGCGGACCGCCGTGCGCCCGTGCGGGCCGGGGACGGTGGTCATGGTCGGACCCCCTTCGATCGGTGCCATCGTCGCGCCGGGAGATCCTCCGGCTTCGATTCCTCGACCCGGACCGGCCGCTCCGCGTTCCTCGGGACCACGGCTCCGGCGTAGCGTCGGCCACCATGGCTCGGACCGCGCACGACCGTCAGCTCGCTCGAGTGCGGAAGGTGTGTGCGTCGCTGCCGGAGGTGGAGGAGCGAGTGAGTCACGGGTCGCCGAGCTTCTTCGTGCGCGGGAAGAAGACGATCGCGATGTTCGTCGACGATCACCACGGCGACGGGAACCTCGGGATCTGGTGCGCGGCGCCGCCCGGAGTGCAGGAGCAGATGATCGACGAGGACCCCGCCGTGTTCTTCCGGCCGCCGTACGTGGGTCACCGGGGCTGGATCGGGGTCCGGCTCAGCCCCACCGTGACCGACACGGAACTGCGGGCCATCCTCGAAGACGCCTACCGCGTGGTGGCGCCGAAGACGCTGGTGGCCCGGTTGGACGCGGCTGCCGGGGCTTGACGCCGACCTCGTTGTAGTAGATCATACGTATGTATGAACAAGCGTCCCGCGGAACGGTCCCCCAGTGTTGTGACGCAGCGGCGGTTGCTCGCGGCCACTCAGGACGCAATCCGGGAGACGGGCATCGGTGGAGCCACCGCCCGCGAGATCACCCGCCGGGCTGACGCCAACCTCGCGGCCATCCCGTACCACTTCGGCACCAAGGACGCCTTGCTCGCCGCCGCGCTCATCGACGATGCGCAGCGACTCCTCCAGCCCGTCCTCGACCTGCTGGGTTCCGCCGAGCCGGCGCCGGCGCGCGCGGCCGGGGCGGTCGCGATCCTGACGCGAACGCTCGACGCGGCGCGCGACCGGATCCCGGTGCTCCTCGCCGCGGTGGCACGGGCCCCGCATGATGCCGAGGTGGCGGGCGCGCTCGGCGGAATGTGGTCGGAGGTGCGCGGTGCCCTCGCCCGCGAGATCCGCACGCTCGTCGACGGGGGACACGCGGCCGCGTGGGTCGATCCCGACGCCATGGCCGCGCTGATCGTCGCGGGGGTGAGCGGTGTGCTGGTCGCCGCGGTCGTGGATCCCGACGGACCGTCAGCCGACGCGGTCGCGGCCCAGCTCCTCGGGCTGTTGCTCGGTGCCACCGGATCGGCGGGCCCGCCGTGACCCAGCGGGGCCCATCGCGGGTTCCGGCGGCGATCTGGTTCGGCGCGTGGGCGGTGGTCGGGGTCGGCGCCGCGCTCTCGTTGCTGGGGGTGATGACGATCGGCATCTTCATCGCGCCGGTGGTCGGGCTGATGGTCGTGGTGCTGCTGCGCGTGGACGGATCGACGCGCGGACTCCCCGGTCTCCTCGCCGGCGTCGCGGTGCCCTTCGGCTGGGTCGCCTACCTCAATCGCGAGGGCCCGGGCGAGATCTGCCACTCGAACCTCAACGGTTCCGAGTGCACCCAGGAGTGGAGTCCGTGGCCCTGGGTCGCAATCGCGGTCGTCCTCGTCGCGGTCAGTGTTGTGATGTTCGTGCGCGCGTCGCGGTCCCCGGCGCGAACCGAGTCGGCTCGTCGCGCCTGAAGTGACACGTGGATGCGCGCACACGCGGCCTTGCGAGATCCAACTCTGGGTGTGCGCTGGGGTTCGGACCGAGGTCGACAGTCAGCGCGGTTCGAGGACGACCAAGGGGATCGCGCGGTCGGTCTTGGTCTGGTACTCGTCGTAGCTCGGCCAGACCGCCGTCGCCCGTTTCCACCACGCGGCCTTCTCGTCCCCCTCGACGACCCGGGCCGTGTAGTCCTCGAGCTCCGGACCGTCCTGCAACGACACCTGCGCGTCGGCGACGAGGTTGAGGTACCAGACCGGGTGCTGCGGTGCGCCGCCCATCGAGGCCACGACCGCGTAGTTCCCCTGATCGTCAGTCACGCGCATGAGCGGCGACTTCCGCACGGTCCCCGAGTTGCGGCCCCGAGTCCAGAGGATCACGCACGGCGCGCCCTGGAGCTCGGTCCCCTCGGTCCCACCAGACGACTCGTACAGCGCCACTTGCTCCGCGATCGGCGGCCAGGGACTGGGTTCGTAGGTGCCTTCGAGTGCCATCCTCGTGGACTCCTTCGTCGGGTTGGCGGCGGGGGTCAGAACGAGCGGGTGACGAGGGTGTCGACGAGGCGGGTCATGCCGTCGACCACTTCCGCGTCGAGCGCGGAGGTGGTGCGGAGGACGTCGCTCGCGGCGGCGGCGTGACCGCGGGCGGCTTCGACCGCGCGGTCGACACCGTCGGACGCGGACACGAGTTCACGGGCCCGCGGCAGTGCCGCTCCGTCGATCTTGCGACCGAGGAGGTCGCGCAACTCGTCCGACGCGCCGAGGGCGTGGATGACCGGCAAGGTGTAGACGCCTTCGAGCATGTCGTTGCCTGCCGGCTTCCCGAGTTCCTCGTCGGTGGCGGTGACGTCGAGGACGTCGTCGACGACCTGGAAGCACATCCCGAGGTGGTGGCCGAACGTGGTGAGCGCGCTCAGCGTGGTGTCGTCGACCGCGGAGACCATCCCGCCGACGCGACACGCCGTGGCGAAGAGGGCGGCGGTCTTCCCCGAGATCGCGTCGGTGTACACGTCGACAGAGCGGTCGACGTCGAAGAGGTGTTGGAGCTCGAGCACCTGGCCCCGGCACAGCTCACCGATGGTCTCGGCGAGCAGCGCGGCGACGTCGGCGCCGAGTGACGCCGCGAGCGACGACGCCCGGGCGAGCAGGTAGTCGCCGGCGAGGATCGCGACGATGTTGGACCAGCGGGCGTTGACCGACGGGACCCCCCGGCGGGTCTCCGCTTCATCGATCACGTCGTCGTGGTAGAGCGATCCGAGGTGGACCAGCTCGACGGACACGCCGCCGGTGATGGCGTCGTCCGAGACCGGCCCCAGACCCTTGGCGGCGTAGGCCGCGCAGACGGCGAGGGCCGGACGGAGCCGCTTCCCCCCGGCTGCCACGAGGTGGCCCGCGACGTCCGAGAGGTAGGGATCTTCGGCGCGAACCGAACCACGGAGGGTGGTCTCGACGCGGCCCATGTCGGCGGTCATCGGCGCGAAGCCGAGCGCGTCGAGTGGTGACATGCGCCGCAGGGTACGGCCTGTCGGGAACAAAGACCAAGCCGAAAGCGCTGTCTGTGCGACCTACAGGCCCGGGCGATTCGGGCCGATGTCACCGATCACAACGACCGGGTCCAAAAAGGCCCGGCCGATAGAGTGTCGAACGAGTGTCGGCGCGCCACAGCGGCGTCTCGGCCCCCTATCGACGAGAGGCGGATCTCCGTGTTCGAACGCTTCACCGACCGAGCCCGACGTGTCGTGGTGCTGGCGCAGGAAGAAGCGCGCCTGCTGAACCACAACTACATCGGGACCGAGCACATTCTGCTCGGCCTGATCCACGAGGGTGAGGGAGTCGCGGCGAAGGCGCTGGAGTCGCTCGGGATCAGCCTCGAAGCGGTACGCGCCCAGGTGGAGGAGATCATCGGCCACGGTGGTTCGGCGCCGTCGGGCCACATCCCGTTCACACCCCGCGCGAAGAAGGTGCTCGAGCTCTCACTGCGCGAGGCGCTCCAACTCGGCCACAACTACATCGGGACCGAGCACATCCTCCTCGGGTTGATCCGCGAAGGCGAAGGGGTTGCCGCGCAGGTCCTCGTGAAGCTGGGCGCCGACCTCTCGCGTGTGCGCCAGCAGGTCATCCAGTTGCTGTCCGGCTACAGCGGCGGCAAGGAAGGCACGCCCGCGGGCGTCGGCGCGTCGCAGGAGCAGGGGACCGGCCCGTCCGGCTCGCTCGTGCTCGACCAGTTCGGCCGCAATCTCACGCAGCTCGCCCGCGAGAAGAAGCTGGACCCGGTCATCGGGCGTGAGAAGGAAATCGAGCGGGTCATGCAGGTGTTGTCCCGGCGCACCAAGAACAACCCGGTGCTCATCGGAGAGCCCGGCGTCGGCAAGACCGCGATCGTCGAAGGACTCGCCGCCGACATCGTGGAGGGCAACGTCCCCGAGACGCTCCACGAGAAGCAGCTCTACACGCTCGACCTCGGCGCGCTCGTCGCCGGCTCGCGCTACCGCGGTGATTTCGAGGAGCGCCTCAAGAAGGTGCTGAAGGAGATCAAGACCCGCGGCGACATCATCCTGTTCATCGACGAGCTGCACACGCTCGTGGGTGCGGGTGCGGCCGAAGGCGCGATCGACGCGGCCAGCATCCTCAAGCCGATGCTCGCCCGCGGCGAGCTCCAGACCATCGGTGCCACCACGCTCGACGAATACCGCAAGCACCTCGAGAAGGACGCCGCGCTCGAGCGTCGCTTCCAACCGATCAAGGTCGAGGAGCCGACGGTCGCCCACACGATCGAGATCTTGAAGGGCCTGCGCGACCGGTACGAGAGTCACCACCGCGTGACGATCACCGATCAGGCGCTCGTCGCCGCGGCGAACCTCGCCGACCGCTACATCTCGGACCGCCACCTGCCGGACAAGGCGATCGACCTCATCGACGAAGCCGGGTCCCGTCTGCGTATCCGCCGCATGCAGGCACCGCCGGACTACCGCGAGCTCGAGGACGAGATCTCGGCCGTGCGCAAGGACAAGGAAGCGGCGATCGAGGGTCAGCAGTTCGAGCGGGCCGCGTCACTGCGCGACCGTGAGAAGGAACTACTCGAGCAGCGGGTCGTCAAGGAGCAGGAGTGGAAGGCGGAGGGCGTCGATCTCTTCAACGAGGTCAACGAGGAATCCATCGCCGAGGTGCTCGCGCTCTGGACCGGGATCCCCGTCTACAAGCTGACGGAGGAGGAGACCGCCAAGCTGCTGCGCATGGAGGAAGAGCTCCACAAGCGCTACGTCGGCCAGGACCCCGCGGTGAAGGCCGTGAGCCAGGCGATCCGTCGGACCCGCGCCGGGCTGAAGGACCCGAAGCGGCCGAGCGGTTCGTTCATCTTCCTCGGCCCGTCGGGTGTCGGTAAGACCGAGCTGGCCCGCAACCTCGCCGAGTTCCTCTTCGGCGACGAGGCCGCGCTCATCACGCTCGACATGTCCGAGTACATGGAGAAGCACACCGTCTCGCGTCTCGTCGGTTCGCCTCCGGGCTACGTCGGGTACGACGAAGGTGGCCAGCTCACCGAGGCCGTGCGCCGCAAGCCGTTCTCCGTCGTGCTCTTCGACGAGATCGAGAAGGCGCACCCGGATGTGTTCAACGCGCTGCTGCAGATCCTCGAGGACGGTCGCCTGACCGACTCGCAGGGTCGCACCGTCGACTTCAAGAACACCGTGATCATCATGACGTCGAACCTGGGTACGGCCGACCTGCGCCGCGCCAACGTCGGGTTCGCGAAGGCCGACGAGTCGGTCACCTACGAGAAGATGAAGTCGAAGGTCACCGAGGAGCTCAAGCGCCACTTCCGGCCCGAGTTCCTCAACCGCATCGACGACGTCATCGTCTTCGCGGAGCTCACGCGCGACAACATCCACGAGATCGTGGACCTGCTGATCAAGCGGGTACAGGACCAACTGCAGAGCCAGGGGCTCGGCCTCGAGCTCACGGATGCCGCGAAGGACTTCCTCGCCGACAAGGGCTACGACCCGACGCTCGGTGCCCGGCCGTTGCGCCGCGCGATCCAGCGTCACGTCGAGGACTCCCTGAGCGAGAAGATCCTGTGGAAGGAGTTCCACGCGGGCGAGACCATCGTGGTCGATGCGGAGAACGACGAGATCGTCTTCCGCGCCATCGAGGGCATCGAGCCCCCGCCGATGGAGCTCGCTGGTTCCGGTTCCGAAGGCTGATACCCGGCCCGTGACGGGTCGCGCGCCGACGCGGTGCGATCAGCTCGGTTCCGGGCGCGTCGGTCGTGCTCCTCGGCGTCGTGCTGATCGGCTGACCGCGAGGTGACGTAGCGTGCCCGGCGTGTTGGCCCGGGTTCGATCACGCTTGGCCCTGGGCCTGCTCGTCGTGGCGTTGACCGCGTGTTCGGTCGACGCGACCGTCACGGTGCACATGAAGGCGAACGGATCCGGCACCGTCTCCGTGCGGGTGGTGCTCGACCGCGCGGCGGTGCAGGCGGTCGAGATCGCGGGAGGCAAGCTCGACGATCGAATCCGCCTCGACGATCTCACCGCCGCCGGTTGGCGCGTCACCCCGTGGCGACGCGCAGCGGCCGGGGGCGCGGCGATCGTCGTGAGCAAGCCGTTCACGCGCCCCGAACAGGTCAGGGCGATCGTGCGCGAAGTCAACGGGTCGAGCGGACCGTTGCGCGGCTTCGGAGCGGCACGCGACGGTTCCACGTTCTCCACGCACTGGCGCGCGTCCGGTGGGGCTGATCTGCGCCAGGTCGATCTGGGCGTCACCCAGGACCCGGAGCTGCTCGCCGCCCTGACCGCGAAGCGGGTCGATCCGCAGGTACTGGCGGCGCGGATCGCGGCGCAGGCGGGAGGAGCGTTGCGGGTGCGCACGCGACTCGAGCTACCCGGTGCGAGCCAGGAGTTGACGGTGGCGTCCGGGCATCGAGGCGTCACCGCCGCGGCGGTGGACGAGACCGCGTGGGGGCGGATCGCGCTGCTGGTCGCCGGCGTCGCGGCGGTTCTGGCCGCGTTGGCGCTCGTGATCGTCGGCGAGGCGCGGGCCCGGCGCCGGCGGTCGGCGCCGCCCCGGCGCATCCCGCGGCGCGGCCCCGAGGTGGCCGGTCCGCCGTCCGACTGATCGCTACGATCCGCCGCCATGACTGTCACGATCGACGACGCCCCGGTGGCGCGGGCCCGGGATCTCGCATCCCTCATCGAGACCGAAGCCGATGCGGCGGAGGATCTCACGACCACCACGGCACCGGTGGTCGACGCGCTGAAGGCCTCTGATCTGTTCTGGATCCAGGTCCCGCGCGATCTGGGCGGGGGTGAGGTCGACCCGGTCACCGCGCTGGCCGTGTTCGAGGAGGTCGCGTACGCCGACGGGTCGACCGGCTGGTCGCTGATGGCCAACGTCACGTCGTCCGCGTTCGCAGCGATCTACACCGGCGAGACCGCGGCGCAGGCGATGTTCACGAACGGAGTGCGCGGCATACATGCCGGCATGTTGGGGCCGGTGGGCCAGGCGCGTCGCGTCGACGGCGGCTACCGCGTGACCGGCAAGTACCAGTTCGGTTCCGGGTGTGCCCACGCCGACTTCATCGGCGCGGGAACGGTGGAGGTCGACGACGACGGCACCGCGCAGACGAGCGAGAGTGGTCTGCCCGCCATGCGCGTGGTGTTGATACCGCGCGACGAGATCGACTTCCGCGGCAACTGGGACGTGCTCGGGCTCTCGTCCACCGGCTCGTACGACTACGTGGTGGACGACGTGTTCGTCCCCGAGGAGTACACGTACTCGCTGCTCGAACCAGTGCAGCACCGGGGCGGTCCGGGCTTCCGGATCGGGTTGTTCTCGATCACCGCGGCCGGTCACGCCGGGTTCGCGCTCGGCGTGGGTCGCCGCGCGTTGGACGAGATCGCCAAGCTCGCGAACACGCGCGTGCGTATGGCCGGGTTCGCCACCATTGGCACCGAGCAGTTGTTCCAGTACGAGTTCGCCAAGCACGAACTCGCGATGCGCGCGGCGCGCGGTCTGGTCTACGAGACGCTCGCCGAGGTGGACGCCGAGGCCCGCCACCTCGGTCCCGGAATGGTGCTGCCGAACCGGTTGCGCGCCGCCGCGACCTATGCGACCGACGTCGCAACCGACGCGGCGCGCTTCGCGTACCACTGGGCCGGCTCGGCGGGGTTGCGCCACGGGGTGATCCAGCGGTGCGTGCGGGATCTGCTCGCCGGCAGTCAGCACATCTACGTCGACAACGGCACGCTCACCGGATACGCACAGACCATGCTCGCGACGGCCGCCGCCGAGTAGGGCTGCCTTCAAGTTGCGCGCTGCCGTCAACCGAAGGTGGCGCGCAACCAGGCGGGGAACTCGGTCAGGGATTCGAACACCGCGTGCGCGTCCGCCGCTCGTAGCTCGGCCGCGGGGACCGGGCCCGACGCCACTCCGACCGCGGTCGCGCCGGCGGTATGGGCCGCGGCGATGTCGGGGAGGGTGTCGCCGACGTAGACGTGCGCGCCGAGCTCACACAGGGTCTCGGCCTTCTGCGGACCGTGGCGCCAGCCGATCACGTGATCGACCGCCACGCCGACGTGGTCGAGGCAGCGATGCGCGTTCGGCCCGAACTTGGCAGTGATCACCGCGGTGGTGCCACCGAGCTCACGGACCGCGGCGACCGCCTCGGCCGCACCGGGCAGGAGCGAGGAGCCGGGCGGACCGAGCTCGGCGTAGATGGCGCGGTAACGATCGCAGGCGGTGTCGATCTCCGCGGGCGGGAAGTAGGCGGCCATCTCGGTCTCGAGCGCGGGCCCGAGGCGGCTCGCGATCAGGCGGCCGTCGATCGCCGTCCCGAGCTCCGCGTTCAGCGCGTCGAACGACGCGATGACTCCGGGCCGGGAGTCGATGAGTGTCATGTCGAGATCGAAGCCGACGAGGAGGGCCATCGGCCGACCCTATGCGCGGGCGCGCGGGCGTCGATTGTTGACGCAACCGCCCGAAGATGGTCGACTGCCCCGATGCGTACTCGTCTGGTGGGAACCGGTCTTGCCGTCCTCGTGGGGGTCGCCGGCCTTGCGGTCTCGGCCGGTCCCGCGGCGGCCGCGCCCCTCGCACGGCCGGCCGACCCCGTCGTGCTCACCGGCGCGGCGCTCCCGACGTTCGTCAACGGTTCCAAGACCACGATCGTGGGCTTCCGGTGGACCGGCTCGGCGTGGGCGAAGGTGCCGATCCAGATCGACGAGCGCGCCGTCGTGAACTTCGGGAAGATCTACAAGAACTACCTCGGCAGCTTCTACGGCAGCACCCCGAGTCTCGTGAACCAGCTCGTGTACACGTCGGGCAACACCTGGACCGGCAACGACCCGAACCCGTCCTTCGACGCGGACGACGAGTTGGTGTTCATGGGCCGCGACGCCGGCGCGCAGTCCGTCGGTGGGAACCCGACCGGGACGGTGGCGGGCTCCGGGGTCGAGATCAAGGTCACCGACCCGTTGGCTCCGGGTGCGCAAGGGTTCGTGTACCTCTTCCGTAAGGCGGCCGGGAGCACCCTGACGCCCGGCGCCGGCGCGCACTATGTGAAGTACGCCTTCAAACTGCTGTCGGGCGCGTACAAGACCACCTACCAACTCACGAGCGGACCGAACCCGGAGAACTCGCTCGTGACGGGTGCGACCTACCGGCACCACTTCTCGGACCGGTGGGCGAGCGACAACATCGAGATCACCGCGCCCGGCGCGAGTGGTGTCGACATCCTCGACCGGCACAAGGCGCTGTTCGCCCCCGGCGTCTGCGGTCGGAGTGAGGACACGTTCGACATGCCGATCGCCGGGTCGGTCGAAGGCGCGTTCGTCACCACCAAGGTGGGACCGGTGCGGGCGATCCGCTCGATCGTCGGCGCGAACAGCGGTCCGAACACCCAGCGCACCTACTTCTTCTACGACCGGCGCGAAGACATCGTGACGAACCTTCGCGTCCATCAGATCCCGTCGATCATGGACTTCATGGACTACAGCCCCGCGGCGAGCGGCATGACCTACCGCAGTGAGGCCAACCCGACCGGGGTGACGATCGACGGGAATCCCGACGCGCTCGCGCCCGGGCTGTCGTCGTGGGAGCAGGTGACCGGTGCGCAGGGGACGATCGATCTGGTCGGCTACGTCCAGACGACCGGCTTCACGCCGACCGGGGTGGGTGACTACTTCAACGACGACTCGACGCCGGCCGACGCGCAGTGCACCGGCGACGCCTTCGCCTACGGATCCAGTGGCTTCTATTTCAACGGCACGATCCCGAACACCGATCCGGCGACCGGAGGAACCGCGTCGCTCACGGGGACGCGGGTCCTCTACTTCGAAAGTCCGGGTGCGACCGCGGCCGATGCCACCGCCCGGCGCAACCAAGTGGTGTTCCCGCTGGGAACTCAGGTCGCGCCGGCCCCGTAGCTCCGGGGAACCACCATCGGTGTCGCACCCTCCGGATAGGGTGGCGCCATGAGTCGAACGTCTGTTCGTTCCCGAGTGGTTCCGGTCTACGTGTGCAGCGAGTGCGATGCCCAGGCGCCCAAGTGGCTGGGCCGCTGCCCCGAGTGCGGGTCGTGGTCGAGCCTGGTGGAACAGGTG
>Ga0075026_100001341_pt1 | contig 10356 bp, 8 predicted proteins | sample Str012_2_FD_71392 | JGI IMG/M metagenome (GOLD analysis project Ga0075026, IMG submission 71392) | Freshwater sediment microbial communities in response to fracking from Pennsylvania, USA - Straight Creek_MetaG_SC_2012 | ecosystem: Environmental > Aquatic > Freshwater > Creek > Sediment...
ACGAGCGCTTCGAGATCGGCGCGCGCTTCGCCGATCACGTCGTCGACCGCTGCAATCGCCGCGTCCACCTGCGTCATCGGTCGTTTCCTTCCCCGAGCGGCACCCGACTAAAACGAATCGCCGAATCGTGCCTGCAACCGTTGCATGCCCGCGATCCAGCGGTCGTAGTCGGACGCCTTGCGCCGGAAGTACTCCAGCACCTGGGGATGCGGAAGGATGAGGAACGCCTCGGACGCGAGACCGCGCACGACCGCGTCGGCGACGACATCGGGCTCGAGCATGCCGTCGACGCCGGCGACGCCACCACCCTCGATGCCTGCGGTCATCGCGGTGCGAACGGCCTGCGGGGCGAGCACCGAGACCTTGATGCCCTTGTCGCCGTACGTGATCGCGAGCCACTCCGCGAGGGCGAGCGCCGCGTGCTTGGTGACGGAATAGGGAGCGCTCCCGATCTGGCTGAGCAGCCCCGCCGCCGACGCCGTCTGGAGGAGGTAGCCGCCGCCCCGTTCGACCATGCGCGGCACCATGATCCGCGCCGCGTAGACGTGCGCCATCACGTTCACGTCGATGCTGCGCTTCCAGATCTCGTCGCTCGCGCCGGCGCCCCCGGGGACGACGATGCCCGCGTTCGAACAGAACAGGTCGATCGGGCCGAAGCGATCCTCGGCCGCGTCGACCAGCGCGCGGATCTCGGCCTCCTCCGTGACATCGCAACGGACCGCGAGCGCGTTGCCGCTCTCGCGTGCGACTTCCTCGAGCGCGTCGATCTGCACGTCGGCCACCACGACACCACTCGCGCCTTCGGCCGCGAACCGCCGCGCCAGCGCGGCGCCGATGCCACTCGCCGCGCCGGTCACCACGACGTTCTTGCCTTCCAGCCTCACTTGGCCACCCTCATGGAAGTCTCCTCACAATCGCTCCGAACCCTCCCGGGTCGCCACCGTCGCCCCGACATCGGCGATCGCGAGGACCCGAGTCCGGCCCACACCGGCGATCGCGGCAGCAATCTCGTCTGCGCACGCGGGTTCTACCAGCGCGGCCGCGGACGGACCGGATCCCGACAACCACGCGGCATAGGCGCCGGCGTCGAGCGCGGCCTCGATCGCGTGGCGGGTGTCGTGGGCCCGGGCGAGGCGCCGGTCCTGATGGAGCCGGTCCTCGGTGGCGACGCGCAGCGCGCTCACATCCCCCGCCGCGAGCGCAGCGACCAGGAGCGCGGTGCGGCCGACGTTGAAGGCCGCATCCTCGAACGAGACCTGGTCGGGGAGCAGGCGCCGGGCCGAAAGCGTGGGGGTTTCGCGCTCCGGCGTCCATACGACCACCATGAGCTCGTGCGGGATCGGGATGCGCACCGCCCGCCCCCCGGCGACCGCGACCACACCGCCATAAAGAGATCCCGCCGCGTTGTCGAAATGGCCCTCGAGATCGCCGGCCGCGCGCAGGACCTGCGCGCGCGACTCCCGCAACGAGCGGTCCTGCTGCACCGCAGCGGCGATGAGCCCGCCGACGCGTGCCGCGCCCGAGAATCCGAGCCCGCGTCCGCCGGGGAACTGGGTCCGGATCGCGATCGGGCCGACACCGCCACTCTGACGAAAGGCGCGCACGGCCGGGTGCGTCTCCGGCGCGGCGGCGTCGGCATCGGCCGTGATTTCGAGGTGTACATCGAGCGCGAGCGCGACCGCATCGAAGCCCGGGCCGAGGTTCGCCGACGACGCGGGGACCCGCACGACCCAGTCATCGCGCGAGCGTCGCGGCATCGCGTCAGCCTGGCACGAAACAGTGCCGTACGCGCAGTACCGTCTTTCTGTGCGACGCCACTGTGCAAGACCGGGATGTAGTGCGCCGGCAACGGCGACGTTCACGTTCGATACTCGCGACCTCACGGTTTGGCTCGACTACCCCGCCGAAGGCGCGGCGCGGGCAGGGGAGCTGTGCGAACGTCACGTCCGCGGCCTCACGCCGCCGCAGGGTTGGCATCTCGAAGATCGCCGCGGGGCGCGGGCCCGGGCTGCTGAGCAACTCGAGGCCACGCTCGACGCGCACAGCCCCATGCTCTCCCGCGCCTTCCAGAATGCCGGCGCGGTCTGATCCAGCCGAATTCACCGTGCGTTTGGAGGCGGGGGGTAGCGCGCGGGCCATACTCGAAGGCCCAGCGGGACCCAAGCGACGATCGGTGGACATGCGAGCGGGTGCGAGCACGAACAGAGGGCCCCGGCCATGACCTCCGGGTCCGGCGCCAACTGGGCCCACCGCTACGGGCCGAACCATCGGCGCCTCTGCGCGCGACCCGGTTGCGGCGCGCCCGCGGCGGCGACGCTGCGCTTCCAGCCGACCCAACGCGAGGCGTGGCTCGTCGAGCTCGATGACGACGCGGCGCGCACCGAAGGCGACCTCTGCGCGCGTCATGCCGCCGGACTCGTCCTGCCGCGCGGTTGGCAACTGCACAGCGAGCTCGCGTCGGCACCCAACCCTGCGCCCAAGCCCGCGCCGCCGCCGCGTCGCCGCAGCGCGTCGATCGCGCGGGCCCGACGCCGCCGCACGGCCACGACTGCGGTCGAGCTGCCCGGCCTCAGTGCCGTTGCGACTCCGGAACCCGACGTCGCCGCCGTCGGGCCCGAATCCGTTGTCGACGCCCCGGCCCCGATCCCGGTGTCCGCGCCGGAGCCACCCGCTCCGCTCGTCGCGCCGGCAACTCCCGAGGAAAGCGAAGCGTTGGCGGAAACGCTCGACGCGCAGACGCCATTGCTCCGGCGCGCGTTCAACAACGTCTGGTTGCCGGACGCCAACTCGCCGGCCGACGAGACCTAAGCGGACGAGCGTTCGGGCGCGCGGACGTGGGCGGGGACGATCGCCACGAACAGTGCGATACCTGCGAGCACGAGCAGCGCCACCTGCAGATCGAACAGCGCGGTGACCGTGGCGACGAGGGCCGGGCCGGCGACCATCCCGAGGTAGCCGCACGCGGTGATTCCACCGATGGCGAGCGCGGGGTGGCGCGCCTCGTTGTTCACGTCCGCGAGCAACAGCGGCCACACGACCGAGATCCCGACTGCGGCCGCCGCGAGTCCTGCCGCCGCGATGCCGGCGACACCGCAGAGCGCCTCGGTCGCGATGCCCGCCGCGGCCAGCGATGCGCCGATCACAACCGCGCGCCGGGTCCCGAGACGGCTGATGATCGGGCCGCCACCGATGCGTGCGAACGTCGCCAGGCTCTCACCGACCACGTATGCGCTCACCCCCGCAAGTACGCCCAGGCCGATGTTCTTGCGGAGATAGAGGATTCCCCACGTGGCGATGCCGCCTTCGACCATGGCCGAAGCGGCGAACACCGACGCGAGTACGAGGAGACCCTCATGGCGTAGGCCGGCCAGCGCGCGCCACATCGACGGATGATCGAAGCGCTCCGGCTCCGGTATCCGCGCCCGGCGCGTCACCAGGCCGGTGACGATGCCGACGATCGCAACCCCGACCCAGACAACGCGCCACGATGCGCCGAGTCGGAGCGCGACGCCGGTGACTGCGGCGCCCGCGACGCAACCGCCGTTGAAGAGGCCGTGGAACCGGACGAGCTTCCCGGCATCCTCCGCGAGCGCATCCGCGGCGACGATGTTCATCACCACGTCGACCATTCCGCCCGCGGCCATGGCCAACACGAAGACGGGCACGAACAACGCGAGGTGAGGGGCGAACGCCTCGAGCGCGAGGAACGCGCCCCAGGCAATGAGTGCCCGCGTGAGGGAGCGGCCCGCGCCGTACTTGTCGGTGACGGCGCCGCCGAATGCCGCGACCGCGGTCGCGGCGACGATGCCCGCCGCCAGGAGGAGGCCGAGACCGGAGTCGCTGAGGTGGAACGTGCGCTCGATGTCGACGGTCGCGACCGCCCACGCCCCCGCGAAGAAGCCGAACACGACGAACGCGACGACAACGGGCCGGAGCGTCGGCGGCCGGAGCGTCAGCGGACGGGGACTGGAGGGCACCGCCCAGTTTGGCACCGCGACCGTCGCGGCACCGAGCCGTTATCCGACCGGTTGCTTGCCCCAGGCCGTCCGGAACTGCTCGGGGGTGAGCGGGCGGGCGAAGTAATAGCCCTGGCCGAGGTGACACCCGAGCGCGTTGAGCATGTCGACCTGCGCCTTGCGTTCGATGCCTTCGGCGACGATCTCCATGTCGAGGTTGCGACCGAGTCCGATGATCAGCTCCACGAACTTCACCGCCGCCGGGTCGGTCTCGAGCTCGTCGATGAACGGCTTGGCGATCTTCAGCTGGTTGATCGGGTACTCGCGCAACGCCGCGAGCGACGAGTATCCCGTTCCGAAGTCGTCGAGCGCGAGGCGAACGCCGACCCGGCGCAGCGCCGTGAACGCATGCAACGCATCGGCGTGTTGCATGACCTGCGACTCGGTGATCTCGAGTGTGATGGCGTCGGGACGAACGTTCGACTCCTGCAGCACGGCATGCACCAACGCGCCGAAGTCGGGTTGCGCGAGGTCGGTCGCCGAGATATTGACGCTGACCTGCGAGACGATTCCCTCGTTGATCGCCCGACACGCGTCGCTGAGCGCGAGATGGGTGATCTTGGTGATCGTGCTCGTCTCTTCCGCGAGCGGGATGAACGCGTCGGGCAGGATCGTGCCGCGTTCGGGATGAACCCACCGGGCGAGAGCCTCACCGCCGCGCAACGCGCCGTCGAGCGTGACGAGCGGCTGGAACACGATAGAGATCTCGTGGTTGTCGATGGCGCGGTCGAGCTGGTTGAGCAACTCGTAGCGCTCGACCATCGACGCGTGCATCGACGGCTGGAACACGACGGATCGCCGCTTGCCCGTCGCCTTCGCGTGGTACATCGCCGCGTCGGCGCTGCGCAACAGCTCCGAGGTGTCGACCAGACCGGAGCTGTGCGCGATTCCGATGCTCGCCGACACGCGCGTAAACCCCGGACCGAGTGCGACCAGTTCGACGAGCGCGGTGTGGATGCGCTCGGCCAGCGCCGCGGGTCGCGCGTTGTCGTCCGCCGACGCGACCACGACCGCGAACTCGTCTCCACCGAGGCGGGCGACCATGTCGTCGTGCCGAATACACGAAGCGAGCCGCCGGGCCACAACGGTGAGCAACTCGTCGCCGGCGGAGTGGCCGAGGCTGTCGTTGACGGTCTTGAAGTCGTCGAGGTCGATGAACAGGACTGCGAAGTCGTCGCCGGTCTCCTGGCGGTTCTGGGTGAGCTCCGCGACCCGTTCGGTGAACCGCACGCGGTTCGGGAGCCCGGTGAGCGGGTCGTGGTGCGCAAGGTGGTCGAGCTCGCGTTCGAGCACCTTGGAGTGCTTGAGCATGCGTTCGAGGACACTGTTCTCGATCGCGATGCTGAGCGCGCCGGCCAACGTGTCGACGAGCTCGGTGTCCTCCTTGCGGAACTGCGCGACGTCGACGAGATGATCGGCGATCACAATCGCCCCGACGATCTCGCCCGCCACATCGAGCCGGGCGATCAACGCGCGGCGATATCCGTTGCGGTCCAGGACCTGCGCGGTAGGGCTCAGTGGGTCGTCGGTCCCGATGATCCGCGCGCGCGGCGACCGCGATGCGACATCGCAGAGCTCGACGGTGGCCGCGGAGAGTTCCGTGGTCGACAGCGTCGGGTTCTCCCCCTCGGCGATGCGGATGTGCAGGACGGCCTCGCCGTTGACCGGCCGGTAGATCAATTCCGCGACACGCGCGCGCAACGTCGATCGGGTCTCGATCAAGAGCGCGACCAGCGCGTCGTCGAGCGCCGACGACTCGTGCAGCAGCCGCGTCGACTTGTAGAGGAACTGCAGGCTCTCCATCCGGTGACGTTCGTGACCGAACGCGGAGTAGAACCAGAACGAACCGGCCGCGGGTGCGACGAGGAGGGTCAGCGCCCACGGGTCGGCGCGCGCGATGACGACGCTCAGCAGGCCGAGTGAGACGGCGACGAACGTTCCGACCAGACCCAGTCCGAGGATGTCGCGCAGGGCCGCGGTCGTCCACTTGCCTTCGGAGAGCGCGATCACCATCGTGACCAGCGCGCCACCGACGAGCGACGCGGCCACGACCGCGGCGCCCGCCGCGAGGTACACCCCCGAGTGCGACGACGCCGGATCCGTCACCAGCACGTGGAACAGTAGGAGCGCGAGCTCGACCTCGATGGTCGTCTTCGCGGCGTTGAACCACAGCTTGATCCCGCGCTGACCCCGGTAGACGAAGAGGGTCGCCGCCGAACCGACTCCGGCCGCGACCACCGCGACGATCGGGTCGACTGCGAACAGCGAGACCACCATCGCGATCTCGGCGAACGAGAACGTATGCGCGTCGCGTCGGAGCTTCACGTGGACGACGAAGATCTCCGCGCAGGCGAACAACGCGACGAGGAGCAGCGCCTCGTACGGGGCGCTGCTCCTGGTTCCCGACGAGGACAAGCGCGCGGCGAGGACCAACAGCGCGAACGCTGCGAGCCACAAACCGACGACGAACGCTCGCAACCGTCGCACCGCTTTTACTCTCCCGTCACCCGTAGCACTTCACTGCCCGGGGGTGTCTCGACGAGTTCCCGCATCACGAAACGCTTCCGTAGGTTCGTCCTGCGGACCACCCACCTGAACCACGCCGCGGTCAGGCGGCCCAGTCGCCGCCGGACCAGGTGTGGCCGGACCAGGTCGAACCCGACCAACTACTGCCCGACCAGGTCGAACCCGACCAACTGCTCCCGGACCAGGTCGAACCCGACCAACTGCTCCCGGACCACGAGTGACCGGACCAGCTCGAACCCGACCAACTACTGCCCGACCAGCTCGAACCCGACCAACTGGAACCCGACCAACTGCTGCCGTTCCAGGTGCCACCCGACCAGCTCGATCCGGAGGCCTCGGCGACCGCCATCGCGGCCGAGTCGAACGGCTGACCGAAGATGTCCTGTTCGCCGGTGAGCGCCACACCGTCGGCGCTGAGGTGGTCGGTGCCGCGGGCCGACTCGAGGCTCCCGGTGCCGGTCGCCGCCGGCCAGTTCTGGGTGTAGTTCATGGACGGCCACGAGTACGCGAGCCTCGACAATGCGAGCTCGCCATTGCCGGCGGCGGTCGAGGACCAGCCACAGTCGCCGCACGGAACCTTGGCGTTGCGCTTCATGAAGTTCTTGAGCGCGTCGGGGGTCATCGTCGGGTACTTCTGCAGGATGAGCGCCGCCGCGCCCGACGTCATGGCCGCGGCCTCGCTGGTGCCCGAACCGCGGAAGTAGCGGTCGCCGAGGCGGCCTTCCGGATGGTTGACGTCGACGAAACCGTTCGGCACGCGCAGGCCGCGCATGTGCGAGCCGGGCGCCACGAAGTCGGGAGTCCGACACCCGTAGCAGCCGGCGCCGCTGGCGGAGTATGCGCCCACGGTGTCGTCGCTCGAGGTCGTGGTGCCCGCCGGGTCGTAACCACCGACGGCGATCACGTAGTTGTTGTACGCCGGATCCGCGAGTCCGGGCGCGCCGGCCCCGGTCTGGTAGCCGGAGTTGCCGGCCGCGACCACAACCACGATCCCGGCCTTCCAGGCCTGCTCCGCCGCGTACGACAGCGGGTCGCTCAACGAGTCCTGGTTCGAGTTCGTTCCGTACGACAGGTTCAGGACCCGGATGTGCATCCCGTTGTCGTCTTTGTGTTGCACGACCCAGTCGATGGCCGCGATGACCTGCGAGACATCGACGCCACCGTCGGCGGTGCCGACCTTGACGTTCACGATGCGGGCGTCGGGGGCGACGCCGCGGTACTGGGAATCGGGCGCGTTTGCGTAGGGCTGGGACAGGTCGGAGTCATGACCGGCGATGAGCCCGGCCATGAACGTGCCGTGCCCGTTCGTGTCGAGGTGGGCGAGGTTCGGCGCCTGGGACTCCAACGACAGGTCGGGTCCGTTGATGATCTTGCCGGGCTGGGCCAGACCCTCGACCGGCGAGACGCCGGTGTCGATGACCGCCACGTCGACGCCGTTGCCGGTGTAGCCCGCGTTCCACCACTTCTCCGCGCCGATGAGCTGCGTGGTCTTCGGCATCGAGAAGGGGTCGGCGGCCGGGTCGTACGCGACCGTGTCGGCGTGGCTCGGTGCGGCCCCGATGGACAGGGCGGCGGTGGTCACGGCCACCATCCCCATGGATAGGAGACCGGCGCCGAAGCGGAGTGCTCGCTGGCGGGTAGGGGAACCCCACGTGGTCCCGGACGGGGACGACGGTACGGACGGTCTGAAGGCCATTCGCCTACTCCTGCAATACGGGGGTCAGATGCGAAGACGCGGGTTTCGCCACTGACTCCCCGCCGGCGAGGCGACCACATTGCAGCCGGAGGATCTACGTCCCGTCAGGAATCAACCTCGGGCCGCCGGGACCGCTCGCTGAAGGAATCCGAACCGGATGTGACCGCTGCCACACGGGCGTCGGCGTTACACCTGGTGAGCGGGCAGGCATACGCGGTGAGATTCGCGTCACCGGACCGACCCGCGATCGTCATTGGCGTGTGACCGGGGCGCGCGTCGACGTCCTTATCGTCAGCGCTGGCAGTTTCGATCTCTAGGGTTCCGCCGCCCGCGGGCTCGTTGGCGCGGGCGGGTCAGGACCGAGAGAGATCGGGCAGCACGCCCATGCGTTGCTGTTGCACGGCGGGAGAAAAGCCCGGGAGGTCTGCCGACCTCGGGGCGACGCGCGTGCCGGGGTCGTTTCCGAAGGAGACGACATGAACCCGGCCGACACGCCACCCGGTGCGGACCTTCTCCGGGAGGAGATCATCGCCGCGGGCGGCTACTGGACCCGCACGCTCGATCGCTGGCAACGACTGCGGATCACCGACGTCGAGGGCCGGCAGGCGTGCTCGCTCCTCGCGTACAACGCCGACCAGCCGACCGAACGGTTCAACGCACCGGACACGGTCAAGATCCAGAACCAGATCTTTCTGACGACCGGACGCGTGCTGTTCTCGGATCTCGGACGGGTGCTGTTCTCGATCGTGGACGACACCGGCGGTCACCACGACGCGCTCGCCGGTTTCGGTGACAGTGCGGTGGACGCGGCGCGGTACGGCACGGACACCGGCACGTACCGCGATCTCGGCAACGACTTCCAGCGCAACGCCCGCGACAACTTCGTGATGGCGCTCGGACGCCACGGTTTGGGGCGCCGCGACCTCGTGATGAGCTTCAACCCCTTCGCACGGGTGCGGGTCGCGCCCGAGGGTGCACTCGAGTGGGAACCGGACGCAGGTCGGAACGGTGCCGCCATCGAGTTGCGCGCGGAGATGCGCGTGCTCGTCGCGATCTCCGCGACGCCGCACGTGCTCGACCCCGACCCGCGCTACCAACCCGGCCCGCTGCGCGTCGAGATCCAAACGGCTCGTGCCCCCGGCCCGGACGATGCGTGCCGCACGTTCTCCGACGAGGCGCGGCGCGGCTTCGAGAACACCGACGACTACTGGGCGCAGGTGTCCGCATGACCCTCCTCGAATCACGTCTCGACCCCGCCTCGGCCGTGCACGACGAGATTCAGCTTCCGGGCGAACCGTGGACGCGGGTGATCACGGCCGGGCAACGACTCCGGATCGTCGACCTCGAAGGGCTGCAGGCCGTCGACACCCTGTGTTACGACGCGCACGACTACGAGAACCGGTACAGCGCGGCGAACACCATCCGCGCCCAGCGCAACCTGTTCCTCACGACCGGGTCCGAGCTGGTGAGTACCGAAGGGGACACGCTCGCGACGATCGTCGCCGACACGTGCGGTCACCACGACACGGTCGGCGGCGCGTGCAGCGCGGAGTCGAACACCTGCCGCTTCGGTCACCACACGCGGTCGATGCACAACTGTCGCGACAACTTCTTGAACGGGCTCTCACGCCACGGCATGGGGAAGCGCGACCTCGCACCGAACATCAACTTCTTCATGAACGTGCCCGTCACCGTGGACGGTCATCTCGACATCGTCGACGGCATCTCCGCGCCCGGCGCGTACGTGGAGTTGCGGGCCGACCGCGACGTGCTGTTCGTGATCTCGAACTGTCCCCAGCTCAACAATCCGTGCAACGGTTGGAACCCGACACCGATCCGGTTGCTCGTGTGGGACGCCGGATGACGAGCGTGCACAAGGTGCTCGTCGCGAACCGGGGCGAGATCGCGGTACGCATCCTGCGCACGCTGCGCGCCCTCGGGATCGCGTCGGTGGCCGTGTACTCCGACGCGGATCAACACGCGCCCCATGTCGGCCTGGCCGACGAAGCGGTGCACCTCGGTCCTGCGCCGCCGCAGCAGAGCTACCTGGACGCGGCGCGGCTCCTGGCCGCAGCCGCGGGCACCGGGGCCGACGCCGTGCACCCGGGCTACGGGTTC
>Ga0075026_100001342_pt1 | contig 10350 bp, 3 predicted proteins | sample Str012_2_FD_71392 | JGI IMG/M metagenome (GOLD analysis project Ga0075026, IMG submission 71392) | Freshwater sediment microbial communities in response to fracking from Pennsylvania, USA - Straight Creek_MetaG_SC_2012 | ecosystem: Environmental > Aquatic > Freshwater > Creek > Sediment...
GTGGGCTTGGGTTTGGGCACCGTGGTGGGCGCCGGCACCGTGCTCGTGGTGGACGTGCTCGACGGGTTCGGGTTCGGGTAGTTGAACACCGGCAGCGTGTCGCGGCCCTTGATGTCCTCGGGCTCCTTCACACCGTCCCACACGTAGACGCGGTCGCCCTTGGCCACCAGCGTCGGGAAGTAGTTCGCGATGAACTCCGGGATGCGGATGCAGCCGTGCGAGGCCGGCGTGTTCGGCACGTTGTGCGCGCCGTGCACAGCGATGCCGTAGTTGAAGTACACCGGGTTGAACATGCCGCCGAGCGGCCCGAGGCGATTGCCGGCATAGCGTCGATAGAACTGGAACACGCCGCCGGGCGTCTTCGAGACGCCGCAGACGTCCTTCTGGATCGGCGGGTCGACGGGTAGGCCCTTGTCGTCGGTGTCCAGTGTGAGGAGCTCGCACCACGTCTGGCCCGACCCCGAGGAGATGTGGGTGATGAGCGTCGGCTGGTTGTTCGTGAACACGATCGCGGCCTGGAGATCCAGGTAGATCTCCATGTGGGTGCCCGACGGTGACGCGTTGGGGCGGCGCGGCCCGAACACGATGGGGTCCTGCATCACCTGCCACAGGTCGTTGGTGAGCTTGCCCACCTGCTGGTCGTAGGGCCGCTTCAGGACGAGCCCTTCGAACGCCCAGATGGCCTGCTGGGTGCCCGGCCCGAACACACCGTCGATGGGGCCTGGATCGAACTTCATGGCCTTCAGGCGCACCTGCGCCGACTTCACGTCGTCGCCCTGCATGCCCAGCTTCAGCGTGCGGGTGAGCTGCGTCTTCGGTGCCGGGTCGGTGTTCACCACCACCTGCTCGCCGGTGCTGACGGGCACGGTGAGGCCGTTCACCGCGCCCGGGTTCCCGCCGGCTCCACCCTTGTCCGTGAACGCGGCGAACCCGACGACCGCCAGCACGGACGCGACCCCGAGCAAGGGCGCCCAGCGCGGCAACGAGGCGCGCTGCACGGAATGATGCTGCCGCGTGGGCGCTGAGGGGGGCCGAGGGGTGTTCACGATGCTCCGGTGGAAGTTGCCCGGGCAATCTACCAACGGGGTGTTCGGCCCAGCGGTCGGGTCCTTGCAGCGGGGGGTCGTAGCGATCCAAAGGTTTTCCAAAGGTTGACCAATTTTCTCGTAGGTCGCGCGACCCATTCAGGTCTTCACCGCTGGACCTAGAAGTGCCCTTGATTTACGGTGACTCGCTGTGGGAGCACAATTGACGGGAAGCACTGTGCGTGGTCATTCACGTACGCATCGGACCATGGCGGGGATGGCAGCACTGGCCATCATGGCGGGCGGTCTCTTCACGGTCGCCGGGGGCGGGAACCCGGCGACCGTGCAGGCAGCCGTACTGCCCTCGGCACCCGAGAAGATCGAGATCACGCAACAGGATCTCGAGTTCATCATCGCCCAGATCGCCATCGCGGAGGCACACGCGGACGGCTCGAGCCCGCTCTGCTCGGCGCCGAACCGCCTCACCAACGCGTTGGCCTGCGTGAACTCGATCGCGAACGAGAACTGGCCGTGGGGTCTGCGCCAGGTCGACGGGAAGAACAACAACCTCTTCCCCGGCCAGGCGAACTACGGCTCGGCCGACCAGCTGTTCCCGCGTCTCACGACGCCGGTGTACAAGCAGGCCGACCCGATGACGTTCGACGCCGGCACCCAGAAGACGGGCGACCCGACGAGCTACGACCAGAACTCGGGCATCGTCGTCGACAAGAACCCCCGCCTCATCAGCGACCTGATCAGCGACCAGACCGAGAACAACCCGGCCGCGACGGCGGCCGCCGCCGAGACCATCGGCCACGGCTTCGGCTCGTCCACCATCCTCGTGGACCACGACCGCAACTCCTGGACCCCGCCGATCAAGCAGTACGTGATGCCGAACGTCGCCCCCGATGCCGGCTTCTCGGCCTCCTACAACTCGCTGTTCACGATGTTCGGCCAGTTCTTCGACCACGGCCTGGACCTGGTGCAGAAGGGTGGCAGCGGCACGGTCATGGTGCCCCTGCAGCCCGACGATCCGCTCTACGTGGCGGGCAGCAACACCAACTTCATGGTGCTCACCCGCTCCACGAAGCAGGCCGGCCCGGACGGCATCCTCGGCACCGCCGACGACATCAAGGACTCCATCAACCAGGTCACGCCGTACATCGACGAGAACCAGACCTACACCTCGCACCCGGCGCACCAGGTGTTCGTGCGTGAGTACCGCCTCAACTTCCAAGGCCTGCCCGTCTCCTCGGGCAACCTGCTCAGCGGCGCCGACGGTGGCCTGCCCACCTGGCACGACGTGAAGCAGCAGGCGCTGACGATGCTCGGCATCAAGCTCAACGACAGCGACATCTTCGACGTGCCGCTCATCTACACCGACGCCTACGGCAAGTTCATCCCCGGCCCGAACGGCTACCCGCAGGTCGTCACCACCAGCAACACGATGATCGAAGGCGACCCGGCCAACCCGGTGGACACCGTCGCCGTCGGCGCGGCCCGCACGGGCCACGCGTTCCTGAACGACATCGCCCACTCGGCGGTGCCCGACAAGTGGGACAACGACAACAACCCGAACACCCCCGACGTCGCCAAGACGCCGGACACCGACACCGTCATCGGCGGCGCCAACCTGCCCGGCACCTACGACGACGAACTGCTCGACCGCCACTACATCTGCGGCGATGGCCGCTGCAACGAGAACATCGGCCTCACCGCCATCCACCAGGTGTTCCACAGCGAGCACAACGGGCTCGTGCAGCAGCTCGAAGCGTTCATCCCCACCATCCCGTCGAACTCGCCGGCGGCGCTCGCCAACTGGCAGCTCGGTGGCGAGTGGAACGGCGAGCGCATCTTCCAGGCCGCCAAGTTCATCGACGAGATGGAGTACCAGCACATCGCACTCGGCGAGTTCGCCCGTGTGGTGTCGCCCCAGGTGAACGCGTTCGACCGCTACGCACCGAACGCCGACCCGGCCATCACCGCCGAGTTCGCCCACGCGGTCTACCGCTTCGGCCACTCGATGCTCACCGAGACCGTCGCTCGCAAGAACGCCGACGGCAGCGAGAACGACATCCCATTGATGACGGCGTTCCTCAACCCGGTCGCCTTCACCGACGGCGGCACGGCCGGGAAGCTGACGGCCACCCAAGGCGCCGGCGCCATCATCCGCGGCATGGTGAACCAGCGCGGCGAGGCAATCGACGAATTCCTCACCGAAGCGCTGCGCAACAACCTCGTGGGCCTGCCGCTGGACCTCGGCACCCTCAACCTCACCCGTGCCCGCAGCGAAGGCATCGCCCCGCTGAACGTGGCCCGCCGCGACCTCTACACCGGCACCGTCACCGGCGCCGCTGGAAACCCCGACCTCAAGCCGTACGACAGCTGGTTCGAGTATTCGCTGAAGCTGCGCCACCAGGCATCGCTGGTGAACTTCATCGCCGCCTACGGCACGCACCCGACGATCGTCGCCGCCACCACCATTGCCGACAAGCGGGCCGCCGCCCAGAAGATCGTCGACCTGGACCCCACCGTCCCGGACGCGAACGACTTCCTGATGAGCTCCGGTGCATGGGCGCTGGACAGCGCCGGTCACCCCACCACCGGCCTCGACGACGTGGACATGTGGATCGGCGGCCTCGCCGAGGCCCCGCCGCTCTTCGGTGGCATGCTCGGCAGCACCTTCAACTTCGTGTTCACGCACCAGATGGAGGCCCTGCAGGACAGCGACCGCATGTACTACCTGGCTCGCACCGCCGGTCTGCCGCTCGTCCAGGAGCTCGAGCGCACGACGTTCTCGAAGCTGGTCCGCCGCAACACCGACGCCGAGAACGTGCCGGTCCTGGCGTTCACCCGCCCCGACTACACCTTCGACCTCACGGCGCAGACGAACCCCACCGGCATCACCGACGACCCGAACACCGTCTACAACGAGAAGAACCTCGACGGTGTCTCCAAGCTCGTGCGCATGCCCGACGGCACCATTCGCCTCACCGGCAAGGGCACCACCGAGAACCACTCCACGTGGCTCGGCACGAACGGTGACGACAAGGTCCAGTCCGCCGAAGGCGACGACTCGCTCTGGGGCAACGACGGCAACGACCATCTCGACGGTGGCGTGGGAGCCGACTTCATCGACGGCGGCGCCGGCAACGACTTCCTCAGCGACCCGGCCGGCCTGAACAACATCGATGGTGGCGCCGGCAACGACGTCATCATGGCCGGCAACGGCACCGACAACCTGCTCGGCGGCCCCGGCGTGGACGCCATCTTCGGGGCCAGTGGCACCAAGACGGTGAACGGCGGAACGGGCGACGACCTCGTGCTCACCGGCACCGGCGCCGACGACATCTCCGGCGGCCCGGGCATGGACTGGCTCGAAGGCGGCGACGGCAACGACCTGTTCTCCGGCGACGAGCGCGCCGCCTTCGCACTCAACCAGGGCGAGGACGACGTCTTCATCGGCGGCAAGGGCGACGACAAGTACCTCGGCGAGGGCGGCACGGACATCGCCGTGATCGGTGAGGGCAACGACACCTACGTGGGCGGCCTCGGCTTCGACTTCGCCACCTACGTCCGCGATCCGCTCCCGGCCTTCGGCGACCTCTCGCTGCCGCCCGCTGTTGCGGGTGCAGTGGCCGGCGCCGGTGGTGGCGGCCTCGCCAACCCCCGCGACCGGTTCAGCCGAGTGGAGGGTCTGTCCGGCGGCGCCGCCGACGACCACCTGCGTGGCGACAACACCGCCGGCTGCGGTGGCGGCGGCGGTGGCGGCGGCGCCATTGCCTGCGCCCCCGGCGTGGCACTGGTGAAGGACTCCCTCAGCCAGGAGAGCATCGACCGCATCCCCGGGCTGCAGAACCTGCTGCTCGCGGGCGGCATGTACAACCCGGCCGGCTCGGTGCCGGCTCCCCCGGTGCTGCCGGGCGCGCTGCCCCCGGGCGGTGCGCCGACGGTCTTCACCGGCGACGACATTCTCATGGGCGGCGCAGGAAGCGACACGATCGAGAGCAGCGGCGGCGACGACCTCATCGACGGCGACGCCTACCTCGACGTGTGGCTGGAGTGCACCTACAACGACGGCACCGTCAAGGACGTCAACAGCCTCGGCGACGTGCGCAACGACCTCTGGAGCGGCATCCTGACGCCGGACAACTGCATCGCCCACCGGGCGGTCAAGTACCCGGCCGACACCACCGGCACCGACACGGTCGTCTACCACTTCAGCATGGCGCTGGCCACGATCGTCCAGATCGGCGACGGCCGCACCCTGGTCACCTACCCGACGGCCATCGGCGCTCGCGCCGCCCTCGTGCCGCCGGTGGCCGGTGGCGGCGGTGCGGGCGGCGGTGGCGCCACGCAGTTCAGCACCGACACGCTGCTGAACATCGAGCAGCTGCAGTTCAGCGACGGCACGATGACCATCACTCCCCCGGTCATCGGCCCCGGCGGCGGGCTCGACCCGAACCCGCCGGTCGGCACCGTCGTCCTCGACAACACCGCTCCGAACGTGGCCGACACGATCACGGCCACCTCGAACGTCACGGATGCCGACGGCATCGTGGCCGGCACCGAGGACTTCCAGCTGGAGACGGTCGTGGTCGACCCCACCACGGGTGGTCTCACCACCTCACCGCTCGGCAACGCAGCGCCCGTCGCAGCGGCGCCCGGCACCCCCGCCAGCGCCAGCTTCGTGATCCCGCCGAACGCACAGGGCCTCCCGGTTCGAGTGGTGTACTCGTACCTGGACACGCTCGGCAACTTCGGTTCGGTGCCCAGCGACATCACGGCACCGGTCGGCGCTGCCGCCGGCCCGGTCACGCCGCCGGCCACCCCGACGCTCACGCTCGGCGTGCCGCCGCTGAACACCCCGGACATCCTGGTGAACGCCTCGTTCCTCGACGCAGCGGGTCAGCCCATCGTCGGCGCCACGGTCACGTTCACCATCGACGCCCAGACGTTCACCGGCACCACCGACATCAACGGCAACGCTCAGGCGGCCACGATCCTCACCACCGCTCCCGGTGCGTTCGTGACGTTCAATGCGTCGGCGGTCGACCCGGCGAGCAACGCGACGATCACCGCCAACCAGCAGATCGCTCAGACCACCTACCCCGGCTTCAGCATGAACCCCATCGGGCAGTCCGTGCTCGAGGGCGCCGCCGGGACGCAGACGCCCATCGGTGCCACCATCACACTCGATCACGCAATGCCGTTCGCGGTGACAGTGGACTGGGAAGCGGTCGCCGGCACGGCAACCGCAGGTGCCGACTTCGTCGCCGCCACCGGTACGGCCACCGTGCCCGCCGGTCAGCAGAGCGTCGACATCAGCACGATGATCAACGGCGACAACCTCGTCGAGCCCGATGAGACCATCGTGTTCAACATCGTCGGCTCGCCCGACGGTGTCCTCGGCACCATCACGAGCGCCACGTCCACGATCCTCGACGACGACCTGCCGACGCTGTCCTTCGGCGCAGCACCCACCGTCACCGAAGGTGTCACCCCGGACGGCGCCGCAAGTGTCGTGAGCTTCGACCTCACCCTCGACCAGGCACCGACCAACGCCGTCAGCGTGCCGTGGCACCTCGTGCCCGGTTCGGCCCAGCCCGGCACGGACTACCTCGACGCCAGCGGAATCGCAGCGTTCTCGCCCGGCCAGACCACGGCACACATCACCGTCACCCTGGTCAACGACACGGTCGTCGAGCCCACCGAGCAGTTCTCGGTGCAGCTCGGTGTGGCCACCGGCGCCACCATGCCGGCCACCACCAGCCAGACGGCGACGATCCTCGACGACGACGTCGCGGTGCTCTCCGCAGGCCCGGCGGTGTCCGTGGTCGAAGGCGACATCGGTGCCCGCAACCAGCTCGGCTTCACGCTGCAGCTCGACCGGCCGAGCATCCACCCGGTGCAGGTCAGCTGGGTCGCCGGCGGCGGCACGGCCACCACCGGTGTGGACTTCACCGGAACTGGCGGCACCGTCACCATCCCAGCTGGCGCCACGAGCCTCGTCGTCCCGGTCACGGTCATCGGCGATCGCATCCGTGAGGCCGACGAGACGGTTCCGTTCCAGATCACCGGTGTCACCAACGCCGTCGTCGGTCAGGTGAGCACCATCGGCACCATCCTCGACGACGACTCCCCGCAGACCATCAGCATCAACAGCGTGTCCACGCTCGAGGGCAACGTCGGCACCCACATGCTGACGTTCACACTCACCCTCGACCGCACGGCACGTCGTCCGATCAGCGTCCTCGTCCGCACCATGGGCGGGAGCGCCCGTACCCCGAGCGACTTCGCCACTCGCAGCGCGGTCGTCACCTTCGCCCCCGGCCAGCAGACGGCCACGTTCGACGTGCCGATCGTCGGCGACCGAGTGAAGGAGCGCAACGAATCGTTCAGCGTCCGGCTCAGCCGTCCGGTGAACGTGCGCATCGTCCGCGGCATCGGTACCGGCGTCATCATCAACGACGACTGATCACCCAGCTCTCAGGCGGCGGCATCCCACACACCCTCACCTGATCTCACGGTCCCGCACCGGGCGGGTTGCGGGACCGTGATCAGGCGAGATCGCCGCCGAGACGACCGAACGGTCGCTCCGACCCACCGGAGCGACCGTTCGGTCGCGTTCGTGCGTCAGCTGCCGGCGTTCGGGCCGGCCACGGGCCGCAAGCCCTTCAGTTCCTTGCGCAGCGCGAACATCTCCTTCACGATCTTGCGGATCACCGCCCCCGACGCCAGGGTGCTCTCGCCACGCGTGCGCGGGAAGTAGTCGACACCGAACTGGATGACCTCGTAGCCCAACTTGCGGGCGCGGATGATCAGCTCGGCATCGATGAACGAGCCCTCGCTCTTCAGTTCGATGTGCTCGAAGATGCGGGTGCGCGCGAGCTTGAACGCGAAGTTGATGTCCCGCATGCGCACGCCGAACAACCGCCGGATGAGCAGGTTGTAGAAGAACGTGTAGACCGCACGCGCACTGCCTTCGCCAGTGCGGTCGTGTCGGTACGCGCTGACGATGTCCGCCTCGTAGTAGCGCAGGAGGCGCACCGCGTGCGCCACCTCGGCCATGTCGAAGGGAAGGTCGGCGTCGCTGTAGAGCACGAGGTCGCCCGTGGCGGCCGCAAAGCCGGTCTTCATCGAGCCGCCGAGCTTGCGGTTCACCGGATGGTGCACCACACGCACGTGCGGGTCGGCCGCCACCAGAGCGTCGGCGAGCTGCGGCGTGGAGTCCGTGCTGGCATCGTCCACGACGATCAGTTCGTAGTCGAGGATCTCGCCACGCTCGATGAGCAGTTCGCACTCGACCTTGGCGTACCCGACGGCACGCTCGATGTAGGCCTCTTCGTTCCACATCGGGAAGAAGATGCTGAGCTTCTGGAACGGCTCGTGCTTCACCTGCGAAAGGGTACCGGCTGCTGACGGGGTCGAGCCGGGACCGATCGGGTACCCTCCGGAGCGACATGGAGCCGAATCCCGAGCCGAATCCCGAGCCGATTCCCGAGCCGATTCCCGAGCCGACCTCGGCGCCGACATCAGAGCCCGTGCCCGAGCCGCCGGCGTTGCCCACGCACACGCCGCGCGTCCTACGCCCCGGGAACCTGACGCCGCGCTGGACCACCACGTTCTGGCTCGGCTGGGCGGGAGTTGCCGGCGGCTTCATCTCCGTCTGGTACAGCTCGCGCGTCACCGGGCTCGCCACCTGGTGGCTCGGCCCGGAGGCCGAGCCGCGCTCGGTGCTCGTGAACCTGCTGCCGTTCGTGGCACCACTCGGCCTGTGCGTGCTCGCGCTCACCCACCGGCGATGGTTGCCGTTCCTCGGCATCGTCGGCGGGGTGGTCACGGCGGTCGTCGGCGCGGCGGACCTCGGACGGGTGCGTGGCTACGGCGTCATCGAACTGATCCTCGCGGCCGCCGGCCTCGCGCTCTCGGCGGCGGCGCTCGCCGGCATGCTGCGCCGCGATCCCAGCCCTGCTGGGTAACGTCGTTCTCCTACTGCGAAGGACCCAGTACATCGAAGGACCGAGTACGTCGAAGGATTCTGTACGTCGAAGGACTCTGTACGTCGAAGGACCATGTATGTCGAAGGACTCTGTATGTCGAAGGTGTTGACGTCGCTCCCCGTGGGCGAGCGAGTGGGTATTGCATTCAGCGGCGGGCTGGACACGTCGGCGGCCGTGGCGTGGATGCGCGAGAAGGGTGCCGTCCCGTACTGCTACACCGCCGACCTCGGCCAGCAGGACGAAGCCGACCTCCCCGGTGTGCCCGGGCGAGCCGTCGAGTACGGCGCCGAGCACGCCCGCCTCGTGGACTGCCGCACCGAACTCGTGCACGAGGGGCTCGTCGCCCTGCAGTGCGGCGCGTTCCACATCGTCACCGCCGGCAAGACCTACTTCAACACCACGCCACTCGGCCGCGCGGTCACGGGCACCCTGCTCGTACGCGCCATGCAGGAGGACGGCGTGGACATCTGGGGCGACGGCAGCACCTACAAGGGCAACGACATCGAGCGCTTCTACCGCTACGGCCTGCTCGTGAACCCGAACCTGCGCATCTACAAGCCGTGGCTGGACAACGACTTCGTCAACGAGCTCGGCGGGCGCGCAGAGATGAGCGAGTTCCTCACCGCTCGCAACCTGCCGTACCGCGCCAGCAAGGAGAAGGCGTACAGCACCGACGCCAACATCTGGGGCGCCACCCACGAGGCCAAGCTGCTCGAGGAACTCGGCACGAGCATGGACATCGTCGACCCGATCATGGGCGTCGCCCACTACCGCGACGACGTCGCGATCGAACCCGAGACCATCACCATCCGCTTCCACGAAGGGTGGCCGGTGGCCCTCAACGGCGCCGAATTCCCCGACCAGGTGGCCCTGGTGACGGAGGCGAACATCATCGGCGGACGGCACGGCCTGGGCATGTCGGACCAGATCGAGAACCGCATCATCGAGGCCAAGAGCCGCGGCATCTACGAGGCGCCGGGCCTCGCCCTGCTGCACATCGCGTACGAGCGTCTCGTCACCGCGATCCACAACGAGAACACCATCGAGAACTACCGCACCATGGGCCGTCGCCTCGGCCGTCTGCTCTACGAAGGCCGCTGGTTCGACCCGCAGAGCCTGATGCTCCGCGAGCCGCTGCTGCGCTGGGTCGGTGCCGCCGTCACCGGCGAGGTCACCCTGCGGCTGCGCCGCGGCGACGACTACACCGTGCTGGACACCACCGGCCCGCACCTCACCTACGCGCCCGAGCGGTTGAGCATGGAGAAGGTGGAGGACGCTGCGTTCGGCCCGCTGGACCGCATCGGCCAGCTGACGATGCGCAA